>NBJMC04203__coassemble_145_pt1 | contig 80692 bp, 70 predicted proteins | sample NBJMC04203__metabat2_high_PE_050 | metagenome-assembled genome bin NBJMC04203 | reverse complement strand
ATGCAAACCTGAAATATAAATTTGGGAATAGAAATTTCTGGGCAACAGGATATTATGTAAGTACGGTAGGACTGAATACTGCGACGATACAAAAATATATTAGAGAGCAGGAAAAGCAAGACCAAATAGAAGATAGTTTGAGCAAGAAGGAGTATGTAGACCCTTTCAAGGGTAGCAAGTAATCATACCACCAGAGGCTTGAACGAAGTGAAAGCCAGCGTCATTTAGGCGCTGGCTTTTGTTACGGCCTTATAGGCCGCTCGTCATGCCACCCCTCTTAGGGGTGGTCATGACTTGTCAAAAAAGCTTCGCTTTTTCACAAACTGAAAACCCTATCTTAAACGGAAAAGAGGGCTAAGCCCCTTTTCTAAGCCTTTCCCCCTTACAGCACAGCTTCTTTCTGAATTAGGCGGCAGTTTTTCGACAGCCTCAAATTTGAATCAATCGCTTTTCATGCAGACAAACGTCTTTTGTTTATGGAAGCTCAATCCATGGCTGCTCGCTCGAAATCGGCCTTGGCGCACGAAGTGTTTGAGAAGAAACCGTCGGAGGGTCGGGCATAAACTCTGTCATATTGCTCCAATAGCGCATTGGGCAATGGGTACGGCGGCAAGTGGGGTTTTCCCTCTCTCGAATTGCAATCGTTTTATAAAAACAGCGCCACAGCGCACGCATTTGCGCTTCCTTTTCCGTAATGGGAGGAATGGTCAGCGCTTCTAAAGAAAGCAAGCTGCCAACGCCTGCCTTCCACATCAAGGCAACGCCGTGCGTATCGTCATAAATTAAAAAATCCTCCGCGGCATACCGTCCGCAAAAATGCGGCGCTAAGTAAGGCAAAACGAAATTTTTCGGTGTGATTTTTGCCACGAGTGCCTGGCCCGTATCGGTAAAACGCACAAACCCCTGCAATAAATGTGCCTCATTATGTAAATGGCGCTGTGCCTCGTAAAGAGGTGCCACACGCGCATGGCTTCGCATGTAATAAACCTGTTTTCCGTAACGATAGCCAAACAGTAAAAAACGCAAAATCAGCAATTCTTTTTGCGGTGCACAGCTGCAAAAGACATCGCGCACCAAATCAGCCGCGTCGGGACAAATCTTTTTGGGAATCGAATCATATACGCGCTGCGCGTGAGCTAGGTCGGTATTCACAAATACATCTTGGTAAAAACTTGGCTGCGCAATCGACTGCTCACAAATATCCACCGGAGCAGTTCTGGTGTACACCGCTTCAAACACACAAGATAAAAACCCTTCAAAGCTTCCGTCGTAAAGATACCTTACATCCGACGCAAAAGACATGAAACAGCTTCCTCCTTTTTTTCTAACAGTGACGCATCACCCGGCAAAGCAAACGACTGCTGCGTCGGTGTAAAAAATGATAATTGCTCACAGCCGAAATGAAACGCCTGTCCGTCAAGCAGGGAATGCAGAATTTGGGCTCGGCTCGGCGGCGCTTGAAATCGCCTTGTTCCAAAGTCCGCGCAGATGATAAAATATTGTGCACGCTTGAGTACAACGCCCATTTTTTTGAGATCCGGCAAAGACAAACGCCCCGCGCGGCGCGCCGTACAAATTCTGCGTGCGCTTTTCACGCCGATGCCCGGCACGCGCAGAAGCTGCTCGTAAGTACAGGAATTGACATCCACAGGAAATTCTTCAAGATGATGCAGCGCCCAGTTGCATTTTGGGTCTATGTAAGGGTTAAAATTTTCCTGTGTTTCATCCAGCAGGTCTTGGGCCTGAAAACCATAAAAACGCAAAAGCCAATCTGCCTGATACAGCCGGTGTTCCCGCAAAAGCGGCGGCGGAGTGGAAGCATCGGGCAGTGCCGCATCCTGCACCACCGGAATATAAGCCGAGTAAAACACTCGTTTCAGCCCGTAGCGCTGATAAAGCCCTTCGGTCAAACGTAAAATCTGACGGTCGCTTTCGCCGCTGGCCCCCACAATCATCTGTGTACTTTGGCCCGCGGGCGCAAAACGCGGAGCATGGCGATACCGGACCAAATCGGTTTGATTCTCTTGAATTCCGATGCGCACCTGTTTCATCGGGGCCAAAATACCGGCCTTTGTTTTTTCGGGCGCCAACCGGCGCAGGCTGTCCTCGCTCGGCAGTTCAATATTGACGCTCAAGCGGTCTGCCAGCAGACCCAACTGCTCAATCAAAATGGGGCTGGCACCGGGAATCGTCTTTGCGTGAATATAGCCTCGAAAACCGTATTCCTCCCGCAGCAAGCGCAGCGCCTCAATCATGCGTTCCATGGTACTGTCGGCGCTCCCACAAACGGCACTGGACAGAAAAAGCCCTTCAATATAATTGCGCCGATAAAATTCAATCGTCAGCTCGGCAAGCTCTCTCGGAGAGAAGGCGGCACGCGGGACGTCACGCGAGCGGCGATTGACGCAGTATTTGCAGTCATAAACACAAAAATTCGTCAGCAGCACTTTCAGCAGGCTGATGCAGCGGCCATCCGCAGAAAAAGCATGACAAATTCCCTGGGGTGCAGCACTGCCAAGGCCGGATGCATTCCCCGCACGCTGAACGCCCGACGAAGTACACGCGACATCGTACTTTGCACTGTCTGTTAAAATCGACAGTTTTTGCATTAAATCCATTCTTCGCTCTCCCCTTTGCAGGTATCGCTTTTTCAAGCGGCACAAATAATACTATTCGTAATAATAATACTATTCGTATTTACCAGCGTCGAATGGTTTGCACCACTTTTCCCGCAATAAAGAGAGAGTCGAGGTCTTCGCCCGTTAAAATCTGAGGAGGATAGGCCGGGTTAAACGGCTGGAGCACAACGGTATCGCCTTTAATGACATATTTTTTCAGCGTTCCCTCCCCTTCTCCAAATACTACCACACCTAAATCGCCGGAATTTAGCGTATTTTGTCGATGAACCAGTGCCAAATCTCCTTCGCAAATGCGCGGTTCCATGCTGTCGCCTTTCACTTCCAGATAAAAATAGCTTTCCGGGTCTTTCACGCGGGCATATTCCCGCCCCAGCTCTTCCTGTTCAGCGAACAAACCGTAACCCGCACGCACGGTTCCTAAAATCGGCACCAAACATTCCTGCACCGCATGATAAGGCTGTATATTACCGCACACATCAAGCCCCAGCAAAACATCGCTGGGCACACTTAAAATTTCCGCTAATTTTGCAATCGTCTGCGGGTCGGGCGTTGCGGTTCCGCGTTCCCACTTTCCTACGGCCTGCTGGGTCATTCCAAGCTGCTGGGCAAGGCTTGCCTGAGAAAGCCCTTGCTTCTTGCGCAGTTCTTTTAATCTCTGTGCAAACACAAGTATCCACTCCTTATTCTGCTTCCTGCAAAAGCGGTTTGTTTTTCTTATTTTACTACTAAAAGTTGTTTTTGTAAAGCAAAATTACACCTAAAAGTTGTTTTATGGCATAAAAAATCCGCTCTGTGCAACATACACAGAGCGGAACAGGCCGATACCAATCGGATTTTACTTTGATTAGATTTCGTACCACTTGATCTCGTTGGCTTCCATGTCAAGCTCAAAGCTGGAGCCATCGCCCTTATATACGGTGGTGTGCTGGGGTTCATAAGTATTGTTGACCACGCAGTACTTACCGTTTTTGACATAGGCGTGCACTTCAACATTGAAGTTGGAAGAGAACCATTTGTGCAAGTCGGCTTCGTCGTGGGTAGACCACAAAATGGCGCGATAGAGGATACGGCTGTTCTCAAAGCTGTACGGCAAACCGCTGATGTAAACGCTGCGGCCTTTTCCGAATTCATTGACAGCCATCTGCACTTCTTTTTCACGCTGCACGAGAATCTGAGCGCCTTCCAAAGCATAAATGGACTTCTTGCCCTCGCCGAAATCAACTTCTTTCGTCGTGTCGGCCAAGATGAAGTGATCTTTGTGCTCTTCCCAGTTGTATTTGTCGTAGTTCAGCGTAAAGCCGGTTTCTTTTTCTACGCCCATGACACCGGCCAGCTGTAAATAGCGGCCTTCATACTGGTGGCCTGCCGGCTCACCCACACCGATGAAGCCGCCGCCGTTGTGGACAAACGCCTTAATTGCCGTTGCAATGTCGGCATCCTCCCATACAGCGCCGCCCGTGTGTGCGGTATCCCCGTCACCCACGTTGATGATAACGTCAATCTCATCCAAAACAGACGGATTTTCTTTGATGTCGTCAAAGCTGATAAACTTTACATCAAACGGAGCGCCCGACAACGCCTCAATGATACCTGCATAGCTGTAATTCTGCTTTTGATACAGCGCATGGTGTACCATGTGGCAGCCCCAGCTGCGGCACTTGCCCCAGCTGTTCAGGACAGCAACGGTCTTGACACAATACGGTGTCGTACCTTTGATGTTTTCGTACAGCACGCGGAACTCATTGCAAACGCTCTCGATGTAATCAATAAACTCGGGGAATTCCAGTGCCAGCTTTAAGTAGCCGCCGTATCCAATGCGGTCAATGGGCTTGCGCAGAATGGCGCGGCGCGCTGTCACCCAGTTTTCCTTACCCTCTTTCACAGGGTCGCCGCCCTCATGGAAGGTATCCGGGAAGAAGTACGGCAGGAAGCGGCCTTCCGTGTATTTGACGCCGGGAATATCGCTGATCAAGCGCAGCGTGGAGCCGTTGCCGACGCTGCCGACAACCGCATCCAAACCGATGGTTTTAAACTCATCCATAAACGGCTCGGTACCGATAAAGTGGTCGCCGAGGAACATCATCGCCTCTTTGCCCAGCTCATGGGTAATGTCCACCATCTCTTTTGCCAGCTTTGCCACTTCGCGGCGCTGGAAAGCCATAAAGTCTTTAAACTCTTTAGAAGGCACACGATACTGGTTGTTGTAGTAGCCCTGGTCAATGATGAACTCGGGGCGGAATTTGTAGCCCACTTCCTTTTCAAACTGCTCCAAGATATACGGAGAAACGGAAGCGGAATAGCCATACCAGTCTACGTATTTTTCGCGTTTGAGTTCGTCAAACATCAGCGTAAACTGATGGAAGAACGTGGTGTAGCGAATCACGTTGACATAGGGATGATCTGCAATAAATTTGCGCAAGCGCTCCATCGTAAACTTGTGCGTTTTGGGCTGGCGCACGTCAAACGTAATTTGATGCTCAAAATTCTGCCAGTTGTTCGTGACAGCATTGTACATATGAACGGGGTCCCAAATCAGATATGCCAAAAAGCTGACGGTGTAATCGTGGAACGCCTTCGGCTCGGCAATCTCAACACAGCCTGTTTCCTTGTTGTAGCACCATGCGTCGGTGGATACCACTTCGCCCGTCGTGCGGTCGATCACTTCCCACCAGCGCTTGATGTCGTCGCGGGTGTTCACTTCCATCAGCTCGTCGGAAATGCCTTTCATCAAAGGAATTTCCAGCTTGCCCTCTGTTGCCGTGTAAAAGCCGGTCATGATGTAGCACTGCTGCACTTCATCCGGGTTTGCCTTCGCCCAGGCGTTATCTTTACGAGTGGTATAATAAGTAGAATAAATTTTCGCCCCAACCTGTGTCAGCTCCTCCGGGAACTCGGTGCCGTCACAGTCGCGAATGGCGTCAGCGCCCCAGCGCTTTAAAATATCAATCGTTTCCGGCACAATATCGAGGTTGGTCGGAATGGTTACACGGCCTTTGTTTAAATCGCTCATTGCGGATACTCCTTTGTATTTCAAATTGGTTTCACGTTCAGCGCAAGCTTTCGCAGCGCATAATAACAGGCTTTGCACCCAGTGTGCATTGCGGTACAAAGCCTGTTTTCACTCACTTCTTATACGCAGCGCGCGCCATGTTTATTTTGTGAAAGGCTTACATAAGCGTAGAGTAAAACCTAACTGGGGATAATTGTTAATGTCTTATCTTTGTACGCACCAAAGGTTCGGCAACTAACCCCGTATCATAATCAAGCTGGGGTTTCTCGTAATCCGGTTCACTGCGCTGTCTTGTGAATCCCGTATAATCCCAAGTAGGGTTAGCCGAATTTGTATTCCAAGGGCGCTGCTCCCAGTAGTACCCTCTCAATGGATCCCTGATTTCATTCATATGGTTGAGCAAACGGTCCAAAAGCTCGCTGCGCACCAAAGAGAGAGAAGGGTCAGAAATACGGTTATTCATTTCATAAGGGTCATTTTGCAGATCATAGAGTTCATCGTCTGAAAGCAGATTGATAACCAATTTATATCGGCCATCGAAAATACATCTCATAGGCTGAAAAGCACCAAACCCGTCGTGATCAACCTCATATCTTCCGAATTCGATAAAGACATCGCGCTCTGAAGGAGCTTTTTCAGATAAAAGCGGAATTAAACTATTGCCCTGAAGCATCATTGGCTTTTCAAATCCAAAGTAGTCCCAAATCGTAGGTGCAATATCAATATGCGAAACCGGCGTATGATTTTCCTGCTGGCTGCCCAACCCGGAAAGGATCAGCGGAACATGGCAGATCTCTTCATAGGCCGCCGGGCCTTTTGCATATAAACTATGCGATTCCAGCATATCCCCGTGGTCAGTAGTATAAAGAATTGCGGGCTTGTGATTCAATTCATCCAAAGCACTCAGAATACGCCCGATTTCACTGTCGACAAAAGTATTACAGCCTAAAAGAGCCTTCGGCTTTAATTCCAGCTCATTTCTGTCCTGAAATCTTCGTTGTCCGGACCATATTTGCTGATGCACCGGCTTATTCTCCAACGTATCATAGACATTAGGTCTTTTGGGCATTGTAAAGTCCTTATACATCGATGCGTAAGGCTCCGGAGACAGCGACGGACCGTGCGGCTCATCGAAACTAACCACTAAAAAATAGTCTTCTTCTGCGTGTTTGCGGATAAAATCAATTGCACGAGAGGCACAGCGATGCGCAAACGTAAATTCCGCAGATAGATTCTCCGTGTCCATGGTAGTTTTCTTGCGAGATTTTACTCTATCTTCTAAAGAAAGCTCCTCTAAGTAATTTCGCATGTCATACCATGAATCCGCATCCCAGCCATCCGGCGCAGTCCCTAAACCAAAATAGTCACTTCCGTCGAGGTGCCATTTGCCGATATAACCTGTCAAAATTCCTTTGTCTGATAACCGCTGTCCTATGGTTTTTACATTCAATCCGGGCGCAATGCTATTCGTATAAGCGCCGTTGATACACGGATATTGTCCTGTAAAAATAGCAGAGCGAGCAGGACCGCACACAGGCTGCACTGTATATGCTTTTGTAAATTTAACACCGGATTTTGCAAGCGCATCAATATTCGGAGTTTTTACTCCGATATCTTCATAGCAGCTCACCATATCCAAGCGCTGCGTGTCGGTCATGATCATCAAAAATTGCTTTTTCATTATTCCTTAACACCACCGCCAGTGACACCGGCAATAATTTTTTCAGAGAGGAACAAATACAAAATAAAGGTCGGAATAACAACAATCATAACGGAAGCAAACAATTCCGCCCAGCTTCCCGTCGTGGACATTGCTTGAATCAAACTATACAAACCATATGCCAACGGGCGAACATCACTGCTCGTTGCAAAAATCATGGAAATGAAAAACTCATTCCAAATATTTACGAAAAGGAAAATACCCACCGTGATGATGCCGGGCTGCGCCAGCGGAAGCATAATTTTAAAGAAGGTCTTAATCGGTGTGCATCCGTCTACTGCGGCTGCTTCTTCAAACGTTCTGGAAAGAGTTGCAAAAAAGTTAAGAAGAAAGAACGTACAGAAAGGAACATTCAGACAAATGTACAAGAACAGCAGCGTAATGCGCTTATTGAGCAAATCATATTCGACGGCGATGGAATACAAAGGAAGTACCACCATAATTTGCGGAATGCTTAAAAACAAAACAAGAATATTTGTTAAAGCCTTATTGTAAAAAAACTTAAATCTGCTCAGCGCATAAGCGCAGGGCGCGGAAATCAGCAAAGCTCCGCTCACGCCAAAAGCGGCGTAAATCAAGCTGTTGTAAAAATATTTGCCCATATTACCCTTTGTCCAAGAGTATATGTAGTTTTCAAAATGCAAGCCGCTTTGCAGCATTTGATTGGAAAAAATCTCTTTTGTAGTAGAAAACGATGCCGCAACAATCCAGCTCAGCAATGCGGCTGTAAAAAGCACCCACAACGTCAGCACGATGTATCCCGGCAGCAGTCGTGCTTCTTTTCTTATGTTGAGCGGTTCCATATATTTTTTCTTTTTTGCTTTTTGTTTCATAAACACCCCTCCTTAGAAAGTGATTTCATCATTTTTGAAGATTTTACTAATCAGGGTAAACGCCAAACCGGCTGCCAACATGACCATTACACAAATCGCTGCACCTAAACCTGCATTGGTTTCTGTATAAACAGATGCCATATCGCCGAAAGTGGTGCGAATCATATAGTACATCGGCGTTATAATTTGGGCGGATGCATCTCGATTGCTGGAGAACATCTGCGACCAAATATAAAAACCAAGTGTACCGGTAGTCCAAAGTGTCAAAGTTGTTTTAAATACGCCTTTAAAAAGAGGAAGTGTAATATGGAAAAAGGAGTGTACACCGGAAGAGCCGTCAATTCTGGCTGCCTCAAAAATATCCAATGGGATTTTTTCAATTTCAGCAATATAGATCAGCATATAATAACCTACGGCGCCAAAACAATAAGCAATCATCATTGCCAAGAACAAATAATCAGGAGAAGTCCATTGAATCTGCGCCAAGGAATCCAGGCCTAAAAATGAAAAGATATTGTGGAATAAGCCCCAGTTCACGTTATAGGCATAATGAATCCACATATTAGCCAGCGCAACAGCAGAAATAATATTAGGCAAATAAATAGCTGCCCGCCAGAAAGATTTTCCGCGTACGCCGGATGTGAGAATCACCGCAAAGAGCATAGCGATGCACATGATAAAAATGCCGCCAAACAACCAAATTTTAAAGAATGTTACCCACGTTTGACGGAACAGCGGCGTTTCAATCAGCTGAACATAGTTGGAGATTCCCGCGAATGACCAATCAGACATTCTGCTAACCACGTTATCAATTTTGAAAAAGCTCATTAAAATTGTTCGAATCACAGGATATGCAAAAACCAGTGTAATCGCAAGCATCGCAGGTATTGTAAAAACAGCGATCATGATATTTCTGCTTTTTGACTTCATACTCATCCCTCCATATTAAAATAAGGACCATCTACAAAAATGCGGCGGCAAAATCTGCCGCCGCACAATAAAAGACACGATTATTTTCCGGTCACAGCTGCTTTACACTCTGCAATAAAGGTAGCGGCATCTGTCTGACCACCCAATAACTTCTGCGCCAACTCTTTGTAAATCGGGGTGAAGTCGGCATTGTACTGGATGCCAAAACCGTAAGGCACATTCACCTTCGTGGAGTTCAACACGGGTTTCGCACATTCCAGCATTGCAGGCCATTCGGTATCCACCGCTGTGGGAATCGAGTTCGTCTGCTGGCTCATCATTTCATCATACTTACCAGTGGTAAAGAAGGTAGCAAAATAGAAAGCTAACTCAGGATCGGTAGCATTCTTGGCTACTTGAAGCGCCTGCATACCAATTGTATTAACGTCTACGCCGTTCACAGAACCTTCGGGTGCGGGGAAGGCAAAGCAGCCCCAGTTAAAGTCTTCACCCGCAATAGAAACAACTTCGTTCAGCATATAAGAACCAACCAAATACATGGTTGCATTGCCCATGGCAACTTCATTTTGTCCGGCAGGATATTTATTAGATGCGGAGTTGGCACTCATGTAGCCTTTATCCCACAATTCCTGCATTGCCTCAGCTGCTTCTTTGACTGCGGGATCATCCCACGGGGTTCCTTCCGGGTCAGAAATCAACTGATCAACAAAATCCAAACCTTTCAAGCGGCCGATATAGCTCGCAAAAGGAAGCACCACATATCCATCATCAACGGAAAGCGGAGTAAAGCCGGCTGCTTTCAGTTTTTCACAAACATCCAAGAACTCTTCCCAAGTTTGGGGTTCCTCTGTAATGCCCGCTTCAGCAAACTGATCTTTGTTGTAGAACATACCGATTACGGTCGGTGTGTACGGCACGGCTAAAATCTGATCATTTCCGCCGGCGCTCTTAACGGCTTCCATCAGGGTCGGATTAGCCAGATCATTGTAAGTCTTTCCGTCTAAAACCGGGTTCTCGGCAGCCATCAGCTCGGTCAAATCATAACCGTAATCCGCATAGTTGGGAAGAACCGCGTCCAAAGGAGAATCCCACAGATCCACCTGCCCTGCATCTAAGCTGGCCTGAATGGTCTTTCGGACATCTCGTCCCAGCCAATCCACCGTAATTTCTACGTCCGGATAAATGGTGGTGAACTCTTCGATTGCCGCTTTGATTACATCAGCCTGAGCCTCCGTTTCATTCCACATGGATGCATAACGGATGGTTCCGGACAGCGTTCCCGCCTCGGGAAGCGCAGACGCAGATGTCGCCGTACTTGCGGAACCTGCGGTCGAAGCCGCTGTGGAAGACGATGCCGCACCGCCGCAGGCAGTAAGCATCGATAAGCTCATGCCCAAGGCCAATACACTGCTGATTGCCTTTTTCATAAAACAAACCTCCTATGAAATATAAAGTAGTCCATGCAGACCAGCTGACCTTATAAAACTCCACATGTCGTTTCTGTGTCTGCCTTATGCTTTCAGTATAGTCTTTTTTAGATTTTATGCAAGAGATTTCTTGCTATTAAGTTTAATAATATTGCTTTATTGGTTATTTTCTTCAAAAACATCGGCTTTTCCATGCTTTTTATGTGTATTAACACAAAACAAAAATTTTTTCTTGCACATTTTAACCTTTACAGCTTTTTTTCGCAAAAAAATATTCAAATATTTTATACAATTATTTATTTATTCAAAGAATACTTGTTTATTTGCTTCCTTTCTGTCTTCTTTTTTCGGCATAAACTTAATAGATATTGATCGCATTGTTTTCGTTTTATAGCTATTTCATCCTTTTAGAGCAATATTATTAAATATTAATTTCCGTTTTTTTCCTTACCGTATCTTCCAAACCGCTGGTTTTTTGTTTCTATTCTACAAAAAACTGCTTCTCGTTTCGTACAAGCTGGAAAAAAGCAGGCTTCTCAGCGAAAAAAAACGAAACATCTTTTGATTTAAGCTTTTTTGTTCTTGTATTCCTTAATTATTACACTTATAATGAAAACAGAAGTCAAAGTATAAAAATCTTGTTGATTCCTCTGAACAAAATAAAAATAACACCGGTTTTTTGCATGTACTTTTCAAAAAAATACTTTGCGAAGCGGAAATATCCGACATCATGCATAACCGAGGAGGAGGCTTTTTATGAGCAGCAGCAGATATGACATTGGAGACAGGCCCTCCGGACGCAGCCGCGCCGGCAATAATCTCAGCGGCGCAAGGCTTTTATATGTTACTGAAGCACATTTTAATACCGACTGGCACAGCACGCTGCACAGCCATCCTTGTACAGAACTGTTCTATTGCATCCGGGGCATCGGCGAATTCCGCATGAAAGAACAGGTTATTCCCGTCGGAAGCGACGATATGATTATCGTTAATCCGAATATCGAACATACAGAATCCAGCATTACCAGCAATCCGCTGGAATACATTGTTTTGGGAATCGACGGGCTTGATTTCAGCTTCGGCACGCAAAATAAAGACTACGCTATTCTTAACTATCGTGAAGATCGCAGTGAGATCACGTTTTTTCTGCGCACGCTTTTAAGAGAAGCCGGAGAAAACCCGCGCGGCTGGGAAGATGTGTGCCAGCATCTGTTGGAAGTTTTGTTAACGCTGATTTTGCGTCACACACACTTCACGATGCAGCTGGAGCCCACACGGCGCACAAACAAGGAATGTGCCGCGGCACGCCGTTATATCGATGAACATTTTGCCGAGTCCATCACGCTGGACCTATTAGCGGATATTGCCCACGTCAATAAGTATTACTTGGTTCATGCGTTTAATAAGGAATACGGCGTTTCCCCCATTAACTATCTGATTGAACGCCGAATCCGCGAAAGCAAATATCTTTTAGAAAACACCGATTATTCCCTTTCGCAGATTTCACACTTGCTGGGCTTTTCTTCGCCCAGTTACTTTTCACAGAGCTTCCGGCGCTTAACATCGCAAAGCCCTATGGAATATCGAAAGCAATGCCGCTTAGCGCGTGAACACGCGCAGAAGTCGGAAAAATAAACTGCCGCATCCTGTTGCCAAGTGAAATGGGCAGTTGTTTCAATTAAAGGAGGTTGCCCCTTGGGTTATGAAACCATACGGCTGGAAAAGCCGTTTGTTGTGGATGAAATTATTTCTATTCACTACTTTGAATACACGAGCACTTACTCTTTTGAAGGGGAAAGTCACAACTTTTGGGAGTTTTTATATGTTGACAAAGGCGAGGTGTCCGTTTGTGCAGGCGAGTGTCAGCATATTCTCCAAAAAGGGCAAATCATCTTTCACAAACCCGGTGAGTTTCACAGCCTTTGTTCCTGCGGCGGAACTGCGCCGAATCTGGTTGTCGTGGGCTTTGTCTGCAACAGCCAGCACATGCGCTTTTTTGAAGAACGCATTGAGTCGCTCGGCGACAGCGGGCGTGCGCTTTTAGCTTCTATCGTAACAGAAGCCTCTGCCGCATTTTCCTCCAATTTGGGCGACCCGCAGATGCTTCGGCTTGACCGGCGCGAAAGCGCTCCTTTTGGCGCAGAGCAGCTGATTGCCTGCGCGCTGGAGCAGCTTTTGGTACGCCTTGTGCGCCGCGCAGGTTCGCTGCAGACAGAGCGCTCGGGAACGATGATGCGCGAGCACAACCAGCAGGACTTTATTGCATCCATGACGCGCTATCTGCAAGATAACTTATCCCGCAAGCTGACGCTTGCGGATATTTGCCGTGATAACCTTGTGGGGCGCAGCTATTTGCAGAAAATTTTCCGTGAGCGCACCGGCGGCGGCGCAATGGAATATTTCGGCAACCTTAAAATTGAAGCGGCAAAAGAAAAAATTCGAGAGGGTTGTTATAATTTCACGGAAATTGCCTCTATGCTGGGCTATTCCTCTATTCATTATTTTTCGCGCCATTTCAAAAAAACAACGGGAATGACGCCGTCTGAATACGCATCTTCCGTTAAAGGGCTTTCCGGCAAAGCGCCTGAGAGTGAACATCTTTGAACATCCTGCGGACGATTAGACACCTAAGCGCTAATTGTGCAAATATTATGCCAAAAAATCTATTTTATAATCGCGCATAAGCTTTTAAAATAAACAGTAGAGAGAGCATGACGTACAACACGCGTTCATGCTGTTATAGACGAAACTACAACGCAAAGGAGCATGATGCACTATGTCTATTTTAGTAAGCGGCGGCGCCGGATACATCGGAAGCCACACCTGCATTGAACTGATGAAAGCAGGCTACGAAATCCTTGTAGCAGACAATCTTTACAACTCCTGTGAAGAAGCTCTGCATCGCGTAGAGCAAATTTCCGGAAAACCCGTTCCGTTTGTGAACATCGACCTTTGCGATAAACCCGCAGTTGACAAGCTGTTTGCCGACCATCCCGAAATTGATGCAGTCATTCACTTCGCAGCGTATAAAGCTGTCGGTGAAAGCGTTGCAAAGCCGCTGGAATATTACAGCAACAACCTGATCAGCGCGCTGAACGTGCTCGGCGCTATGAAGAAATACGGCGTGAAAAACTTCGTGTTCTCGTCTTCCGCTACGGTTTACGGCGACCCCGCCAGCGTGCCCATCCGTGAGGATTTCCCCGTGGGCGCTACCACGAACCCCTACGGCGCAACCAAAGTCATGAACGAGAACATGCTGAAAGATATCTGCAAGGCAGACCCCACCATGAACGTGGCTCTGCTGCGTTACTTTAACCCCATCGGTGCCCATGAGAGCGGCCTGATCGGTGAAGACCCCAACGGCATTCCCAACAATCTGGTGCCGTACATTGCAAAAGTGGCTGTCGGCAAGCTGAAAGAAGTTCATGTGTTCGGCAACGACTATCCCACCCCGGACGGTACCGGTGTGCGCGATTATATCCATGTAGTGGATTTGGCGCGCGGCCACGTTGCGGCTCTCAAAAAACTGGCCACCAACTGCGGCCTGTTCATCTGCAACCTCGGCACCGGCCACGGTTACAGCGTTTTGGATGTCATTAAGGCATATTCCAAAGCCTGCGGCAAAGAGCTTCCCTATGTGATTGACCCGCGCCGCCCCGGCGATATCGCCGAGTGCTACGCCGACCCGACGAAAGCCCGCGAGGAGCTTGGTTGGGAAGCTGAGTACGGCATCGACGAAATGTGCGCTTCCAGTTACAAATGGCAGAGCATGAACCCCAACGGATATAAGGGATAAGTTTATTTTCAAACAAAACATATAGCGGCAGTGCAGTTCGTTTGCGCTGCCGCGTATAATATACGGAGGTTATTATCATGAAAAAACCGATTCTTGTTGTTATGGCCGCCGGCATGGGCAGCCGCTACGGCGGGTTAAAACAAATTGACCCGGTGGGCAATCACGGTCAAATTATTATTGACTATTCTATTTTTGACGCACGCCGTGCCGGTTTTGAAACCGTCGTGTTCATCATTAAGCACGAAATTGAAGATGCGTTCAAAGAGGCCATCGGCAACCGTCTTTCAAAAATCATGGATGTGCGCTATGCATATCAAAACCTGGAAGATTTACCCGCAGGCTACACTGTTCCCGAAGGCCGCACGAAACCCTGGGGCACCAGCCACGCCATTCTGGCCGCACGCGATGTGATTGACGCGCCGTTTGCCGTTATCAACGCCGACGACTACTACGGCCCGGAGGCGTTCCGCGAAATTTATAACTATCTGTCCACGCATGAGGACGGCGAGAAATACAGCTATGCAATGGTGGGCTATCTGCTCAAGAACACCGTCACCGAAAACGGCAGCGTTGCCCGCGGCGTGTGCGTAGAGAACAGCGACGGCACACTGGCAAGCGTTACCGAGCGCACCAAAATTGAAACGTATGAGGGCGGCATCCACTTCACCGAGGACGACGGTGCAACGTGGACGGATGTTTCCGCGGACAGCATCGTTTCCATGAACCTGTGGGGCTTCACCGAAAGCTTTGTAAAAGAAACACAGGCACGTTTTTCGAAGTTCCTTGACGAGGCATTGGTAAAAAATCCGCTCAAGGGTGAGTATTTCCTGCCCAGCGTCGTCAGCCAGCTGATTGAGGAAGGCAAAGCCGATGTTCGCGTGCTGCGCAGCACCGACAAGTGGTACGGCGTTACTTATAAAGAAGATAAGCCCGTTGTGGTGAAGGCCATCGCGGAAAAAACAGCAGCCGGACTCTATCCGGAGAATTTGTGGGAGGCGTAAGCAAATGGCACTTTGCAAAGCGGAAGAAACTCTGCCGCAAGCCTTAACCGGCTTTGATTTCGGCGGCGAAATTGTAGGCGCAGTGCGCTACGGAAAAGGACACATCAACGATACGTTCTGTGTTTATACGCAGAATGAGGAAGGCGACTGTGTGCGCTACATTCTTCAGCGCATCAACACGAACACCTTCACCGATCCGGACGGCCTGATGGAGAACATTGTGGGCGTGACCGATTACCTGCGCAGCATCATTGAGAAAAACGGCGGCGATACCGCACGCGAAACCATGACGGTTCTGCGCACCAAAGAGGGCAAAAACTTTTACCGTGACAGCGAGGGCGGCTGCTGGCGTGTGTATCCCTTCATTGAGGGAACCGTGTGCCTGCAAAGCGTAGAAAAGCCCGAGCAGTTCTATGAGAGCGCAAAGGCATTTGGCCATTTCCAGCGCTTGCTCTCCGGCTACGACGCTTCTACCCTGCACGAAACCATTGCCAAGTTCCACGACACCCGCAATCGTTTTGCCAACTTTAAAAAGGCGTTGGACGCAGATGCATGCGGCCGTGCGAAAGATGTGCAGGCGGAAATCGACTTCGTGCTGGCGCGTGAAAAGGACTGCGCCGTGCTGATGGATTTGCTGGAGGCCGGCAAGCTTCCCCTGCGCGTTACTCACAACGACACGAAGCTGAACAATATCTTGATGGATAAAGCCACCGGCACCGGCATTTGTGTCATTGACCTCGACACCGTTATGCCCGGTCTTGCGCTGAACGACTACGGCGATTCCATCCGCTTTGGTGCAAACCACAGCGCAGAGGACGAGAAAGACCTCTCTAAGGTCAACTTTGACATTGAGCTGTATGAAATCTACACCAAAGGCTTTATGGAAGCCGCCGGTGACGCACTGACCCCCGCAGAGAAAGAATATCTGCCTTGGGGTGCAAAGCTGATGACGCTGGAATGCGGCATCCGCTTCCTCACCGACTATCTCGAGGGCGACCACTATTTCCGCGTACACCGCGAAGGCCAAAACCTCGACCGCTGCCGCACCCAGTTCAAGCTGGTCAGCGACATGGAAAATTGCTGGGATCAGATGAAAGCCATCGCCGCAAAATATTAAACGATCGCCCGCTGCGCTCATCGGCGTATGCGGCAGAAAAAAACCGTGGATGTCACTTGATTTCCACGGTTTTTTTATCGATGTACAAATTTTGATTTTCTCGTAATAAATTTTCCCGTTATCCATATCAAAGATTATTCTCAAAAAAGTTTTCCTATAAAAGTGAAATTTAATCGGTTTGCTCTAGCAGATTCTGAATGTGCTACGCTCAGACGCAGTCTCTGAAAATGAGCTAATTCTTACCCTATTTAGTGAACTACCCCCCACTAAACTGATGTCAGTGTCCGGAATGAAAAAATATTTCCCCAGCACTTGTATACCATTTAACTTTTATAAAATTATGATTGAAAGGCTATAAAACTTTTAACAATAAGAGGTATAGATGAGAAATGAAAGATCTGCGTGAAAATGAATTATATTTTGTTCATGGGTACTATATGAGTGGCCGCATGCAAGAAGCAACGCTTGAATTTTATCGAGATCATATGATTATAGTAAAAGATAGCATGGATGACATATTTGACATCGAAGCATATGATATTGATTTGATAGAAAATCCAATGCAGAATTCTCTACCCTGTGGAGAGTTTATACATTACAACGGCCAAAAGTTCGAAGTATCAAAAGATAATCCGACAGCTATTATGCATACAGCACTAAACAAGCAATTGATTCGGTCGATTAGGCGAAAAAACTGTAAAAATCGACCGAGTCCAATATCAGAACAAATTACAGACGTACATTCATATCATATTAATGTTGGACATGGAAACTGCAGTATTATCGTTTTTTGCGAGAATGGTAACTACAATGCTTGGATGATTGATTGTTCTGTATTTGATTTTTTAAAAAAGAAAAATTATAGCCTTAATTTAGATGTATGTTTACATGAGATTAACAACAAATTCGGGATAAGTGCGATATCAAAATTACTTATCACACATTTACACTATGATCACATTAATGGTATTGAGTATTTAATTAAAAAACACTGGATTGAAGCAAATACAGAAGTATGGATGAATACAAAATATCCATGGGCACAGCCCTCATATAATCGCATTTTATTACAGTTGAAGTCATTAAACATCAAATTTATCGATCCTATTATCGCAAATTCTACACAACATATAAATATTCTTTATCCTAGTGTTTGCTTCGACAAGAAAACCAAAGCGCCCAATAATAACATAAATAATTCATCTGTTTTATATCAAATTCGGTTTGGTGAAGCAAGCATGCTGTTTACTGGTGATATTGAAACAGAGGGTTGGGAAGAAGTGACAAAATGTATACCTAGATTATGTAATTCAACATATTATTGCATTTCTCATCATGGTAGTATCACCGGGCATATCCGGGATAAGTGCCCAATTTTCGGACAAACTAAAACTACGCTTTCATATTGTTCTCAATCAACAAAGGTGCAGCTGCTTATAGGCAGAGATGGAGCATATCAAGGTATATACAATAATCAAGTTCTTAAGGATTTTTCTCACATAGTAAAATCAGAAGACGCAGAGCATTACCTTTGCATTGATTGGAGCACAGCTAATATACACTTTTTCTAAAACACAATGTGAAGAAAGGCTTACTTAAGTATTCTATACCTAACAAAGTTATCAGAAAAGCAGGGGCAACCAATTATATTGACGCTTCTGTCATGGTACAATATTGAGATACATCTACAAATACTCGTCTATTCAGTACAGCAAATTTCTACCTTTATGAAATCATTTATAGTGGCAATAAGCATACCCGCCAGCTCGCCGGAGCGGATCTGCAAATAAAAAAATTAGCCCTATTATATATCCCAACGCATCAGTTATAAGAATCTTCCAATCCTTTAGGATTTCTTGGTTACATTGTGGTTGTCTTTCCAATCCTCATTTTATAAGAGTCCCGATAACTGATCCATTTTCTATCTGCTTTCAAAAACTCGATTATACGCTATAAAGAATTCTCTGATAAACTTTTGCAAAAAAACACAGCTCCCCTGCCGTTCGGCAAGGGAGCTGCTTTTTTATCTCTTCTTTTTTAGAAACCGCCTGCGGTGCGGGGGAAGGGGATGACGTCGCGGATGTTGGGAATACCCGTCAAATACATAATCAGGCGCTCGAAGCCAAGGCCGAAGCCTGCGTGCTCCACACTGCCGAAGCGGCGCAAATCGAGGAACCACTCGTAGTCCTCGCGGTTTAAACCCTTTTCCTCCATCAGCGAAAGCAGAACATCCATGCGCTCCTCACGCTGAGAGCCGCCGATCAGCTCGCCGATGCCCGGCACCAGCATATCGGCCGCCGCCACGGTTTTGCCGTCGTCGTTCAGGCGCATATAGAAGCTTTTAATCTCCTTCGGGTAATCGGTGACGAACACGGGCTTTTTATACACCTGCTCAGTCAAATAGCGCTCGTGCTCGGTCTGCAAGTCCACGCCCCACTCCACGGGGTACTGGAATTCGGCGTTGTTCTTCTTCAAAATTTCTACTGCCTCGGTGTAGCTGACGCGCGCAAAGTCGTTGCTTACCACGTTGTTCAGCTTATCCAGCAGCTCTTTGTCGAAAAAGCGGTTAAAAAATTCCAGCTCATCGCGGCAATGCTCCATCACATAGCCGATGACGCTTTTAATCATCGCTTCGGCGCAGTCCATATCGTCGCGCAGGTCGGCAAACGCCAGCTCCGGCTCAATCATCCAGAACTCGGCGGCGTGGCGCGGTGTGTTGGAGTTTTCGGCGCGGAACGTCGGGCCGAAGGTATACACGTTGCCCATTGCGGTTGCCATTGCCTCGGCTTCCAGCTGGCCGGAAACCGTCAGGTTGGTGCTGCGGCCGAAAAAGTCCTGCGAAAAGTCCACTTTTCCGTCTTCGGTGCGGGGGACATTGTCAAAATCCATCGTGGTAACGCGGAACATCTCGCCCGCGCCCTCACAGTCAGAGCCCGTGATGATGGGCGTGTGGACATACACAAAGCCCTGCTCTTGGAAAAACTTGTGGATGGCATACGCGGCGGCACTGCGTACACGGAACGCCGCACTAAAGGTGTTGGTGCGGGCGCGCAAGTGCGGCATGGTACGCAAAAACTCCACGGTGTGGCGCTTTTTCTGCAACGGGTAGTCGCTGGGGCAAGTGCCCAGCACTTCCACGCTGTCGGCATTGATTTCCAGCGGCTGCTTTGCGTCCGGGGTCAACACAACAACGCCTTTCACGCGCAGGCTGGTGCCTACGCCCGCTTTGGCAATCTCTTTATAATTTTCCAGCTTTTGCGCTTCAAACACCACTTGAAGCGACGAAAAGCACGAGCCGTCGGAAAGCTCGATAAAACCGATGTTTTTGGAATCGCGGACAGTTTTTGCCCAGCCGCATACGGTGACGGTTTCGCCGCCTTGGAAGCTGCCGCGCAATAAACTTTTAATGGGGGTGTGCTGCATGGTAATTTCCTCCTTAAAAATAAAAAAATCCGACAGCCTGTTCCTCCTTGTGACGCGCACAGCAAGCTGTGCGGCCTTTAGGACGAATCGCTGTCAGAATCCGCGGTGCCACCTAAATTACCGAATTTACTCGGTCGCTTTTGACGTTCCGTTTTGAAACGCTGCCGCTGTAACGTGCGGCGCACGGCGCACCTACTGCCGCCGGGGCGGGTTCGGCTTGCGGCTCGGGAGGGTTCTTCGGCGCGGCTCTTTGCGCAGGGCTTGCACCGTCCCCTGCTCGCTGTGGCGGAACACCGCGTGTACTTTTCTCCGTCTTTGCCTGTATCATTTGATATTGATTGTATCACTGCGTTTTTGCCTTGTCAAGCCCTTTTGCCGGGCGCGTTTGGCCCTTTGCCGGGCGGCGATTGCTTTTGAAACAGAAACCCCTGCTTCACACAACATTTTTACATGGTGAAAATGCAACTTGTTCCTTATAATAAAAGAAAAAGGCTTTATTTTTTGCTACAATTTCACAGCACAAGGAAACGGAGGATTTCGCCATGAACAACACCGCCCAAAACATCGAGCGGCTTTTACAGTTCGGCGTACAGCACAAGCTGATTGCACCGCTGGACGTGTTTGTCGCACGCAACACGCTTTTGGATTTATTCGGCCTTGCCGAGCCTTACGAGGGCGTTGTGCCCGAGGAGCACTTCGACACGCCCACCGAGCTTTTGGAGCTTTTGCTGGACGATGCCGCCGAAAAAGAGCTGTTTGACAACGAAGTGCCCGCACTGCGCGTCAATTTTGAGGCACGTATTATGGGCGCACTGATGCCCCGTGAAAGCGAGGTTGCCGCACGTTTTAACCAGCTTTGGAAAACCGAAGGTGTTCAGGCGGCGACCGATTATTTCTATGACCTGTGCATTACCTCCAACTACATTCGCACCGCGCAGATTGCGAAAAACATCAAGTGGGATTACCCCTGCAAATACGGCAAGCTGGAAATTACCATCAATCTCACAAAGCCGGAAAAAGACCCCAAGACGATTGCGCTCGAAAAGCTTCAGCCTGCCGCCAGCTACCCGAAATGTATGCTGTGCATTGAGAACATCGGCTATGCAGGCCGCGTGAATTTCCCCGCGCGTCAAAATCACCGTGTGGTACCCATCAACCTGTGCGGCAAAGAGTGGTTTTTGCAGTACAGCCCGTATGTATATTACAACGAGCACTGCATTATTTTTGATTCCGAGCACGCCGACATGCGCATCAACCCCGGCACGTTTGCACAGATTTTCGATTTCGTGCGCCAGTTCCCGCATTACACCTGCGGTTCTAACGCTGATTTGCCCATTGTCGGCGGCAGCATTTTGAGCCACATGCATTTCCAGGGCGGCCGCTATGAGTTCCCGATGCAGCGCGCGGCGGCTTTGGCGCATTTCAAATGCCCCGATTTGCCCGACATCACCGTAGAAACCATCCGCTGGCCGGTGAGCACTGTACGCGTGAGCGGACACGACACCGCTCAGCTGCTGGCTTTTGCCGAGCGTGTACTGTCGACATGGCGCGGTTATTCCGACCCGGAGGCCGATGTGCTGGCATACACCGAGGAAAACGGCACGGCAACCCCGCACAACACCATCACACCCATTTTGCGCTACGACACCGAAAAAGGTTATATTCTCGACTTGGTGCCGCGCAACAACCGCACCACTGAGGAGTACCCCGAAGGTATTTTCCATCCGCACCGCGAAATTCACCACATCAAAAAGGAAAACATCGGCTTAATTGAGGTCATGGGCCTTGCCATTCTGCCGGGCCGTCTGGAAAAACAGTCCGCTGAAATTGCGGCGGTACTGTCCGGTAAAGCCGACGCGGCAAAAGCCAAAGAGGAAATGCCGGTTCATGCCGACTGGATCGATTTCTTGGTGGAAAAATACGGCACAGCGCTTTCTGCCTCCGAAGCACAAAATGCTGTGCGCACGGAAATCGGCGCTAAGTTTGAAACCTGCTTGGAGCATGCCGGCGTATTTAAGCAAACTCCGGAAGGAAACGCCGCCTTTGCCCGTTTCCTGTCCAAAGTGGGCTGTGTAGAGGTATAATTCACTTCCGTCGCTTATCTCAAAAACCAGCGCTCCGGCGTGTCGCAGACACACCGGGGCGCTTCTTTATCTCATTTTTTGTAATATTTTTATTTCAAAATACAATTTGTATTTTTCTACCTGATTTTTTACTTAAAGTAATTTAATCAATATTATATACTATAAGTTAAAATGTAGGATGGTTTTTTGCCTCTTTCCAGCGAGCAAGCTGCGCCTCATATTGGGCGGCAATCCAGCTTTCGGCCGCTTGCAGCCCTTCCTCGCTCAGCTCAAATTGCTCGGTTGTCTTTTCGCTTTCATCCGTGTGAGCAAAGTTCCACGGCTGCGGCCAAACTGCCGCGCAAAAATGCTCCTCGTCAATCCAAACGCGCCAGCGCATGCCCTGATAAGAGCCTGAATATGACTTGTTTGCCCGAATAAATGTCATGCCGGGCACTTTCGCAATCTCGTTTGCCATGCTTATTCCCCCTGTGCCGTGTCCAGCATGGTGCACGCCTGTTCCGCGTCCAAAACCACTTCGCCGTTTTCCATTACAAAGCACGGAATACCGATGTTCCCTGCGGCGCGCACGTCGTCAAATACATGGCTTTGATCACGCACAGCCAAAAAATCTTTTAAGTTTTGTGTGCTTTCGGTAATGTCTACCCACGTCCAACCGATTTTTTCCGGATGCGCTCCCAGCCACTCTTTCAATTCTACACAATCCGGGCAAATCAACGTGCCGTAAATAGTTGCTTTCATCAATCGTTCTCCTTTTTCTATTTATGCTCTGTGTTTTTTTCCTTCGCATCATACTTCTTGTAAAAGCATCGCAGAAAACGACTTCACTCGCTTACCTACCAATCAAGCTTTCCAATCGCGAATCTCTAACAGCCCGGGAACCAGCACTTTAGCACTTGTTTCCAAAATAATACGGCCTTTCTCCGCGGTGGCGCCTGAAGGATCTCCGCCAATACCAATAGGCTTTCCTTCAGCTGTTTTCCAGTCCTCAGAAACCCAACCGATTGTAACATTTCCTCCGGTTTTTAAGGTTTGATTGCCCACAAAGGCACTGGGAATTCCCGCCTCTGATGTATCAAGCTTAACAAGAGACGGATCAACCGCCATCACCATAGAAGTTTCCATTTCTCCCCCGTGAAAGTCGTAGAGATTCCCCGGAGATACTGTAGCCTGCACGTCCGGATGTCCGAAAGCGCCGGAGGAAAGAATAAACGGGGAAATCCCCAGTTCACTGCGCAGCTCCCGGCTGAGCACTTGAATAATCGGGGCATTACCGCCGTGACACACCAGAAAGGCCAGTTTTTTGAATCCGTGATGTGCCAAGCTCACGCTGATATCATAAAGCAAATGGTAGTAAGTATCCGGCCTAAGAGTAACAGATCCGCAGAAATTGCGGTGCTCAGTGCTTAGACCAATGGGAATAACAGGAAATGCCAGAATGGGAAAATCAGGCTCACCAGCGTCCTCCAGTGCACGCCCGATATATTCGATCATTGCTTCTGCTATAATGTCATCGGTTCCTAAAGGAGCTTGGTTGCCGTGCTGCTCTAAAGCCCCTACAGGAATCAGAATAATCGTGTTCTCTTTATCTACCTGCTCCATTTCCAAGCGCGTCAGATCTCTGTAATTTCTAATCATACTTTCTCCTCAACTTTCGTCACGCCATTTGACGCAGAAATTCGGGCATACAGCAAATAACCAATTACATAATTCAGCAGCAGCTTTATCAAATTAAAAGGCACTGTGGCAAGCACTAGGAAAAGCGGCAGGTTCTGAATCATCGGATTAACGGCGCCAACGGTTAAAATCACTTCGTCCAGCGAAAGCCCCATCGCTTTGGCATAAAGCGGCAAAGTAATGCACGCATTAAGGATACAGGCGAAGGCAATTCGGATAGGCAGGCTTATTCCAAGAGCCGCAATACACGCCTTGCGGCCTGTACCCAAGCGCTTGAAAACGAGCCACAGCGGGAAAATGAAGAGAAACACACCTAAGAAGTTGGCAAATTCTCCAACAAACATGGTGGTAGTTCCCACAGTCAGCAGCTTAATCAAAATTTTGATGATCTCAATGGATAAGCCGGATACTGGGCCAAGAAGAAAGGTAGCGATAATGGCAGGTACGTCGCTAAAATCAATTTTATAGAATGGAGGCATCAGAGGCACAGGAAACTCAAACGACATGAGCACCCCGGCAACTGCTGCCAACATGGCAGTGAATACGACGGTTCGAGTCTTTTGCATAGATTTCATAAAATGATCCCCTTTTCTGTTCGGAATTACAAGAATCGTAAATTCTCCGAACATGGGGAACAAAAAAGACTCTGCGCGCAAATAGGGCACCGAGTCTATTCTTTTCACCGTTTCTTCTCTCATCCAGACTATACTGTCGGTTTTGGAATTGCACCAAATCAGCCACTTGCGTGGGTCGCGGACTATACCGCCGGTAGGGAATTTCACCCTGCCCCGAAGAATTTATTTACTTGTTGTGTATAGTATAGCACATTGCCGGTTTTATGACAAGACACATCATCTGTTCCCATGCGCATCGATTTCGCTTTTGCTTTGCTGAATGTTTCATATCCTCCTCTAGCAAGCATTGATATTCAAAGTAAAAAAGCAATGACAATTCAAAAGGTTCTCCGTTATTTTTACCGGTTTCAGACGACATCAAACAAGCATACGTTGGGCGCTCGCTGCGAGCCTGTTGGCCTATGCTACAAATCTTCTCGCTGTTCGCTTGCTCAATTTTTTTCAAGCGCTGCCCCGAAAAAACTCTTTTTAGCTGCTCTCAGCCCGCGGCCGGATTTTCGGGTCATCGAACTGCGTTCGTCGGCTGAATCAGTGATAAAAAAATAGGCTTGACCTTTTCAGATCAAGCCTTTTCTGGTTGCGGGAGCTGGATTTGAACCAACGACCTTCGGGTTATGAGCCCGACGAGCTACCGGACTGCTCCATCCCGCGTCATGTTACTTGTATATTATAACGCGCACCCACTTGTATGTCAAGTATTTTTTTATATTTTTTTGACAATCCCTCTTTTTTTATTATATAATGAATTGTTGTGAAAAATACATTGCATGGGTTTTATAGGATGGAGTGAAGGAAAAATGACAATGGGCGCACTGATTGTGCTCGCACTTGGGCTTTCGATGGACGCTTTCGCAGTATCGGTATCCAACAGCCTTTGCTGTGCAGGATTAACCAAACGGCAAGCAGTCCAAGCAAGCGGCGCATACGGGTTATTTCAAGGCTTAATGCCCTTGTTAGGCTGTTTGGCGGGAACGCTGTTTGCTGCCGTTGTTCAGCAGTGGGATCACTGGCTGGCATTTATTTTACTGGTCTTTATCGGCGGAAAAATGCTGATAGAAGCCATTCGAGAAATGCGCAGCAATGAGCCGGAAAGCTGTCCCGCTTCGCTGTCCGGCAAGCAAATTTTAGTGCAGGCAGTTGCCACCAGCATCGACGCCCTTGCCGTCGGCGTGAGCCTGGCCGCTCTCTCTGTGAATATCTGGAGCGCCAGTGCCTTAATTGCTGTAATCACATTTGCCTGCTGCTTAGTAGGCCATGCCATCGGCAAACGATTTGGGCGGATGCTTGGAAAAAAGGCCGAAATTTTAGGCGGCACCATTCTTGTCCTGCTCGGCGTGAAAATTTTAACTGAGCATCTTGGCCTTTTGGGATAAACAGACAAGCCTTTTTTATTTGATATGCGGCAGAACGCAAAAACGGCATGGGAACACCTGTTTCCCATGCCGTTTTTATGTTTAATACAAAAAGTATAAATATACGGATAGTTATTTAAAAGCTGTATTTCAGATAATCAGGATCCTCTTGCTCTTTGCTCTGGTCTTTTTCATCTGTCTGCACAGTTTTCTCCGTTTGAGCTTCTCCTGCTTCTTGTGCTATTTCCGAAAGCGCTTGCCCCACCTGCGCGGTTAAGCTTTGAGCTTGATCTTCCAGTTCGTCGAGCTCTTCCTCTTTTTTCTCAATCATTTTCTGAGCGCCTTCTAGGCCGTTTGCGTTCATTTTATCAAGTTCAATTTCCGATTGTAACACCGCGCCTTCACGCTTCGTTTTTGTGCGCACATCATCCACTGTTTTTGCGTGTTCTATGCTGACAGATAAATTCATCATGGCACTGAGCTTTTCTTGCTCCAACTCATCTTCTGTTTTCGGCTGATTATTTTCCGGTTTTTCGTCTGCCTGGGTTTTCTGCATGCTTTCTTGTGTTTGCTGAGCTGTCATTTGAGCAACTTGTTCATCAATCGCTTTCATTTGCTCCTCATACGCTTCCAACTGAGGACGCATGCTGTCCATTGTACGGCCTTCTTCTAAACCGGCGGCAATGAATTCGCTCTTTCTCTCTTTGAGCGCTTCTTTCTGCTTCAACAGCTGTTCAATCACCGAGGCCGCTTTTCCTTGCGGAGAAATGGTCAGCCGATCTTGGGAGGAACCAAATATGCTTTTTACTTGATTTCCTCCTATGTCATTTTGCCCAGCGAAAACAGGATTTTGCCGCCGCAAAAAAGTAATTCCCGATAGTTTTGATACATTCATAAAAGCTTCCTCCCCATCATTCAAATTTATAAAACAGCTGCCACTTTATTTTTCTCTCTGAGAAAGTTATCCAATGTTTTTCTTATTTATCAAGAGGTTTTCCCAGTTTTTATTCACCGGGGCTTTCAAATTCTGCTGGACAACAGACAAAAAAGGCAGCTCCTTCCAAACGGGCGGAGCTGCCTTTCAAACAGTTCTTTTTTATACAGATAGTAATAACCATTATACACAGCGGCAAGCTTTTTCCAACCAAGCTTTTTCCTGCTCTGTCAAATGGGGTTCAAGTGTTTTAAATACCATCGCATGATAGGCGTTCAGCCAATTTTTCTCATCCTGTGTCAGCATTTCAGCCAAAACGGGCTTCGTGTCAATGGGGCAATAGGTAATCGGCTCAAAGCAATAGAACTTGCCATACTCAGTTTCTTTGTATTCTTTGCACAGCAATTCGTTTTCAATGCGGATACCGAGCTTTCCTTCCTCGTAAACGCCGGGCTCATCCGTTACCGTCATGCCCGGAACAAAAGGCGTTGTTCCGCGGGAAGAAAGGCTTTGCGGGCCTTCGTGAACGCCGCCGACAAAGCCAACACCATGGCCAGTGCCGCAGCGGTAATCTAAGCCCTCGCGCCACATGGTTTCACGCGCCAAAATATCCAAATGCATCCCCGCCATGCCCTCTTTAAACACTGCGCGGGCAATGTCGATATGGCTCTTCAACACCAAAGTATAGTAGCGCTTTTCCTCTTCGGTCAATTCTCCGGTAGAATAAGTACGGGTAATATCCGTTGTGCCGTCGCGGTATTGCGCCCCGGAGTCCACGAGCAAAAATCCGTGCTTTTCAATGACAGCGCAGGTTTCGGGTTCCGGCGCATAGTGCATCATAGCGGCATTGCCGCCGTAAGCCGCAATGGTGTTAAAGCTTTCTCCGAGATTATCCGGCTGAACGGCACGCGCCGCACGCAGCCAGGCGTCTACGTCGCATTCTGTCACGCGTTTATTTTCGGCAAGCTGTGTTTCCAGCCAGATGGCAAAGCGCACCATCGCAACGCCGTCTTTTACATGGGCATTTTTCAAATTTTTAATTTCGGTTTCATTTTTGACACCCTTGAGAAGTGCAACCGGCTCTTCGCCCTCCTGCAAAGTGACGGCGCTGTTTTCTTTGAGGGTGCGATACAAGCGGTAAGAAAGGCCTGTTTTTTCATACAGCATTTTGACAGGCTGTGTCAATCCTTTCAAAGCCTGCTCCACTTCCTCGTACTCGCACACTTCAACTCCCTGCTCCACAAGCGCCGTGCGAATTTCTTCCGGCAGGCGTTTTGTATTGATGAAGAGCACAGCTTTTTCCGGTAAAACCAAGCAATAAGCCATTGCAAAGGGATTGTATGCAATATCGCTTGCGCGCAGATTGAGCAGCCATGCCACACTGTCCAAACGGCTGACAAGTGTTGCGTCAGCGTGGTGTTTTGCCAAAGATGCGCGCACATCGGCTAATTTTTCCGCAGCTGTTTTTCCGGCAAATTCAACGCCAAGCGCCCAAACTTCGGTTGCGGGAATTGCGGGGCGGTCCTGCGTCCAAATCTCCGACACCAAGTCCTGATCACAAACGGAAACCTTTTTATCAGCAAATGCTTTCTCCAGTTTTTCCACTGCGTCTACGGCATTCACTTTGCCGTCCAAGCCCATTACACTGTCCGCCGGCAGCTGCTCGGCAAGCCACTCTTCCACCTTGGGAACACCCGGCTCATTCATGCGCATCAGTTCGATGCCGCTGCCCGCGAGCTCACGCTCTGCCTGAATAAAATAACGGCCGTCTGTCCACAGCGCGGCCTTTTCCGCTGTTACCGCCAAGGTTCCCGCAGAGCCGGTAAATCCGGAAAACCAAGCGCGCGCACGGTAGTGCTGCGGCAAATACTCGCTCATGTGCGGATCGGCAGACGGAATCAAATATCCGGCCATCCCATTTTTCTTCATTGCGCTTTGCAAAGCACTGATTTTTTCACTTGCATTCATTGCGAATTCCCCTCTCTTTCAACACGCTGCATCCACAGCATCTTTTTAAAAAATTTCTGGAACCATCAAGCACGCCTTACGATACGCTTATATACAAAATCAGTCTATCACATTGGCATGCCTTGATAAAAGCAAACCAGTATCGTGCCAAGCGGCAGGTACTGCTTTGTGTCATTTTGATAAGCAGGCATTGGCAGCAAATTCCTTTTGTATCAATGAAAACTTTTTCACTGAATTCTTCCATTAAGTGCTCCATGCTTATTCTAAGCTTCATTCCAAAGCCAAACTTTATTACTATAAACCGGCGCAGGAACAACCCGTAGACATTATACCACAAGCCGGAGAAATACAAAACCTTTTTCACAGATCTGTATATTTCTGCTGCGGAGTTTTACAGTAATTCCTTTTTTTCGTCACAAAGCCGGCGACAGAAATTTCTGTCACCGGCTTTGTATTCATGTTTCGTGGTCACTCCATACTTCAAGGCAACGATGAAAACCCAAATAAAACGGCTCGCATCATCCCTTTAGAAAATACGTTGTAAAAGGCTTTTTAAGCAAACTCAAAAGCGCTGTACTTTTTATTAAGCCAAGAAAAATCTTTCAGCGCCTGCGAACTCAGCCCCATCACATGGCCGCAATCAATACTTGCTTTCTTCTTCAAAGGCTGTCGATTTTTGAATCGATGTCATCGGCTCTTGTGAAAAAAATTCTTCGCCGTCATCCTTTAAAGAAAATTCACCGACAAGGCGTTTGAGTGTAACTGCCTGACCGGACAGCTCTTGGCTGGCAGCAGCGCTCTGTTCAGCAGTTGCGCTGCTGGTTTGCACAACAGAAGAAATTTGGTCAATGCCTTGGGTAATCTGCGTAATCGCAATCGCTTGATCACTGGAAGCATTCGAAATTTTTGCAATGGACTGAGCCACTTCATTGGCGCCCTCCACTGTCTGTGAAAGCGACTGCGCGGTATCGTCGGCAATCGTCATACCATTTTGAACCGCCTGCAGCGAGCGTTCAATCAACTCTGCTGTGCTCTTGGAAGCTTCACTGCTCTTAGAAGCAAGATTTCGAACCTCATCCGCAACAACGGCAAATCCTTTGCCGGCCGCACCTGCGCGCGCAGCCTCAACCGCTGCGTTCAAGGCCAAAATATTGGTTTGGAACGCAATGTCCTCAATCGTTTTGATAATTTTGCTGATTTCATTGGAGCTGCTGGTAATTTCCTGCATCGCCTGAATCATGTCCTGCATCTTTTGGTTGCTGGCGGTCATTTCATCGCTGACCTTCTGCACCTGAACATGCGCATAATTAGCGCTCTCTGCATTTTCTTTTACCTGAATGGAAATTTCATTGATGGTAGCTGCCAGCTCTTGTACAGAGGAAGCCTGCTGTGTCGCGCCCTGTGAAGCGGCATTCGCACCGGCCGCTACCTGATCCGCACCGGAGGCAACCTGATCGGACGCATCACGAATCTGCGCCATTGTTTTGCTGACAGCGGTCGCAGCCTGATCCATGCTCTGCCCGATTCCCACAAAATCGCCGCGATAAACAACAGAATCTCTGGTATTCAAATTGCCCCGAGCAAAGTCCAGCATGCGATTGTCAATCGATTCAATATACGACTGAAGGGTGTGTGACATCTCGCGCATCGATTGTGCCAAATGACCGCACTCATTCTTAGACTCATAAGAAAGCTGAATGTCTAACTTTCCTTGTGCCATCTGAGCCGCTGCAGCTTCCATTTCCTCCAAGGGGGGCACAATGGCCTTGGTTGTTGTTTTTGCGAGGATAAATGCCACGCCGAGCATGATCAAACCTACAACCGGCAGCGTAACACGGGTGATATTGATGACCATTGTCATTTGCTGAAGCGTTTCAGTTCCGTAATGATTCGTTACTGTCCTCATAGAGCTAATTTGAGCATCCATTTCATCCAGTATCGGACTGAACTCTTGTTCTAAGTTTTTCCACAATTTCTGCTGGTCTACATCGCTGTTATTCATGGCGCTCATGATATCTAAGAAGTACACATCGGCACGCTGAATAATGTCCTGCAATTTTGTGAGATCTTCCGGATCTCCTAAGTAAAGACCTTTTAAGCTCTCCAGCGAATTGCGCACTTCATCCGCAGATGCTTGTGCAGACTGTGTGGCGTCTTGAATCACAGAGGCATGGTCTGAGCCAAGACCTCTGTACATTTCTTTTTGCGCGCGCTCAAAGCCGATGCGAATCTGACTCATTAAATTAACAGAATCCTGCACTTGACTCGCATAGACATCCATCGTACGAGCTAAGATTGCCACCGAAATACTGCCAATACTGGACAACACCATCATTGCAACACAGATAAGCGCAAAGCTGATAATTAACCGATTTTTAATTTTCATATCCTTCATAAAATAAGACTTCCTTCCCTTTTAAACACATTCCGGCTGACAAAAGCGTTATCAGCGGAAAATATCTTCACTATCGGAGCTCGGATACACCCGTTCAGCGCACAAAAATAAAAACCGACGATTTGATCCCTACCGCCGGTTCTATTTTCAAGCAGCTTTATGCAAATGCGCTGTAAAAATTATCTCCCAAAACCTGCTCTAAGGAAAGCAAAAGAATAACGCCGCGGCTATTCTTTGCAAGGCCTTTTAAAAATTGACTTGCAACGCCCGAACCAATGCTCGGCGAAGGCGAGATGCTCTCTTCATCAATCGGAGCAACTTCATCTACACTGTCCACGATTAATCCGACATTCGCATCGTTGAAATTCATCACGATAATGCAAGTGTGCGCGTCATAAATTGCTTCCATCTTTCCTAAACGCAGCCGCAAATCCATCACCGGGATCATCTTTCCGCGCAAATCAATCACGCCTTTTGCATACATGGGAAATTCGGGAATCTCGGTAATCTCCTGCATTTGAACAATCTGCATGACATTCGCAATGGGAATCGCAAACAGCTGGCCGTCTGTCCAAAAAGTCAGGTACTTGCCTTCGAGTTCACTTTCCTCTTTTTCCGTCAATTCCGCAAAATTCTGATTGGTATCCATGATCGCACTTCCTCTCCTTTTTTCTGCCGGAAAAGCTGAATAATATCCGCACTGCACAAACGCTTAAGCAAAACCTCCGAAAACAGCTTTGCGATTGGTACACCCGCACCGAAAATGGGTTTCCCGGTGTTTCATGCACCAACCAATTACTGCTGCGCAAAAAGGTATGTTCTTCGCCAAAGCGTCCATCAGGCTTATTTGCCTGCTTCCAGCGTTTTATTGATCATTGCTTTCATTACGGAAAGCACTGTTAAGTTAGTGCTGTAAGCATTGCTGGCAGTCATCATATCCAGCATTTCTTCCGTGGTATCGACATTGGGATACTGGACATATCCGTTTTCATCCGCATCGGGATGTGTGGGATCATACACGGAAAGAAAGTCACGGTCACTTTCAACCACTTCTGCTACACGCACGCCGCCCGTTGTCTGGGTGCGGGCAGCACCGCCCGCCCCTGATGCATTGGCCTGGGCCTGCGTTAAAGCCGTTTCAAAATTCAGCTCGCGTTCTTCAAACACTACTTGCTGACGGCGGTAAGGCGTTCCATCTTCCGTACGTGTCGTATGGGCATTGGAAATATTTTGCAAAGTCACATCCATTCGTGTACGTTCAGCTGAAAGCGCAGAACCCACGATATCAAGCGAACCTAAAAAAGCCATTTGATCGTCCCCCTATTATTTAATGGACGAATTGAGTACGGTTTGATAATTTTTAAATTCACCGCTCACCTTATCCATCAGCATGCTGTACTGTACATAAGCTTTGTACAATTCCATGCTTTCCACATCACTATCAACATTGTTGCCGTCGGCGCGAACTTGTGTATCCGTGCGCTCAACAATTTCAGCCTTATATGTACCGGTCGGTTTGGTACCTGCCAATACCTCTTCGAATACCATGCTCTTCGCTTTATATCCAGGTGTAGAAACATTGGCCATATTTTGCAGATGAAGCTGCTGCTGCTGCCATGTGGCACTGACGCCCGCTTCAAGCGCATTCAGCGTTTTTGAATCAAAAAACATGCGGGTTTCTCTCCTTTTTCAAATTTCGGCAATACCGCGCCGCTCACTGATTCGAACGGCACGGTATTGTCTTTCAATGCATTTACCCTTGAGAACGAACGTTTTTATCGGCCTGCACAAAAGCATCACGCAGCTGCGTAACCATCTCAATTACATCATCCATATGCTCCGATGATTTGCGAACATTCGCTTGGACAATCTGCTGTAAAAAGAAATTATACAACATTTCTAAATTATTCGCAATCTCATACTGATGGTTTAATGTTGTTTTGAGGTAGTTTAAAATCTTTTGTGCCCGAATCAACTCTCGATTGGCAACGGTGTAATCGCGTGTTTCAAGCCCGCCTTTTGCAGCATACAACGCTTTTAACAGGCCATCGTACAAGGTATTGAGCATTTCCCCTTGCGTCATGGTCATAACTGATTGCTGCTTATAGGCTTGATACTTGTTTTGAAGCATCCGCGTTCACTTCTCCTCACTTAAAAATGGAATCAATAGCCACCAAACTGGGACTGCAAATATCCGCTCTGTGCGCTCATATTGGCAAGTGCCTGCTCCATTGCATTGAATTGGCTCCAGTAACGCTCTTTTTGCTTGTCGTAAATAGACTGAAGCTGTGCGATTCTCTCATCAATGCTGAGAATATCCCACGTAATCGAGTTATTCTTTTCCGTACTGTAACCCTTTACACCGGCCAGCTTTACAAGCTCACCCGGGCTGCCGCTGCTCGTGTTGGCAATATTTTTCAAAGAATCATCCAACTGTTTTGCCAAGCCGTCTTTTGCTTGTGTAAACAATTTTTCCACTGCGGCAGGGTCTGTTTCCAAAGCTTCCCGGAGAGCAGTTTCATCCAAAACAAGCTTACCTTTATCCTTATAGTTGCCTGTTTCGATACCGATGTTGTAAAGAGCAATATCGGAATCTTCCGGAGTTGTGTACATGATAGAGCGCATTTCGCTCAAAAACGCCTGAACGGTAGAATCGCGGCGCACCAAGCCGGTTTTGGCCTTTTCTTCCCAAAGCTCAATCTCACGGTCGCTCATTTCTTTTTTCTGAGCGTCCGTCAACGGGGCATAATCCTTGTATTCGGCATCTTCATCCATATAGCCGTTCAGCTTATCAAGCATTGCGTTGTAGTCTTTGATAAACTCTGTAAATCCTTCTACAATGGAATCGACATCTCGAGTCGTACCGATCACGATTTCCTCGTTGGGATCTGCCTTTGTCAACTCCATCGTGACGCCGTTGACAGTGAAGGTATTGCTGCTTCGGGTTGTTTTAACGCCGTCAATATAAACCACAGCATCTTCACCCGTTACTTTTGTCGGGTTCGAACCGAAGATCTGGGTAAGCAAGCCGCCATCCCCATCAGAATAGGAAATATCAAAGCCTGCGCCGCTGGAAGTAGCTTCCATCGTAAACGAATCCGCAAAAGACGAATAAGAAATCTTTACACCGATATTTGCATTGTTGATCTGATCCATAAAATCGCCAACAGTTGCATCGGCGCTGACGGTGAAGTCTTTGCCGTTAATCGTAAATTTGAAATCGCCGGAGGGCTGCTGCGCAGAGTCAAACAGATCCTTGAGCTTTGTCGAAGAACTGACCGTACTCGTAGAGCCCGGCGAGATACCAATGGTGTTCAAATCGGTACCCGTCAATTTGAACGAATGGCCCTTATCTTGAGTCATCGCTGCGGACAACGAAAACTCCATGCCGCCGCCGGACGTTCTGGTCACCTCAATTTTTGCACCGCCGCCCGAATCCGTACCAAAGGCACTTTTGAGCTGAGCATTGATTTGTGCAACAATATCCGTCTGACCCTGCCCTTTCATGTCGGCAATCGTCACACCCGACAGCGTAATCTTTTTTGTTACACCGTCCAAATCGACATCAAAGCTCAGATCAATGGTGGGATTTTGCTCAAAATCCCCGTTGACCTTCACAATCGAGTTGCCGGCTGCGTCTGTTTCAATAGAAGTTCCCGCGGAAAGGCCGGCCATTGCCGCTGCAAACTGCGATCCGCCCGCAGAGCTGAAGGAATAATCGCCGTCTTTTGCGATTTTGAACTCCATTTTTCCTTCTTGGTTTTTGCTGGCGGTTACGCCGGCAACACCTTTGGCCTGCAAGGCCGAGTTTACGCGGGAAACAATGTCGTCCATGCTGGAGGCACCAGCCAAATTAACTTCTACCGCCACATCTTCCGTTTTGCCATCGTTCAGAGTTTTTGTGAAGGTTAAAGTCAACTTTTCCAAATTATCGGTAAAGTTGGAACCGGTAACCTTATTGCTGCTTACGGAGATGGAAGAGTCCGACTGTATGCGCGAAGTCGTTGCGAGCTTTTCAATCTTAACTCGCATTTCACCGGACAAAGCGGAGGAATCCGAGCCAATAATGTTCAAGCCGGAACCGGCGGTCACGGCAGATTTCATATTATTGAAAAATGCGCCGCTTGCAAAGTTTAACTTGCTGCTTGCATCTGCAGAAAAATTAAAATACTTATTGCGGAAATCATTGATCGTGGTAATCATATCACGATAGATTTCTTGACGCCACTGTGCCTGCTGTTTCAAAGCCTTCTGCGCGTCAATTTTGCTTTGGGTTCCGGAAAGGAGCTCTTTCACCATGCTGTCGGTATCTAAACCCGAGATCAAACCGGACATTCCCTTGCTGCTGGAAGCAGACGAACTCCAATAATTTGATGTACTAATGCTGCTCATAATTATTCGTCCTCCCTTTTTTGCTTAATCGGGCAGTGCAAACAGAATTTTTATAAAACGGCTCTTTTGCTCGGAAGATACAAAAAGAGGTTCCGTTTTAAAGCTCTGCCCATCGTGAAGGTATGTTTTTCCATGTCTTTGTGAAATGAGTGCTCATTTCTCTTTTACAATGCCGGAGGGTGCGGCAGATTTACCGGCTCCGTCCGCATAAAAAGGAACCGCGCCGTACTGTTCAGCCTGATTGCTCTGAGAAAATGCCCTCCCTACTCAAAGTTATCAAACAAAACCTTTCATTTGAAAGTATCTTACCTAAAAATTCCTTGTTTTACGTAAAAACGAAAGATCTTGTCCATTCATTTTAGCAGTTTGCAAATATTGCCTTGCTACGGAAGAGCCGCTTTGGTTCAGCTCTTCAATTTTATATTTAATCGCGTCTCTTTGCTGTTCCATATGATTTCTTCTTGCTTCTTCTTCGCGCACAATCCGGTTGACAACCGCTTTCACTGCAAAAGACATTTCATACAAGGCTTTGAGCGCTTTATCTTCGGCTTCGGGCTGTACTTCATGGTTCATCACCAGCCTTGCCTCTTCATCCTCTTGGCACATGCCTTTGAGCACACGATCAATCTCCTGCACCTGATCAAGAATTTTCTGACGCTGACTGCACGCCTGTGTCAATTCATCAGCATCCATCAAAAGCATCTTTTCAGAAACTTGTTCCATCTCCAAAAACAGCTCTTTCTTTTCTTCCAAGAGCTGCAGGAGCTTTGCACGTTCGTTTGTCATACAATCCCTCCTCCGGCGCACATTTAAATCAAATAATCTGTTTTTGGCTTTTTCATTGCATCATAATTTAAACATGCACTTTTCTTTACTTTCCGGCTTATTTTTGATATAATTTCTAAGGTCTGTTCGGTATTTTCATAATATCGAACGCCTTTTTCATTGCGAACTCATTAAACGATACATCTTAAAAATGATATTTGTTATTCTGTTTTCAGTAAAAGAGCTTGTTTCGCAGGAGGCTTTCCCATGTCAGTGTATATCAACGAAGTTTTTTCCGCACCGGTGTTTCACGCCGTCTTAAAAGATCCGCAAGGAGAGGAGCTGGCCGTCGGAAGTGCCAGTATTCACCTTCAGAATCTCGCGGAGGATGAAGAGGGATATATTGAATTTACCAGCGAATTTGTTCCGCTGTACCCTTTGGGAACCAACCTTGAAATCTACCGTTTGTATGGCCGGCGCGAAGTGCACCGCTTTGCCGGACAGGTCTACTTGTCCGACACGAACCTCATTCGTTTGATTAAGGTTCAGGATGAACCCCTGCCCAGCGCTTTGGACGTGTGCTGTACTGATGTCGCTTTTCCGGCTAGCGTCACCGTTCCCTCGAATGAGATTGTAACGGTCGGCCTTTTCCGCAAGAAAAAGCTGAAAGACCCGGATGTTTTTCCCGCCGTTATGACGGCTATGACACAATCTCAGGTGGAAGTGCTGATTGAAGCTGACCGTGAATTCAGCGAGGCAGAAAAAATGATTTTAACCGTATCTGAGCCGCCGCTGTTCCAGGAAGTCGTCATCAGTGTGCGCAAGGCGTTCACTTATGGCTCGCGCAGTTCTTGTTTATGCGCCATTGAATCGGAATCAGACGCGGCATACGCTAAGCGCATGCAGTATTTGAAAGAACACCAGCAGAGCCATCCACGCGTATTTTCCACAGAGGACGAAACCTGATTTCTTTCTCCAAAGCGCTGAGCTGAGCATTGTGAATGCTTTGCGCAGATATCACTTCACGGCGATTGCCGACAAAATTTTTATCCTGTTATTCTTTTTACAAAACCGCTGCTGCAAAGCGCGGTTTTGTTTTTTTGCAGTTTTTCAGCACTCTGCATCCAGCTGTTTTAACGAGCGTCTATTCTTAATTCTCTTACTGTTCTGACGAATCCGCTTGTTTGCTTCGGCTGCGTTTTGCCATAAGCTGGCGGGCAAAAGCACTCGTGCTTCCTTCTTTTTGAGCCGCTTGGCGGTTTTGTGTCACCACATCATAAATTTCTTCCCGCCATACGCCAATCCCCTTGGGGGCTTCAATTCCCAGCTGCACCTGCGTTGCACTAAAATCTGTCACAATAATTTGTGCTTTATGGCCGTCGGGAGTTTCCAAAATGATTGATTCGCCTTTTTTTCTGTTTAATCTCAGCATTCTTCTTCCTCCTCAAATAACGGCACGCGCGTTGGAAATTCTCTTGGCAAAATAATCTGCATTGCCTTTCTTGTTGCAGGATTTACCACAATAGGGCTTCTTAAATTTACCGTAGAGCGCTTTAAATTTTCCGGAATATAAACAATCGGGAGGTAAAGAAGCTCTCCTTCGCCGAGCGCCTGTGCTTCTTCCTCACTCACAAAAGGCGCATACTCCATGGGAAGCGCCGTCGGATCGAGTAAGATAAAGCAAACGTCCTTTTCTTCAAGCGATTGCAGCCAAACAAGCCCCGGCCCCGTTTCTTTATCATACAAAAGCGTATAATCCGTAAGCCTTTCATATCCTAAAATCGGCTGAACAAAGCTGATGACACGCTCTTGTTCAATTTCTATTTCGCCAAAATCTCTTGTTTGATACTTCATATTTTCCCTCCATACATGATACGGCAAAGCCCGCTTTCAGCAGACTTTGCCGTATGAAGAACATTGTGCCGAGCGCCTCACGCGTCCCGCCAACATACATTTTAATCACAATTCTCTTATCTTTAAGCTTCCTCGTAGTCAGGAGCGGCGGAAGGCGGAACATAATTCGGCGTTCCTAAATATTCAATGTTGACAGAAGGATACTGTACCACTGTCACATTAAACTCGGCAGGCGTATACTGCATTTGCACATTCGGGCGCGGCCATTGATAATTCACGCTGCCCATTTGATAGTCAATGTTGCAAAAAGCAGGATCCCACGAAATTTGTGCGCCTCCCTTAGGCAAAAACTCCATCACCATGGAAGGCTGCTCATACATCCTCTGACTTGCAATTTCCGCAATGCTTACACCTTTGTGGAAATTCTCCGACACTTGCCAGCCAAACTGCGAAGCACGCACGGTTACATCAGAAACTTGCTGCATTCCTTTTTGTGCCTGTGCCTTTGCAAAATCCGTCAAATTATACTGTCCCCAAGACTTTCTGGCTTCGTAAGTATCAATTTTCACCCTTGTATAATCAGAGTCAATGTTCATCTTGGGAGGCTCAGTATTCACCGATTCCGCATTCGGAACAAGCGGACGCTGGCGCACCTGCAGCTGTGCAGGCTGTACATCGTACTCTAATTCAATCGGGGTTGTTGTAATCTTAATCAGTGGTCCTATCACACTGCTCACCTCCTAAAATAATTCACACGACATTTTATAGCAGCAATCAGGTAATATAATCCATCAAGGATGTCGGCAAAATTTTGCTTCCCAGCTGCAAAACTGCCTTCAAAGCGTAGTCATTCATCATGAGTGTTTTTTCCTCTTCCCCCGGTACAACGCCCATCAAATTGTCAATTCGCTCCGTATAATCATCCATTGTATTCGTCAAGCGAGTTTCCATTGTTTCCAGAAATTGAGTCTTTGCACCAAGATCGGTCATATTGGCCATAAAGTCTTTTTTCTGCTGGATCAGCTTGTTATTCAAGTCGCCCGCCAAATCGCGGTCACCATTTCGCAAAGCCTGTTCAATGTCATTCAAAGCATTGTACAGGTTGTTGGAATGGCCGTCTGCATCAACGCCGAAACCGACAATATCCAATCCGGAATAAGAGATTTTATAGCCTGTGGAAGGATCAATTGCCGTTCCTGCCATTTTAATGCCCAAGCCGATATCCAAATAGACGTCATCGTCCATCGGAATCTCAGTACGAACGCCGCCGTTCATATAGAAATAACCGTCGGCATCCTTTTGAATCGAATCGACATCCACACCGTTGTACTGCAAGCGTCCGGTATTCTGGTCAACGGTAAACGGACTGGAAACGGCATTCGTTCCGCCGAAAAGATACTTGTCGCCGTATTGGGAGTTTGCAAACTGCAAAATCTCATCTTTCAAGGCCGCAATCTCGTTGGCGTAGACATCCAGCGTAGACTGATCATTTGTGCCGTTCAGCGCTTTCACCATCAATTCGCTTGTAACGCGCTTTAAGATATCATTGATGGTGCTCATGTTCGACTCTGCCGCATCCAGTTCTTCACGGATGCTCTTCACATTATCGCGCTGCTTTTCAACCTTATAGAGGTTGTTTCTTGTATCGAGCACGCGGGCACCCGCAGACACGTCGTCGGAAATCTGTGTAAAACGCTTGCCGGTTGCAATGCGGTTGGTTGTTTCGGCGTAATCGTTTCGCGCATTATTCAAATAGGACAAATAATTGCGAACGGTAGAGCGATCTGCAACTCTCATAAGTAATACTTCCTTTCACTCAAGTTTCGTTTTCGCTTTGCTTACAGTCCCATCTGATTGATGATGACATCCAAAAGCTCATCCATCACGTTCATCACGCGGGCCGCTGCCTCGTACGATTTCTGATACTGCAGCAAGTTAGCCGTTTCCTCGTCGCGGCTGACGCCCGAAACCTGATCTCTGCGGCCTAAGAAATCGTTCGTTACCGTTGAGGTTGCCTCCGCGCGGTTTTGCTGATAAGAAATATCGCTGCCCAATGTAGAAACCATATCCGTGGCAAACTCTTCAAAGGTACCGGTGAAGCTTTCACCGAACGACTTGAAGGTGAAATCGTTTTGCGTCAGGTTTGTTGCAATGGACTGGGCATATTTCGGGTCTGCCTCATTTTTGTTGGCAATGAAGTAATCGCCGCCGCCGTTGCGCCACTCATCGCTGATGGTAATGTTGCCGGCAGTAACGGAAATAGAGTTATTTGTTTTTCCGTTTTCCTGCTTTGCAGCAAGCAGCGTTTTGTAAATTACATTGCCCTGTGCATCCACCGCAGGCTTTCCTGTTGCCTGGTCCCACTCAGGAATCGAATGGTTCACCACGTAAGCCATCGCGTTGGCATAAGTGTTGATTTTATCACGGTAGTAGGGAATACCTTTCTGCGGGGTTTCGTTTTTGCTCTGCACATTGGAGCCGCGGCCGTTGATAAATTCCAAATCCGCTTTCAGCGCACCGGAACTGAACTGAACATTTTCGCCGCCGTTTCTCCATGTCAAAGCAACGGTTCCGTCGGTATTCTGCACATAGTTCAGAGAGTTGAAGCTGTCACCCGATACGGCAAGCATTCCGCCCATCATAACGTCTACGCTGCCGTCGGCTTTCTGCGTCACTTGAATATCGCCATAACCTGCCAGCTCGTCGAGAATCAGGTTTCTCTCGTCCAGCAGCTCGTTGGGCTGGTACGTTTCGGTCCCCGTAATCAAGGACATATCCTGGTCGGCAATGGTCTTATTGAGCTGAGCAACCTGCTGAAGGAGCTGATTGACACGATCTGTCGTAACCTTCATATCGCTGGCTTGCTGTTCCAGCACGTTTTGAAGCTTGCTGTCCAGCTGGTTGAGCACCTGCGTCATATTAGAGAAGGCCGACATAACAATATTTGCCGTCGTACTGGAGGTGGGGTCCTGTGCAAAATCCTGAATGCTGTCAAAGATTTTCTCCATTGCGTCGGTCAGGCCCGTCAAACTGCTGACGTCATTACCGTCATCGAAAACACTTTGAATATCTTTCAAAATGTCCGTTGCCTCGTTATGATAGGCCGTATTGCCGTACTCCTCGCGGAAACGCTGATCAAGATAGGAGTCGCGCAGCTGGGAAACACCCAGCGCTTCAACACCTTGCCCCATTAAGCCGATACGGTTTTGAGAAACACGGCCTGAACTGCTTGCTACAACAACGGATAAACGGTCTACACGCTGACGGGTGTATCCGTTGGTGTCTAAGTTGGCGAGGTTGTTGCCAACAATATCAATCGACTTCTGATTCACAAAGATTGACGTTTTTGCAGTTTCAAACCCCATAAAGGTTGGTCTCATCGTGATAACTCCTCTCTGTTGGTCGCTGCTGGCGCATGCTGACTGCGGCCCACAGCCTTCCTCTTGGCTTTTTATGCGTTTGCTTTAAAAGTTAAAAGCTGCTGTTAAATTTACCGCTGCCCATCGGGCGGTCCTGCATTTTTCTGGGTGCATAGAGTCCAGCACCCGTTTCGGGCAAGCCGGCCTTTCCGCGCAAACTTTCAATCAGGCGCATATCCAGCTTTGCAAGCTCCAAACTCTGACGGTTTTGTTCACGCAGCTCTGCGGCCGCATCTTTCAAACTCTGTGCAAGCTCGCGCAGACGTTCACGTTCAGGCCCTTCGGGCAGACGGTCTAAAATCTCGGAAACCGTCATGCTGCGGTCAAACCCCAGCTCTTCTTGAAGCTGCATACGGCGCGTTTCCAGCGTTTCCAGCTTCATCAGTGCAGCCTGCTGCGTCTTCACTGCTGCCTCAATGTTTTTCCCTTCATTGTTCATCAGCGCACGCCGCTTTTCACTTTCGACTTCCAGCATTTTAACACATTGCTGCGCGCAGTCGTCAACGGCTTGCAAATAATCCTGCATCACGCTCAAATCGTCATGCCCCCAATCCGGTACAGCATCGCACTTGCAATCTCGGCGGACGACACCGGGCACTGCTCCCCGCTGTACTGCTGCTTGAGCTCATTCAGACGCATTTGAGACACCGGCTCTTCACACAGCTGCGCCGCTTGCCGGCACTGTGCGGCCAATCCCGCCTGATAAGTCGCCTTTGCGCTGATATGCACGCTGTCACCGGTCACACAAGTGCTTTTTGTCACAGATGCGGCTGAACTATGGGCACGAACCTTCGACGTGCTCATCGAAGGACACAGGGAAAATAATTCACTCGTTCCTTTGATATTCATCATGGCATCCCTCGTTTTCTTTTTGAAAAATGCTGTTTTCAGCATTTATTCTTGGGCTGCATCGCACTGGTGTGCACGCCTTGCCCTTGCTTTCTTAACTAGTTATCCCACCGAATCCCGCCAAACGAAATACCTCATGTTTAAATTTTAAATTTATTCAAACTTTTTTCGTTTTTTGCGAAAGGAGCACTTTGTTTTTCTCTCCTCAAAAATATTTTTGCTCTAATTCATAAACTGCTTTGCAATTGCCTTTCTTTTTTTGTTGCATTTTTCAAATTTGGTTGTTACAATATTAATAAGCGTCGTTTTTTGTCGGCGCATTTTCCGGTATCGCAGTTTCCTTTTATAGGGTAGACTTGTTTTGTAAACCTTTGTCCGGGAGGGCTTTATGGCAAAAATTGTTTCTCTTATTACACAAAAGGGCGGCGCGGGAAAAACAGCTTCCACCAATGCCATCACTGTGTGTTTGAAGCACCGCGGTTACCGTGTTTTGTGTGTAGATTTCGACCCGCAGGGTTATCTTTCTTTCAGTATGGCGGCACAGCACAATAAACCCACCATTTATGATGTGCTGCGCCATACAGTAAAATGCGCGGACGCCATCCAGCACACCGAAGTGGCGGATGTTCTCCCCGCCGACGGGCTGCTTGGAAATTTCCCTTATGAATTCACGGGTGCGGGCAGCGAGCGTCTGCTCAAAGAAGCACTGCGCTCCGTCGATACTCTGTATGATTATATTTTAATTGACTCTCCGCCGGAGCTGGGGGCACTTTCCGCAAACGCAGTCATTGCTTCTAACGTTGTTTTGATTCCCGGCCTTTCCGACGGTTACAGCCTGCAAGGTGTCATTCAAGTGCATGAAACCATCTCGCGCATTAAGCAGTCGCTCAATCCTGACCTTGTTTTAGGGGGAATGTTTCTGGTTCGGTATTACCCGCGTGAAGCCCTTTCTAAAACCACTTGGGAAACGGCCAAACTGATTGCGGCCCATCTTGGCATGCCGCTTTTAGAAACGCGCATCCGCCACAGCAACACCATCAGCAAAGTAATGACGACACTGCAATGCGACATGGTGCGTTATGCGCCCAAAAATAACGCGGTGCGCGATTACATTGATTTGACTGATGAACTTTTGCGCAAGGGGGTACTGTAATGGCCAAAAGCAAAAAAGATTTAGACAAAGACATGATGTTCCAAAAAATTATGCCCGTATTGGCGGACAACCCCTTTTCCGGGGTCGCTTCCCGCGAGGACGAAACGTCCGCCAGCGAGCTTTCGGCGCTTCGGGGACGTCTTGCGCAGCCTGCGGCCCCCGCAGAACACCCGATGCCGAAAAACCTTATGGAGCTTGCCGTATCGCAGCATATCGACGAAGTAATTCGAAAATTCAACTGTTGCCCATGCAACCGATGTCATGCTGACATTGCGGTTCTTGCACTGAACAAGCTTCCTGCGTGCTATTTTTTCGGAACTGCGGAGGAAACGGAACAGCAAGCTGCTCAAATTGAAACAAAGCCTGTTTACGACGCGCTCATTAAAGCGGTTTTGTACGTTCGTTCTCACCCCAACCACTAAAAAATTATTCTTAGGCGGGTTGCAGCAAAGCAGAAGAGCCGCACCGTTTGTCAAAATATTTTCGATTTCTTCTTTTATTGCTATTTTATATTATATATTGTATGAAAGTTGCATAAAAAATAAAGGCATTAAAGGTCTTTTATATTCGTTATTTTGCTTTTTCATTCATCTTTTGACAATATTTTTACTTTTTCTTGATGTTTATGCCTTGTGTTTTTTTTTAAACGTTTGATAACTCTTAAAAGGTGGCATGATGCAATTTTTTAGGTTCTGACTTTTGCGTTTTGAAAATCAGTTCCTGAAAAAACTGCTGTGCACCGCTTTTGCATGGATCTTTGACGATACGGCGTGCAAATATGCGCACCGTATTTGCTGGATATTACGGTAAAAAGATACGCAATTACGAATATGAGAGGATGAATGGAACATGTTTCGAAAACCGTGTACTTTGAAATCTAGGCTGCTCGGTAATTTATCGCTTGTAGTGCTTGCACTGATCGCCTTGTCTACTGTTATCGGGGTAAGCATTGCTCAAATTGCAGCAGCGAAAGACCGCATTTCCAAGGAAACCGCCGAGCTTTCCTCGCTGTACAGCGCCAAAGCCGGCCACTATAACTGGAGCACCTCGCTGAGCAACTACTTAAACTACGGCATTGAATTTTCCGGCAGCACCGACCCGACAAAGTGTGTGCTGGGACAGTGCTTGTATGACACCAACAACAACAGCGACCCCACTTTCCAAACATTTTTAACTGCTGTTGAGCCGGTTCATAACGATCTGCACGCAGCAGGACAAGAAATTTTGGAACTGGCAAAAAACGGTAAAGTAAGCGAAGCGAAAACACGCTACACCGGAGAAATTCTTCCGATGGTTGAATCTCTTGTATCCACCTTGGATGAGCGCATTGAAGCCATCAACCAACTGCTGGCGGATGAAAACCAAACACTTTCTTTCTTGATGGTTGTGTCGGTAACCTCCACACTGGTTGCTTTGGTCATCGTTTTAATCGTGTTGGTATTTTTGTTCCTCTTCCTGAAAAAGGAAGTTTTGGAGAATCTGCATGTGCTTTCCGATCGCATCGGCCGTCTTGCCTCGGGCAACTTAACGCTTGACTTGCCCGAAGAAAACACTCTGGCCTCGGTGGAAATGCGCAACATTCGAAACTCTTTGGCAGACTCTGTTTCCGAGCTGGCAAAATATATTGAAGTCATCGATCTCGGAATGGAGTATTTCTCAAAAGGCGACTTTACGCAGTCGTGCCCGATTGAGTTCCGCGGTGATTTTGTAAATATTCGCCGTTCCATGGAGCGCTTCCAAGAAAAAATGAACGCCTCGCTCGCACGCATGGATGTGTCGGCAGGCTATGTCAGCTCCGGCGCTTCTCAGGTTGCCGACAGCGCACAAACTTTGGCCCAAGGTGCAACCGAACAAGCCAGCAGCGTAGAAGAGCTTTCGGCTACCATCAACGAGATTTCCATCCGTCTTTCTGAAACAGCGGAATATTCTAAAGCTGCCGATGCACTGGGCAAACGCGCAGGTGAAGTTGTTCTGCGCAGCCAAACAGAAATGACCCAGCTCGTAGAAGCCATTAAAAACATTGCTGTGGGCGCCAAAAACATTCAGAAAATTATCAAAGTAATTGACGATATCGCTTTCCAGACCAACATTCTGGCACTCAATGCCGCTGTTGAGGCGGCCCGCGCAGGCGTGGCAGGCAAAGGCTTTGCCGTTGTTGCCGATGAGGTTCGCAACTTGGCGCAAAAGTCGGCTGAAGCTGCTCAGAACACTACCGCGCTGATTGAAGAATCCCTGCACTCTGTTTCCGTCGGTGAACAGCTTTCCGACAATACACAGGCTGCATTTAACGAAATGGCCGACTACGCAAATCAGACCGTCGACATGATCGAAAAAATCGCGCATGCTTCCGAAGAACAGGCTCAGGCTGTTGCCCAAATTTCTCAGGGCATTGACCAAATTTCTTCCGTAGTTCAGATGAACTCTGCTACTTCGGAAGAAAGCGCTGCCGCCAGCGAAGAGCTGAGCAGCGAAGCCAATCAGATGAAAGCCTTGCTCGATCAGTTCATCATCCGAGCAAACAGCGATGATGAGGCTCATACAGAGTCCTCCGCTTTCTCTTCTCAACGTACGGCTCAAAGCAATGCCGGTTCCTCTGAATCTGATTTCTTGGAAGAGCCGAGCAAATATTAATATTCTGCATATCAGCGCCCGGGCGATAAGCCCGGGCGCTTTTCTGTTATTCAAAAATTGACGAATTATCTTTTAGGCATTACAATAAAATCAATGCAACTTTTTCCAAAAAAACGCAACGCATGATCGATACCCGGAGGAATATGGTATGGAACCTCTTTCTTCTCACGCGCAGCTTCGGCGCGCCGCTTTGCTCGGCCGCGAGCAGCTGTATCAAGAATTTCATACAAGTGAAACAGGTTTGTCTGCGCACAGCCACGACCGCCGCGCCGAAACTTCCCAAAAAACGGCGCAGCATTTAGGTGTGCGCTTTTGCCGCGCGTTTTTTACGCCTTTTAACCTGATTTTATTGGGGCTGGCTCTTGTATCATGGCTCACCAACGCGGTTTGGCCTTCAAACGAAACCAAAACCGGCATGAGCGCTGTTCTCATCGGCGTTGTTCTTCTTGCCAGCGTTCTTCTTCGCTTGTGGCAGGAGCGTAAAGCAGGCCATGCGGCAGACAGCTTTTTCGCCGGATTTCAAGGCTCTGTATGCGTGCGGCGCGGGAAAGAAACTTTGCAAATTGACTCCCGGCAGCTTCGCGTGGGGGATCTCGTCATTCTGCGGGCAGGCGAGCGCGTACCCGCAGACCTTCGGCTCATTCACACCAACGACTTTTTTCTCTCCCAGTCACAGCTCACGGGCGAAAGCCGCATTGTCGAAAAGGACGCAGAGAAAACACCCTGCGCCGATGCCTCTTTATTCGACTTTCCCAATCTTGCCTTGATGGGCGCAGCCGTTGTCAGCGGAAGCGCCGAAGGCATCGTTTTGGCCGTGGGGGAACAAACCGTTTGCGCAAGCGGCCTTTCTGCCCTGCGCCGTCCGAAACGCCGCTTTGACGGCGGCGCCACCTCGGTTGCATATGTCCTGCTTCGCTTTATGGCCGCACTCGTTCCCGTGGTGTTTGTGCTGTCAGGTGTGATCCGCGGCAGCTGGATTACTTCCTTTTTATTTTCTCTGTCCGTGGCCGTCGGGCTTGTTCCGGAGCTTTTACCGATGGTTGTCACCGTTTGCTTGGCGCGCGGCAGTGCGGCAATGGCAAAAAAAGAAACGGTTGTCAAACAGCTTGACGCAATACAAGGCTTCGGCGGCATGGATGTATTATGCGTTGACAAAACCGGAACGTTAACCGAAGATGAAGTCACGCTGGAATACTACCTTGATATTTTGGGCAATGAAAGCATCGGTGTTTTAGACGCAGCTTACCTCAACAGCCTGTTTCACACAGGCACTGACAATCATTTAGACCGCGCCGTTTTAAAGTGCCGCTCTATGCCGCGGCAGGAACCGCATTTTACGCAGCTGAGTGCGCAGGCACAAAAGCTGGATGAGCTTCCCTTTGACTATGAGCGCCGCTTTGCCTCCGTTTTGATAAAAGAAGGCGGTCACAATCGCCTGATTGTCAAGGGCAGTGTGGAGCAAGTGTTTGCGCGCTGTGGCTTTGTGCGCCACGGCGAACAAGTGATTTCGATTGACCCCAAAGACACCGGTTCTGTGGATATGATTGTCGGTGAAATGGTGCAAGACGGTATGAAGGTTCTCGCCGTTGCTGAAAAACAGCTCGATGGCCGCACCTCGCTTTCCCGCGAGGATGAATCCGGCCTGACCTTGCTGGGATACGTTGTGTTTTTCGATTCGCCAAAACCTTCTGCCGCCAATGCGCTGAAAAAGCTTCAAAGTTTGCATGTCGCCGTAAAAGTTTTAACGGGAGATCACCGCCAAGTTGCCTGTTCCGTATGCCGCAGGCTGGGGATTGAAAGCGGACGCGTGGTGACCGGGCAGGAACTTGAGCAGATGAGCGACGACGAGTTTTTATTCGCCGTAGAACACACAAATATCTTTGCCGAGCTTTCTCCCGCACAAAAGGCTTTGATTGTCAACCGCCTGCATGACAACGGGCATACCGTGGGCTTTTTGGGCGACGGCGTCAATGACGTTTTCGCAATGGAATGTGCCGACACCGCAATTTCCGTAGATACCGCCGCGCCCGCCGCACGCGAAGCGGCAGACGTGCTTCTTTTAAAGAAAGACCTCGGCGTTCTGGAACAAGGCATTTTGCAAGGCCGAAAAGCCTTTTCCAATATGTCAAAATATGTGCGCATTACGGCTTCTTCCAACTTCGGAAATATTTTTTCGGTTGTCTTGGCGGGCGCGTTTTTGCCTTTTGTGCCCATGACAGCCGCACAGCTGCTGATTTTAAATCTGCTTTATGATACGCTGTGCATGACACTGCCTTGGGACAGTGTCGATGAAGATGACTACCGCTTTCCCGCCGCTTGGTCCGGAAAAGCACTGGCGCGCTTCATGCGCTTTTTCGGGCCGATCAGCTCTTTGTTTGACCTTGCCACATTTGCGTTTTTATATTTTGTTTTGTGCCCGTTCGTGCTGGGCGCGCCGTACAGCGCGCTCGGAGAACAGCAGCAGCAAACCTTTCTCATGCTGTTTCACACCGGGTGGTTTCTTCAATCGCTGTGGACGCAGGTGCTCATTCTTCACCTGCTCCGCACGCGCCATCTGCCCTTTTTCCAAAGCCGCGCTTCCGGCGCTGTCAGTGCCGTTACGCTTGCCGGTCTGTCGCTTTTCACCGCGTTCACCTATACGCCTGCCGCGGCTTGGCTTGGCTTAACGGCCCTTCCCGCCCCTTACTTTTTGTTCTTAGCGGCGGTCATTCTGCTTTATTTGCTGGTTGTCAGCGCCGCCAAACGGTGGTATCTGCGCCGTTCGCACACGTTATTCTGAAAGGAGGTTCGGTGTGAAAAAAATCAACTGTATTTCTGTCGGCGCCGATTCTCTCGAGTGGCTCGCAAACGCCGTGCAGACCTCCCATGTGTGCAAGGGCAGTGCCGAGCTTTCCCGCGCACTGCGCGAGCTGGCACAAGGGCGCGCCGATACGCTGATGCTGGAATGCGGCCAGCCCTCGCCAGCCGACGACGGCATGACCTTCGGGGAGCTGACTATTTATCAAAAAAGCCGCCGTGTCGTCTGTGCGGGGCAGGAAGTTCAGCTCACCCCAAAAGAATTTGACATCTTATTCTTTCTTTCGCAAAACCCCGGTGTCGTATTCACGAAAGAACAGCTTTATCAAGCCGTTTGGATGGAACCTTACTACACCGCCGACAGCAATATCATGGCCTTTATCCGAAAACTGCGCAAAAAGATTGAACCAAACCCGGATGCTCCGCAATATATTCTCACTGTTTGGGGCATTGGGTATCAGTTCAACGACCGTTTATAAGCACCGCCCGCGGCAAAACAACTTTTGTTTTTCCGCGGGCTTTTTCTTACCAAAACGCAAGAAAATCGCAAGAATTCAGCCATGGTTTTCTCTCGTTGATTCCTTTATACTTAACTTCAGAAACGCACACCGAGTGTGGTGCAATTGATTTCAGGAAAGGATGTGGCAGCATGGACGCAGGACCCAGTCGACAGCTGCGAAAAAATACGGCCGTGCCGCCGCACAGACGATTTTAAAAAAAGCGTTTTCGTATGCAAAAAACAATTGCATACGGCACTTTTTCTGCGTCTTTTCCGGGCACTGCCGAAAAGGAGATGCAGAAAATGAAAAAACGCAAAGAGCTGATGAAAGCGGCCGCCGTACAGGCTCGCCGCGAACAAACCGCGCAGCGGCTTTCGTTTGCCGCCTGTGCCGATGTCACCACTTGCCTCACGCACCTTCACAGCCGAATCACCGGCCTGACCGAAGAACAGGTTGACGAACACCGCGCACAGTTCGGCGCAAACCGCGTCACGCACGAAAAGGCAAAGCCGCTCGGCGCACGCATTGTAGAGGCCTTTATCAATCCATTTACCGCCATTTTACTTTGCCTTGCGCTGGTTTCCTGTGCTACGGATATCTTCATTCCGCTTTGGAACCACAGCCCCGAGGAAGTATCCCCCGTTACCGTCGCCATCATTTTGACCATGGTCATCATTTCGGGAACGCTGCGGTTCGTGCAGGAATCCCGTTCCGGCCACGCCGCCGAAAAGCTGCTTGCCATGATTACCACTACCTGTACCGTTACCCGTAAGCCGGGAGGCACGCAGGAGCTGGCTCTCGAAGAGCTTGTAGTGGGCGACATCATTCACCTGTCGGCCGGCGATATGGTTCCCGCCGACGTGCGCATTTTGGAAGCAAAGGATCTGTTTATCAGCCAGTCTGCCATGACGGGCGAAAGCGACCCGGTGGAAAAGTTTGCACATTCCTGTGAACACACCGCATCCGTCACAGACTGCTCCAACTTGGCCTTTATGGGAACCAACGTCATCAGCGGAGCGGCAAACGCCGTCGTTGTCGCCGTGGGCGATGATACGCTGTTCGGCGCAATTGCCTCTTCTGCGGCCTCGGAACCCGTGGAAACAAATTTCACGAAGGGTGTCAACGCCGTTTCCTGGGTGCTCATTCGCTTCATGCTGGTGATGATTCCCATCGTATTTTTTGTAAACGGCTTTACAAAGCACGACTGGGCGGGCGCATTTTTATTTGCCATTTCCGTGGCCGTGGGCTTAACGCCGGAAATGCTGCCCATGATTGTCACCACCTGCCTTGCGAAAGGCGCGGTGTCCATGTCGCGCAAAAAGACCATTGTCAAAAACTTAAACTCCATTCAGGATTTTGGTGCAATGGACATTCTTTGCACCGACAAAACCGGCACACTCACGCAGGATAAAGTGGTGCTGGAATACCATATGAACGTCAACGGCGAAGACGACCTGCGCGTACTGCGTCATGCTTATTTAAACAGTTACTTTCAAACGGGCTACAAAAACTTGATGGATGTTGCCATCATCGAGCGCACCGAGGAACAGGAAGCCGCCAACCCGCGTTTGGCAGATTTGTCGCAGACGTACCACAAGGTGGACGAAATTCCCTTTGACTTTACGCGCCGCCGTCTTTCCACCGTGGTGGAAGACCGCGCCGGAAAACGCCAGATGATTACCAAAGGCGCCGTGGAGGAAATGCTGGGCGTATGCAGCTTCGCAGAAGACGGCGGCACTGTCCAGCCCTTGACTGACGACGTGCGCACTAAAATTTTAGAAACCGTCGGACGGCTGAACGAAAACGGCATGCGTGTCATTGCCATCGCGCAGAAAAGCGTCGATGAAAGCCGCACCGCTTACAGCGTGCAAGATGAAAGCGGCATGGTTTTGATGGGGTATCTCGCCTTCTTAGACCCGCCCAAGGAGTCCGCAGCAGCGGCTATCCGCACCTTAAAAGCGCACGGGGTCACCACAAAGATTTTAACCGGCGACAATGACCGCGTCACGCGCTGTATCTGCAAGCAGGTAGGCCTTCCCGTTCACCGCCTTTTGCTGGGTGAGGCCATTGAAGCCATGAGCGAAAGCGAGCTGGAGCGCGCCGCGCTGGAAACCGACGTGTTTGCAAAGCTTTCGCCCGCGCAAAAAGCGCGCGTCGTTACCGCTCTGCGCAATGCCGGGCACACCGTCGGCTTCATGGGTGACGGTATCAATGACGCACCCGCGATGAAAGCCGCCGACATCGGCATTTCCGTGGACACCGCCGTCGATGTCGCGAAAGAATCGGCAGATATCATTCTGCTCGAGAAAAATCTCATGGTGCTGGAACAGGGCATCATGGAAGGGCGCAAAACATACGCCAACATGATTAAGTACATCAAAATGACGGCTTCCTCAAACTTCGGCAATATGTTTTCCGTGTTGGCCGCCTCGGCGCTTTTGCCCTTTTTGCCGATGGAAAGCGTGCATTTGATTTTGCTGAATTTGATTTATGATTTAAGCTGTACCGCCATTCCCTGGGATAACGTAGATGAGGAATTTTTGGCCGTACCGCGCAAATGGGATGCTTCCGGCATCGGCAGCTTTATGCTTTGGATCGGGCCAACCAGCTCTGTATTCGACTGGCTCACTTACGCCTTTTTGTACTTTGTGCTGTGTCCGATGTTCGTTTCGGGCGGGGTGCTGTTTAACGATTTGGCCGCGCATTACAGCGGTGCGGAGCTTTTGCAGATGCAGGCGTCCTATATCGCTTTGTTCCACGCCGGATGGTTTGTCGAATCGATGTGGAGCCAAACGCTTGTCATTCACATGATTCGCACCCCGAAGCTGCCGTTTTTGCAAAGCCGTGCAAGCGCAGGCGTTACACTGCTGACCGGGGCGGGCATCGCACTTTTGACCGCAATTCCCTTTACTCCGCTCGGCGCCGCTTTAGGTCTTGCCCCGCTTCCCGCCGCTTACTTTGCCTATTTAATTCCGTGCATTATTCTTTACATGATGCTGGCCACCAGCTTGAAAAAAGCGTATGTGCGCCATTTCGGAGAACTGCTTTAACCGTGCTTTTTCAAAGGAGGATTTCCTATGCTGAATTGGAACTTGATTTGGATGCAGTTGTTCGGCACAACCGAACTGTTTGGCATTAACCTTGGTTTTTGGGCCGCACTTTTTGTCATTGGCATTGTCGTGATTGCAATGAACCTGATTTTCTGGACCAGACCGCGCTGCACCGCAAAACACCTGTAACCTTGCTCTTTCCATATCGAAATCGAACACAAAAACCGGGAGGCGGCCGCCTCCCGGTTTTTGTATTCTTCAAAACTTTTAAAAAAGTGATACTGACCTCAGAACTCCAGCTTTTTCTCAATATAAGCGCGAAGCTCGCTGATGGGCAAACGCACCTGCTCCATGGTGTCACGGTCGCGAATGGTGACGCAGTCGTCTGCCGGGGTGGTGTCGTCGCCCACGGTCTGGAAATCAACGGTGATGCACAGCGGCGTGCCGATTTCGTCCTGACGGCGGTAGCGCTTGCCGATGGAACCCGCTTCGTCAAAGTCCAGCATGAAATGCTTAGAAAGCTCAGCATAAATCTCCTGCGCTTTGCCGGACAGCTTTTTCGACAGCGGCAGAATGGCCGCTTTGTACGGAGCCAGCGCCGGATGCAGACGCAGCACGACACGGGTATCTTCTTTGCCCTTGTCGTCGGTCAGGGTTTCCTCGTCGTAAGCACCGCACAGGAAGGCCAGCGCTACGCGGTCTGCGCCCAAGGACGGCTCAACGACGTACGGCACATAGTGCTCGTTCGTTTCGGGGTCGAAGTAATCCTGCACCTTGCCGGAATGGTCGTTGTGACGGCCCAAGTCGTAATCGGTGCGGTCGGCGATGCCCCACAGCTCGCCCCAGCCGAACGGGAAGCGGAACTCGATATCTGTTGTCGCTTTGGAATAGAAAGACAGCTCTTCGGGGTCATGGTCACGCAGGCGCATATCCTCCGGTTTCATGCCGAGTGCCAGCAGCCAGTTTTTGCAGTAGTCTTTCCAATAAGCAAACCACTCTAAATCCGTGTCGGGCTTGCAGAAAAATTCGCACTCCATCTGCTCAAACTCACGGGTACGGAACGTAAAGTTGCCCGGCGTAATCTCGTTGCGGAACGATTTGCCAATTTGGCAAATGCCGAACGGCAGCTTTTTGCGGGTGGTGCGCTGCACATTCGCAAAGTTGACGAAAATGCCTTGTGCCGTTTCGGGGCGCAGATACACTTCGTTTTTTGCGTCCTCGGTCACGCCCATGAACGTTTTAAACATCAAGTTGAACTTGCGGATATCCGTAAAGTCGGCACTGCCGCACTCGGGACACACGATGCCGTGCTCTTTAATGTAGGCGGCCATCTCCTCGTTGGACAGGCCCTCAGCTTTGCCGCCGTTATTTTCAATCAGCTGGTCGGCACGAAAACGCGCTTTGCAGGCACGGCAGTCCATCAAAGGGTCGGAAAAGCCGGCGACGTGGCCCGTCGCCACCCAAGTTTCCGGGTTCATCAAAATGGCGGAGTCCAGCCCGACGTTATAGGGCGATTCCTGCACAAACTTCTTCCACCATGCTTTTTTTACGTTGTTTTTAAACTCGACACCCAAGGGGCCGTAGTCCCAGCTGTTGGCAAGGCCGCCGTAAATCTCACTGCCGGCGAAGATAAAGCCGCGGCTTTTGCAAAGATTGATAATCTGCTCCATGGTTTTCTGTGTATTGTCCATAATCGTCCTCTTTTCCGTCAAAAAACATTCCGGTCGGCACGCTGCGTGCCGTTTACCTTTCTATTGTAAAAGGTGCAGTGCGTTTCGTCAAGGGCCGGCGAGGCATCAAGGCCCTGTTTTGCCCCCTGATTCCTATCGTTCCAGCTCATACGGCCAGTCATTCACGCCGCCAAACTCATAAATCTGTGTATAGCCCAGCTTTGCAAGCGCTTTTGATGCTTGTTTGCTGCGGTTTCCGCTGCGGCAATAGACAAGCACGGTGGTTTCCTTATCCGGCAAAACGGCCGCGGCACTCTCTTCGTCAATCGTACCCACCGGCAAAAGCACCGCGCCCGGCACGTGCCCCGTGTCAAACTCGCTTTGCTCGCGCACGTCCAGAATCACGGCATCGGGGTCAGCGTCCATCATCTCCTTGGCGGCTTCGGGGGTAATTTCCGTGTATCCGTCGGCATTTTTGTCCACACCCTGCTCTTTTTCTGCTTCTTTGCGCGCCTCGCCCGCTTCCAGCAGCAAAATTGCATAGACGTGGTTGATTTGCCCAGGATAGCTTTCCGCAATCCAGCCGTCATAATACACGGCTACCCGGTCACCTTCATAAAAGTGGGTCATGCTGTCGGAATATTCCACATCCAGCGATACCGAGTAGTATCCACCTGTATTGGGGTCACCCTCTATTTTGTCCTCATCAAGAAAAAGAACGCGTTCATTCACACTTTCTACCACGCCTTGCTTGCATGGCTCAGTGGCGATTACATCATTTAAGCTTCGCTTGCAGGCGCTCAAAAGCACCAGCACCGTCAAAACCGCCCCCAGCAGGCCCATCCATCGTTTCTTCATCTTTGGCTCCTCCCTTATTGATTGTCATGCTGCGTCATTTGCCTTTATTCTACCAAATACGGCAAGGGCAGCACAAGCATTTGCAAAGTCTTCACCGCTTTTTCACCAAACGCACGAAAATTCAACATAACCAAGCGGTATGATAAAGATGTCGATAGAGATCGACTTCACATACAGTTCTCTTATCTTCTCTTTTCACACAACAATACCCGATTCCCGTTTCCCACTCCTTCCCTTTGGGAAACAGGCAAACGCGCCGCAGACGGTTAACAGTCCCCCGTCTGCGGCGCGTTTGTTTTTTATGCTTTTATGCTTGTGATACCGCTTTGGGCCGATATGCCAGCGGCAAGCGCACCATGCGGCTCACCGGCGCCCAAATGGCAAGCGCAATATAAAAATCGACCATACTGTGCACCAGCGTTCCGACCCCTACCAAACCGACAACCGTCCCAAGGAAACTGCCGTCCACGGTGCCGCCAAACCAGAACAGCGTCACAACCACCGCTTCCGATACGCCGTGAATCAATCCAGTCACAAGGCCGAACACTGCCATCACAGCCGGGCTGCACGGCTTGTCTTCCCGGCGTGCGAGCCATACCGCGCCGAGCACAACAAAAATCACCTGTACCGCAGCGCGCAATACGACAATGGGCGCAAAACCCGCCAGCAGAAAGCCCAGCGTTGTGCCCACCGACACCGCCAGCGCCACAGCGGGCGAAACAAACATGGCCAAAAAAAGCGCCACATGGCTTGCGAGCGTAAAGCTCATCGGCTCCAGCGTTACTTTTACCGGAGAAATCATCGGCACTAAAATCCCCACCGCGCAAAGCAAAGCCGCAATGCACATCTTTTGAATTTTTTCCTGCTTCAAGTGTCATACCCCCAAATCAATTGCATGTCAAGTATATTCTTGACACGTGTCTTGACACATGTTAGCACAGCGCCTTCAAAAAGTCAAGCGCAGCCTGCATTTTCTCTGCAAACTGCGCTTGACTGCCTTAATTTCTCCTATTTCTGCAAAAACCCTTTTTCTTCCAGGGCTTTGAGCACACGCGCTTCGTGCGAAGGCGTAGGGCATTGCAAACGGTGCAGATGCACGCCGTCCGTCAAACAGCACAGCGGCTGTGTATCTTTCAGCTTTTGCACAAATTCATCGGCTTCCGCACGGCTGAAAATTTGCAAAGGGGCGCACAGCTCCCCATAAACCGGGTGTTCCACCGTGACATCCAGCACACCGCAGCCGCAGTCTACAATGGTATACAGCTCTTCGAGCACCTGCTGTGCCTCATGGTGGCTTGCCACCGCAAGGCTTCCGGTCGGCGGCGTTTGCAGGACATAGCCGCGCGGCGTCGCCTGCACCGGATGGCCGCCCGCGCGCAGAATGGCAACATCCCCCACCACAATCTGTCGGCTCACGCCAAGCTGACGCGCCAGCTTCGACGCACTCTGCGGCGCGCTTTGAGCTGACAGCTCTTTCAAAATCCATTCTCTGCGCTCTGCGGCTTCCATAACAGCACCTTGCTTTCCTTTTTTGCCTATTATAACACAGCCACAGCGCACTTTCATCAAGTATTCACCGTTTTTCTGTGGCTTTTCTTACAAATTTGGTGTAAAATAAAAACATCTCAAATCAAATGTGTTTTCCGCGCTCTTTTCCGCCGCGCGGCAGGCGTTTTGCCGCGCGGCGGAAAAGGCGCAAACCATACCATATTTTGGGATAGAAAAGGAGTGTATTGATATGGATCCAAACAAACCACAAGCCCCAAAAAATCCAAGGCAGTCCGTGGGCATTTATCTGGCCGTCATTTTGGTGGTCATGCTTTTGGTGAACGCATTTTTACTTCCGACACTGCGCTCGCGCAGTGTTCACGAAGTGGACTACGGCACGTTTTTGCAGATGGTGGAAAGCAAAAAGGTTTCCAAAGTGCAGATGTCGTACGACCAAAGCGAGCTGCTGTTCGTTGCGACGGATGAAAAGGGCAACGAAGCACTTTACAAAACAGGTGCGTTCCCGGACAGCGATTTAGTCAACCGCCTTTCCGAATATCCGGAAATTCAGTTCACGCGGGAAGCCCCGCAGCAAAACAGCTTTTTGATGAATTTCCTGCTCACTTGGGTGTTCCCCACGCTGATTTTAATGCTGCCGATGATTTTCTTAATGCGCTTTATGCAAAAAAAGATGGGCGGCAATTCCATGATGTTCGGCATGGGGAAATCAGGCGCAAAAATGTATGTTTCCAGCCAGACGGGCGTTAAATTTGAGGATGTCGCAGGTGACGAGGAGGCAAAAGAAGCCTTGCAGGAAATTGTCGATTTTCTGCACAACCCCGCAAAATACAATTCCATCGGTGCAAAAATGCCCAAAGGCGTTTTGCTGGTGGGCCCTCCGGGCACGGGTAAAACCCTGATTGCCAAAGCCGTAGCGGGCGAGGCCAACGTGCCGTTTTTCTCCATTGCCGGTTCGGAATTTGTGGAAATGTTTGTCGGCCAAGGTGCGGCGCGCGTGCGCGACTTGTTTAAGCAAGCCAAGGAAAAAGCCCCGTGCATCGTGTTTATTGACGAGATCGACACCGTCGGCAAAAAGCGTGACGGCGGCGGCATCGGCGGCAACGACGAACGCGAGCAAACCTTAAACCAGCTGCTCAGCGAAATGGACGGCTTTGACGGTTCTTCCGGCGTTGTCATTTTGGCGGCGACCAACCGCCCCGAAACGCTGGATAAAGCGCTTTTGCGCCCCGGCCGCTTTGACCGCCGCGTTCCGGTGGAACTGCCCGATTTGAAGGCGCGCGAAGCCATCTTGAAAGTGCACGCCAAAAAGGTGATGATGGCGGATGACATCGACTACAAGGCGCTGGCGAAGGCCACGGCCGGCTGTTCCGGCGCAGAGCTTGCCAACCTGATTAACGAAGCAGCGCTGCGCGCCGTCAAGTGCAATCGACGCATTGTCACACAGAGTGACCTCACGGAGTCCGTGGATGTTGTCGTAGCGGGCTATCAGCGCAAAAACGCTGTTTTGACGCCGCACGAAAAAGAGGTTGTCGCCTATCACGAGGTCGGCCATGCACTCGTTGCGGCAAAGCAGTCGGACTCTGCACCCGTTACAAAAATTACGATTGTCCCGCGCACGTCCGGCGCGCTCGGCTACACCATGCAAACGCCTGACACCGACACGGTACTGCTCAGCAAAGAAGAAGCACTGGCGAAAATTGCCACGCTGACCGGCGGGCGCAGTGCCGAGGAACTTGTGTTCGGGAGTGTGACAAGCGGCGCGTCAAACGACATTGAACAGGCCACCAAGCTGGCGCGCAGCATGGTGACGCGGCTGGGCATGTCGGAATCGTTTGACATGACGGCGCTCGAAACGGTGAACAACCAATATCTCGGCGGCGACGCGACACTGGCATGCAGTGCAGAAACGGCCACGCAGATCGACCGCGAGGTGGTTTCTATCATCAAAAAGGCGCACGAAAAGGCCATTGGCATTTTGAAAGAGAACAACGACAAACTGCACGAAATCGCCCGTTATCTTTTGGAAAAAGAAACCATTACCGGCGAAGAGTTTATGCGGCTTTTAAATGATACTCCCGCACCTGCCGCGGCGGAGTAAGTTCTGTTTTGAAACACGAACAGCGCCCCCGAACAAACCCGTTCGGGGGCGCTGTATCCTTTTCGGCGCTTTGTGTGCCGCTTCATTCATCATGTATTTTCAAAAGGTTTTTGTCTTTTACACAAACACTGTTTCCCGCTCTTTTCTGTCTGTGTGGATATGCGTTGTCAAAAGCCGCTCTTTTACCGCGCCCAGCGCGTAAATCGGCACGCTCAGCTCACGCACGCCCATGCGCACATAAAGCTCCGCCTGAGCGGCCGGGTCGGCACCTTCACAGCACACGCACAGCGTCCTTCCCGTTTGCTCAGCCGCGCGAACGGCCACACCAATCAAAGTGCTGACAACAGGGGAATCATACGGCGGAAAATACACCGCAGTCAGGTTGTTCTCACGGTCGGCCGCAAAAGCGTACTGCATCACCTTTTCCGGGCGCAGACAAAAGAATGCCGCATCTTTTGCAAGCTCCTTTGCGCACAGCACCGACGCCGGTGTTTCCAGCAAAACACCCACTTCTAAGCAATCGGAGAATGCTTGCCCCCGCGCTTGCAGAATCCGGCGGGCATCGCGCATGTAATCAAGCACCTGCTGTATCTCTGCGCGGCTGTTCACCATCGGAAGTGCCATTCTGAGCGGACCGTATACTGCGGCGCGCATCATCGCGCAGATCTGTTTTAAAAATAAGGTCGGGTTCGCGAGGCTGTGGCGGATTCCGCACAGCCCCATTGCGGGATTATCTTCTTTCATCGCTTCTAAGCCCGGCGGCGTTTTATCTCCGCCGAAGTCATAGGTGCTGATGGTCACTGTCTGCCCGTCCGCTTTGTCTAAACAGCTTCGATAAAAGCGGTACTGCACGTCCTCATCGTTCACCGCGCTGGGCGGCAAACCGTACTCACTGAACAAAACCCCTATGCCCTGTGCACCGGCGTCCATCGCCATGGACACATCTTCTAAACCTGTTCCGGTGGCGCGCAGGACTACGGGTGTTCCGTCCGCCGTCATGCAGGGCATCCGGCTGATTTGCTGTTCCCGAAGATTTTCGCGCTGGCGGTGCATTTTGCGCATGTTGTGCGTCATTCTTGCACAGGTTGCGTTGTCCGGCTCTAAAAACACTTCGCCGGTCCAGCCGTCCACCGCCGCAAAAACGCCGTCGCACTGCTCCAAAAATTCCTGTCCGGCCATGACGACTGCCGGCACGCCCATCATGCGGGCCAAAATGGAGGCGTGTGCATTGGCGCTTCCTCGGCTGGTGATAATGCCGAGAATCTTTGCGCGCTCCATCATGAGAAGGTCGGAAGGATAAAGCTCTTCTGTTGCGATAATCGCAGGCGCGGAGAGCAAAAACGTCCCCTGCGGCGCACCGTCTAAAATATGTACCATGCGGTAACAAGCGTCCAGCACATCGCAGGCGCGCTCACGCAGATACTCGTCGTCCAGCGCGCGCAGTTTTCCCGCATAAATGCCCGCCGCACGCTCCACGGCTGCGGCCGCTCCGGCTCCGGCGCGCATATAGGCCAAAATTTCGTCGGTCAGCCCGCTGTCCTCCAGCATCATCGCCTGCGCGGCAAAAATGGCCTTTTCATTTGCACTTGCGCGCTGTTCCAGCTCGGCAAGCTGCTGTTTGGCCGTTTCCACCGCCTGCTCGTACAACAATTTTTCCTGCGAAGGGCTTCTCACTTGACGTCCCGTTGCTGTTTGAATGTGATGCAGCCGCCGCACAACGCCTACCGCAAAGCCTTCCGACGCTCCAATTCCCGAAAAAAGACGCATCCTTCTCCCCCTTTCCACCTCTTTGTACCCGGCCGGGCAAGCTCTCTTTCACTATATGCGCCGGGCGCTGTTCCTAGCACTGAGCCTTTCAAAAAACGCCCTGTGCTGCTTTACTTCTTTTATCATAACACAAAAATCCAGATTTTGCATCATTTTTCACAATGATTTGTAAAATCTTTTTCATTTTCTGAACTGAAAGGGTGTTTTTTATGCAAATTCCGTTTTATGTCGGCTGCTATGCCCCAAAAGGACAAGACAGCCTTTTTCAATGCCGCCTTGACACGCAAACGGGCGCAGTTTCGCTGACGCACGCCTGCCGAGAGGTGGAAAATCCGTCTTACCTCGCACTGAGCAAGGACGGGGAAACTTTATACGCCGTCAGCGAAACACAAACCTTTGAAAACGAAAGCGGCGGCGGGTTTGCCGCGCTTTCCTGCAAAAACGGCTTTTCCGTGTACGGCCAAAGCGCCACACACGGCACATTCCCCTGTCACATTTTGCTGGAGGAAGCGCGCAGCCTTGCCTTTGTTTCCAATTATGGCGGCGGAAGTATCAGCACGTTCCATCTCAGCCCTTTTGCCGCGCCGCGTTTAGATGATGTAACACAGCATGCCGGACATGGCCCGAACGCCGAACGGCAGGAAGGGCCGCATGTTCATTCCTGCACATGGGTAGGAGAGCATCTGGGGGCGGCCGACCTCGGCACCGACCGCATCGCCTTGTACACAGTACATGAAGGAACGCTCACGCCCGACGGCTCTATTTCTATGCCTGCGGGCAGCGGAGTGCGCCATTTTGTTTGTGATGTGAACCGGGCAGATACGCTTTATGCCGCTTGTGAGCTCACAAGCGAAGTTGCCATTGTGAAAAACGGCGGCGGCAGCTGGCAAGTAGCTGCGCAGGTATGCGCTTTACCGCATCCCGTCGCGGGCAATACCTGCGCCGCCATTCGCCAAACGGCAGACGGCCGCTTTTTGCTGGTATCGAACCGCGGCCATAACAGCATTGCCGTGTTTTCCTGCACGCCGCAGGGGCTTTCCCCGCTGCGCTGGATTGACGCCCACGGCCAAGACCCGCGTGATTTTCTGCTCCTTAAAAACTTCCTTCTTGCTGCCAATCAAACGAGCCGCAGCCTGAGCATTTTTAAATTCAACCCGCAAACCGCAGAGGCTGAGTTCTGCCAAACGGTTTCCTTCCCGGCTGCGCCCGTATGCGTTGCCGCAGCTGAGAAAAATTTTACCTGAAATCGCAAATGCAGAAAGCCGAATGTGCCCCCTGACACATTCGGCTTTTCGCTTGCTGTCAAATTTTTTACACTTCAAAGTGATGCTCGCTGCTTTCGTGCTCGCCCGTCACGCAATACTGCACCCATTCGGCAATATTGACGGCATGGTCGGCAATGCGCTCAAAGTACTTTGCCGCCATCAGCACGTCGGGCCAGATGGCCGCGTCCACATGTTCCTCTCGGATGGCTTTCACCACTTCGTCCTTAATTTCAAGGAAAGCGGCATCCACAGCGTCATCCTCTCCAACCACCTTTTGCGCCAAAGCAACATCTTCTTTTTCAAAGGCGGATACACTATCGGTTACCATCGCAACCGCCATCTGCGCCATGCGCTTCATTTTCGGATAGCTCTTCGGTGTTTTGCCCGCCAGCTGAACGGAAAGCTCCGCAATATCCGCCGCTTGGTCACCGATGCGCTCCATGTCTGCTGCCATCTTCATGGCCGCAGAAATACGGCGCAAGTCACCTGCAACGGGCTGCTGCAAAAGCAAAAGGCGGCTGCACTGATGTTCAATATCACGCTGCATGCGGTCAATCTTGCTGTCGATTTTTGTCATTTGCTTGAGCAAATCCTCTTCGCAATTTTCTAAAAGATGGGCGGCAGACGCAATTGCCTGTTCGCAAAGCGCGCCCATCTCTGCCACCGTTTCGCGCAAAATACGCAGCTGCTCTTGAAATTCTGTACGCATATCAGCCAAACCTCCCGGTAATGTATTCCTCGGTGCGTTTTTCCTTCGGCATCGAGAAGATTTTTTCGGTGTCGTCAAACTCCACCAGCTCACCCAGCAGGAAAAACGCCGTTTGGTCGGAAACGCGCGTGGCCTGCTGCATATTATGCGTCACCAAAACGATGGTATAATTATTTTTCAGCTCTGTAACAAGCTCCTCCACCTTTGCCGTTGAAATGGGGTCCAGCGCACTGGTCGGCTCATCCATCAGCAGCACGTCGGGCTTCACTGCCAAAGCACGCGCAATGCAAAGACGCTGCTGCTGACCGCCGGACATGCCGAGTGCACTTTTTTTCAAGCGGTCTTTTACCTCATCCCAAATGGCTGCGCCGCGCAGAGATTCCTCCACAATTTCATCCAGCTGAGATTTTTTTCTCACACCGTGCAGGCGCGGGCCGTAAGCAATATTGTCATAAATGCTCATCGGGAACGGGTTGGGCTTTTGGAACACCATGCCGACATTTTTGCGCAGCTGGGTCACGTCGGTGCCGGGCGCATAAATATCATTGCCGCGGTATAACACCTGTCCTTCCAGACGCAAGCCCTCCACGAGATCATTCATTCGGTTCAGCGTTTTCAAAAAGGTGGACTTTCCGCAGCCGGAAGGGCCGATGAGCGCCGTCACCTTGCGCTCTTGAATATTCATATCAATGCCCTTCAGCGCATGCATTGAGCCGTAGTAAAGATGCAGTTGTTTCGCCTCAATAATATAAGACATACGGATTCCCCTTTTTTAAGATACGCCTGTGCGTTTTCTGAAATAATCCTTTGCGGCTTTTGCGCTCGTGTTTACAATCAGCGCAAGCACCACCAGCAGCACCGCAATCGCAAAGCCCACATCAAACTCGCCGCGCTCGGAAACGTAGATATAAAGCGCAACCGACAAGCTTCCGCCGCTCACTTGGAAGGCGGAAATAATATCGGTAGCGATGACCGTTCCCACGCCTGCGGTAAACAGCAGGGCGGCGCTTTCACCCAAAATACGTCCCACCGACAAAATGCAGCCGGAAACGACGCCGTCCATGGCGCACGGCAAAACCACCGTGCGGATCATGTGCCACTTGCCCGAGCCAAGGCTCAAAGAGCCGTGGCGGTAGCCTTCCGGAACGGTTTTCAGCGACTCCTGCGTCGTGCGGATAATCGTGGGCAGAATCATGACTACCAGCGTGCACCCACCCGCCAGGAGGCTCGTTTGAAAGCCGAGCATCTGAGCAAAAAACAGCATGCCGACAAGGCCGTACAAAATGGAAGGCAGGCCCGCCAGCGTTTCGCACGCAAATTCAATCACACTGATAAGCTTTCGGTTTGTTGCATACTCGGTGAGATAGATGGCCGCGCCGACACCGAGCGGAAGCGCCACAAGCAGCGTAAACACAATTAAGTAAAGCGTGTTAATGATATTGGGCAAAATGCCGATGGTGCCTTTGATGACGCTGGGCTTTCCGGAAAGCAGTTCCCATGTTAAATGGGGCACGCCTTTGAAAAGCACATAACCCAAAATGCCTAGCAGAAGCCCCGCTGTGAGCAGGGCGCAAAGGTATACACAGGCACGCAGCACCGCGCTTCGCACTGCGCGCACGGTGGAAAACAGTTGACGATCCGGTTTCATTTTGTACCTCTTTTTTTGATGACGCAGTTCAAAAGAATATTCATCAGCATGACAAAACAGAACAAAACAAGCGCAATGCTGAACAATGCTTCACGCTGTAAGCCGGAAGCATAGCTCATTTCTTTTGCCACTGCTGTGGTCAGGAAGGTAACGCTTTTGAACAGGCCGGGCATATTGGCGACGTTGCCTGCCACCATGATGACTGCCATTGCCTCGCCGACAGCGCGGCCGATGCCCAGCACAATGCCCGATGCAATTCCGCCTTTTGCCGCGCGCAGACTCACTTGAAACACGGTTTCCGTCTGCGTAGCGCCCAGCGCCATGCTGGCTTCTTCATACTCCCGGGGCACTGCGTCAAGAGCGGTTTCGCTCACCGACACCACCGTAGGCAAAATCATTACGGCAAGCACCAAAATGGCGGCCAAAAGGCATGTGCCGTTGCTCAAATTGAACCACTGCATCATGCCCGGCACCAAAATTGTCATACCCACCAGGCCGTATACGACACTGGGGATGCCCGCCAAAAGCTGTACGCCCATCCGCAAAGCATCCGCCATCCGGCGAGGCGCCATTTTCGAAAGGTAAATTGCCGTCAAAACTCCGACGGGAACTCCAATCAGCGCCGCGCCCAATGTACCCCACACGGTTGTGAGGATAAAGGGCAGGATGCCAAATTTCGGCTCTGCCGCTGTGGAACTCCATTCTGTGCCCGTTAAGAAGGGAATGATTCCGATTTCCTGAATGGCGGGCAAGCCCGCCACAATCAGGTAAACCGTAATCACCAGCACGCACACCACCGAGATGGCGCCGCACACAAAAAACAGAGCGCCCATTGCAGACTCTTTGATTTTTGCTTTTGGCTTCATGTGAGATTCTCCTCTTATTTCTGCGGTGCAACAGCGTCAGCCAGCTCAATCAACGAAGCTGCGTCTGTGCTGGTTGCAAAATCCAGGAAGCTCTGAGCCTGCTCGCTCAGCTCGGTGCCCTCTTTTGTTACCATTACGAACGGACGCTGAAGCACATAGCTGCCGTCCTGAACGGTTTCCACACTGGGCGCAACGCCGCTTACGGAAACCACCTTCACGGTGTCACCCACAGACGCCAGAGAAGCATAACCGAATGCGTTGGGGTTTGCCGCAACGGCAGAAATGACAGCGCCGGTAGAAGTCAGCTCCTGCTGATATTTGCAAGCATCTTCCACGCCGATGACGCTCTCAAAACCGTCGCGTGTGCCGGAACCAGCCTCACGGCCGATGGGAACCACGGGAGCATCCGGGCCGCCCACTTCGCTCCAGTTGGTGATCTCGCCCGTTGCAAGGCCCTTAATCTGTTCGGGGGTCAAGTCGGCAACGGTGTTATCGGGGTGAACCACAAGAGCAATGCCGTCGAGTGCAAACACATTTTCCACAAGACCCTCTGCTTTTTCTTCATCTTTCAGGTAGCGGCTGGACAAACCGAGGTCAAGCGTACCTTCTGCTACACCGGTGATGCCGGCGCCGGAGCCGGTCGGCTCATAAGTGATCTGAACGCCGGGCTCAAGCTCTGCGTAGCCTTCCATCAGTGCGTTGATTACCTTTTCTACGGAAGTAGAACCGCCCGTGGCAATTTTGCCGGACAGCGTACCCGCCTCAGCCGCGGCAGAGGAAGCCTCTTCGGAAGAAGCCGCCGTCGAGGAACCCGCAGGTGCAGAAGAACCCGCAGCCGCAGTGCTGCTGGAGGCAGTTGTTCCGCAGGCAGCCAAACCCATCGCCATCGTACCGGCCAACAATAAGGAGATCCACTTTTTCATTATCAATTTCATCCTTTCTCATTCGATACACCTTGTATCCATACCCTCGTTCACGGCTGAGCGCTTTACGTTCTGCGCTTCATCGCCGCGCGTTTCCGGCCTCTCGCCGGTTACTTGGTACATGCATACTATACCGCTTTTTTTGTAAAATCTAAAATCATTTGTTTTTTAAAGCCCGGAAAATTTTTTGTAAAATTCTTGTATGCTGATTTCTCTCATTTATCCGTTTTTTGTCAAAAATCCCTTTCTTTTTCAAGGATGTTTCACTCTTTTTTCTCGCAGAATACCGGAAAACTTTATTTTGCCTTGTGCGCTTTTCACAAGCTTTTATGATGGGGCATCTGAAAACGAAAATCATTTGTAAAATTCTTTATCCGGCCTTTTTGACAAAGACAGAAAAGCCAAAGCTGCGGCATTCCAGCCCTCGCGCACTCTGCACGCCACCGCGCATGAGAGAAGGTAAAACCGCATAAAGCGCATTTTCTTTTTTTCAAAAAAAGCAAGGCCCGCGCCGAACAGGATTTCTCCTTTTCGGCACGGGCCTGAATGGTTCTTTTTATGGTTCGGACTGAAAGTAGCGCCGAATGACGTCGCGCTGCTCATATTCCGCAAATGCATATAAGCCAAAGCAAAACACGCGTTCTGCCTGTGTCAGTTCATCGGGCAGGGGGCGGTTATCCCACATCAAGCGCGCAAGCTCTTCTTTTCGCCCGGCGGACAAACATTCTTCCGCCTGTTCAAAAGTCATTTCCATCGGGCGCCCTCCTTTTTTACTTTTCGCTCTGTGCAAACGGCGAACCGCCGTGCGCCTTCATGTATTCCTCAAAGCTCGCATATTTCTGTGTCGGAGCACGACGGCTGATGAGCTGAATGGAATTATCTTCTTCGGAAAAGCGCTCTTTTTGAGGCGCCGGGCGCTCCGGCTTTTGATTTTTTTGCGCAGCACGCTTAGGCGCACGTTCCGGCTTTGACGCCTTGGGCGCTCCTTTCTCCGCATTTTTTTGCGAAGGCGTTTCCTGCACGGCCTTTGCCGCTTGTTCGGGCTTTCCGGCACGGCCGGACTTTCCGCCCTGTCCGCGCTTTCCTCGGCGCGTACGGCGGCGCGACGGTTCACGCGCAGTCGTTTGTTTTTCTTGCTGTTCCATGACGTTCTCCCTTTCCTTCCCTTCAAACAAGTCAGCCTCTTTTGCGTCGTCCGTTTGGCGCACAGGAATTTTCTGCCTTGTCTGTTTTTCAATTTCTTTTAAATAAGGACGCTCTTCTTCGCTGCAAAAGCTCAGCGCAACACCGGCTCGGCCGGCTCGGCCTGTGCGTCCGATTCGATGCACGTACGTTTCCGGCACATTGGGCAAATCGTAATTGACAACGTGAGAAAGGCCGCTCACGTCAATGCCGCGCGCGGCAATATCCGTTGCCACCAACACGCGCAGATCGCCGCTTTTCAGGCGGGAAAGCGCCGTTTGACGCGCAGTCTGACTTTTGTTGCCGTGGATGGCCATCGCCTCAATGCCCGCACGCGTCAAGTCAGCGGCCACACGGTTGGCGCCGTGCTTGGTGCGGGTAAACACCAGCGCGCTCTCCACTTCGGGCGCGCGCAGCAAAACCGGCAAAAGCCGCTTTTTTTCCGGTTTTTCGGCAAAATAAACACTTTGCTCAATGCGCTCCACCGTAGTGGAGGGCGGAGCCACCATCACCTTTTTGGGCCGGTGCAGAATCTGATGTGCCAGGCGTTCAATTTCCGGCGGCATCGTAGCGCTGAACAGCAGTGTCTGACGCTTTTGCGGAAGCGCGCGAATCACGCGGCGCACATCGTGGATAAAGCCCATGTCGAGCATCCGGTCGGCTTCGTCCAAAACGAACACTTCCAGCTGATCCAGCGACACTTTCCCCTGCTGCATCAAATCGAGCAGACGGCCGGGCGTCGCCGTCAAAATTTCCGCTCCGCGCTGGAGCGCCGCCACCTGCGGCACTTGGCCCACGCCGCCGTAAATCACGGTGTGCGACACCGGCAAATAGCGCGCGTAAGCTTCGATGCACTCATCAATCTGCAATGCCAGCTCCCGCGTCGGCGTTAAAATCAAGGCGCGGACCGGCCGTCCTTTCACGGAACGGTGTGCTAAATTTTGTAAAATGGGAAGTGCAAACGCCGCCGTTTTGCCAGTTCCCGTTTGAGCGCAGGCCAGCAAATCACTGCCTTGCAGCACAGGCACAATCGCCTTTTTCTGAATCGGCGAGGGCGTTTCATAACCAAACTCTTTTACTGCGCGCAGCAAGGGCGCTTGGAGTTGCAAATCGCTGAAATTCATGACACCGTTCCTATCTTTGGAAATCCTAAAAAGGGGTTATTTTTTACTCTGTATCTGTTTTTCTCATTCACAGACAAGCTGTTTTTAAACAGCTTTTTATCATCCGCGAAAATCCGCCCTGTTGCGCTCACCAAGTAGAATCCGGTGCCTCATCAGGCTTCGAGGGATCAATTACAAACAAATCCTCTCTGCGGCTTAAACGCGCAGCCATACCGCTGAAAGTGCTTTCCTGTGCCAGCACAATTCCACGGCAGCAAGACATCAAGTACATATCCAAATAGCTGTTTTTGCCTTGGTTATGCCCCATAAAACAAATTTCATCCGCAGGAGAAAAGCCGTACTCAAAAATATGCTCTTTCACCCATGGAATGTCATCAGAAAAAACAAAAAACACAGGATGCGAAACCATACGCCGCACCTTGTCGATCGCTTTACAATAAAGCTCCGGCTGCATTTCAATCCCGTGCTGCAAAAAGTCGCCGCGCCTGAAATGAACCGCCACGGAACGGTCTGATTGAGAAACCAACTTCAAAAGACGGCGGTTCACTTCATCAGAAGGCTCGCGGAAAACCAATTCTTTTCGAACCGTTTTTTCCACGCTTTCAAACCAACCCCGGGGAAACCAATAGCCATAGTAGTAAACACCACCGCGATGAGAAAGAATCTCCGGGCAAAACCGCTTCACAGGGTAAGAATAGGCCTCCCCGCAGTAATCGATCAGCAAATCCGTACTGTAGAAGTTTCCCTCCTGCACGAGATACAGATCCAAACCGCAGCTTTGATAAATTTCCACAGGACCCGCTGTTCGTCTGTTTGTTTGCGGGTCCACTGTCATCAAATTAATAAATTCAATGCGCGTTTCCAAATCGAGCAGAGAGGAAACTCTTTTCGCCTGAATTCCAAAGACACGCTCCAGTTCATATCCGTTGTGCTTGGCATATTCTTCTATTCCGAAATAGGGCATGTCATCAAAAAAACACGTTTCCCCGGTATTGAGCTCAATATACCGCTTGAAAACATATTGTGAAATTTGATTGCCCAGCCCTCCGCCTATCATAACCATTCTCATAGATCACCCCTCCTTTCGCGTTTCAAATCTAAAACAAAAAAACTGTTTCTTTTTGTTGTATATTATGTTACAATCTCATCAGTCGGCAGGTAATAGTATATCACATCCGACGAAGCCAAACAAGACGGGAGCACCGAAGTATGAAAGTAAAACATCTTTTGACGCCCGAAAATATCCGCTATTTTCTGCTTTTAAATCTTGGTCAACTGCTGACGGCACTTGGCACATACATTTTCAAAACGCCCAACCATCTTGCCATGGGCGGCACCACCGGCCTTTCAATTATTGCAAGCAGTTTGATTGCCAATATGAACGTCGGTACGTTTATGCTGATTCTCAATGCCGTACTCGTTGCGCTGGGCCTCATCTGTTTGGACTTTAAAACAATGGCAGGCACGATTTACTCGTCGTTTGCGCTGTCCATTTTCATCACGGTTTTAGAGTGGGTTTGGCCCCTTTCCGCCCCTTTGACGGACGACTTATTTTTAGAGTTCTGCTTTGCCGTGATTCTTCCGGCGGCAGGTTCTGCCATTTTGTTTAATATCGGTGCGTCGTCGGGCGGAACCGATATTATTGCGCTCATTTTAGCCAAGCATACCAGCTTAGAAATCGGAAAGTCGCTTTTTGTATCGGACTTTTTAATTGCGCTGGCGGCCGGTGCGCTGTACGGCCCGCGCATCTGCCTTTACTGCGTGCTCGGCCTTTTGGCAAAAGCTTTCGTGATGGACGGCATCATCGACGGCATCAATGTGCGCAAATATATCACGATTGTTTCTCATGATCCCGAACCGATTTTAGACTTTATTATGAAATCTCTGCACCGCAGCGCTACCATTTACGAAGCACAAGGCGCTTATACGCATGAGCCGCTCCAGGTCATCAGCACGGTGCTCAGCCGCCGCGAGGCCATGCTTTTGAGAAATTACATCAAAAAAACCGATCCGAAATCGTTCATCACGATTGTCAACTCCTCGGAAACCATCGGAAAAGGCTTCCGCTCGCTGTAATTGCGCGCGGACCCATCTGTTTTTTCAAAATCTTTTTCAGCAAAATACAGGACGCAAAGCGCGGCATTTTTCCCCGCTTTGCGTCCTGTATTTTTTCCCCATCAATGGAACGTATCCACCGAATAATCATGATAGTGGAAGCCGAACCAGTGGTTTTTCACTTCGGATGCGTTTTTCGGCGCTTGCCACACGGGCATCTTGCCGTCTTTCAGCACATGAGGGCGATGCTTTTTCGTATGTTCCAAAAGCAGCTCCCACAAGCGCTCTTTTTGCCCGGCGTAAGCGTCGTCATTCCACAAATTATGCTGTTCCATGGGGTCATTGTTCAAATCAAACAGCAGCGTGTGGCCGCCTGCGGCGCAGTAAATCAGCTTCAAGCCGTTCTCCATCACGCAGAAATGCTTGTCCAAGCTGTTCCCGTAAAAAACGCGTTCGCCATCTTCTTCCAACAAATTTTTTCCGGCGGCTGTTTTCGGCACTTTCACGCCTGCAATGTTCAGAATCGTGGGGTAAACGTCTGCAATTTCCGCAAGCGTTTCCACCCGGCGGTTGGTGTCTGCAAAACGCCCCGCAGGAGGAACAATAATCAGCGGAACGTGTGCAGAACCTTCAAAAAAGAGATTTTTCTGGCTCATGAAATGGTCGCCCAGCATTTCCCCGTAGTCCGACGTGAAAATAATCCATGTTTTTTCCAGCAGGTGATTTTCACGCAGGCACGCCAGCAAGCGGCCCATGGAATAATCAATTTGCGAAATCAGCGCATAATACGCACGCTTAGAGGCGGCAAGCTGCTCTTTGCCGAACAAATGCAGATTCGTATTTTCATAGCAGCCTTCCAAAAAGCCCTGCGGCGTTTGTTCCAAAGAAGCGCTCCAGTCGCCGTACACGGGCGCAGACATCGGAATGCCGTCGTACATACTCCAAAAATCCCGGCACGGGTCAAAGGGCGGATGCGGCTTTGTGTAACTCGTCCAAAGGAAAAACGGGCGCTGCGGGTCGCGCGTTTCCAAAAAGTCGATGGCGCCGTCCGTAATCCACTGCGTCATGCTGTCTTTCACGTCTACGGTGGAAATCACCGGCTCCATTTCACACTCGCCGACTCCGTGGCGCTTAGGCGCAGCATCGTGCCGCTTGTCATATTGCCGCATGTAGTCAAGCGGAAGGGTCATTTCTTCAAACCCATAGTGAGCGCGCGCCGGCTCAAAATGCATTTTTCCCATTGCTTTTGTCTGATATCCGGCATCCGTCAAAAGCGCCGGAAGCGTCGTGCGCTCTTTTGCCGCTGCGGTCATAACGGTTTCATGGGTCGCATTCGACACTACGCCGCTTTCAAAACCCCTTTGGCCCGTCATGATGGTGGTGCGGCTGGGAACGCAAATCGGGCAGTCGGCATAGCACCTTGTAAAAGTGATGCCGCTCGCCGCAAGATAGTTTAAATGCGGGGTGAAGATACTCTGATTTCCTAAACAATTCAATGTGTCAAAACGCTGCTGGCCCGTGGTAATGAGCAGGATATGATCCTGTGGCTGGCTCATTGCGGGGCACTCCTTTCCGACAGTCCTATTGGCTCCTTATTATAGTTTGCGCAAAAAGAAAAGACAATCCCATTTTCACACAAAAACAGGCACGCCCACCGCGTGCCTGTTTCAGTTTGTCAAAAAGCTTCGCTTTTTCACAAACTGAATTCTCATCTAAAATGGAAAAGAGGGCTTAGCCCCCTTTTCCAAACCTTTTTCTCCTTGCAGCACGGGTTCTTTTTGCGTCAAGCTGCTGTTTTTCCACAGTCTAAAACAGGCACGCCCCACCGCGTGCCTGTTTTTTGTATCGTTGAAAAGTACCGGGCCGGCGCCCACACTCAAAAGCAAAAGCTTTACGACGTTCTCTTTTGCTTTCTGCAAAGTACTTTTCAAAAACACCCCTCTATACCAGCTTGGGCAGCGAATCCGGATTCTTAACGCCTTCACTGTGTTATTATTATACTCGCTTTATTAGAATAAATCAATAAAGCGATGACTTTTTCAGAATATTGACGAAACACCAAAAATCTTTTGAAAAATTCTTGTGCACGCTGCAAATATCGGCATAAAAAAAGAGGTTACTTTGCGCTTTTGTTTGGCGAAAAAGCTCCTCTTTTCTCTAACTATTTCATTTTCTTAAACAGAAAAAGGGGGCCTTAGCCCCCTTTTTCCAAGCCTTTTTTCCTTGCAGTGTGCCTTTTTTTTGCATCAAGCAGGAGTTTTTCGTCGTCTGCCCTCTTTTGTGTTAAAACGCTTTAGTCGTCATATTCGCTGGAGTAGCCCACCACTTCGCCGGTGTTTGCGTCTACATCGCAGGAGTACTCCATCCAGCCCACACGCCACTCGAACTCGTACACCGCGCGTCCGTACTCATTATCGAAGCCCATTTCCATGCGCTGGGCCTCCTGTGCGGAAACACCTGCGTGTGCCAAAGCAATGGCCTTTGCATCTTCTGCGCTGATCTGCGCACCCGGTGCGGTTTGGGGCGCTGCCGAAGCTGTGCCGTTGTAATATTCTGCATCGTAATCATAGGCCAAAACTTCGCCGGTCACCGCGTCAATGCTGTAATCATACTCGGTTCCCTGGTCGTAAAATTCCACCTCATACTCCCAGCGGCCGTTATCAAAGTCGAGTTTTGTGCGCACAAAGCTGACGTTCTGTGCACTTACGCCCGCGTGAGCCAGCGCAGCCTCTTGTGCAGCCTGCTCGCCGATATAATTTGCCTGCTGTGCAGCGCCCGACGCAGCCTGCGTATTTCCCGCGGTTTGATTTGCGGTTTTGGCTGTGCTTGTGCTGTTTTGTGCACTCGACTGTGCGCCCGTCTGTGCGCCCGTTTGTGCGCCCGTCTGTGCGGAATTGCTTGTGCCTGTGGTCTGGTTGGTCATACGGTAGTGGTCTGCCTCTTGGTCCACGCTTAAAATGACGCCGCTGACTGCGTCAATTTCGTAGTCATACTCAATGTTGTTCACCACAAATTCCACATCATAAACGGCTTTCCCGTCGTCGTAGTCCATTTTGCTCCAAAGATACTGCACCTGCTCAGCACTCACGCCTGCATCCTTAAAAGCAATCTCCTTTGCTGCGCTTTCGCCGATGTCGGTACTTTGCGTATTTCCGGCAAGGCCGGTGGAACCGTTAGCGGAAGGGGAAGCAACCGGAGCAACACCGGATGCTCTGGGAGCGGAAGCGGCGGACGCCGTGCCGCAAGCGGTGAGAGAAACAGCTGCTGTCAAAGCCATCATTGCAATCCACATTTTTTTCATCATCAACATCTCCTCTTATCGTTGTTCCCTTTTGAAAGGGTTTTTGGTTTTCTATCTTGTCTATGAGGATACACGCTGAAGATTAAAGCCGCATTAAAAATTCTCTCATTTTTTATTTTTTTCTTTTTCTTCCTGAGAATCGGCGGTCAAGAGTGTGCGGCACTGCGCCAGCCCCGCTTTTTCTTCGTCGCTGAGTTCGGGAAATTCCGGGTTAATCTCATTCATCGTATTTACGAGAATTTCGCTGATGCAGTAACGCGCCAGCCATTTTTGATCGGCAGGAACCACGTACCAAGGCGTATCGCGTTTCGCGGTAGCGTCAATCACGTCGCGGTAAGCTTTTTGATAACTTTCAAAATGGGCGCGTTCTTTTAAATCGGCCTGTGAAAACTTCCAGTTTTTGGCGGGGTCGTCAATGCGCTCCAAAAACCGTTCTTTCTGGCGCTCTTTGGAAACGTTCAAGAAAATTTTTACCACACGGTAGCTGTTTTCATATAAATAACGTTCAAAATCCACAATTTGGCGATAGCGCTTTTCAAAAAAATCGTCGTCAATACAGCGCTCGGCCATGCGATAGGTTTTTTCTAAATGGTGCACCTGAACCACCAGCACATCCTCATAATAAGAACGGTTAAAAATCGCAATTTTGCCTCTTGTCGGCAAAGCGCGTACCGCACGCCACAGATAGTCGTGTGCCAGCTCTTCTTTTGTCGGCTGCTTGAAACTGACGATGTCCACGCCCTGCGGATTGAGTGCGCCGATGACATGTTTGACGGCACTGTCTTTGCCTGCGGCGTCCATGGCTTGTAAAATTACGACAACCCCTTCTTTTCCGTCGGCATACAGTTTTTCCTGCATCACCGCCAGCTTCTGCAAATTCTGCTGGGTTCGCTGTTCATACAAGGCACGCTCTTGCTTTTTTGCTCCGGCGTTTTTCGCCGAGGTGCATTCGTGCAGTACCTCAAATTCTCCGTCTTTTTTTACACAAAGACGCTCTACGTTCAGCATAGCTTTCCTCCGTTTCCGCGCACGTCGCTGCTGCGCACATTGTGTCGTTTGATGTGTTGAAGTTTTTGCTCAAGTAATAATCTGCACACTTCATTTCATTCGTGTTCTGATAACATAGTAACACAGCACTGCCCTTCCCACAAGTGTTCCTGTAAGCCTGCACCTGATTTTAAAAACAGCGTTTGCATTTCGAACAAACACGCCTTTGAAACAACTGTTTTTTCCTCTTTCAAAAAATTTTCCCGCACAGGGTTCCTCTTATTCGGATCAATGCGATATTTTCCACACTTGTCCGCACTCCAGAAAGCGCCGCTGCAAACCACATCTTCTGCCCGCTGTCAATCACGTTTCAGCCGCCGCCCCCGTAAGCTTTGTTTATGAAGCTTACGAAGGAAAACAGCTAACTCCCGGCTTTGCCGGGGGTTAGCTGTTTCGTAAACCACAAAAACGGTACGCCTGTGTTTTCCCTTTTGCCGCAAGCGTTATTGTGTAAATAAAGCGCCGATCATATCATTCACCGGCGTGTAATTGGGAGTGCTCGACAGATAATCCTGCACGCTGAGAAAGGCATATCCTTCAAGGAGGCTTTCACGCACGGAGAGTTCACCGTTTTCTTCTAAATACTCCATGTTAGCCAGCTCACTTTTGTTGATGACAAGCAAGCGCTCCCCAATCTGTGTCAGCACATAAATCGGACGCTCTGATCCATCGTACCATGTATAATTCAGCGTCGATTGCGTCAGTTCTCCTGTCTGTTTATTCAGCAGGTAACGCTGGCCTGATCCATCCGCAAATACGGTAAATGCAAGATATCCCGACGGCACAAATTCTTCGCCGCCGTTATCAATGTACGCATTTTCCGGAATCGTAAGATCAATTGCCCATTCACGCGTCGTGCCGTCCGCAGACACTTCCTGCACTTTCTTTTCCTGCGGGTCGATGACATACACCTTATTGTTCCGCACAAAGCCCTGCACGGGGTTTTCGTAAAAGAAGGTTTCCTCGTTGGTGCTCAGAGAGTATACCGAACACTGATAGACATAACTGCCGTCTTTTTCTGTGCTGTATTCCAAAAGCAGCTTATCCTCGAACGCACCGCCGAGATAAGGCAGGTTGTTTTCAAAGGTTTTCAGCGTTGTCGCCGCGCCGTCCTGCAAGCTGACGCGCACCAATTCATACGCTTCGCTTCCATTTTCCGTTTCGGGAATCACCACCGCAATGAAGTAAAGGAATTTGCCGTCTGTTGCAGGCCCGCTGAACGGAGAAATATCAGGTGCAAGAGCGCAAAGCTCCTTGCGCTCGCTGCCGTCGGCATTCATTTGATAAATGCGGCATTTGCGCTCGGAATCCGGCAATTCCGGACTGGTGCCGCCCGGCTGAAAAATGCCGATTTTTCCGTTGAGAGGAAAAAGATACCCTCCGCCTGTTAAAACGCTGGTGCAGCTTTCATCGCGGTGGGTACATTCCGGGCGATTGCAAAGGAACACCCTCGTTCCCGTTTCAAAGTCGGTGTAGAGAATATTTTGCAAATTCGTTCCGGTGATCTCAAGCTCATAGTAACCTTCTTCCGTTGTCACGCCGTCAGGCCCGTTACCACCTTCGGAAATCAGCGTCAGCGCTCCGCCCGCCCACTGCTGTAGATCTGTTTGGGAACCGGCCGACGATGTGCTTTCTGCGGGCACACTCTGGGCCGAGGGCGTGCCGCTGCACGCACAAAGCAGCACCGCCGCTGCTAACAGCATGGAAAAAACGGTTTTTCGTTTCATTGCAAATTCCTCCGCTTGTGTTTTTTCGTCGATTAGCTGATCCGCCGGATGGTTTGAAACTCTGCTTTATTTTCAAGGCAGCTTTGCACCGGCAGCATCGCAAAGGTATATTGCATAGACGGCATAAAACGCTCCTCGTCTGTTCCCGCGGAAAGATTTACCTCGCTGTAAGATAAGCCCTGCGCAGTCAAAAAGGTGTTTTCGTCTGCCTGCGCAAAAATTTTGATGGCTTTATTGGGCACATCATCGGGCGCGTCCATTTCCAGCGTAAGCGGGAACAATTCGCCGCTGTCCAGCGAAATGAGCGCGCGTGTTTCTGTGCCATCCGTTCCATAGAAATACACATTTGCATACGCCTGTAACGGCTCGCTCAGCCGCACCTGCTCAAAGCCCCCGATTTCTGCATTCAGCGGCAGACTTGTGCTTGTCCCTTTTAAGAAATCCAGCTTGATGAGTTTATTTTGCTCTTTGTCCAGCCGGCACAGTTCACTTTGCACACAAACAGCACCCGCGCCAATCGTTCCTTCAAAAGCAAGCGGCTTGCTTTCGCCCGTGTCGACATCGTACACCATATACTGTGCGCTGGCCTCGGACAGCGTTTGCCCCACGTCGTAGGAAAGCAAAAGTAAGCTTCGTCCCGCCGCACCGACAATGTGCAAATCGGCCTGCTGCATGGCTTCACTTTTTTGAACCGTGCCATCTTGCAGATTCACGGCATAAATCTCCCGCGTGACGCGTATTTCTTCGCCTTGTTCCGTTTGCTCGACCGTCTGCACCGTCATATAAAGGGTATTTCCGTCTGCGGCGACGCCGCCTTCCAGCGTTTGGTGAGCCTCCAGCGTCATGAGCCGCTTTGTGCCGGAGCCGTCTTTCTCCGACTTTTCTATGCGCATTATTGCAAGGTCACCGTACCGGGCAAAATCTCCCTCTTGCGCCGAGCCGTAAAAGATGGTATACAGCGCATCTCCTATGGGAATGGCTCCGGCTTCACTGCCGCCGTAGGGACGCCATGCCGTACAGCTTTCATTGTCGTGAGTACATTCCGGCCGATTGCAGAGCACAACTTCACTGCGGGACGCATAATCCACATAGCGAATGTTGAAAGAACCATCTGCGCGCTGGCTCATGTAGTAATAGCCGTTTTCATCGCCATCCCCCAGCGGCGCGCCTTGCCCCAAAAAGGAAAGCGGCTCGCTGTCACCCTCATCGGCAGGGATATGCGCACTCTGCGCAGGTGCTGTGCTGTTGGGCTGCGGCATATCTGCCACGCCGCACCCAGCCATCATCCCCAATGCCAGCGCAGCGCCGAATACAATTAGTATTATCTTTCTCATTTTACAACTTTTTGTATATCTTATAGTGTTTTCTATTGAAGCCGGCCCTATGACTGCTTAATGGCAGAATTGTCAATTTCGATATAGTTCGGCTGTCCGTTCCAGTAATCACTTTTAGAAATCAGGGAATAAATGAAGATCGTGCCCTCCGCTTCATACGGTGTGCCGTCCGTTCCTGTCATGATGCTTTTCACCGTTTCTGTGCCGGAAATCACCACAAAAAACTCGTCGGCACCCGCGACAATTGGCACAAAATCCGTCATTTCTCCCATGGTATAAGTCAGCGGAAGATCGGTCATCTCTCCTGTTTTGCAGTCTACCGCATAATGGTAATGCTTAATTTTTTCCGGGTCGTTTTCGCGCGTGTCTGACGCGTGGATCACGATGCGGCCGTCCACAATGTTCTCAATTATTGTGGTATCACTGCCAAAGTAAGGCACCTCTTTGCACAGCGAAACCTTTTCGCCTGTTTTCATGTTGTATTTCAGCACCTCGGCTGTGCCGTCGGTGATGGGCTCCAGCAGATAGATGCTGTCACCCGATGGCTGTGAAATAGCGTTGATGTCATAGACAAACAGTGTCCTTGCTGTCTTCGTTTCGGGCGAATAGGCGTCGTACCGGTAGGATTTTCCGTCACTGGACAAGATCAGCAGTTCATTCTCAAATGCACCGACCAGCCACTCCATTTCTTGGTAGCTCATCAAGTCCTCTGTCTTTCCGGTTTGAATGTCTATTTGTTTCAGCGTTTTGTTGATCTTCCCTATTTCCTTGCCGGCCACTCCCGTTACAAAATACAACGAAGTACCGTCTGAAATAACCATGTCAACTAAGCTTTCATTGGGCGCGCAAGTGTACAGTTTTTCCCTGTTCTCTCCGTTTGCATCCATTTTCCAAATGACTTGCGTTTGCTCCTGTTCGCTGTTCACCCATCCCGCGCAGAACAAATGTTCCCCTTTCGCATCTAAAAAGAGATCTCCTCCCAGCAAGTCAAACCAAGAAGGGCACGTTTCATCGTTGTGCCGACACTCCGGGCGATTGCACAAGTATACCGTTGTCTTGGTGGAATAATCTGTGTAAATGATATTGCCGCCCGCTTGGGGGTTCGTCGAAAACCGATAAAAGCCCTCTTTCGCAGAGGCTTTGCTGCCCGAAACCCCAAAAGGCGTTACCGGTGTCAAAGATATTTCCTCTGCTGCCTCTGACTGACTGGCAGCCGGTTCTGATTCACTGGCGGCAGGCTCGGCCGGCGCACTGCAAGCGCACAGCAACAGGCCGGACAACAAGCATAACATCGTCATTGCTTTGTATCGTTTCATGGTTGTCCCCCTTTATCAGCTGTTTGAAATACATCACACAAGGCGCAAAATTATCTTTTCCTTCTCGCGCAGAGAATGCGCCATGCATTTTAAACTTTTGGAGCGCTCTTTGCTTGGCATTATGTTAACAGCCTTTTGATTGGATTGCAACCCCCGAAACGTAAAATGCATGTTTCGTGGCGCAAACAGCAAAATTTGTCTGAAACTGCGCTGTCTTTATTAAAAAACAACACCGACATTCTCCATAAGCACACAGAAACAAAAGAATGTCGGTGTCGAAAGAGCGGGCATACAGTCCCGCTTCGTTGTAAGCGATCTGAATTTTTAGAGGATTTTTCAAAGTTGAAATTTTCAGAAAGCCCCTAATTGCTAAATGTAATCTTTTGAAAATTGGGAACGCTGTTCCAATAATCTTCCTTTGCAATGAGTGCAAAACAAGGCTGTACACTTTCACTTTGATCTAAAACACCCGCAAGGTTAATGGATTGCTTCATCACAGTCTGTTTGTCATAACACACCAAAAAGTCGGTTTCTGTTTCCGCGTATATCTCAACGGGCCGCGCTTCCTGCTTCTCCGGGTCTTGATAAGTAAGTGTTACCGTTTTCCACTCTCCGGTTTCTAAATCAATGGCCGACAAGGTTTCATGCTCATAGTCCCAAAACATAAATTTTCCGTCGCGGCATTCCTCAAACCAAAGTTTTGCCTCCTGGGTCGGCATGTGCTCTGCCAGCGAAAAGGTATTCTTCGTTTCTGCGGATTCGAGATCCTGCACAGTCAACGTTTTAGACACTGCATCAGCCGTTACCAATGTATCAGCGTAAACCTTCACGGTCAGCATCTGTTCCTGCGGCCAAGATTTCACCACCGATAAGCTTTTCGTATCAAAGCGATATACGAAAATTTCGTGTGTCATCGTCGGGGCTGTCGTTTCACTGCCTGTTTCCGCGTAGATGCTGTGAAATACAAGGTAGTTTCCTGACGCACCAATCATCCAGGCACTATCTGTCAATTCCGTTAAGGTTTTCTTTTCACCTGTTTTCCGATTTACTTGAACCAGATAGCGCCGCTGTACCGGAACGTCATTTTCTGTTTGTGTATCAACACTCACCAAATACAAATTTTCATCATCCGCCGCTATGGTGGAAAGAAATGTCTCGCTTGCACTGCCAAGATACAACTCTTGCCGTTCAGAACCGTTTAAATTCATCGTAAATATGGCCGCCAGTGCTTCAGAGCCATAGTCATTGACGTAATCCGGCGCACCGGAACGCACGAGATACAGGGTATCTCCCAAGGGAAATACTACGCCGCTTCCTGCCACAGATGCAACATAGCTTTCATCTTCCGGCGAGAAATGATCTCCTTCCGGCCGTGAAGAAAGAAAAATATCCTGCTTCGAGGCATAGTCAATATAACGCAGATTTGCAGCAATCCCGCCGCCTCTGTCTACGTAGTAATAGCCTTGCGCATTTCCGATGCTTCTTCCGGTAAACTCTTCGTCGTCCGTCACAAAAGAAATTTCGCCCGAAACCGTGCCTTGTGCAGCTGTGACGCCGGAATCCGGCTGTGAAGCGGCACTGCTTGCTTGTGTGCCCGACGGCTTTGAAGAACACCCCGCCAAAGCAATCGTTAAAATGACGGAAATTGCGAACATCCATTTAGAACATTGTTTCATATCGTTTCCTCTTAGTTCAGCAAGGCTCTAGTCTTTTGCGGCCTTTTGGCCTTTTGCCCCAGTGCGGGGACTTTGCTTTCTCTCTGCGCCCGTGTTATCTGCCTTATCCCTCTAACTTGTTCTCCTACTGTTCGCTGTGATGTAAGGTACACATTGTGTGATGCAGACAGCACATCAAGCAGACCTTGTGCCTTATCCGGCGATTGCCGAATTGTCAATTTCGATATAATTCGGCTGTCCGCTCCAATAATCACTTTTGGAAATCAT
>NBJMC04203__coassemble_141_pt1 | contig 82384 bp, 69 predicted proteins | sample NBJMC04203__metabat2_high_PE_050 | metagenome-assembled genome bin NBJMC04203 | reverse complement strand
ACCCCACTTGTTATTCAGTATAACATACTGTCTAACAAATGGGGTGCAGTTCAAAGCGCCGAAGCACTTTTTATGCGTTTTCTTTTGTTTCGGCGAATGTAAGCCTTGCAAGAAGCTTTTGACCGTCGTAATTTTGATAGCGCAGCCCGCTGTTTTCTCCAAAGCGAAGCTTAACGCGCTCATTGACATTGCGAATACCGAATCCGTGCGTCACTTTTAAGTCGACATCCTGATAATCTAAGTAAGCGTTCAGTTTTTCTGCATCGCCGCCCATGCCGGTATCGGTTACATCAATCAGCATACCCTCTTGTGTTTCATATGCGTGCACACGAATGGTAATGCCGGGGTCTTGGCGTGTAATGCCGTGCCGGATGGAGTTTTCAATGAGCGGCTGGAGCGTAAATTTCGGGATAATCACTTGAGAAGGCGAGAGGCCGGGAAGAATTTCAAGCTTAATGTTCTGCCGAAATCGAAGTACATAGATGGAAATGTATTCTTCCACGTTTTCCAGCTCGGTTGCCATCGTTACCATTCGGTCAGGCTCCGTGATGCTGTAACGCATTAAGCTGGCAATGGAATTTACCGTAACGGCAATGTCATCCGCTTCGCGTGCCAGCGCCATATAATTTACGGCATTCATGGCGTTAAGCATAAAATGGGGGTTGATTTGAGCCTGCAAGGCGCGAAGCTCGCTTTCGCGGCGCATGTTTTCTTTGGTGCTTACTTCCTCAATTAAGCCGTTGACGCGTTCCATCAGAGCTCCGAAGCTGGCATTGAGCTGCTTAATTTCACGCGGCGCTTTGGGGTCGGCCTGCTCCCAATGCAAATTGCGGGTATCTTGAATGGATTCAATTTTTTTGCTGAACTCCACCACAGGGCGAGATACGCCCGAAGAGAGCAAAAAGGAAAAGAGAATTCCCACCGCAAAAAAGAAAACAGAGCAGATCAGGTACGGGAACATCATTGCCCAGACTTGATGTGTGATATCTTGATAAGGGCTTAAAAAAACAAGCAAAAGCCCCCATTCCAAATCCTGTGCACTGTACAGGTAGTGAACGCCGTCCAAGGTGATCTGTGCGCTGACAGAGTCAGAGATCGGCAAGGGCTCCTGCATGGAAATATTGCCTAAATGTTCCGATTGAAACACTTGTTCTCCTTTTTCATTCAGCAACAAGAAACCGCCGTTCTGTGTAATGGGAACAAGCGAAAGCACATGCGGCAGCTCCGCAACCGACAGTTTGCCCAGCAGAACCCCGACGCCGTCTTTGAGATAGGGGCCTTGAAAACTGCTGCTTTGCAGCTTGCAGGAAAAACAAAGCTCTGTTTTATCTTCGCTGAGAAAGATATACGGCCCTGTTTTTTGCAGCAGCGTTTGCTGATACCAGTCTTCGTTTTGCACACTTTCCCCGTTGAAAACACGGCTGACATTGGGAATGGTGTTGGAAGGCTGGAATAATTCGCTCACTTCCAATTTGGGGTTCACATAAAGTTCGGCGGAAAAGCCGTTATTCAGCAAAATGGATTCTGCGTTCAAATGATAGGCAAGGCGGTTGTTCATGCCGTATTTGATGTTTAAATCGTCTAAGGGATCTTCTCCGATGGAACGGCTCAACAGGCTTCCCAGCTGCTGATCGCTGGTGTACTGATACACCAGCTGGTCAAATGTTTGTGTGAAAATATTGCTCAGCCGGACATTGGCCTCGATAACCGCTTCTTGTGAGGTGATCAGCTGCTGCGTAATAGCAGAATGAAACAACACGTAGGTTGTGACGTTTAGCGTCAGCAGAATAGAGGAAATGATGAAACAAACGATGAAAAAGGTGCGTCTTGTAATACTCATCGTTCCCGTTCCTCGGCTTCAAGATGGTTAAATTCACCTTGACTGTAAAGGTTGCGGAACTCGCTGGGCGTCATACCGGTGTGTTTTTTAAATACTTTTGCAAAGTAGCGCGGATCGTCATAACCGCAGGCATCGCACACATCTTTGATAGGAATGGATAAATCTTTCAAGCTTTCCTTTGCTTTTTCAAGCCGTTTGGCAGAAAGGCAGCTGCTGATATTCTGTCCCGTTGCGTTTTTAAATACGGTGCTCAGATAGGACAGGGAAAGATGCAGGGAGTCTGCCAAATTAGAAATGTTGAAATTGGGGTCGGAATAATTTTTTTGAATGGCCTGCAAACAATAGGAAACAATCGGGCTTGTGTACTCGCCTTTGCACGATTCGGCATATTCCATCAAGTCGTAGTACTGGGCGGCCAGAAAAGAAAGACGCTCTTGCTGAGTGGGGAGTTTCCAATACTCTGTCATGGCTTTTTGACGCATCGCATCCAGACAGGCGCGGTCTTTTCCAAGTTCCTCTTGATAAATAAAAAGATAGTTGAGCAGCTGGATACCGAGCATATCCTTTTTGTCGGAAAGGGAATCAAATACATCCTGGCTGATGAGCAGTTCTGCCATAGAGGCCATGTCGCCTTTGCGCAAAAGCTCTCCCACACGAGTGCGCAGCGCTTCATCAACGACGCACCAAGGGGGAGAATCGGCACTCAGTTCTTGCTGAAGGGCAATTAAGCGCTCTTCAAAATGATTGAGTTTAGAGCGTGTAACGGGTTTTAAAATGTAATCGGTTACATGGTAATGCAAAGCACGCTGGGCATATTCAAATTCGCTGTGGCCGCTGAGAAGGATCATGCGTGCATGAAAATTGTTTTCAAAAATATACTTTGCAAGCTCCAGCCCGTCCATAACCGGCATGCGAATGTCGGAAATAACCACATCCGGATGATGTGCATGCAAAAGTGCTACGGCTTCTTTTCCGTTGGTTGCGCTGCCCACTAGCTCGCCGCCAAACCGCTCCCAGTGAAGCATGTGGGTAATGCCTTCCAATGCAAGCGGATCGTCATCTACTAAAATAATTTTCAAAATGCGGCTCCTTTCTGACAGCGCCTGTGCGTGTCATGGGATTTTTTTCGATACTCAGTATAGCATACTTAGAGGTAAGTTTAAAAGAGTTCTTATTAAAGATTGCTGAAAAGACATAAGAATTTGGAAATAAAATGTGGTTTTTGATGAAAAGTATGGAATTTCTAAAAAAAGTACACCCCACTTAAAATTAGTATCGTTGTGGCGGTTGTGAACCGGGTTTATAATAAAAACAGACAAAACGATGAGAACGTTGAAGCGAGGAGGAACTAGCATGAAGCAATCTGCCAAGTACGCAAAAGATGCGTACAACAAAAAAGGCTTTTTCAAAACGTTCAAAAAAAATCTGCCGCTCACCATCATGGCGCTTCCGGCGCTGGTTGTACTGTTTTTATTCCGCTATCTGCCGCTTTCCGGTTTGCTGCTGGCGTTCAAACGGTTTAACGTCAGAAAAGGTATTTTCGGAAGTGATTGGACTGGTTTCAAAAACTTTGAGTTTTTGTTTCAAACCTCCGATGCTTGGGTAATTACCCGCAACACCATTTGTTATAACGCCATGTTCATTTTGCTGGACTTAGTGCTGGCCGTGGCGATGGCAATCGGCCTGAGTGAATTGCTTCGTAAGCGCCGCGCCAAGATTTATCAAACTATTTTCATGGCGCCTTATTTCCTTTCGTGGGTTGTTGTTTCCTTTATGGCGTTTTCCCTGTTCAGCGTCGACGACGGCTTGTTCAACCATCTGCTCGCCTATTTTGGCTTTGAAGGTGTTGACTGGTACTCCGAACCGGGCAAATGGCCTTTGATTTTAACCTTTTTCCAAATTTGGAAAACTGTCGGATACTCCACGGTTATGTACATCAGCAGCTTGACCGGTATTTCTAACGATTACTATGAGGCTGCGATTATTGACGGCGCGACCAAATGGCAGCAGATCAAGCGCATTACGCTTCCGTGCTTAAAACCCATGATGATTGTTTTGACGGTTTTGGCAATCGGCCGTATTTTCTATGCCGACTTCGGTCTGTTTTTCCAGCTCCCGCGCGACTCCGGCCCGCTGTATTCGGCAACACAGGTAATTGATACTTACGTTTATCGCGCTTTGAAAGAAACAGGCAACGTAGGCATGGCCGCCGCGGCCGGCTTGTATCAATCCATCGTAGGATTCATTCTCGTGGTCAGCGCAAACCTTGCGGTTCGCCGAATTGATCCCGACAGCGCATTGTTCTAAGGAGGAAGGAAAGATGCAGGTCTTGAAAAAACGGATAAAAGAAGCGTCGGACGATTTGGCAATCAACAGAATTTCCAAAAAAGCCGACTTCATCATCAACGTGATTTTCTTTCTGTGGGCGCTGGCATGCGTGCTTCCGCTGCTGTTGGTAGTGGTGGTATCGTTCAGCAGTGAGCAGAGTATTTTCCAAAACGGATACAGCTTTTTTCCGTCAGAATGGAGTCTGGATGCATACCGATTCTTCTTTAAATTAGGCGACCAGTTGGTTCGTTCTTACGGCATTACACTTTTTGTTACAGTTGCCGGTACGCTGTTCAGCTTGGCAATTACAGCAATGTTCGGCTATGTGCTGAGCCGAAGCGACTACGCTTACAATCGTGTGTTTACCCTTTTAATGCTGTTTACGATGCTGTTTAACGGCGGTATCGTAGCAACTTACATGGTGAATACGCAGTGGCTCAAAATGGGCGACAGCATCTCTGCTTTGATTTTCCCGATGTCGCTGAACGCGTTTTATGTGATTGTTCTGCGAACGTTCTACAAAAGTATTCCTATGGAAATTATTGAGGCGGCACGCATTGACGGTGCGGGCGAGTTCAAAACCTTTTTCCGCATTGTACTGCCGCTTTCCAAACCCGGCCTTGCCACCATCGGTATGTTTACCACAATCGCTTATTGGAACGACTGGTTCCTCGGTATGCTCTACATCATCGATCAAAAGAAATATCCGGTTCAAACGCTTTTGTGGAGCATGCAAAACAGCTTGGAGTTTATGAAACAATCGTCTGCTAACGCGTTGGAATACGCAGAAATGGCTTCCAGCGCACCTACCGACAGCGGACGTATGGCCCTCACCGTATTGGTTGTTCTCCCGGTTCTTTTGGCCTATCCGTTCTTCCAGAAATATTTCGTAAAAGGTTTGACGGTCGGCGGTGTTAAAGGTTAAACTAGGAAAATCAGACATTTGTTAAAAACACACATTTGTGTGATATTTGATTGAATGATTAAGGAGGAAAAGATTATGAGAAAAGCTTTCAAACGGGCAGCCGCTTTGACAGCCGCTGCGGCGCTTTCAGCGGGATTGCTGGCGGGCTGTGGAGGCTCGGCCACAAGCACAAGCACAGCGGGTACTTCCGGTTCTGCCGCCGGAACGGATTCCGGCGAAATTACAACGCTCACTTGGTATATGTCCATCAACCCGGTTGCGGCGGATACGCAAAAGGTGATTGATAAGCTGAATGAGTATACCCGTGAGAAAATCGGTGTGGAAATTGACTACAAAGTCATTGCAAACCCCGATTACAAAGAGAAAATGCCCAACCTGATCAACGCGGGCGAATATTTCGACATTTGCTTTACTTCCAACTGGACAACAGATTACCTGCAATTTGTCGGAAAGGATGCATTCCTCGATATCACCGAGATGCTTCCCGAGTATGCAAAAGAAACTTATGATTTCATTCCCGAAGCAGTTTGGGATGCTGTAAAAGTGAACGGTTCTATCTACGGCGTGCCCTCTTACAAAGAGATGGGCTGGCAGGGCGGTATCGTTTACAACAGCGATATGGCCGAGGAATACGGCATTGATATGACGCAGGTTAAGAGCATTGAGGATTATACCAAGGTGCTTGAAACAGTGGCTGCAAAATCCAAAGAAGCAGGCAAGGACGTTGTGGGTGTGTCCGGCTTGACAAACGCATGGCCCATGGCTGCACCGTATGAGTCCCTCACAGGCAACCAAAAGCTGCCTGCTGCGGCTGCTGTCAGCGAGTTTGACAACTTTAAAGACATGGCCGACCAAGAAGTGTTCAACCAGTACGCCAGCGAGGAGTACATGAACTATTGCAAAACCGTTCGCAGCTGGAATCAGGCAGGTTATCTCGGCGGCGACCCTGTCAACTATGACAGCGATATCGCAAACCGTGACAACGACTTCAACAACGGCGCTTTGTTCTCTTACTTCATCCAGTACGCTCCCGGTGCTGCGGAATCCATGACGGCTTCCAGCGGACACGGCGTAGGTTTTGTTCCCCTGATGGACCCGGTTTTTGAAACAAGCAGCGCAATGGGCGGCTTGCTTGCCATCTCTTCTGCCAGCGAGCACCCCGACAAAGCTTTGGAGTTTATTAACTTGCTGAATACCGATGAATATGTCGGCACCCTCATCCGTCATGGCATCGAAGGCGAGCACTATACCGCAGTAGGCGACACCCAAGTGGATAAGACCATGGGCGGCACGCTGACTGAGAACGGTTACGACTACACCTACGGCTGGCAGTTCGGCACACCGTTCAATCAGAAGTGGGATATCAGCTATCCCGATAATATCGAGCAGCTGTTCGAAGATTACAACAATGCTGCCATCATCTCTCCGCACAACGGCTTCACCTTTGACGGCGTGCCCGTAGAAACGCAGGTTGCTGCTTTGACGAACGCAATTTCTGAGTACGCTCCCTCTTTGGAAACCGGTTCTGTTGACCCTGAAGAGTATATCCCGAAATTCTTGGACGCTCTTGAGAAGAACGGCGCTGCACAGCTGTTGGAAGAAGTAAATAATCAGCTGACTGCATTCCAGTCTGCACAATAATGCGATTCCAAAAGTCTGACGGCATTTTGCCTTAGAACAAGCACACAAGAAACCGGCGGCCGCCCTTGGGCGCCGCCGGTTTCTTATGTGTGAAACAGATTCATGATGGAAAATCATTTATGAGAATATTTAGGGCGGCTGTGATGCAAGGAAGTACGCTGTTTTTTAAAGTCAATCAGAAAATAGAAAGAAAAGGTGTATAAACCTTTCATGAATTCTCAGTGCTTTGCACTGCTGATAGGACACCTTGCAGAAAAGATGAAAAAATTCAACTTTTCAGAAAAACCCTAAATAATAAAAAGAAAAAAGTAGCAAAATGTGTTAGAATAAAGGTGCAGCATAGCCATCTTTGCATCATGGAAAACAAAGAGAAGAAACCATGCTTTGCATCGTGGAATGCTGAACGGACGTGCCTGGAAACAGGGCTCAATCGGGATAGGAATCGATGATTATTTTAAGAAAGAGGGACTCTTATGAAAAAAAGACCGAATCTGCTTTTCATTTTAACGGATGACCAAGGGGCTTGGGCAATGCACTGTGCAGGAAACAGTGACATCCAAACGCCGAACCTTGACCGATTAGCCAGCCAAGGCACGCGCTTTGAAAACTTTTTTTGTGCTTCACCGGTGTGCAGCCCCGCGCGCGCATCAATTTTAACAGGATGCATTCCGTCGCAGCACGGCGTTCACGATTGGATTCGCAGCGGCAGCTTAGATAAAAACGCGCTGGGGGAACATGCAGATCACCCTTATTTTGCAAGTGAAACCACGCCGATTCAGTATTTGGAAGGGCGTGTCACTTACCCTGACTTGCTGGCGCAGAACGGCTATACTTGTGCATTGTCGGGCAAATGGCATCTGGGTGACAGCATGACCCCGCAGCATGGCTTTTCCCACTGGTACACCATTGGACGCGGCGGATGCATGTACCGTCAGCCTGATGTGGTAGAAAACGGAGAACTCCGCCTCGAAACACGCTATATTACCGATTTGATCACTGACCGTGCGCTGCAATATTTAGATGATTTTGCAAAGCAGGAAGAGCCGTTTTATATCAGTGTTCATTACACAGCGCCGCACGACCCGTGGGACGAAGACCAGCACCCGAAAGAGTACATTGACTTGTATCGTGACTGCGAATTTACCGCAACGCCCAACGAGCCTCTGCATCCCAATTTGATTCCCACAGCGCCGAACGGAACAGGGGAAGAGCGAAAGCGCCTTTTGCGTGGTTATTACGCTGCTGTTACCGCGATGGATGCCGGCGTTGGCAAATTGCTGGATCGCTTGGAAGAGCTGGGGCTGGCGGAGGACACGCTCGTGATTTTTACCGCCGACAACGGAATGAATATGGGCCATCACGGCATTTGGGGAAAAGGAAACGGAACCTTCCCGTTTAACTTATTTGACACTTCCGTAAAAGTGCCTTTTATTGCGCGCTGGCCGGGCAACATTCTTTCCGGACGCGTGACGCAGAGCATGTGCAGCCATTACGACATTATTCAAACGTTGAACGAAATGCTGTGCCTGAACGGGGAACTTCCGGAAGATCTGCCCGGAAAAAGCTTTGCAAACGTTTTGCTGAACGGAGAGGACAGCGATAATCACGTTGTGATTCTGGATGAGTACGGCAACAGCCGCATGATTCGCAACCGCGAATGGAAGTATATCCATCGCTATCCCTACGGTCCGTGTGAGCTTTATGATTTGGTTCACGACCCGGACGAAAAGAAGAATCTTGTCGATGAGCCGAAGTACGAGGCAGTGAAAACGGATCTGCTGGCGCGGCTGCAAAAGTGGTATTACCGCTATGCCGACCCTGCTGTTGACGGAACAAGAGAAGCGGTAACCGGGTTTGGTCAGCTTTGCCGTCCCGGTGTTTACTCGGAAGGAAAAAATACTTACGCAAATAGTCCGAAATATCAAAAATAAGTGCTGTTCAAACAAAGCACTTGAGGAAAGGAATGGCTTAACATGAAAAAACAAGTCGTTGCAAACGGTGTGCATGATTACACCGCTCCGGAGGACTATATCCCTCCGCGCTCCCCGGAAGTGCAAAAGCATTTAGAGTGGTTTATGGGGCAAAAACTGGGGTTTATGATGCATTGGGCGCCCGGATGTCAGCTCGGAACGTATGAAAGCTGGCCGCTGAGTGACGGCGATGCCGAGTGGAGCCAAGAGGATTTCACTTGGGACGACGCCGAAACTTGCAAGCAGCAGTATTGGGAGGCCAATAAAACCTTTAACCCTGTGAAATTTGACCCGGCCGCATGGGCACAGCTGGCGAGTGAGTGCGGATTTCGATATCTGCTGTTCACCACGAAGCATCACGACGGTTTTTGCATGTTTGATACCAAGACAACGGATTATAAAATTACTGCACCGGACTGCCCGTTCCATACGCATCGCGATGCTGACGTTGTTGGGGCGCTCTACCGTGAATTCCGCAAGCGCGGTTTAGCCATTTCTACTTATTTTTCCAAACCCGATTGGCACAGCCCTTATTACTGGTGCCCGGAGTTTGGCACAGCGCCTACGCGCAACGTCAACTATGACGTTGCCGAGCATCCCGAAATTTGGGAAAAGTATGTAAACTTTGTTCACGAGCAAATTCGAGAGCTCTGCACGAATTACGGCAAAATCGATGTGCTTTGGCTGGACGGCGGCTGGGTGCGTCCTGACAATATGGGTCAGGACATCCGTCTTGGGGAAATTGTGGAAGAAATTCGCTCTACCACACAGCCTCACTTGATTGTTTGCGAACGCACGTGCGGCGGTGAGTATGAAAACTTTATCACTCCGGAAAAGACTGTGCCGGAAGAAGCTGTGAATGTTCCTTGGGAAACATGTACCACGCTCGGTGACAAGTTCTCGTTCCACTATACCGACAACTTCAAAAGCGGCCGGGAACTCGTGCATCTGCTGCTGGATGTTGTGAGCAAGGGAGGAAACTTGGCGCTGAACCTTGCGCCGCAGCCCGACGGAATGCTGCCTCAGCCCGCTGTTCGTTCCCTGCGGGAGATGGGTGCATGGCTCAAAATGTTCGGTGACGGAATTTACGAAACGCATTTGTGTGCGCCTTACTTTGAAGAAAAGCTGTTCTATACACAAAAAGCGGATACCGTATTTGCGTTTTATGCCTATGATGATGTGCCCGTTCTGCCGAAAAAATTAACCTTGCATACAGAAAAACCTGTAAGCAAGGTAACGTGCAAACGAACCGGTCAGACGGTGAAGTTCAGAAAGGCAGACAATAGCGTAACGCTTTTCCTGGAAGAAATTGCAATGGGCGGCGCCTTCTACGCCGAGTGTTTCGTGCTGGAATAAGCACTTAAAAAAGCAGGACGCTGAAAAGGAATGAAATATCCTTTTCAGCGTCCTGCTTTTGTTTATTCAAGGGAAGCTTTTTCCTCACTTTTTTGTTTGGGCTGTGGTGCAAGGCGCTCGTACAGCTCCATCTGCCGATGAATCCTTTTTGCCAGAGCGTCGCTGTCAAAGCCTTTTTCAGCACGCCAGCGCCAGTTTTGCCCCACAGTGGAGGGGGTGTTGAAGCGTGCTTCGTGCCCAAGGCCCAATAAATCCTGCATTTGAACAATGGTACATCCGGCCGGGCTTGCCCAAAGTGCGCGCATCATGCCCCAGTGCTCGCCCTCCGCCGGGTCTAAGTGCAAATATTCGCGCGCCAAGGCGACATCTTCGGGCGGTGCATTTTCCAGCCATCCCAGCGCAGTTTCATTGTCATGTGTGCCGATATAGGCGATGCAGTGATGCGGGTAGTTGTGGGGCAAATAATTGCTTCCGCCGCCGTCGCGGCTGTCAAACGCAAACTCGAGCACCTTCATTCCCGGATAACCGGTGTCTTTTAAAAGCTGATGCACGGACGGCGTTAAAAAGCCCAAGTCTTCGGCAATAATATTTTTTTTGCCGAGTGCGCGCTCTAAGGCGCGGAAAAATTCAATGCCCGGTCCGGTTCTCCAGCGTCCGTTCTGCGCGTTTTTTGCGCCGGCGGGAATGGCATAGTAAGCATCAAACCCGCGGAAGTGGTCGATGCGAAGCACATCATATAAACGGAATTGATACGAAATGCGGCGAATCCACCAAGAAAAGCCGTCTTTCTTCATACTGTCCCAATCGAACAGGGGATTGCCCCAAAGCTGTCCGTCAGCAGAAAAACCGTCGGGCGGGCACCCCGCCACTTCAATCGGGTTGCGCTCATCGTCCAGCTGAAACTGCTCCGGAGAAGCCCAAATATCCGCGCTGTCTGCCGCTGCGTAGATGGGTAAATCGCCAATCATTTGGATGTGGTTGTCGTTGGCGTACTGTTTCAAAGCCTGCCATTGATTGAAAAAGAAAAACTGAACCGCTTTCCAAAAGCGTACGGAATCGCAAAGACGTTCGCCCGCTTGCTGTAAAGCGTTCGGCTCTCTGTTTTTCAGCTCCTTTGGCCATTCCAGCCACGGTTTGCCGGAGAACTCGTCTTTCAGCGCCATGAACAGCGCATAGTCCTCCAGCCATGCCGCATTTTCTTGACAAAAGCGTGCAAAGGCATCGGAAAAATATGCCTGCAGGCGCGATGCGGCTTTTTGGAGCACGGGGAACCTCGTTTCATACAAAAGGCCGTAGTCCACACAAGCGGGGTCGTCGCCCCAATGCAGTGTTTCATATTCCTCCGCTTTGAGCAGACCGTCTTTTTTTAGCTCATCAAGATCAATCAAGTAAGGATTGCCCGCAAAGGAGGAGAACGACTGGTAAGGAGAGTCGCCGTAGCTTGTCGGGTTTAAGGGGAGAATCTGCCAATAGGACTGGCCGGATTTTTTTAAAAATTGAATGAAGCGGCGCGCGCTTTCTCCCATCGTGCCAATGCCGAACGGCGAGGGCAAAGCGGTGACCGGAAGCAGAATACCCGCGCTTCTCATGAAAATCAACCTTTCTTTACAATACTTTCTGCGTTTACATAGGGCTGAACGCTCTCACGTTCGCATAGTTGAAAGGGGATGATCTCGTGCACAGGAGCTTCGCTGCTTGACAGCCGGCGCAAAAGCGCCTGCACTCCTTTTTCTGCCAGCGCAGCCGTGTCTTGCCGAATCGTCGTCAAGCGCGGGTAGCAGAATTGTGCAGAAGCGATGTCATCATACCCGATAATAGAAATATCCTGCGGAATTCGCAGTCCCAAATCCCACAGGGCGCGCATGGCTCCTAAGGCGATGACGTCACCCAGGGCAAACAGCGCTGTGATGTTCGGCATGCGGCGCAGCAGTTTCATGGCCGCTTGATATCCGCAGGCCATGGAAAAGCGGCACGGCTCGTGCTGTATCTCGCTGTCAAATGTAATTTGATGGCGTGCCAGCGCATTTTTGATGCCGTTTAAGCGCAAGGTGGAAATCTGTTCGGCAGACAAATTTCCACCCAGTACGCCGATGGTGCGGTGACCTTTTTCCACTAAAAAGTCTGCCACAGCTTCGCACGCGCCGGTGTCGTCCGTGGCAAAGCTGGACAGCAGGGAAAACTTCAAGTCAGCTGCTTGGTTCGTCAATAGCACACACGGGACGGTAATTTGATAAAAACTGCGCCGAAAATGTTCCAAGTCACCGCCGAGGAAAATCAACCCTTTGGGACGGCGGATCTTTTGAAGCTGAACGGCATACTGTACCTCGTCGGCATCCTCGTCGAGATACGCGACATAAACGTCTTCTTCGTGGTCGCGCAATACGGCTTGAATCCGCTCTAAAATATCAGCAAACAGCATGTTTTGCGTGCCCTTTACCAAAACGGCGATGGAGGAGAGAGCCTGCATTTTCAAATGCCGGGCGTTGCTGTTCGGCTCGAAGCCCTGCGACTCCACCACAGCCAAAATCTTTTTTCTGGCCCGCTCACTGACATCGGGATGATTGTTTAATACACGAGAAACCGTTCCGACGCCATAGCCCGACAGCTTTGCAATGTCTTTGATGGTCATACAAACGGCAGCCACCTTTCTGAATGAGAGCGCAGACGGCTTAACCCTTTACGGCACCGGCCGCAACGCCCTTGATAATGTGTTTCTGACAGCTCAAGTAGAAGACGATGACAGGAATCACGGCCATAATCAGCGCGGCCATAATGGCACCCATATCAACGCGTCCGAAGCTGCCCTTCATGTATTGTATCACAATCGACACGGTTTTGTATTTATTTGTATCCAAAACGAGATACGGCAAAAGGAAGTCGTTCCAAATCCACATCGTTTCCAAAATGCCAACCGAGATATAAGTGGGCTTCATAATCGGCAGCACTACCGAGAAGAACGTGCGAAGGGGAGAGCATCCGTCAATCAGTGCGGCTTCTTCAATTTCTAAAGGAATGGATTTTACAAAGCCGCAGAACATAAATACAGCAAGCCCTGCCCCGAATCCGAGATAAACAATAATGATGCCCCAAGGCGTGTTCAGCTTCAAACGGTCGGCCACAAGAGCCAGTGTGAACATCACCATTTGGAAGGGAACGACCATCGAAAATACACAAAGCAGATAAACCGCTTTTGTAAAGCGGTCTTGCACGCGGGTGATATACCACGCACACATCGACGTGCAAACTAAAATCACCAGAACGGAACCGACCGTGATGAAAACCGTCCAGCCGACAGCGTCAAGCAGTCCGTACTGGTTGATGGCGGCTTCATAGTTATCCCAGCCGACAAAGTTTTTTTCCGTCGGCAGTTTGAACGGCTCTAAGTTGATAAACGCCTTTTTCTTGAAGGAGTTGAACAGAACAATAAAGATGGGAAGAATATAAAACAGGGACAAAATGGTGAAAATACCGGTTCCCAACAAAGAAAGTTGTTTTTTCCGTTTCATTATTGCTGCACCTCCTTAGAGCGTGTGATGCGAAGCTGAATCAATCCGATGCCGACAACCAAAATAAAGAACAGCACTGCCTTCGCTTGACCGACGCCTTCCCAGCCCGTTCGTCCGAAGAATGTGTTGTAAATATTCAAAGCCATCATTTCCGACATTTTAGACGGCTCGCCTGCGGTGAGCGAAAGGTTTTGATCAAACAGTTTAAAGCCGTTTGTAATCGACAAAAAGGTGCAGATGGTGATGGAAGGCATCATCATCGGAATCGTAATTTTAAATAAGCGGTAAAGGCTGCCTGCACCGTCAATGGAGGCGGCCTCCATAATATCGCCGGGGATGGACTGCAAGCCCGCAATGTAAATAATCATCATGTAGCCGATTTGCTGCCATGCCACCAAAATAACAAGACCGACAAAGCCGTACCATTCGTTCAGTGCCAAAGCTTTTCCGTAAGGGGCTAAAATTCCGTTGAAAATCAACTGCCAGATATAGCCCAGCACAATGCCGCCAATGAGGTTCGGCATAAAGAAGACCGTGCGGAACAGATTCGTTCCGCGCATGCTCTGCGTCAATGCCAATGCCAGCAAAAAAGCAAACACGTTGATGACAACGAGCGAAACAACGGCGAACAAAGCGGTGTACCAGAACGAGTGAAGGAAAACGGTGTCTTGCAGTGCTTTCACATAGTTGGCAAGCCCGACAAATTTCGCGTCGGTAACCGTGGTAAATTCACACAGCGACAGCCAAAGCCCCATGCCGAACGGAATAATAAAACCGATGGCAAAGGCAAGCAGTGTCGGCAAAACAAAAATAGGGAGATAACGTTTCATGCTTTTCTGCATAGCTAGAACCTCCTAACGGTAAGATAAAAGCCGAAGCTTTGAAAAAGAAAAGCGGGGGACGGAAAACTCCGTCCGCCCGCTTTTGGATTGTGGAAAAGTTATCTGTTAGGCTTTCGCTGCCGCAGCTTCTGCTGCCCAACCGTCTACGAATGCAGTTTTCACAGCGTCCCAGTTGGCATCGCTTTGATCAGCTGCGTAAGTGGTCAGTGCAGAACCAACACCATTCTTCCACTCTTCGGAAGGCATGGTGGAGAAGTTCCAGGAAACCGGGGTGTAGCCGTCAGCGACATACTGGTTTGCAATGTTGACGAGGGGGTTCGTGGACTCCAAGTTGCCTTTGAAGGGAATTACAAAGCCCATGCCGGCATTGCCGGAAGGCATTGCGCCTTCGCCGCCGCACATTGCTTTTGTTCCGGTTTCAGAGGTAACACACCAGTACATGAAGTCGAGCGTTGCTTGAATATCGGCCTCAGAAGCGTTTTTATTGACACACCAGTAGTTCTCGGTGCCGGTGCAAAGGCCCTGTTTCTCTTCGCCTTCTACCCCGATGTAGATGGGAAGCATGCCGAGGTTCTCATCGCCCAGCTCAGCAACGTCTGCATAAGCCCACGTGCCGTTCTGGTAGAAGACGGCCTGCTCTGTGATAAACTCTGCAACTGCGTCATCACCGGTTTTGGTGGACAGCAGGCCCGGCTCACAAGTGGCGTTGTTGATATACAGATCCCAAATTTGGCGGTAGTTGTCAAGATAGGTGCCCTTGATGGCGTCTGTGCTGCTGATGCCGTCTGCCTGATATTCATAGTAGATGGGCATATTCGCAAGGTGTGTTTTGAAACGCCAGTCAGAAGAGCCATCCATGCCGGCAGAAGTAAAGGCCGAGAAGCCGAGCTCATCTTTACGGGCGGTGATATCTTCCGCAACTTTCTTCAGATCATCAAAGCTCTTGATGTCATCCGCGGTGTAACCGGCCTGCTCTAACAATGCTTTGTTGTAGATGATGCCGTACGTTTCAATCACGTAACCGATGCCTGCCATTTCATCGCCGTTCATCAAGGCGAAATCGTTGCTGGAAAGCTCGCCTGCAATTGCGGAGTCGGACAGGTCGTAGCAATAATCTTTCCAAGCTGCCAAACCGACAGGACCGTTCACTTGGAACAGGGTGGGAGCTTCACTTTTTGCCATATCGGCTTTCAGAGTGGTTTCGTACTGACCGGACGCGGCGGTTTTCACGGTAACAGGTACGCCGGTTTCCTCGGTGTAAAGTTTGGCGAGTTCCTGCCATTGTGCGTCTTGTTCCGGCTTAAAGTTCAAATAGAACACCTTGCCGTCACCGGCAGAAGCTGTGGTGCTTGCAGCAGTGCTCTGCGTACCGCTTGCCGCAGTGCTCCCGGCAGCGGAAGAAGGCGCGGAGCTGCATCCGGCAAATAGGCCGAGTGTCAGCGCAGTGGACATTGCGGCGGCTAAAATGCGCTTTTTCATAATTCATCCTCCTAAAAATAGAATTAAACGTTACGCTTTACTGGAAACGTTATCGGAAACGTTTCCAACCTTATGTCTGTATTCTATTCTTCTCTCAGAAGAATTGCAATATTTTTTTCAAATGTGTTACTTTTTTTGTTTATCATGACGGATATTTGAGGTTTCAACTGTACACAATGTCTGTTTTATGGCCTGTTTTTTCACTTTAAAAAAAATAGAAAGGAAAGTATTGACACAAGGAAAGCCGAATTGTAAAATATCACAGAGGTAAAATTCAGCGTGTTTTTGCTTTGATGAAATGAGCAGCTTTCGCAAATAAAAGTTTTTCAAACCATAGAACCAGCGGAGTTTAGTGCAAGTGCGTTTTGCGGAAAAAGACGTTTGAACTTTCGAAAAAGTGTGTTTTTTGATTCTTCTTTCTGATGCTGAAAGAAGAAAAGTTCAGACTCGGGGTTTGGAATCTCTCGATGCGGCGCTCTCGTGGTGAAAGGGTGTAAAGCGTGTATACGATGCTTCTTTGTGTGATTTATCTGATTTTTATCAGTCTTGGTTTGCCGGATTCTTTATTGGGCTCAGCTTGGCCGTCAATGCGTTTGGAATTCGGCGCGCCGATTGCCGCGGCAGGCATGATTTCTATGATTATTGCCGGAGGAACCATTTGTTCCAGCTTTTTGTCGGAAAGGTTGATTAAAACATTCGGTACAAGGGGTGTGACAATCGTCAGTGTATTTCTCACAGCTTTCGCACTGTTCGGTTTTTCGGTGTCCACTCAGTTTTGGATGCTGTGCCTGTGGGCGATTCCCTACGGGCTCGGTGCGGGTGCGATTGATTCTGCCATTAACCACTATGTTGCATTGCATTATCACGGCAGACACATGAGCTGGCTGCACTGTTTTTGGGGCGTAGGCACGATTATCAGCCCTTACATTATGAGTACGGCTTTGACATATGGCCTGGGATGGCGCGGAGGCTATCGCTCGGTTTCCGCAATACAGATTATCATTGCGCTGGTATTGATTTTGACGCTTCCTTTATGGAAAGTGCATCCTTCGCTGAAACAGGTGCAGGAAGAGCACGCAGTTCTGGGGCTTCGCGGGGTACTGAAAATACGGGGAACCGCTTCGTTGTTTTTGGGCTTTTTTGCTTATTGCGCGGCGGAGGGAACAGCGATGCTGTGGGCGAGCAGTTATTTTGCTGCAACAAAAGGCTTTTCCGAACAGCAGGCCGCTGCATTGGGATCGCTGTTTTTTATTGGAATGACAGTCGGGCGCTTTGCGGCAGGCTTTGTTTCGGATCGGCTGGGAGATCATCGCATGATCCGAATGGGTACGTTTGTGGCGGCAGTGGGGATTTTTGCTTTAATGCTGCCTGTTCAAAATGAAATTTTTTCTTACATCGGATTCATTGTTTTTGGTTTGGGATGCGCGCCGATTTATCCAAGCATCATTCATTCCACACCGGATCATTTCGGTGCTGAGAATTCCCAGGCGATTATCGGAATTCAGATGGCGAGTGCCTATGTGGGTATGACTTTTATGCCCCCTGTTTTCGGTTGGATTGCGCAAAGAATCGGGCTGACTTTTATGCCGTTTTATCTGCTTGCTTTTTTCATCCTGATGTTTATCATGCTGGAAAAAACTTATCGCACAACGTACAGTAAGTAAAGAATCAGCCGGACGCGCCGCACAAAAATCTATGTGCGGCGCGTCCGGCTTTTGTGATATAAAAATATTATAAGCGGTTTAAAATGGATTCACCGTTTTGGGAAAGCGCTTGCTTTGAAACCGTTCCAAGGGAGACGCCGGGCTTTACCAGCTCCCCATGAAAATCAGACCCGGCAGTGATGCAAAGCTCGTATTGACGAGCCAATGAGAGAAGCGCTTCGGTTTGCTGCTGCGTATGTGAGCTGTAATAACATTCCATTCCCGCTAAACCGTAGGATTTCAGCTCACGCAAAAGATCTTCGAGAGAGTGCTCACCCAGTTTGATTTGGTAAGGGTGCGCGAGAACCGCAAGGCCGCCGGCTTTCGTAATCATCTCGATTGCTTGACGGGGGTGAGGTTTAGGGCGGTCAATCGTTTGGAATTCTTCGGTATCAAGAAAACGTTCAAATGCCTCTTGTATGGTTGCAACAAAGCCGGCTTCTACCATTGCGCGGGCAAAATGCGGCCTTCCGATGACGCCCCCACCGGCCAACTCTTCAATTCTTGAGAAGGGAATCGATATCCCCTTTTTTTCCAAATAAGTTAAAATGCGGCCCGCACGCTCTAAACGCTGCTGTGCATAACCGGAACAGCACCCCTTTAGTTCTTCATGCGCAGAGTCAATGCCGTAGCCTAAAATATGAAAGCGCCCTCCGATACCCGGATATTTGCTGTCAAGCTCAATGCCGTCAACAAAATGAATCCCAAGCGCCTCGGCCGTTCGGCGGGCCTCTTGCAAACCGGCAGTAGTGTCATGGTCGGTTAACGCCAAAATTTCAACGCTTGCCTTCCGCGCCAAATGGACCAACTCAGAAGGAGAGTATTGGCCGTCGGAGGCATTGGAGTGAGTGTGTAAATCTACAAAGCAATTGTTTTGCCGCATAAAAATCACCTTTAAAAATCATGTTTTTATTATTATAGCATGAAGTGAGGTATCAAGAAAAATAACTGCAATGTCAAAAGGCTTTTCTTTGTAAAAAAATAACCATTATTTTCCTGTTATCAAAAAAGGAATTTAGTGGTAATATCAAAACAGAAGTTTATTACATTAAATCTGTCACAGGAGGATTTTATGAAATTGATTTCAAAACCCGGAAAAGGACATTTGCAAGGCTTTTTAGGATATTTGCGAGATCAGGAGAAAAGCCTGCATACGATTGAAAAATATCAGAGGGACTGCCAAAAGTTTTTAGAGTTTTGCGCAGGACAAGCGCTATGTAAAGATTTGGTTATAGGTTATAAAGAACAGCTGAGAGCGGAGTATCGAACCGTCAGTGTGAACTCCATGTTAGCAGCTGTAAACCATTTTTTGTGCTATATTGGAAGAGAAGACTGTAGGGTGCAGCCAATTAAAGTGCAGCGCCGTATTTTTTGCGATGAGAAAGAGGAGCTGACAAAGCAGGAATATCAACGTCTGTTGCAGACTGCCAAAAAAGCGGGGAAAAGACGGCTTTTTTTAGTGTTGCAAACAATATGCGGTACGGGAATTCGCGTGTCGGAGCTTCAGCACATTACGGTAGAAGCCGTGAAACGCGGAAGAGCGGTAGTAGAATGTAAAAACAAGCAGCGTGTGATTTTAATTCCTGAAAAGCTGAAAGCGATACTCACACAATTTATTCGGGATAAGGGAATCAAGAAAGGTCCTGTTTTTACCGATAAAGGCGGTGTGCCTTTAAACCGTACTAAAATTTGGCGGTTAATGAAGCGCCTCAGCATCGCTGCCGGAGTGGACACTGCGAAAGTGTTTCCGCACAATTTACGCCACTTGTTTGCGCGCACATTTTATGCTGCCCAGCATGATATTGCGCGTCTGGCAGATCTTTTGGGTCATTCCAGTATTGAAACAACGCGAATTTATATGCTGACTACATTCCGTGAATGTTTTCATCAGATATCAAATTTAGGTTTGATTGTCTAGCGATCCATCATTGCATAAATTTGCGCAGCAGCTTTGAGATTGACTTTTTAATCCGAAAATCTGAAATAGTAATCAGGAAAAATAAAAAATCTTCCGCGATCGAATGATCTTGGAAGAAATGAATTCACATAATACTGATTATGTTCACAGGTACAAAGCCACCCCTTAAAATAAACCAAAAATAAGGTAAATAATGGATTTTTTTTACTTACGTTTTCATTTTAACAGAGAAAAAGATTGATTGTCAACAGAAACTTCTATATTTTTTGACAAAAAATTCATAATGTATGAAGCCCAAAAATATGAAAATGTTCCGAAAGATAAAAAAAATCAAATAGCTTCTTTATTAAAATCATCTTTATTCAAGGAAAGTTTACGGTTTATTGAAGTTTTTTCTTTTAATTGCATTAATTTTGAATAAAAAATCAAAATTAATGCATTTATTATAAGTTTGGATAAACACAAATAGAGGTAAATTTATCTTATTTGAAGATAAAATACCCCTATTTTTTCTTTTTTAATTTCAAAAAATTAGCAGCATCGTTTTCCGCTGCAAATGTTTCGTTTTTTCTCCCTGTGAACATAATCAGTATTATGTTCGCATTCTTTTGGAGAAGGTATTTGGCGCGTCAACTTTAAAATAACGACAAAATATATCCAAGAAGACAGGAGGATGGGCTATGCGGCTGCATTGGGAAACAGACTACGCATTGCGATGTGTGCTTTGCCTTGCTTCAAAGGAAAGCGGGATGGTTCGTGCAACAGAACTGGTGCGTGACATTGCGGCGCCCGAATACGTGGCGCGTAAAATGATTACAAGGTTGAGTGCAGCAGGAATCCTACAAGCAAAGCCTGGCCCTAAAGGCGGTGTGTGCCTTGCGAAATCACCGGAAAAAATCAGTGTTTACGACGTTGTAAGCTGCATTGAACGCGACCTGTGCATTAACCGTTGTTTGGGTGAAGAGGGAACCTGCACGCGCAACGCGATTTCCACCTGCTCGGTTCATCGCTATTTGCAAAAGCTTCAAAACGATATGGAAGCTTCTATGAGGGAAATGACCTTTGATAAGCTGGTAAAACAAAATGCCAGCGGAAAATCTGCTCAAATGAAAAGTTTGAAAACCGAGCAAGCAGAGAAGAGTTGCGCTACATAAAAATAAAGTTGAAACAGGTAAATCGGTATAGAGAGCGCTGTTAAAACCGCTCGGGCGCTTGTGCCTTGTTTCAGAACCTTCAGTGTGATAAGGCAAACAATTGCAACAATGAAAAAGGAGAGAAAAAATGGAGTCGCTGGAATCTATGCTCGAGGAATTGGATACTCCGAATCCAAAAGAAAGCGGGCCTGAGCCTGAAAAACAGCCGGAAGCTCAGGAACCCAACCCCCAAAAAGTAAAAGAGAAGAAGAAAAAAATCCTCATTGCGGTACTTATTGTTCTCGTTTTGCTGATTGCAGCGATCATCGGAGGCGTCGTATGGTGGAATACACGCCCTGCAATGGATGATACAACGCAGTATTGGTTTGATAAATTTGCCGAAGACGGTACTCTTGCCGGAAAAACGCGCCAAGAGCTTCAAGGAATGTTGGATAAGATCATGGACGAGGGCATGGTGAACGTCAGCATGAACTCTGTCGTTGTTTTTGATGACGGCACGGCAGAAGGCTCCCTTGGCGTAGAAAACATTTCAGCGAATCGCTATTATGTGCGCGTGGTTTTGAAGAATGATGCAGACGGTTCCGTTCTTTACGAAAGCCAAGGTTTAAAACCGGGTCAGTATATTGACAAGATTAAGTTAAACAAAGATTTACCCGCAGGGGAATATGCTTGTACGGCAACAGAGATTATTACCGACCCTGAAACGTTGGAGGATATCGGTCAAGTAGATGTGGCGGTGAAGCTGATTGTCAAGGAGTAAGCGTGTTAAAAAAATAATTTTGCTTTGCCTTTTGATGATCTGTTTCATAGGTGCAGCTGTTCTAGCGTGGCTGTCTTTTTCGCTGTACCGTCCGCTGTTGGACGCACGCCAGGTTTATCAAGCCTTGCAAAGCGAATATGGCTCGTCCATCTCTGAGGCTTCAAAATGGCAGCAGATGCTTGCGAATTATCCCGATGCAGTCGGCTGGCTGAAAGCTCCGGATCTCGGCATTGATTACCCCGTTATGCAGGCGAGCGATAATGACTACTACCTCAACCACTTGCCGGACGGTACGCAAAATCCTGTCGGAAGCGTTTTTATGGATGCTCAGAATTCAAATGATCTGACGGATCCGCTTACAATTTTGTACGGACATCATGTCGGCGACGGCGAGATGTTTTCCCCTTTAATTCAGTACAGGGAACAGGATTTTTTACAGCAGCATCCGGTGATGTATTACATCACTGCCGAACAAGTGTGGGAAATTCAAATTTTCGCAGCACACGAGGCAGGGGCACAGGCTGATTATTTGTGGAATTATTCCGGGTTGCAAAAGGAAGAACGCGAAGAATGGTTCCAAGAATTGTCGGCGCGTGCCGAGACATGGTTGGATATTCTTACCTCTGATGATAAGTTGATGGTGCTTGTGACTTGCGCTTCTTTGCGCACACAGGCACCACGCTGTATTGTATATGGAGTTGTAAAGGAGATGACCCAATGAAGAGGAAAACAGCCAGACTGGTTCTTTCCATCGGTTTGATACTGATCATGGCTGGAGGCTGTGCACAAGAAGGGGTTGATTACGCCCAAGTCGAAGACATTGTGGATCAATTTCCATTCGAGGCAGAGCCTGTGGAGGTGAATCCGCAGCTCGCAGAAGAAAGCAATCTTTATGCAGTCTTTCACACTTCGGCCGGTGAAATCAAGGTGATGCTGTATCCGGAGGAATCGCCGGATGAGGTAAGCCGTTTTGTAGAGCAGGTGAAAGCTGGTGAGTACGATGGCCAGCAGTTTGTTTATGTTCGAAGAGACGGAATCATCGAAACTGATCGTGTAGCTGAAGATGACGCTCAGTCATCGAGTACATCGGATTCAGCGAGTGTGCCGCAGTCGGAGAGTGCTGCACAGCCCATCAGTGAGTCGCAGCCTGAAAGTGCCTCAGAAACGGTAAGCACATCGAAGCCTGAGAGCACATCGCAGTCGGCAAGCGCGTCACAGTCTGAAGGCATGTCACAGGCGTCAAGTGAGGTACAGTCCGAAAGTACGGCACAGCCGGTAAGTGATTCACAGTCTGAAAGTACGTCGCAGTCGGCAAGTACCGCACAATTCGAGAGTACATCGGAGGCGGCAAGTGAACCGACACAGGAAGAATTAGAGGCAGTGGAGCTTCCCACTCCTCCGGACGATGTGGAAGTTCCTTATTACAGCGATAAACTTTTCCATTTTTATGGCTCTTTGGGCATTTCCAGAGAAAATGAGACGGGCGGCGACCGGCTTCATTTTGTTGTAGAAACGACCATTCCGGAAGACGAACGATTGGTTCCTGCAACGCTTTACATGAATGAGTTGACGAACCTGCGGATTGCTGAGCTAAATGCAATGACAAAAGAGCAGCCCTTTACAGATCTGCAGATTGCCGCGTATGAAATGCGTTTGAATCAAGAAATTCAGGCAATTGCAGACGACGGTCTTCCCGAGGAATACCAGCAAAAATATGATCCGATTAATAAAGTTTACACGGAAGTAGGCGGACAGTGGGCGCTTGACTATAAGTATCCGGTGATCGGCCAAATTGTAAACGGGCAAAACATTGCCGATGCAATTTCGCAGGCGAAGGTAGATGCGCAAACGCGAATGCCAAAGCAGGAGATTTTCATAGATTATGTGGAAATTGTGGAAGAATAGTTTTTTAATCATTCTCTTCCTTTGGATGATGGTAGGATGTTCGACATATTCTTTTGATGAAAATGCAGTGAGCGGAAGCTACGGTGATCAAGCAGCACAGAGCACAACCGTGCGAGAATTTGCCATCATGGTCAATGCTGAGGTAACGGTTGATGCTTCGACGGGAAAGGCAAACGTTTTGATGGGAAATCCTGAGGAAAATACACGCCTATGCAAAATTACTCTTTTCCTCGACGATACTGGTGAAATGTTATATTCAACACCTATTTTGAATCCCGGAGAACGCGTTGCCTATGCTCAGCTTGATGAGGAAGCTGTAAAACAAATGAAAGAAGGCGAGTATCAAGCGACGGCTTTCATTGATATTTTGGATGAGAAAACGCAAGAAACCATTGGCACAATTGAAGCAGGTGTGAAGCTGACGTTAAAAAATTCATAAATAATATGATGTTTTTTGAAAAGATGCACAACGGCAGAGAAGAAGTAAAAAATATTAATAAATATAAGAAAGAGATGGGAGCAGCTATGGCACAGGGATTGAAATTAAGCGATTTAAAGATTGTCAAAAACGGGTATGATACCGCTCAAGTACAGATGATGCTGCGGGAAATTTTGACACAGTCGATGCAGGAAAAAGAAGCGGCCGTAGAAAAGGCACGAGAAGAAGAGCGGGAGAAGATGCGCCAAAGCGGTGAGCCCCAAGGTTCTTCCCAGGAGTCTATTCAGAAATTTGATGATTGGATTCAGTCGTTGACCAGTGTTTGGAATCAGCAAAATGCTTATTCCAAACAGCAGGATGCTAAATTGCAGCAGTACTATATGCGCGAGAAAGAACTGCAGGAATCGGAAGAAAAGGCGCGTAAAGAAGCAGAAAGCTTAAAAGCAGAGGCACAGAGAACGGCTTTGGAAATTACAGACAAAGCCCGGCAGGATGCCAACCAGGTGATTTCCAATGCCCATGCTTCGGCGCAGAGAATTCGCCAAGACAGCGAAGAGGCTCGCAGAAATATGGAGTCGGAGGCGGCGCAGCGCGTAGAATTGATGATGGAAAAAGCCCGCCAAGATGCCGATAGAATTTTAAAAGATGCTTATGCACAAAGAGATCAAATGCTTTCGGACGCACAAAAAGAGCGTGAAGCGATTGTGGATATGAGTACCCATGACATTCGCCGGGTACGCGAAGATTATCAGAAAACAATGGAGCAGATTGTAAAACTGTTGGAGGAGTTGGCCGAGCGCAGTCAAGTGGCTTCTCAAAAAGCGGCTCAGCCATAAGATGAGGGAAAGCGATGAGCAGTACGACGAAGAGCAATCAAGGCGGGGAAAATCTTTTTTCGACATCATTGGAAAAGGAGCTTTTAGAGCTTGAGCTGCTTGCAGCTGATAAGTGTTGCTCTGACACGGTAACACAACAGGCGAAGTCTGTTTGCGAGGAGGAACTTCCTCCACCGGATGATTCTGCTTTACGCTGTCCACCTGTTTTTTCAAAGGATGAGCCTGAACCGTTAAAGGCGCCTAGTTTTCCTGTGAAAGAGAAGGAAAACGCATTGTCTGAAGAGCCGGACAAAAAAGACGCATCGACAGAAGAACCAAAAGGGATTCAGTTGCTCGAAGTCGAAGAAAATGACGAAAATTTGACCAGACCTTTTGTAAATGAGCAGGGAACAGAGCGTTTAATTGAGGAATTGAAGGAAGTTTGCAAAATTGCAGCAGACTCACTTTCATCTCAAGAGTTTGAGCGGGAAGAACAAACCGAGGAAGCAGAGGAAGATCAAGAGCAAAGCTTCAAAGTTGAAAAAAGTGATTCCCTTCCTGAAAAGCAGGACCAAACGGCTTCGAAAAGCCTTTTGGAAGAGCTGGAAACCTTGCAGATTTTATCTGAAATTGATGATAAAAAAGAAGAAAAAGCCAGCGATAGTCCAGTAGAAGAAACGAAGGAAGTCGAGCAAGGCAGCGCGTCAGCGAATTTTCTTCAAGAGCTCGATACGTTGTCGCAGGCCGGTTCAAAGAAGCCTGATAAGAAAAAGGCGCGAAAAAAGGACCGCAAAAATAAAGCCTGGACTCGTAAAAAGAAAATTGTTGTGGCCTCTGTCATAGCCGGTGTTTTTGTCTTTCTGATTGTGCTCTTTCAATTTGTTGGGTTTGCGGTGATTGACGGTGCATCAATGACTCCATCGCTTTCGGAACATGATTTTATTATTTATTGGAAGCATCCCGGTGAAATTACTCGTGAAGAAGTAATTTTAAGCAGAGCGGCGGGGTATCAAAATCAAATTATCGCAAAGCGTGTCATTGGATTACCGGGTGACATTGTTGAGGTGGACAGTCAGGGCAAGGTGCTGTTGAATGGTGAGCCTTACAATGAAACAAAAGCCATTTATGGCGAGGCACAGATTGCCGGTGATGTGCTGTTCCCGATCGAAGTGGGACAAAACCGTTATTTTGTGCTCGGGGACAACCGTGCGGTATCTGTTGACAGCCGAGTGAGTATGGTGGGACAAATTGCCGAAAAAGATATTTTAGGCGAAGTAATTTGCTGGTTCCACATAGAATAAAAGAGAAAAGGCGGTCGTGCTTTTTGCGCGACCGCCTTTTTCTCTTTTATGCTTTAGCAAAATGAGAACCCCCAGCACTGCTGGGGAGAGTAAAAAAGCTTTAGCTTCAAGCATTAAGCGAAGTGAGAAGAGATCAATAACTTTACTATTGCGAGGAAGTTGATCTTAGATAAACAGCGCCCGTTTACGGGCTGTGGGGCAAGTGATGCAAGTGGCGGATTTTTCAGTGCCTCTTGAGAGTCTTGCCTGCACAATGCCCTTCTAGGGCTTACACAAGCCCCCGGCTTAGCCGGGGGTCATGACTTTACTATGCATCGGTTTCATTTTGTGTTTTTGAAAGCTGTTTGTTCAGGCTTTTTTGCGTTGGAAGTTTATCAGTAAAGGGACTTAGCATCCCTTAGAAGAGAAGACTGATTATCTTCTGCCAACCGGAATCCGGCGGTTAGTTTTTTATTCTCACAGCTGCTTTAATCGAAAGCTTTTCGTTTGCTGATATTTTTGACAGTTTAAAAACACGAGTAAAAGCAGCACAGAATGATATTGTGAAAAATAAAAAAGAGGGGATAAAATCCCCTCTTTTAAAACTTGCAATAAAATTATGCCAGCTCAGCGAAGTATTTAATGGTGCGAACCATCTGAGAAGTGTAGGAGTTCTCATTGTCGTACCAAGAAACAACCTGAACCTGATAGGTGTCGTCGTCGATCTTAGCAACCATGGTCTGAGTTGCATCGAACAGAGAACCATAGCGGATGCCGATCACGTCGCTGGAAACGATCTGATCCTCGTTGTAGCCGAAGCTCTCGGAAGCAGCAGCCTTCATAGCAGCGTTTACGGAGTCAACGGTAACGTCTTTGCCCTTCACAACGGCAACCAAGATGGTGGTAGAACCGGTGGGAACGGGAACACGCTGTGCAGCGCCGATCAGCTTGCCGTTCAGCTCAGGGATAACCAGGCCGATTGCCTTAGCAGCACCGGTGCTGTTGGGAACGATGTTCGCAGCACCTGCACGAGCGCGGCGCAGGTCGCCTTTGCGGTGAGGACCGTCGAGGATCATCTGATCGCCGGTGTAAGCATGAACAGTGGTCATGATACCGCTCTGAATTGCATAAGCATCGTTCAAAGCCTTTGCCATGGGAGCCAGGCAGTTGGTGGTGCAGGAAGCAGCAGAGATGATCTGATCGTCGGCGGTCAGGGTTTTTTCGTTTACGCTGTAAACGATGGTCTTCAGGTCGTTGCCTGCGGGAGCAGAGATAACAACCTTCTTTGCGCCGGCAGTAACGTGTGCCATTGCTTTGTCTTTGGAGGTGAAGAAGCCGGTGCACTCCAGAACAACGTCAACACCGATCTTTGCCCAGGGCAGCTGAGCGGGATCTTTCTCAGCCAAGATCTCGATCTTCTTGCCGTCTACGGTGATGGAGTTATCATCAGACTCAACGGTGTGACCGTCATAACGGCCCTGTGCCGTATCATATTTCAACAGGTGTGCCAGCATTTTCGGGCTGGTCAGGTCGTTGATAGCGACGATTTCATAACCCTCTGCGCCAAACATCTGACGGAAAGCCAGACGGCCGATACGACCAAAACCATTGATTGCAACTCTTACTGCCATAATAGTAAATCCTCCTTGTGATTGGGCGTTTTATGTTTCGTGTGATCCACGTTTGTCCGCCCCGTTTTCTTCTGTTATTTTACATCAAAACGGCGCACAAAGCAAGAGCATTGACAAAACTTTAACACAAAATTACAAAATTCATACAGGATTTCGCCTGTTTTTCTGCGTTTGTGTTATTTTTGGGACGAATCGTCTTGAAAAAATGTGTTTTTTGTCCATTCTTTTACGCCTTCAAACGCTTCCACTGCGGCAAATTCAACGCGGTAAGGGCTGGACACCAAGGCTTGTTCTTCCCCCGTGTATTCCGGTGCTTCGTCGGCATCAACTGCGGCGGGAACGCAAAGGGGAGGAAACAGCACACAGAACCAGTTTTTTCCCTCGTGGCGGCCAAGCTCAATGCGAAGCGCGTCGTAGCGCCCGGCGGGAAGCGTGAAATCGCCATAATCTTTTGTGGCAAAATAAATATTTTCCACTTTGGCAGTTGCAGAGTAAGAAAAGCCGTTTTCTCGAAGAACTTCATTGGCAATCTTTTCAATTTCCGGCAGCATTTCTGTGGCGCGCCGGATGGCGTCGGCCTTCGTTTTTGCTTCGCCGAGCACTTGGCTGTGCGCCTCTAAAATAGCATCACGCACCAAAAGCTTCACAGCTTGGTCTTCGGCGGAATCGGAGTTAGCCAGCACATGAAGCCGCAGCGTATCTTGCCGTACGGCGGCACTGCCGACAAACAGAGGAGAAAGAACGGTCAGCAGGGCGGCCAGTGCTGTGCCGATCAGCAGGGCTTTCAAAGCGCGGCGTGCAAAGAGATTGTCGGCAGAAAAAATAGAGGAGCGGCGGAATGTTTTATAATTGGCGGTGTAAGTATTCATAGAAAAAACCATCCTTTCGTTTCACAGAGAGGATGGTTCGGTTTCGTTTTATTTATTCAGTTTCAACACAAAAAACAGGAAAATATTTCTTTTTGAAACTTTTTCCCGCCGCGGAAAAACACTGGATATGCGAGTGCAGCTTTCGGGACGGACAAGGGATACGCCGCAGCACAGGATTACTCAATGCTCGCTGTGCGCGGGCGGTTTCGTTTTCCGCGCTTGGAGGGCGGCTGAGGAATGTGCGCGCCGCGCCGAACCGGATGAAGTACCCAGCAATTGCGGTAACTCGCGGAAAGCACCTCACGCGCATGCTGGGCCTGTTCTTCCTCGCGGAAGACTCCGAATACCGCCGCGCCGCTTCCCGTCATTTGTGCGGCAAGCGCTCCGCACTCTTTCAGTTTGGTGCAGATGGGCTCGTTATGGCGGCTCGGTGAAGAAAATTGCAGAGCATTTGCCATGCAGGTGCAAAGCGTGTTTAAATCTTTCTCGCGCAGTGCTGTTACTGCGCCGTCGTTATCCGGGCGCACGTCTGTTCCTTTCTCATCGTAAAGCGCATAAGCCTGCGGTGTGGATACACCTGACTGCGGCATGACAACCGTAAACCAGCATGTCGGACAAGCACAAACAGGCTCCATTACCTCGCCGATTCCGCTCACACGCATGGTGCCGCCCATCAGCGAAAAGGGAACGTCGGCGCCGACGGAAAGGCCGATTTCGCAAAGCTCCTGCATGGTGAGTTTTGCGCGGTAAAGATGGTTTAAGCCCACCAAAACCGCCGCGGCATCGGCACTGCCGCCCGCCATGCCGGCACGCACGGGAACGGCTTTGTAGATGGTAATCTTCGCTCCGGCGAGCAGACCCGTGTGCTGAAAAAAAGCCACTGCGGCCTGATAAGCCGTATTGCTTGTTCCGCCAGGCACAAAACTGTGCGGAAGACGAACGGTGATATCATCGCTTTTTTCAATTCGCACGCGCTCATACAAGCTGACAGTTTGCATCAGCATATCGACAAGATGATATCCGTTCGGCGCAAGGCCGGTAATGTCTAACGTTAAATTCAGTTTTGCAGGAGCGACAACCGTAACGCTCTGCGGCCGTTGGCTGCTCATAAAAAACCTCCTTTGATGGATGCTCATTCAGATTCCTCTTTGTATTGGGCCGGCTGATGCGAAAAACACGCGTTTCTGTTTTGACAAGGGAATCCGTACATTTAGCGGACTTTACATTATGCAAGCATGCGCTGGTGCAGCGCATCTATCCAGCAGCGCGTAAATCAAAGCAGAACTGCTGAATTTCCAAGACAATTTTAGTGAAACGCGAAGAAACGTTTGACATCAATCGCTTTGACAGGACACATTTCATGACAGCAGAAACAGCGAATGCAATTCTGCGGCGCAATGGATGCTTTTCCGCCGCTGACATGAATGGTATGTCCGGGGCAGATTTCGGCGCATTTGCCGCAGCCGATACACCTCCGCCGTGCGATAACAGGCCGGGGAGCAGCACACTTTTCCAGCCACGGAAACAGCCAGCGGATGGCTCGCGTGCGCTTTCCCGAAAAGTTGATCGCAACATAGCTTTCCGGCATGCGATAATCTGTGCGGGGAAGCAAGAGGGCTTCTTCACCTTCCACAAGGGACAAATCGAGCGAGGCAGCGCACAAATTCCGCCGGATGGCGCAGGCGAGATAGGCCACCTGTTCAGGCGGGAAATTCATCACGCGGCATACGGCTAAATCAACAAGATAGGGATCTTCGCTTGCCAAAAGCAGGCCCAGCTCACGCGGCTGGCCGCCCGCCGGGCCGTCGCCTTCCATGGCGAGAATGCCGTCCGCAATGGTGAGTGCCGGCTTTGCAGCCTCGCATAAATCCACAAGCATTCTGGCGAAATGGTCCTTTTCCGGAAAACGCATGTGAAACTCAGCTTTTTGCAGCCCCGGCACTAAACCGAACAAATTCTTGACCGCGCAACTCATCGCCATCATGACATGCGTTTTGACTTTTGGCAGATTGATGATGCAGTCGGCTTCCAAGGCGGGCTGTATCCAGGAAAAACGCGGCACTAAGTCAAAGTGTTCACATGCGCGCTCGCCCCACTCGCAGGCGGTGTAAAGCGCCGCACCCTCTTCTTCGCAAACGGCTTGCAGGCCGCTTTGCCGATAGAGCGGCTTCATGACTGCCGGTGTGTAAACTCCGCCCGGAGAATCCGCCACGGTGATACGGGTAATGCCTCGCTGTTTTAAGGCGCGGATGACAGCACGAACCACTGCGGGATGCGTGGTGACGGCATGTTCAGGCACATGCTTTGCCAGCAAGTTCGGTTTGAGCAGTACGCGGCTTTCGGCGGTGAGCTGTTGAATCGCCGCACTTGCGTTAAAGATTTCCTCCATGGCCTGCGACAGCAAAGTGTCGTCGTAAGCTTCCATTTGCCGCACGAACAAGCGGCTCTTTTTCTGTTCCAAAAGAGAGTTCTCCTTTTCTGAAAGAGATTCGATAACGCCGCCTTGCCGGGAGCGGCAAAGCGGCAGATTTTCATTGCTCTGCGGGCCCGAAGGCGCGGCAGAATTTCCGGTTTCGAGCACGCTTTAACGGCCTGCGTCGATTTCTTTTAAAAATTCGTCAATGCGTGACAAAGCCTGCGTTAAATGATCCAGCGAGTAAGAGTAGCTGATGCGTACAAAGCCCTCGCCGGAATCGCCGAATGCCGTACCCGGTACGACGGCCACTTTTTTAGCAAATAAAAGCTTGGTACAGAACTCTTCGCTCGGCATGCCTGTGCGCGCAATCGAGGGAAATACATAAAATGCGCCGCGAGGCTCAAAACACGTCAGCCCCATCTCGTTGAGGTGCGAAACCAAAAAACGGCGGCGCAGGTCGTATTCGCGCTTCATTTCTTCAATGTCTTCATCACAGCTTTTCAGCGCGATGACTGCCGCGTATTGACTGGTGGTCGGCGCACACATAATCGCCGATTGATGAATTTTGGTCATCACCGAAATAAGTGGTTTTGGCCCGCAGGCATAACCAAGGCGCCAGCCGGTCATGGCATAGGCTTTGGAAAAGCCGTTGACAACGACTGTGCGTTCTTTCATGTCGGGGAAGCGTGCAATGCTGAAATGCGGCTCGTCGGTATACGTCAGCTCCGCGTAAATTTCGTCGCTTAAAACGACAATATCAGTTCCTTGCAGCACGTCGGCCAGCGCGCGCAGGTCTTCGCGCGTCATCACCGTACCCGTAGGGTTATTCGGAAACGGCAAAATCAACAGCTTAGTGCGCGGCGTAATGGCGGCGCGCAGCTGGTCGGCTGTCAGTTTAAACTGGTTTTCGGCCTTGAGAGGAACGCTCACGGGAACACCGCCCGTCAGGGTGGTGATAGGGTGATAACAGACATAGCACGGCTCCGGGATAATGACTTCATCACCGGGATTGACAAGCGCGCGGATGCAAAGGTCGATGGCCTCGCTGCCGCCCACCGTGACGAGTGTCTCCTCCGGCTGATAGTCCAGCGAAAAGCGCCGCTCCAAATAGCGGCAGATTTCCGCGCGCAGATCTTTTAAGCCTGAGTTTGAAGTATACCAAGTGCGGCCGCGCTGGAGGCTGCGCGCTCCGGCGTCGCGAATGGCCCAAGGCGTTTTGAAATCGGGTTCCCCCACGCCCAGTGAAATGCAGTCTTTCATTTCTGCGGCGATATCAAAAAATTTACGGATGCCCGAAGCGCGCATCTCTTTAGCGTTACGGGCAATCAGATTTTCATAGTTCATTATTGCTGCTCCCGTTCGTCCACTGTTTCTCCGTCGAACATCACGCGGTCTTTTTTATAAGTATGAAGCACAAAATGCGTCGTTGTGGAAAGAACGCCGTCCAGCGTGCTCAAGCGCCGCGCCACAAACAAAGCGATTTCCTGAAAGCTTTTTCCGCTGAGCATAACGCATAAATCATAGCCGCCGCTCATCAGCATGACGCTGTCCACCTCGTCAAACGAAGCGACGGTCTGCGCTACTTCATCAAAGCCGAAATCCCGTTTGGGCGTAACGCGCAGCTCAATCAGGGCCTGCACGTGGTTTTCACCGGCTTTTTCCCAGTCGATGAGCGCTTGATATCCATGGATAATTCCGTTTGCGCGGTAATCATCCAGCTCGCGTGCCACTTGCTCGCAGGTTTTTCCTGTCATGGCGGCGAGGTCTTCGAGGCTCGTCCTCGCGTTTTCCGATAAAATTTTCAGCAGCTTTTCCATAGTTTTCCCCTCTTCCTCGCCCGAAGCTTGCGGACGTTCATGATGAATCTGTTTCCATTTATTTTAACATTGCGGCTTGCGGTGCGCAACCGAAAAGTGAAATGAAAAATGAATACGTTACAGTCAATTTTGCAAAAAAAGTGGGAAAAAGGTTCTTTGCACGGCGGGCGATGTGTGATATACTAACAGTGATTTACGCAAATGTTATGCGTTTTACCTAGGGCTTTTTTGAAACTTTGAAGAATTCTCGTTTTGCAGGAAAAGGGCGTGCGCCGGGTAATATACTTGAAGTTTGATAAAAACTGCCGATTTGCAAGTATTTCTTCTGTGCCGCGTTTGTTTTGTGCGAAAGTGATTCGTTTCTTCATTTTCACAAACGCCCTGCCATCGGAGGGAGAGGATTGACTATGGAAGCTGTTATTACCGTAATCGGACGCGATGCAGTAGGCATTTTAGGAAAGGTGTGCACTGCGTGCGCTGAAGCAAACGCCAACGTGGAGGAAGTAACACAACGAATTTTGAAAGGTACCTTTGCAATGATTATGCTGGTAGATCTCAGCCGTTCGGAGCTGGATTTTACCGGTTTTGCGCAAAAAATGGCTGCACTGGGGCAAGAGATGGGCGTTGACATTCGCTGCACCCGTCAAGAGCTTTACGAGGCGATGCATCACGTTTGATGCCGTGCATTCATCCATAAAGGAGCGTTATTATGCTGAATACCAATGATATTTTGGAAACAATCCGCATGATTGCGGATGAAAATCTGGACGTTCGCACGGTGACGATGGGCATCTCTCTGCTGGACTGCGCCGATCCCGACCCGAAAAAAGCGTGCGAAAAAATTTATCAGAAAATTACCACACGGGCAAAGGATCTTGTCAAAACGGCAAACGAAATCAGTGATACCTATGGCATGCCGATTGTGAATAAGCGCATTTCCGTCACGCCGATTGCCATGCTGCTTGCCAGTGCACCCGACGCTGACCCGGTAGAGTACGCCAAAACGCTGGACGCCGCCGCAAAAGCGGTGGGGGTAGACTTTTTGGGCGGTTTTTCCGCCTTGGTTCACAAGGGATTTTCCGCGGGCGATGTGCGCCTGATTGAAAGCATTCCCCGCGCGCTGGCACAAACGGACGTTGTGTGCTCTTCGGTGAATATCGGTTCCACGAAGAGCGGCATCAACATGGATGCCGTGAAGATGATGGGACCTGTGATTCGGCAAGCCGCCGAGCTCACCAGCGGCAATATGTGCATGGGTGCGGCAAAGCTGGTTGTGTTCTGCAATGCGCCGGAGGACAACCCCTTTATGGCGGGTGCATTCCACGGCGTAGGCGAGCCCGACTGCGTGATTCATGTCGGCGTATCCGGCCCCGGTGCGGTGCGTGCCGCTCTGGCAAAAATGCCCAAGGACGCCAGCTTGGATGAAGTAGCTGAAATGATTAAGCGTACAGCCTTTAAGATCACCCGTATGGGTCAGCTTGTGGCGAATTTGGTAAGCGAGCGCCTTGGTGTGCCTGCGGGCATTATCGACCTGTCGCTGGCGCCGACGCCCGCCATCGGCGACAGCGTTGCCAATATCTTAGAAGAAATCGGCCTTGAAAGCTGCGGCGGCTGCGGTACGACAGCAGCGCTTGCCATGCTGAATGACGCGGTGAAAAAAGGCGGCGTGATGGCTTCTAACCATGTCGGCGGCTTGTCCGGCGCATTTATTCCGGTGTCGGAAGACGACGGCATGATTAAAGCGGTAGAGCGCGGAAGTCTGTCTTTGGAAAAATTGGAAGCGATGACGGCTGTTTGCAGCGTGGGCATCGACATGGTTGTTGTGCCCGGCGATACCCCCGCAGAGGTGCTTAGTGCACTGATTGCGGATGAGGCGGCGATTGGTATGGTGAACTCTAAAACAACAGCGGTACGCGTGATTCCCGCCATCGGCAAAAAAGACGGCGACGTTTTGGATTTCGGCGGTCTGCTGGGCTACGCGCCGATTATGAAAATCAGCCGTTTTGCACCCGATGTTTTCATCCATCGAGGCGGACGGATTCCGGCTCCTCTGCAAGCCTTGAAAAACTGAGCTTTCAAAACAAACTGCTTTTTGAGTTTTCTGAAAATTGATAAGAAAACAGGAAATGTGTATATTTCTTTCCGAAACAGGGTAGCATAAGCGTAAACCCTGCCGAAAGGCAAAAGAGGAAGGAGTATGCGGAATGAATGTTTTCTATAAGGTTTGCATTGCCCTGATTATCGTGGGTGGTATTAACTGGGGCCTGATTGGTCTGTTTGGCTTTAATGCCGTGGGTTGGCTTTTGGGCGGTTCGGCCAGCTTCTTCTCGCGCGCGGTATTCACCATTGTGGGTGCTGCTGCACTGGCCTCAATTCCGGCACTGTTCAGCATGCATGCCGATACCCCTCCGACCCAGACAATGTAACACAATTAAAACGTGAAAGCCGCCGCATGAAAATCATGCGGCGGCTTTCCTGCTTTTCTGAAAAAGACGAGATGTTTGTTAAATTCTGATGTACTTTTCGCACAGCACTTTACAACATGCCCCTTTTTGGTATATAATAAGACGAATATCTATGTATGGGAGGCTTGGTGCGTGGCATCTTACGTCACACGTTCCAAAGAGGAAACGATGGAGCTGGCGTCACGTTTGGCGCAAGTCTTGGCGCCGGGTACGCTGGTGCTTTTCAGCGGAGGGCTTGGAGCAGGGAAAACCGCCTTTTGCGAGGGGCTTGCGCGCGGACTTGGCTGCATTGACGAAGTGTCCAGCCCAACGTTTTCCATTGTCAATGTCTATCGGGGCAAGCAGCCGATGGCGCATTTTGACTTGTATCGCATTCACACAAAAGAAGATTTAATGACTGCCGGATTTTATGATTATCTGGACGAGGGGATGATTGTAGCCGCAGAGTGGAGTGAAAATTTCGCCGATTTGTTTGAAGACGAGCAGGCCGTTCGTGTTACGATGGAACAAACCGGAGAAAATGAGCGGAAGATCACAGTGGAAGGGAGCGCGCTCGGTTGAAGATTCTTGGCTTTGACAGTGCGGGAAAAGCGGCCGGCGCTGCCGTGTGGGATGATGGCACCATTTTATATGAAGCGAATCTGCGCGCGGGGCTGACACATTCTCAAACGCTGCTCTCTCTTTGTGAACAAGCCCTTTCTCAAACACAGCTGCGCCTTTCGGATATCGACTTTATGGCGCTGAATTTGGGGCCGGGCAGTTTTACGGGCTTGCGCATCGGTTTGGCATCGGCAAAAGGGCTTTGCTTTGCGGATGATATCCCGTGTATCGGCGTTTCCACGCTGGAGTCTTTGGCTTATGCGCTTCCTGTGGAGGGCAATGTGCTATGTGCATTGGACGCGCGCCGCAGAGAAGTGTATGCGGCCGGTTTTCGGCGCACGAGCGGCGGGGTTTTTCGTTTAAGCGAAGACAAAGCCGCTCCGGTGGAAGCTTTGCGTCCTGTTTTGGAACAAATGGAAGGGCCGATCTATTTGATGGGCGACGGCGCACATTTGGTGTACGAACAATTTGCAAAGGAGTTTCCCGTGTGCGATCCGCGCCTGCTTTCCGGGCAGGGCACGGCGGCAGGCGTGTGTATGTGCGCCGCAAGTCATGCCGCACAAGCACTTGACGCGGAGATTTTGACGCCGGACTACCTGCGGCTGTCACAGGCGCAAAGAGAACGCGCCGAGCGCCTTGCCGCGCAGCAACAGGCGAATGGATAGCAGATGGCCGAAAGAAGGCTGTGCTCGGTCTGATACAGACGGGATGATTTTATAAAACTGTAATAAAATGATGTAAGAACATCCATACGTGAAATATACAATCAAACGATGCGGTGCACGCCGCACTTGAGAAAGGAAGGAATATTCATGGCAAAGGTAATTGCACTTGGCGCTGACCATGGCGGTTACGTGCTGAAAGAAGCTGTAAAAGCATATTTGACGGAGCTGGGCTATGAGTGCCGCGATTTTGGCACCCACAGCGAGGCTTCTGTTGATTACCCTGATATGGCGGTGCCCCCGTGCAAAGCGGTGTTGAGCGGCGAATGTGATAAGGCGCTTTTGTTCTGCGGTACGGGCGTCGGTATCAGCATTGCGGCCAATAAATTGAAGGGCATTCGCGCCTGCTGCTGCTCGGACGCATTCAGCGCAAAGTACACACGTCTGCATAATGATGCTAACGTACTGTGCATGGGCGGCCGTGTGGTAGGCCCCGGCGCAGCCTGCGAACTGGCAGAGCTGTTCTTGACAACCGAGTTTGAAGGCGGCCGTCACGAAAAGCGCATTGCAAAAATTCACGCATTGGAAGAGTGATTATCACCGGGTGCAATCAGACGCTCGGTCGGCTATTATTCAAATCAAAAAGGAGTTTTAACTATGGGCAAATGTTTGGTTATGGATCACCCCCTGGTACAGCACAAAGTGAGCCTTTTGCGCAGCAAAAGCACGGGAACCAAAGAGTTTAAAGAGCTTGTCAGCGAAGTTTCCACCCTGCTTTGCTATGAGGCAACGCGCGACCTTCCCACCGAAGAAATTGAGGTAGAAACGCCGGTGGCGATTGCCACGACGCGAGTGCTTTCCGGCAGAAAGCTGGCGCTTGTACCGATTCTTCGCGCAGGCCTTGGCATGGTGGACGGAATGCAGGCTTTGCTGCCCGCGGCCAAGGTAGGACATATCGGCATGTATCGTAACGAGGAAACGCTGGAGCCTGTCGAATACTACTGCAAGCTGCCTGCTGACATCGCCGAGCGTGATGTGATGGTGTTGGATCCGATGCTTGCAACCGGAGCCAGTGCCTGCGACGCTGTGGCACTGCTGAAGAAAAACGGCGTTAAAAACATTAAGTTTATCAGCGTGATTGCTGCTCCGGAAGGAGTTGAGCGGCTGAAAAAAGAGCATCCCGATGTTGACATTTATATGGCGGCTCTGGACGAAAAACTGGACGAGAACGGATACATCGTGCCCGGTTTGGGCGACGCCGGCGACCGTATTTTCGGCACAAAATAAGTTTCGGTGATCCATCTCCTTTTAAAATAGCCGTGTTTTAAGCGCGGCAGTTGAACAAGAAGTGGAGCGACAAAGTAATGGCAAAGAAAGAGTTATATCGTAAAATCATAGCGACGGTTCTCACCGTTGCGGTGTTGGGCTGTGCGCTTGGTATTTGCGTGTGGCTTTTGGCAAGCAGCAGCTTGTTTTCGAACACATTGCGCATTATCATGCTGGTGTGCACCTTGGCTTTGGCTACGGCAATCATTGGTCTGATTGTGTGTAAAGTACAGGAAATTCGCACGCTGAACGATATTGTAAAGCTGGATGAAACAGGTGCCCCTGCACCGAATGCTCAAATGGATGATGATTTTTTATCTCAGTTTGTTTCTCCGGAGGAAATGAATGCGGCCGCACCGGTGCAGCCGACTGCTCAGCCCGGTGCAATGCAGCCGGCCGAGCCGGATTTCTCCCTGTTTGAAACGGCCGATCCCTTTGCGCAGCCCGCTGCGCCCGCTCAGGTACAGGCACCCGTTCAGCCTATTCAGCCTGTTGCCGGACAGCCGCAGACCGCGCAGCCGGTGTATGCAATGCCCGCAGAGCCCGTGCTTCAAACGGCGGCTCCCGTGCAGATGCAGCCCATGGAGGCGGTTCAGCCCGAACCAATGGTTTCTGCCGAGCCTCCTGTGATTCAGACAGTGATTCCCCAAGAGTCGCAGGAACCGACGGTTCAGCACAACTGGAAACCGATCAACTTCCATTCGTTCAGCGACGACAGCGGTTTGACACAGCAGCAGCAAGCGGCACAGCAGGCGGCGATGCAGGCGCAGCAGCAGTATGAGCAGCAAATGAGAGAGGCGGAAGCAATGCGGCAGGCACAGCTTGCCCAAGAACAGGCGGAAGCCGAGCGTCAGCAGCGTTTGGCGGAAGAGGCACGCCGCGCCGCACTTTTGGAAGAGGCAAAGCGGATTCAAGCGCAGCGCCGTGCTCAGCAGCTGCAAATGGCGCAGGCCGCGCGTACCGGCGATGTGACGAACCCAGTCAATACAGAACAGCTTGATGCGTTGGCACGTCAGCAGGCACAGGCACAAGCACAGGCGGTGCAAACGCCTCAGCCGATTGCTCAAGCGGTTCAGAATAATATCTTATCTCAGATTGAGCCTGAGGAGCCCGCGGTGCAGCCGGAGCAGGAAGAGCAGCCGGTCATTCAAAAGCTGAATGTGAAGCCGATTGCATGGCCTGCGCCGCCGCCCCCCTCCAAGATCTTTGTTACGTCACAAATTCCTTTGATTACCGATGAAATGATTGCCGCCGAGAAAGCGCGTCAGGCAGCCAAGAATGCCGCGGGTCAATGGGAAAACAGCACGGCAAATTTAAATCAGACACAGCCTTTGCAATAACCGTTGTAAAACGAGTTTCAGCATTTGCGTACAAAAGCCACTCTGACTTTTTAGCTGTCAGAGCGGCTTTTGTTTTGTCTGCTTAAGTGTAAAAGAAGTGCGCGGCTCTTCCCGGTCATAGTAAAAAAGCTTTGACTGAAAACTTCAAACGAAACGAGCTGCTGTAAAAAAATCAAGAGTTGGGAATAAAGCCCAAAAAGGCTGCCGGTTGACCGATAGAGGTCAAGTGATGCAAGAGAAAGAAGATTCAATGCTTGTTGACGGGCTTACCGGCCGGTTTTTTTTTAGAAATTTTCCAAGTCGCCTGTTCAAACAAAGCCCCGGTTAATGGGTGAAAAGAACATGTCGAGAAAAAAGAGGTTTTGTAAAAAATCATTTTTGCGGCGCTTTTTTTGCGGATTTCAGACGTTATGCGTCTGAGCGGTGTTGAACATCGCAAGAAAAAAAGGTATAATAAAAAACATTCAAAGTTATTTATCGCCGTTTTAAAACGGTGTATGCTTTGCGCTCAAGCTTTGGGTGTTTCTAAAACGGAAGAAAAGTACGGCTTTTTACAAAGAAAGCACGCAAGAGCTTACTCGGTTAAAGCGCGTTTTGTGCAGCATATGCGCCGGATGTATAACCAAAGCAGTATTGGAAAGTTTTAGAAAATCATTAGGAGAAGGTGGGGATTCATGAGTCGTTCGACACAAGACAAAGAGTTTTGGGAGCTACCGGACAGACAGTTGAAAAAGCCGCCGCAGGGTTCAAAAACCTTGAACCAAGTGATCCTGCCGATGACATTGAATGTGACCCCTCAGCCCGACGCTGCAAAAAAGCGTGCCATGAATGAGGATGGTGCAAAGGCGCCTTCTTCCGCGCGCAGGGAAAGCCGGGCAGGACGAGAAAGCGCACGTTCTGCGCCGACACAGCGCAGAAGAACACCGTCAGGCGTGAAGCCTTCGGCGCGTACAACAGCACAAGCAGGGCGCGCGCCGGTTCGTTCCGCACATAGACAAGCAAAGCCCGAAGCACCGAAAAAGCCGAAGGCCACTTATAGCAAAAAACTGATGCAGATGCCTTCCGGGAAATGGTTTTTTACCGGTGCATTCGCTGTGATTCTGCTTCTTTCCGGTGTCATTACGGCAATTATTGAAGCGCCGGCGAAAATTGCTGCTGCACAGAGCCAGTCGGCTTCGATTGCTGCCGCAGAAAGTGCCGCGCTCCAAGAGCAGCTTGCAAATCAGCTTGTCGTAGGAGAACAAGTAGGGCCGGTGTTTCAGGCAGATTGGACCATGCGGGCGGTTGAATCGCAGTGGGTTCGTTTGCCGGAAAACGGCCGCGTCGATATGAGCTATTTTAATGATGCGCTTTTTGTTGGCGACTCACTGACACAGGGCTTTACCACCTACACGGCAAACGGGTTTGAAAATGCGAAATTTGCCGCTTATATCGGCGCAGGGCCGAAGACATTTATTGACGGTACTGTGGTGAAGGATACTGGGGAAACGGTACGTCCTTTGGATGAAGTGATTGCGGCAAACGCAAAAAAAGTGTATATCTTACTCGGAACAAACTCGCTGGAAACGATGTCTGATGAGGGCTTTTTGGAATATTACCGTCAGATGGTGACGCTCTTTAAACAAAATCTGCCCGCAGACACTATTTTTTACTTGCAGTCCATTCCGCCGGCAACAGCGGAAAAAATTGCAGAAAATGAAAAATTTGCTTTAGACCGCGTTCGCAATCTAAACGAGCAGATTGCGAAAATTGCGTACGACAACGGCGTTTATTTCTTGGATTTATACGGGGCCTTGGCTGACGAAACCGGTGCTCTCTCTCCGGCTTACAGTGCAGGGGACGGGCTGCATTTAAATGCACAAGGCTATGAAGCATGGCGCGAATATTTGATTACGCATACGGTGTATCGCCCGGGTGTGCTTTACCTGCCCGGTTCGCCTTATTACACCGCCGCGCCTTCGGCTTAAACGCTGTTCGATTTTTTGATCAATATGCCTAGGAGGATGAAAGCTTGGAAACAAAAAGAAAACAAAGGAACAAAAAAGCATCCGGCAAGGCATCCGACCGCTCAAAACAGCTGCTGATTCAGGCTGTTTTGAGTGTTTTGGTGGTTGTGCTTTTGTTTGGAAATTCCTATGCGGCAGTAAAGATTGTCCACGGACAGCCCGTTATTTGGAACGATTCTTTCGCATCGGTTGGAACGCAGGCGGAATCAGGCTCCGAAAGCGGCGTTCCGGGGCAGGCGGCATCCGGTGCGGCGAGTGAGTCTGCCGCCCCGGTACAGGAATGGAACACCTTGGAGGCCCAGGAAGGCCCTGTAAATGCAGGGGCCGCGGTTGCGGCCATTTCTTCGATGGTTTCTGTTCCGGCCAACGGACAGTTATCGATGGAATATTTCCGTGATGCGCTTTTTATCGGTGACTCTGTGACAGAAGGCTTTGCCCTCTATGAACCGCTCAAGAGCATTGCCAAAGTGTACGGGATCCGAAATGCCACAGCCAAAACTTTTTTGGATAATGCAGCTGTGATTGATCACGGGCACAACAAAACGGAAATTCCCGCAATTTGGGATGCCATCAGTGCCGAGAAGCCGGGAAAAATCTATATTATGATTGGCACCAACTCCATTGTGAGCGACCCCAGTGACGATGCGCTGATGCACTGGTATAATCAGCTTTTAGACAAATTGATGCAGACCTTCCCCGGTATTCCCATCTATGTACAAGGGGTGACTCCGGTGAGCAAAGCTTGTGCGGAAAAGAACAGCAATTATTCTTTAACGCGCCTGCATACACTCAACAATAAGATTGCTCAAATGGCGGCGACCAAGGGCCTTTATTATATTGATACGCACGAGGCTCTGGCGAACGATGAAGGATATTTGCCCGATGAAATTACCGGTTGGGGCGGCATGCACATTTTGCCGAGCGGATATTTCACGTGGGCGGATTACCTGCGGACGCACACTGTTTACAGCCCCTCGAATCTTCAATTTTTAGAGCAAGGGCCGTATGGTTGATGAAGCCTTTAACACCGCAAAACAAAAAGCCGAACCAAGGCATTTCGCTTTGGTTCGGCTTTTTTATAATGAGATTTCAGAAGTACTATTTATCTGCCGCTCATTTCGGTAAGAACTTGGGCCATAATTTCTACCCCGCGTTCAATTTGTGCACTGTTGGGCGCAGAGAAATTCATTCGGAAGCTGTTGCAAGGGGCGCTGTCATCTACATAAAAAGCGTTTCCGGGCACAACCGCAAGCTTTTTTTCCAAACAGCGCTGAACAAACTCCGGCATAGCAATATTGTCGGGAAGCGTTCCCCATAAAAACATACCGCCTTCGGGCCGTTCATAGTGGATCTGCGGACATTGGCTGTCAAGCGCATCCATCATTTGACGCGCCTTTTTACCGTAAATTGTGCGAAGTCGTGCCAGGTGAGCGGCCAGATCCGTTTCGGTTAGAATCTTTTCACAAACGCGCTGTGCCCAGACGTTGGTATGAACGTCACTGCATTGTTTCGCTGTCACAAGGTGGCGCGCCAAACCTTGGTCGGCAATGCAGTAAGCAAGGCGCATGCCGGGACAGAGAATTTTGGAAAAACTGCCTGCATAGATAATATGCTCGCCTGTACCGAGCGACTTTAAAGGTGGCAGTGCCTCGCCTGAAAAGCGCAGTTCGCCATAGGGGTCGTCCTCCAGAACAGGCACACCGTAACGCGCGGTCAGCTCATAAATGGTTTTTCTCTTTTCAAGGCTTGTGGTATATCCGGTGGGGTTTTGAAAGTTCGGAATACAGTAGAAAAACGCAGGCTTCGGATTTGAGGAAAGCACACGCTCCAGTGTCTGTAAATCGACTCCGTCCGGCTGCATCGGAACGCCTTTTACCACAGCGCCGGAGCTTCGGAACGTGAGATAAGCACTTAAAAATGCGGGTTCTTCCGCCGCAACAACTGCGCCTTCGTTGCAAAGGCATTTTGCTGTGAGGTCTAAGATCTGCTGGCTGCCCGACATCATGATCAAAGAATCGCTGTCCTTGCAAATGGGGAAAAAGCGGTTGGCAAACTGTTTTACTGCCTCACGCACTTCGGGAATTCCTTCACTTACGGAATACTGCAAGGTTTTTACCGGCTCATTCTGTAACAGAGAATCGGAAAAACGGCAGATTTCTTCGGTGGGGAAGGAGTCCTGCGCAGGATTACCGCCCGCAAAGCTGATCAGTTCCGGGTCGGCCATTTGTTTGAGCAGTTCGCGGATAATAGAAGGCTTTAACCCAGCCATGCGGTTTGCAATTTGAAAATCCATAGAAAAAACCTCATTTCTCTTTTCGCATTTGCGCAAAAGCGTTTAGTCTTGATGATAGGGAGCATAGCTGCGGTCAACCGTAATGACGCAGTAGTACGTTTCCCCGTTTGCATTTTCTTGAACACTGCGCTGAATTTGCTGCTTGATTTCAGCGTCGGTGGATTCGTAAGAGGAGGGAGCGGCCACATCAAAAATCAAATTTGTGTGAAGCGCTCCTTTCACCATTCGAAAATCATGGATAGAAAGCAGCGGAGATACCGCATGAACACGCTCTGTAACCCATTGACGCATGGTTCCGACGGCTTCGCTCCCTGTTTCGATGGGGTCGTAGTGAATCACAAGATGAATGTGGTCTTGCTCGTGAAAATCACGCTCAATCGTGTCAATGATATCATGGCTGCGCATGACGTTCATTTCAGCACTCATTTCCACATGGACACTGGCGAAGCATTGGCCGGGGCCGTAGTCGTGTACCATCAAGTCGTGCGTTCCCAAAATGCCTTCGTAAGAAAGGATTTTCTCTTCTACGCGCTGCGTCAGATCTTCGCTGGGTGCGCGGCCCAAAAGAGGGTCTAACGTATCTTTAATCAGGCCGATGCCGCTGTACAAAATGAACAAGGCCACCGCCATTCCCATCCAGCCGTCAAGGTCAAGGTCGGTCCATGCGGAAATCAGCAGAGCCAGCAGCACGGCGCCGGTGCTGATGACATCGTTGCGGCTGTCGGCAGAAGCGGCAAGCAGGGTGGTGGAGTCAATTTTTTTGCCGATGCTTCGGTAAAATCCCGCCATCCAAAGCTTAACAAGAATGGAAAAGACCAGCATAACTGCCGGGACAATGCCGAAGGTTGCGGCGGCAGGGTGAAGAATTTTTTGGACACTTTCGCCCGCCAGCTGAACGCCAATCAAAAGAATCACGAAAGATACCACTAAGCCCGCGAGATATTCCATGCGCGCGTGGCCGTAGGGGTGCTCCGGGTCAGCGGGTTTTCCCGCCAGCTTGAAGCCTAAAAGAGTGATTACGCCGGAAGAAGCGTCGGACAAATTGTTAACTGCGTCTGCTGTGATGGAGATGCTTCCGGTAAAAAGGCCGGTGAAAAATTTAATGGCGCAAAGCAAAACATTGCACACAATACCCGTTATGCCGGCCAGATTGCCGTAGGAAAGACGAACGCAAGCATCCTGCACATCCTCTCGGCGGCGAATAAACAGACGAATTAAAAAAGAAGTCAAAAAAGATTCCCCCCAACATTTTAAAAAGACCCTAAGGGATTTTTAGCATTGAAAAGAATTTGAAAAAATCCCTTAGCTGCAAAAGCAAAGAAAGCAAAAATACATGTGCAAGGCCGCGGAAAACCGCAGGAAAATCTTTGCTATCTCAAAGATAATCCGCTATAATAAAAGAGAACAGTGTAGATATTTTTTAACGCAAAGGCCGGAGAAAGGCCTTGTGAGAAAAGGAAAAAGGATGAGAGCATTGGAGAATAATTCCAACAAAGTAATTGCCCTGATGATTGATGCGGAAAACATTTCCCCGAAATACATCGAAATTATTTTGGACGAGGTGAGCTTATCGGGTACGCCGGCATATAAGCGCATTTACGGCGATTGGACCAGCCCTGACATGGCAGGCTGGAAAAAGGTGCTGCTTGAAAACAGTTTAACTCCCATACAGCAGTTCAGCTATACGCAGGGCAAGAATGCTTCCGACAGCGCCATGATCATTGATGCCATGGATGTGCTTTATACAAAGAATGTAGACGGCTTTTGCCTCGTCAGTTCCGACTCTGACTTTACGCGCCTTGCCTCGCGTCTGCGGGAAAGCCGTATGTTTGTCATTGGAATGGGTGAAAGCAAAACACCCACCGCGTTTAAAGCGGCTTGTGACACCTTTAAATACCTTGACGTGCTGAAAGGGCTGAGGGACAACGCACAGGAGGTCTCTGCGCCGGTAGGCCGCAATGCCAAACGAAGCGCCAAAGCGGTGCGGCGGGAGAAGGCAAAGCGCAGCACACCGATGGAGCCGCATTTTGATGCTGAGCTGGCGGCACTGCCTTGTGAGCCGCATTTTGACGAGGAACTTTCCGCGTTTGTTCCGCTGGAGGTCATCATTGATAAGATTCAAGAGCTCATTGATTACGACTCCGATGAGGACGGCTATGTTTCTCTGTCACAAATCGGCGATTTGCTCAGCCGGCTGTACACCGACTTCGATACCCGCAACTATGGCTTTTCAAAACTGCATAAGCTGGTAGACTCCACGGGCCTGTTTGAAACAAAGTGCGAACTGCTGCCCGGCGGCGGAAAGAAACTTGTCGTGCGCAATTTATAAGCGCCAAAAATCTCATATCAATGGGATAAAAGGTCAGAGGAAAGCTTTGTGCTTTCTTCTGACCTTTTGCTGTTTGAATCAAGCTTGTAACATTTCTGCAATGAGAAAATGCGGCGGTTTCCCCCGGCAGACAGGCTGTAACTCAAACCAAAAGAATGACAGCCTTTTAAAAAGTCTTTTACGGCGCAAGTGTCATTCGGGCTTGGATTGCTCTGAAGCAGGGGCGGTAAGCGCCGCGGACGGCGCCCACTGTGCAGTGCACAGACCCAAAATGCCAATTCCGGCCGAGAAAACAGTTTGCGGCAGCAGCGCAAGGGAGTAGGGCTGTGTAAAAGAAAGATAGAGCGTTTGCGGCAGCGCCAAGCACACGCCAAAGAAAAAGCTGCTCAAGCCCCAAAATGTTACACGGCGAAGATTTTTTTCGTCATGGGCGAATAATAAACGGGAAAATGCCATCAAAAAGCCCAGTGAAAACAACATCGCCAAAACCGGAAGCAGAATGGAAAGGCGCTGAGAAGAAACGGAGCGAAGCGCCGCTTGACGAAGCAGCGTAATAATCGGCCCGATCAGAACCACACAGCCGGATAGCAAAAGAGTGTTTGCACTCACGCTGTTTGTTTCTGATAAAAAGCGCCGGGCAATCACAAACAGCCAGACTGCCATTCCGAGGAACAAAACCGCACATGCGACATCGCCCATGGCGTCCAGCGCCTGTGTAAAGGGGGTAGAATGATGCCCCGCAGGAGCGTCATTGATCCCCATTGCAGAAAAAATAACGATGAAAATCGAGTAGAATGCACTCACGGCGCTTGCGGCCGCCGCGGCAGTTTTTACTCGGCTGACAGGTACCGCAGCCCCGGAAACTGTTTTACTTCGCGCACGGCTGAACAGCCAGATACTGACAAGCCCTAAAGCGAACAGCAGATAGCGCCAAAGAGCGTTGCCCGCCAGAAACCCGGATGCACTGTCAAAAAAAACAACAACGTCGGCAAAGAGAATCACGCCCAGCACAATCAAGATAACAGTCGCCCGGGTTAAACCTTGTTTCATACACGTTCCTCCAGAGGAATATACTCTTGCTCCTGCCCTAAGAATTTGTAAGCAGGACGCATAATGCGGTTGGCAAACACCACTTCCTCCACGCGGTGTGCACACCAGCCCGGAATGCGGCTGATGGCGAAAAGAGGCGTGTAAAGGTCGGGGGAAATGCCCAGCATACGATAAATAAAGCCGGAGAAGAGATCGACATTGGCACAAACCTCTTTGCCGCCCTTTTCTTCCGCAAATACCTGCGGAGCCAAACGCTCCACGGCACACAGCAGTGAAAACTCGCGTTCAAAGCCGTTCTTCTTTGCAAGCTCTCCTGCATTTTCGCGCAAAATTACGGCGCGCGGGTCGCTTTTGGTATAAACGGCATGCCCCATGCCGTAAATTAAACCGGAGCGGTCGTTCGCTTCCTTGCGCAGTACGCGGCGCAGATAATCGCGAAGGTCGTCATCGTTTGCGTTTTCCGGCAAAACGGCAATCATATCGTCGAGCATTTTCATCACTTTGTGGTTGGCACCGCCGTGACGCGGACCTTTCAAGCTGCCGATGGCGGCGGCAATGGCGCTGTAAGTATCGGTTCCCGTACTGGACAGCACACGGCAGGCAAACGTCGAGTTGTTTCCGCCGCCGTGGTCGGCGTGAAGCACCAAGCAAAGGTCCAGCAAACGCGCTTCTTCGGGGGAGAACTGCTGGTCGGCACGATAAGTGGACAAAATATGTTCTGCGGTGCTTTGCCCGCGCGTCGGCAAGTGAAAATACATGCTCTGACGGTCGTAAACGCGCTTTTTGATTTGATAGGCGTTCACCGTAATTGTGGGAAGGCCCGCAATCAGCGTAATGCTCTGCGCCAAAATATTTTCAAGGCTGAGATCGTCCGCTTTCTCATCGTAGGGGTACATGGCCAGTACGCTGTTGGCCATTTTATTCATGATGTCGGGGGATGGCGCTTTAATAATCATGTCCTCTACGAAGCTTTTGGGAAGCTCACGCAGGTCGTCCAGCGTATTTTGAAACATGTTCAGCTGGGTTTTGGTGGGAAGCTTTCCGAACAGCAGAAGCCATGCCACCTCTTCGAAAATAAAGCGATTTTCCCGATGGGCGGCCTCAATTAAGCGGCGAACGTCAATGCCGCGGTAAATCAGCTTGCCCTCCATGGGAACGCGTTTGCCGTCTTTCATGTCATAGCCGACAACATCGCACACATTGGTGAGCCCCGCAAGCATTCCGGTGCCGTCGGGGTTGCGCAGTCCGCGCTTCACACCAAGCCGCTCACATTCTTCCGGATTGATGTGGTTATTTTTTAAGTACTCCTCGCATAAAGTTGTCATAGAGCTTGTCTGTTCCCATTCACGATTGATCGACATGCTGCACAACTCCTTTCCCTCAATATTCCCTCTCTATTTTTATGCACCGATTGTGCATCGGCATCACACGCGCCGTGCGCCGATGTGAAAGCCATAATATGTATTATACATTAATTTACAGAAAAAACAAGAACGGTCGTTTTGGGCATTTCTGAGAAAGAAGAACAACACCGATATCCGCAAAGCGCAAATGCTGAAGGGAAAAAGCGAAGAAATCTTTTAAGAATTCAAGCGTTTTCCACACCGGAAGGATGCCTTGTGGAAAAAGGTGTGTTTCTGCCGTTCAGAGAATCCCAAAACGAGAGGGGATATTGCAAGCGGATGGACGCGCGCCGCTGTGCGCTCAAATCAACACATGCAGGAGGAATTGCTATGAAACGAGTTTTGCCCGCGCTGCTTTTATTTGCCGCTTTGATTTATCTTGTGCCGATGGTCGGCTTTTTTCTGAAAGACGGTTTGCCCGGCAAAGACACGCCGTCCTCACAGACGCAGAGCGTGCCGGAAAGCACTCCGCCCGAAACCGGTGAGGATGAATTGTCGGGCGGCGCCGAGGCCCCGCAGACCACAGCAGATTACTTTGCGATTTTAGATTCTACCACGGGACGTGTGAATATTGTTTCTGCCTTGGATTATACGATTGGTGCGGTTGCGGCGGAAATGCCGATGAGTTATGCGGATGACGCGCTGATGGCGCAGGCGGTGGCGGCGCACAGCTATGCGCTTTCTCTCAAGCAAAACCCGGACAAGGATATCAAGCTCCAGGAGGCGAACGCCGATTTTGAGGCAGACCCGACGCGAAAGCTCGGCTACATTACGCAAAAGGAAATGAAAATGCTGTGGGGAGAAGATTATGAGGTTTATTACCAGCGTTTAAAAACACTGATTGAGCCGATTATCGGCCAAGTGCTGACATATGACAATGCGCCGATTGCGGCGTGCTACCATGCAATTTCCAACGGAATGACGCAGAGCGCGGAGGCAGTTTGGGGACAAAGCGTGCCTTACTTAACCCCGGTGGATTCTTCGTCGGACACACAGAGTCCGGAGTTTGAGGAAACACTGACCATGACGGCGCAGGAGGTGAAAGATGCGCTGACATCGAATTTTGCGGGAATTGACTGCTCCGGTGATCCGTCGGGCTGGTTTGGGGAATTTCAGCGCAACGAGCAAAATTATGTCACAAGCGTAATGATTGGGCCGACGAAGTGCAAAGCGGCCGATATGCGCATGGCGCTGGGCCTGCGCAGCACGGATTTCACCATTACATGGACGGAAGATCACTTCACGATTGTCACGCACGGCTACGGGCACGGTGTCGGGATGAGCCAATTCGGAGCGAATGTCATGGCGCTGAACGGCAAGGGCTACGCTGAGATTTTGGCACACTATTATCCCGGAACTGTGCTGCAGGACGCTGCGGCTGCAGCGTAAAAAACAACCCTTGCTTTTTTGTGCTTGGTGTGCTATAATCCGAAGCCGTAGGGAATGAAGTTCTCCCTGGGGCTTGCCCCGAACCGCTGCGGATGATTTTAACGTTTCGTGACTCGAAACGGCGAAAAGAATTTGACAGGCTGATGACTTCTGCAATGTGCTTGCAGGAGTTGTCAGCCTTTTTTGTCGTCCTGTGAGCTGAAAAATGACGCAGGGGCGATGATTCTTGTAAAGGAAAGCCTCGAAAGAAAGGAGGTTTGGACATGTTGCTGAGTTTGGCGCTGGCTTTTTTGTGCGCGATGATTTTGGGGTGGGTGATGCAGCGGCTGCATCTGCCCGCCTTGCTCGGAATGTTATTAACCGGTGTGCTGCTGGGGCCGTATGCGGCAAATTTGCTGGATGCGTCGATCCTCGGAATTTCTTCTCAGCTGCGGCAGATTGCGCTGATTATTGTTTTGACGCGCGCAGGGCTTGGAATGGATTTCGGCGCGCTCAAGCGCGTGGGGCGCCCGGCGGTTTTGCTGTGCTTTGTGCCGGCTTGTTTTGAAATTGCAGGGACAGTTTTGTTAGCGCCGGTTCTGCTGGGCTTGTCCGTCGTGGAAAGCGCGGTGCTCGGGGCGGTGATTGCCGCGGTGTCGCCCGCTGTGGTGGTGCCGAAAATGCTGCGGCTTACGCAGGAAAAGCGCGGAACGGACAAAGGAATTCCTCAGCTGATCATGGCGGGGGCATCGGTTGATGATGTGTTTGTCATTGTTTTATTTACGGCATTTACGGATATGGCCGCCGGGCAAAACTTTTCAGTACAGCAGCTTTTGCGGATTCCGACTTCCATTTTGCTGGGTGTTGCAGCAGGGACGCTGTGCGGCCTTGCGCTGGCCGCCTTTTTTACCGCGCGCCACATGCGTGACAGCGTGAAGGTGCTCATTTTGCTGAGTGTTTCGTTTTTGCTGGTTTCGGCAGAAGCATATTTTACGGGGGCAGTCGGATTTTCCGGCCTGATTGCCATTGTGGTTTATGCAGCTGTTTTGGGCAGAAAAGTGCCCGCTGCTTCCGCGCGCCTTTCGGCGAAATATGCAAAGCTTTGGGTGGCGGCAGAACCTTTGCTGTTCGTGCTGATTGGTGCGGCAGTGAACCCGGCTGCCGCTTGGAAAACAGGTGCGGCGGCAGTTTTGCTGATTGCGGGCGCTCTGGTGATTCGAATGATGGGCGTTTGGGTGAGCATGCTGAAAACACCGCTGAGCGGAAAAGAACGCCTTTTCTGCATGGCGGCATATACGCCGAAAGCCACGGTACAGGCGGCCATTGGCGGTATTCCTTTGGCGATGGGGCTTGCGTGCGGCGATACGGTGCTTTCCGTTGCGGTACTTGCGATTTTCCTGACAGCGCCCTTGGGAGCGTTTGCAATTGACGCTTTGGCGCCGAGGCTTTTGCACTGCGATGTGCAGCAGGAAACACAAGATGTTCCGTCTATCGGGACTGCGCAAAACAATCATCCTTAAAAATTGAAATTTTCCATAAAAAATATAGAATTTTTGAACAAATGTCGGGCAAAGCTATTGCGCTGGACAGGCCATAGTGGTATGATGATTGTGGAAAAAATAACGAAGGAGTTTTTGGAGTTATGCGTGGCATCTATTCTTCTGTAACCGATATCCGCCGCAAGGTGTTTACCGAAGTGGCAAGAATGGCGTATGAAGGCGGCGATTATCACCGCATTGAGAAACTGCCCTACAAAATTTTGCCCGGTGATGTGGGTAAATATCGTGACAGTATTTTTCTTGAGCGCGCCATTGTCGGCGAGCGCCTGCGTCTGGCGTGTGGGCTGCCTTTGCGTCCGATTGATAAGCATGCTCCTTTGACAGACGGTATTGAGGAATGTGCCGTGCCTGAAAAATATTACGAGCCGCCCCTCATCAACATCATCAAGTTTGCGTGCAACGCCTGCCCGGAGAAATCGTACCATGTCACCAACATGTGCCAGGGCTGCTTGGAGCACCCCTGCGTAGAAATCTGCCCGAAAAAGGCCGTTTCCATTGTGCACGGAAAAAGCGTGATTGACCAAGACAAGTGCGTCAAGTGCGGCCAGTGCGCCAACGTTTGCCCCTACGGCGCGATCAATAAAATGGAGCGCCCCTGTGCGAAAGCATGCGGCATGGATGCCATCAGCTCCGACGAGCAGGGCCACGCGACCATTGACTACGATAAGTGCGTTTCCTGCGGCATGTGCCTTGTGAACTGCCCGTTTGGTGCCATTGCTGACAAGAGCCAGATTTTCCAAGTAATTCAGGCCATCAACAGCGGCGAGCGTGTGATTGCGGCAGTTGCTCCGGCGTTTATCGGTCAGTTCGGCCCTGAGATGACCGCGGCAAAGCTCAAGCCCGCTATGAAGCTTTTGGGCTTTGACGACGTGGCGGAGGTTGCCATCGGCGCAGACCTGTGCACAATTGAAGAGGCAAAGGACTTCATGCGTGAAGTGCCGGAAAAACAGCCGTTTATGGCGACTTCCTGCTGCCCCGCATGGAGCGTGATGGCGAAAAAGCTGTTCCCGGATTTCGCTCCGTATATCTCGATGGCGCTGACTCCGATGGTGTTGACGGCACGCCTTTTGAAGAAAGAAAACCCGGACTGCAAAATTGTCTTTATCGGACCGTGCGCGGCGAAAAAGCTGGAGGCCAGCCGCCGCAGCGTACGCAGTGACGTAGATTTCGTGCTCACCTTTGAAGAGGTGATGGGCATGTTCTCTGCACGCGCCGTTCAGTTCTCGGAAATTGCCGAGGAGGAAGAGCCCACCGAAGCAACGGCAGACGGCCGTGGTTTTGCGGTATCCGGCGGCGTGGCGAATGCGGTTGTCAATGCCATTAAGCGCCTTGACCCGGACCGCGAAGTAAAGGTGATGGCGGCTCAGGGCTTGCAGGACTGCAAGAAAATGCTGATGATGGCGAAGGCCGGAAAGCTGGACGGCTATTTGCTGGAGGGTATGGCTTGTCCCGGCGGCTGTGTAGCCGGCGCAGGCACAGTGCTGAGCCCTGTGAAGACCACAGCGGCTGTCAATAAATATAAAGCAACAGCACCGCAGAAGTGTGCGCTCGATTCCAAATACGAGATTTCGCTTAACTTCCTGCACGAATAAAAACAGGTTAACATGAAAAGCCGCCCCGGACAAACTGTCCGGGGCGGCTTTTGGCGTTTTTTATCGTTTGTAAAAAAGATTTAAAGGGAACAGGTTACTTGCCGGCCGGTTTTTTGGTAGGCGCGGTACGTTACTCCCACCATGTCAAACATGCGCTTGGAGGCTTTCACCGAATCGCTGTCGGCGTATTTATCCTCATAATAAATGACTTCGCGGATACCGCTTTGAATGAGTGCCTTTGCACATTCATTGCAGGGGAAAAGCGTAGTATAAATGCGCGAGCCTTTTAATGAGCCCGTGCCGGCCGCGTGGTTTAAAATCGCGTTCAGCTCTGCGTGGCAAACATACATATATTTGGTTTCCAGCGGTTCGCCTTCGCGCTCCCATGGCATTTCGTCGTCAAAGCATCCGATCGGCATTCCGTTGTAACCAAGAGATAAAATTTTATTTTCTCCGCTGACGATGCATGCGCCTACCTGAGAAGAGTTATCCTTGCTGCGCTGTGCGCTGAGCAAAGCAATGCCCATAAAATACTCGTCCCATGTCAAATAATCCTGACGTTTCATTTCGCGCCTCCTTTTTCATTTGCTCTATTACGGCGCCGGGTGCGGTTTTGCCTGCGCCGGCATAGGGCAGTAATAACCGTCCGGGCAAGTTTGTTTCAGCTCTTTTTCGGCAGCGGCCAACAGCTCGGGCCGCTCCACAGCACGCAGTGCCGCAAGGGCCAGCACTTTCGCGGCGGTCAGCATTCCCTTTTCGCCTAAGGACGATGCACTTTGTGCCGTTACCTGCCAGTTATGGCCGCCGCTTCCCAGCGCCCAGCAGCTGCAATAAAGCTGAACCGTCGGCGCGCAGTAACTGACGTCGCCCACGTCGGTACTTCCCGGCTCTGTCAAATGCGGTTCATGGCGGTAAGGGGCTGTTTGGCGGCACAACACCTGCTGTGCCAGCTCGTTTGCGTCTAAACCGGACTGGTGACAGCTCACGGCTAAATTAGCCATTCGAGCCTCCGGCGCAAAGGAGGCGGAAAAACGCTGTGCCAGCGCTTCGTCCTCACTGTCAAAAGCAGGTGCTCCGATTTCCTCTAAGCACTGTGCGGTCAATTCGCTCAAGGTGCGGTTCGGAATAAAGTCGGAAAAACCGTCCACTTCTTCAATGCTCAGCGTGGTGCCTGTCATGAGGGCTGCGCCGCGCGCCACATCGTCTACACGTTTTTTAATTTCCATCATGTCTTTGACTTTGCACGCGCGCACGTAATAGTGCAGGCATGCGCGGTCGGGAACTACGTTCGGGGCGGTTCCGCCGGTATCCCGATAGGCATAGTGCAGGCGTGCAGTCGGCAGAATGTGCTCTCGCAGATAATTGCATCCTACATTCATCAGCTCGCAGGCATCCAGCGCGCTGCGCCCCGTGTGCGGAGCCGCGGCAGCGTGTGCCGTGATACCGGAAAAACGGTATAAAACGCCGGTGACAGCAAGCGTGCCCTGTCCCAAAACGTAGTTGGCGTCGCCCGGATGCCAAGCGAACACAGCCTGTACGTCGTCAAAAGCGCCTTCGCGTGCAAAAAATACTTTTCCGCCGCCGTCTTCCTCAGCAGGACAGCCGTAACAGCGCACCACGGCGCTGAGGCCGCGCGCTTTTAAGGCCTCGACAAGTGCGGCAGCCGCGCCCGCAGCACCGGCACCCAATAAGTTATGCCCGCAGCCGTGGCCGGCGCCTCCTTCCTGCACGGCGTTCGGAGTGGTGTGTGCCGCGCACTGCGAAAGGCCGGGAAGGGCGTCATATTCCGCTAAAAAAGCAACGACAGGCCCGCCGCTGCCCACTGTCTGCTGTGCAATAAAAGCGGTGTCCATGCCGCAAACGGGCGCTTTTATCGAAAAACCCTGCTCGGAAAGATATTGTTTTAAGGCGTCGGCACTTTTGGTTTCCCGCCAGTTCAGTTCTGCCGCATCCCACACTTGTTTGGCAGTGCGCTTAAGCGCATCGCTTTGCGCTTGTATCAATGATTCTACTTGATTTCGATCGTCCATTTCTTCTCCCTCTTTGATATGTGCTTTTTGAGCGCGCACACGGAATGAATCTACATTTACCATTATAATATGGAAATGTTGCGAAAACAATATTGCATTTTATCTCATAACGGGTTAAGATGAAAGTGATAACCTTGCCATGGAGGAAACGGAGGGGGAAGTATGGACGTTCAACAAGCAAAAGAAGAATATCGCAAAGCGCTGAGAAAAGGACACCGGGAGTTCCGTTGGCGCGTAGCCAAAGGCAGCTACCCCTACTTGCAAGTGCTTGACGATATTCTTGAAAATACACAAGTGGAACGTATTGAACCGCTGGGGCTTGTGAATATCCCGATGGAGTCGATTGTCGGAACGAAAACCGAAGGAAGAAAGGCGGCTTTTGCGGCAAATTTCATGCCGCTGCTGGAAGAAGGCAGCGAGTTTCAAATGAAATGGACCAATTTGTGCGCCGCGCATGTCAATGAAGGAATTCGCGACCCCATTAAAGCCTTTGAGTTTATGAACCGCTTTTATGTGCAGGAGGGGAACAAGCGCGTCAGCGTTTTAAAATATTTTGACGCGGCCTCTATTCCCGGATATGTCACGCGCATTGTCCCGCGCAGAAGCGGCAGCAAAGGCAGCGAAATTTATCATGAATTTTTGGCTTTTTATGATATTACGAAGGTGAATTTCATCGGCTTTAGTGAGCAGGGCCGATTTGAGCGCCTTTTGATACTCACTTGCGAAGGAAAACGCGAACCGTGGACGGAGGAGCAGCGCCGTGATTTTGCCTCTGTTTACTACAATTTTGCCGGAGTGTTTGAAAAACTCGGCGGCAAAAAGCTCCCCATTACCGTGGGCGACGCTCTGCTGATGTACTTGGAGCTTTACCCCTATGAGCAGCAAATCGGACGCTCTGCGAGTGAGATGGAGCAAACGCTGGAGGCGCTTTGGCCCGAAGTGGTAGGCCTGACAAAAGCGGGAGCGGTGGAAGTTTCCATGGAGCCGGAGAATCGTTCCACGCCTTTGCTGTCACGCATTCTGCCGATTGAGCAGTTTACCATCAATGCCGCTTTCTTATACGAAAAAAGCGCCGACACCAGCGCTTGGGTTTATGCGCATGAGTTCGGCAGAAGCTATGTTGATGAAGCACTTGCGAATCGCGTTTACACCCATGTGTATGATAATATCCGCATCGGGACAGACGATGATGAAGTGATTGAAAAGGCAATTCGAGAGGGAAGCAGTGTCATTTTCACGACAACACCGAAGCTTCTCGGCGCAAGTCTGCGCGCCGCAGCGCGCCACCCCGACGTGAAAATTTTAAACTGCTCGCTCAACATGCCGCATCCGACCATTCGCACTTATTACGGCAGATTGTACGAGGCAAAGTTTATTTTGGGCGCCATTGCGGCCTCCTTGACGGAAAACGATAAGATTGGATATTTTGCTACTTATCCCATTTATGGTATGACGGCGGGCGTGAATGCGTTTGCCATCGGTGCAAAGCTGGTCAACCCCCGTGCACGCATTTATTTGCAGTGGACATCGGAAAAAGACAGCCCGGGAATGGAGTTTTTCAAGCAAAAAGATATTCATGTGCTTTCCAGCCCGGATACCGGTTTGCCGAAAGGAGAGCGCGCCTACGGTGTGTATCTGCTGACACATGAAAATCAGCCGGTTCCGATGGCGATGCCGTTCTGGCATTGGGGCGAATTTTATGAGAAAATTCTGCGCAGCATCCTGAACAATACATGGAAAGCGGATACTGCCGAGGACGGATGCGCCGTGAACTATTGGTGGGGGCTTGGCTCCGGGATGATTGACCTTTTAACCAGCCGCGGCTTGCCGCCGGGAACCAAGCGCTTGGCGGAATTTTTAAAACAAGGCTTGTGTGAGGGCAAAATTGACGTTTTCGGGGGACAGGTGTTTGACCAAAGCGGGCGCCAAGTGACGCCGGAAAATGGCAGCAGCTTTACACCCGAGGAAATTTTAAAAATGGATTGGCTTGCAGATAATGTGGTTGGACAAATTCCCGCATTTGACGATTTGATTGAAATTGCAAAGCCGCTTGTAAAAGTACAAGGAATTTACAGAAAGGAGGGGCAAATTTGAAAATATTGGCGCTGGCCGATGAGGAATCTAAAATGCTGTGGGATTACTTTCGCCCCGAACGTTTAGAAGGGGTCGATTTAATTATTTCCTGCGGCGATTTGCGTGCCAGCTATCTGTCGTTTTTAGCGACATTTACGCATGCCCCTGTGTTGTATGTGCATGGCAACCATGACGCTTCTTATGAGAGAACTCCGCCGGAAGGATGTACCTGTATTGAGGATATTGTTTACGACTACCAAGGTTTGCGTATCGCCGGCCTTGGCGGTTCCATGCGCTATAAAAACGGGCCGCATCAGTATAATGAGAAGGAAATGGTACGCCGTGCAAAAAAGTTAGGACCAAAGATAAAGCGTGCAAAAGGAATTGACATTTTGGTAACGCATGCACCGGCGCGCGGATGCCATGACGGTGAGGATTTGCCGCATCGCGGATTTGAGTGTTTTAATCAAATTTTGCAGGACTGGAAACCGAAGATTTACCTGCACGGACATGTTCATATGAATTACGGACAGTTTCCCCGTGAATACGACCATTTTGACACCCATGTGATCAATGCTTACGATCACTACGAGTTTGAAATGGATGTGCCCAATGTGCAGCCGGTTCGCCGAACGTTCCCAGCTTTAAGCTTTCCGAGCAATTTTTGGAAAAGCAGAGGGTAAATTTTAATTTTTGCAAGGGTCTGATGCTCATAACAAGATGAGCATCAGACCTTTTTTGTCTGCCAAGAGGGAAAAATTAACAAAAAGAAACAATGCTAAAAAAGTTAAGTAACATTTTCAAGTAAAAATTTGCTTGAGAGAAACTGTAATCAATTTGTCTTTTTTCTGTCAATTAATTTTGTGAAAAAAGGAATTGAGCAAAAAAGTGATGAAGTTTAGTCAAAAAGACGGAAAAAGAGCAAATACAAGGCTTTGAATTGGACTATTTTCCAAAGAAAGAAACATTTTTTGAAAAAGTTAAGGGGAAATGGAAAAACATATGTGAAATTGCATAAAAAAGCAGAATCAAACATGTTGGGTTATACGAATTTGTCTTCTGTACAAAAAAGAAGTTAACAAATGCGTTGACAAATGGGCAAAATCACGATAAGATAAGCTTACAAACCAAACGGTTAGTTAACAAATGGGATTCAGGAGGTCATGTTTATGAAAACAGTTAAGGGAGGCGCGGTGGCTGCGGCGCAAAAACAAACCGCCTCTTTTACACCGCCGAAACAAAGCCTTGGGAAAAGGCTGAAGAAAAGCTGGCAGCTCTACCTGTTTGTCGCGCCTGCCTTGATCGGCTTGATCATCTTCTCTTATATTCCGATGTACGGTATTCTTCTTGCGTTTAAGGATTACAGCCCGTTCCTTGGAATTATGGGAAGTGAGTGGGTTGGCCTCGAGCATTTTCAGCGCTTTTTTAATTCGCCTTATTTTGTTCAGCTGCTGAGAAACACGCTCGTTATCAGCCTTTACGGTTTGCTGGTTGGCTTCCCCATTCCCATCATCTTGGCATTGGGGCTGAACTCCGTTCGCAACATGAAGTTTAAAAAGACGGTGCAGACCGTTACTTATGCGCCGTACTTTATTTCTACGGTTGTTCTCGTTGGTATCATCAACATCGTGTTTGCCGACAAAGGTTTCGTAAACCAGTTCATCAATCTCCTGGGGCATGATTCCATTTTGTTTATGGGCCTCGAGAAATATTGGCGCCACATCTATGTGTGGTCCGGTGTTTGGCAGAGCATGGGCTGGAGCGCGGTCATCTACATTGCGGCGCTGGCAGGCGTAAGCCCGGAACTGCACGAGGCAGCCATCATCGACGGCGCAACGAAACTGCAGCGAATCTTTTACATTGATTTGCCCTCGATTATGCCCACCGTCGTGATTACCTTGATTTTGAGCTGCGGCTCGATTATGAGCGTTGGCTTTGAGAAAGCTTTCTTGATGCAGAATCCGCTGAACACGGGTGTTTCGGAAATTATTTCTACTTATATTTATAAAGTGGGCTTGATTTCCAGTGAGTACGGCTTCTCCACGGCAGTAGGTTTGTTCAACACGGTAATCAACTGCATCTTGCTGTTGACGGTGAACAAGCTTGCGAAGAAAATGGGACAAAGCTCGATTTGGTGAGGAGGAAAACAAGCATGGCATTTCAATTGGTCAGCAAGGAATTTAAAAAACAGAGTAAGTCGGATAAAGCGTTCGACATTATCAACCACATCTTTCTGTTCCTCATTTTGATTATCGTTCTGTACCCCTTGTGGTTTATTATCATTGCTTCTTTCAGCTCTCCTAACGAAGTGGCCGCCGGCAACGTGCTGCTGTGGCCCAAGGGCTTCAATGTACGCGGGTACGCTGAAATCTTCAAGTTTGAAAAAATTTGGATCGGCTACAAAAACAGCATTATTTACACGATTCTCGGTACATCAGTCAATCTGATTGCAACCATTCCGGCAGCGTTCGCGTTTTCCCGCCGTGAAATGGTTGGCTCTAAATTCCTGATGTTCCTGTTTACTTTCACCATGTTCTTCGGCGGCGGCCTGATTCCCACTTATTTGCTGATTCAGGATTTGGGCCTGTACGACACGGTTTGGGCGCTCGTTCTGCCCGGCGCAGTCAGCGTTTACAACCTCATCGTTGCAAGAACATTCTTTGACCAAAGCATTCCGAATGAGCTTTGGGAGGCGGCAAACGTCGACGGATGCGACTACATTAAATACTTCTTCCAGATTGTTTTGCCTATCTCGAAGCCGATTATCGCCGTTATGCTGCTCATTTACGCGGTAGGCCACTGGAACTCCTACTTCAGCGCTTTGATTTATATCATCGACGCGGCAAAACAGCCCTTGCAGGTGATTTTGCGTGAGATTTTAATTCAGTCTCAGAACGTTGCCAACATGGGCAGCGCCAGCATGGAAACACTGGAGGCGCAGCGTCAGCTTTCGGAAATGATTAAGTACGGCGTTATCATTGTTTCTTCTCTGCCCGTTCTCATTATTTATCCCTTTGTTCAAAAGCACTTTGTCAAGGGCATGATGATTGGTGCTGTAAAAGGCTGATTTTTTCGAAATAAAACCTCCGAAACAAGTTTTGTCGTCTTTGCTGTTTCGGAGGAAGGTTTTTGGAAATGCATTTGTGTCTGTTCGCGAACGAATCAGAACAGCCAAAGCTTTCACACATACAAGGAGGAAAGAAAATGAAAAAGAAGAACATCGCACTCATTTTGGCAGCTTTGATGGCAGCAACTGCTGCTACGGGCTGCGGCGGCGGCTCCGGCGCACGCGTAGCCAAAGAGGTTACCGTTGCAAAAGAGGGTTATCCCGTTGTTGATGAGGTTATCACCATCAATGCCGTTGGCTATGGTGAGCCGGGCGGCGGCGAGTGGGAAGAGTTCCCCATTTTTAAACAGTTAGAAGAAAAGACCAACGTGGACGTGAATTGGACGACCGTCAGCGGTGACGGCGCGGACGAGAAGCTGAACCTGCTGCTGGCTTCTTCCAAAGAGCTGCCTGACGCTGTGTTCTCCGGCTTGAGCACCACCAAAATTGCCACTTATGCTGAAAAGGGCCTCATCCGTCCGATTGAAGATTTGATTGACGGCGGCTATGCTCCCAACCTGAAAAAGATTCTGGATGAAAGACCTGAAATTCGCAAGGCAATCACCATGCCGGACGGCCACATTTATGCCGTTCCTGCCATCAATGAGGATGAGCAACCGGTTATGACTACAACGCTGAACATCAACAAAGATTGGTGCGACGCTTTGGGTGTGAATGTGGAAGACATCAAAACGGTTGACGATTTTAAAAATCTGATGGATCGTTTTGTAAACGAAGACCCGAACGGCAACGGTGAGAAAGACGAAATCGGTTTCACCTTAGAGCCGGTTTCTCCCTACCACGTTTGGAACGGTGACGCGAACTTCACCGGCATGTGGGGCATCTCTACCGACTATGATCCCGTCATGGTAAAAGACGGCGATATCATTTGCTCTGTAACGCAGCCGGAATACAAAGACTATATCATTTGGTTCCGCGATATGTACACTGCGGGCTTAATCGACAAAGAGTGCTTTACGCATGACCACAACCAGTATATGGCAAAAATTGACTCCGGCAACGTTGGCGCTTATCTGACCAATGGCCCTGTTACTTCCGCACAGGCAGCCTTCGTGGCTCTGCCGCCGCTGGAAGGCCCGGCCGGTGCACACTGGGGCTCCTTGGACTTCTCCATCGACAAAGGCCGCGGTTTGATTACCACCACGAACCCCTATCCGGAAGCAACCATGCGCTTTATCGACTCTTTCTATGAGCCGGAAAATTCTTTGAACCTGCGCTATGGCGTTTATCTGCAAGCAAACGGTGACCAGTATGAAATCCTGCCCAACGAGAGCGGTAAGCCCGCACAGGCTCCCGGTTCTTATGTAGCAACCAACCTGTCTAAAGAAGTGACCGAGAAATATATCATCAAGACCGAAGAGCAAATCCAGGCAACAGAGCGCAAAGAGCTTTACGGCCCGTATCTGCTTGAGCCGCTCCCCTTGATGAACTACACTCCGGAAGAAGCTTCCGACCTGTCCAGCCTGAGCGCAGACATTACAAAGATTGTCAGCGAGCAGAAGGCAAAATGGTGCACAGGCCAGGGTGATATTGAGGCCGAGTGGGACACCTATATCGAGTCTTTGAACAAAGTTGGTTTGGAGAAATATATGGAAATCCAAAACACTGCTTATGACCGTTATATGGGTTCCTAACATCGAACAAATCGTATTATCGAGTGAAATGCTTTATTTTTCCGTCTGAAAAAAGGAGCATATGAAAGCGAATGCCGTATGATCGGAAAATTGCAAAGGAAAGACACTGCAATGTCCGGTTATGCGGCATTTGCCGCCTTTTAGAGATGTTTAAAAATTTGTTTTTGCATCCAAAAGGAAATTCTTTCAGTCAGGCAAATAAAAATTGACCGTTTCCATAAAAACAAGAAAACCATGAACAGACCTTTTTGGCGAAAGGTTTGAAACCTATGAAAAGCCGCCTAATGTAATGCGATGTCTGTTGAAATCAATCATAAAACCAATCCGAAGGAGTGTTGTACTGTGCAGAAAAAAAAGGTGATTGCCTATGTCAGCACAAAAGACCTGCCCATGATGCAGGAAAATGATATCAAAATGCTGGATGTGATCAATTTAGCGTTCGGCCATATTCAAAATGATGCCGTTGTTTATGAGCCGGGTGAGTATGCAGAGTATTTTGCGAAAATTAAAAGTGTGAACCCGGAATGTGCGATTGTACTGTCCGTAGGCGGTTGGAGCGCGGGCGGCTTTTCTGAGGCTGCGTCCACCAAAACAGGACGTGAAACCGTTGCCAAAACGTCGTTGGAACTGATTAAAAAATACAATCTCGACGGCTTGGATCTCGACTGGGAATATCCCTGCATCGGCATTGCCGGAATTGCTTCCAGCCCGGAGGATAAAGAAAATTTCACGCTGCTGCTCAAGGAAATCCGCGAACTGTTCAACACTTACACCGAGAAAAAGCTGCTTTTGACCATTGCGGCCGGCGGCGACAGTTATTATACCCGCTGCACGAACATGAAGGAAGTACAGGAGTATCTTGACTATGTGCAGCTGATGACCTATGACTTGCGCGGCGGATTTGTAACGCATGCAGGCCATCATACCAATTTGTACACAAAAGATGCCGATTTACTGCCTGTCAGCACGGACTTTGCCGTGAAGTGCTTTTATGAAGCAGGCGTGCCGAAAGAGAAGCTTGTGATTGGTGTGGCTTTCTATTCTCGTATGTGGAAAAACGTACCCGACGTTGACCACGGCTATATGCAAATGGCGGGAACAACAGGAGGTTATGGCCCCTCTTACGGCGATTTAAAGGGAAACTACATCAATAAAAACGGCTATGTGCGCTACTGGGACGACGAGGCAAAGGCACCGTGGCTGTTCAACGGCGAAACCTTCCTCAGCTATGATGACGAGCAGTCTATTGCGGAAAAAGCGGCCTATGTCAATCGCGAGGGCCTCTTGGGTGCCATGTACTGGGAATATGGCTTGGATACAACCTTTACGCTGACCGGCTGTTTGCGCCGTGCGCTGGATCAATAAAAATTTCAAAGAAAGACAGCGGCAGGTTTTTGCAGATAAATATTTTTCTCAAATAAAAAATGAGAAGCTTTTTATGCGCAGAGAGAAAAAGCGTACAAAGCATTGACGCTTGTGCGCATCGCGCGAGGTAAAAGGGCATTCAAGATCTGTCAACAATCCCTGAATATTTGTGGAAAACCTGTTTTGCCAAGGAGCATATCATGCAGATCAAACTGGGAAAATCAACCGCCCCTGTTTTAGAGATTGTGGGGCATTATGCGCAAAAGGAAAACGAGAATGGCGTGTTTTCCGGCAAGGAGCAGGAAGTACTGGTGCTTCCTTCGCTCAAGAAAGAGTTGCCGCATCGCGTTTATGTCGGGTGCGGGGAGCCTGAAAAAGTTACGGCTCAAGTGATGCGCGTTTGCTTTGCGCAGGCGTGGCAAAAGGCGAAGGGCTATGCCAAAAGTCAGGTGCAGGTTCTGCTTCCTCCCATGGAGCAGGAACAGGCAGCATCGCTTGCGGCAGCTGCGGCGCAGGGAATTTCACTGGCCGGATATGCTTTTGCGGGATATCACAAAGAGGCGTCCGAGTCTGCACCGGTGGAGGTGTGGCTGGATTTTTCCGAGGAGAGTGTGTGCAGCGTTGAGTTAGACGACATTCAAAATGCTGTCGAAGAAGCTCTTCGAGTCGCGCGGGCAATGAATACGGTGCGCCCTTTGGTGCAGCGTGCCCCGAATGATATCTATCCGGAAACATTGGCTGCGTTTGCCCGCCAGCAAGGAGAAACGTATGGCATTGAAGTAAAGGTGCTGGAGCCCGAGCAGATGCAAGCGCTTGGTATGAATGGTCTGCTTTGCGTAGGAAGAGGAACTTCGCACGCCCCGCGTTTGATTGTGATGCGCTACCGCGGCGCGCAGGATGCGCCTGTGTTCGGATTGGTAGGAAAAGGCATTACCTGCGATACAGGCGGCTATTGCATCAAGGGCAAAGATTCCATGCCCTATATCAAAGGTGACATGGCGGGCGCGGCCACGGTGATGGCTGTCATTTCAGCGGCTGCGGCAAACAAGTGTAAAGTGAACCTCACGGCGGTCATTCCGACGGCGGAAAATGTCATCGACGGTGACAGCTATAAGCCGGGTGACGTTATCACGATGATGAACCGCATGACAGTGGAGGTTTTGAACACAGACTGTGAAGGCCGCATGATTTTGGCAGATGCAATTACTTACCTGCTCGAACAGGAACAGGCATCTTCCTGCATCGACATTGCTACTTTGACAGGCTTAGCGGGTTCCACCTTCGGAAGTCTTTATACGCCTGTTTTCGCCAGCGATGAACATTTTTACAATGATTTTTGCTGTGCGGCCAAAAACGCGAGTGAAGATTTTTGGCGCATGCCGCTCGATGAGCGCTATCAAAGCTATGTCAAAGGCGATATTGCCGATTTGAAAAATATGGCGGGCGCCGGAACGATTAGTGCGGCGGTTTTCCTTCAGCAGTTTACGCAGGGAAAACCTTGGATTCATCTTGATATTGCGGCCACGGCGATTCAGTATCCCGTTGTGCATCCTTATGCGCAGGATGCACCTTCCGGCGTTGCGGTGCGCACAATTTATGAAATGCTCAAACAGATTGAAGACAAAGCGGGGGAAAACAAATGAAACATTGGTTTGAAGACGCAAAACTCGGCATTTTTATTCATTACGGCATTTATGCTGTTGACGGTATTGCGGAATCCTGGTCGTTTTACAACGGGCGCATTTCCTACGAAGACTACATGAAACAGCTGGACGGATTTACCGCATCGAAGCTTGACGTGAATCATTGGGCTGATTTAATTGAGAAGTCCGGTGCGCGTTATGCGGTTTTGACAACGAAACATCATGACGGTGTTGCCTTGTTTGATACGAAATACAGCGATTTAAGCGTTATGAAAAAAACGCCTGCAAAGCGCGATATCGTGAAAGAGTATGCAGAGGCTATCCAGAAAAAGGGACTTCGCCTTGGAATGTATTACTCGCTGATTGACTGGTCGCACCCCGACTACGCAAGCGTTTATGAAGGCGGTAAAGTTCCCGAAGATTTATCAACGGTAAACCGTTTTACTTCCCCGACCGACGGCGTTCAGCACCCGGAAAAATGGGAACGCTTTATGCAGTTTAACAGAAATCAGCTCGGCGAGGTGTTGGGCAACTACGGAAAAGTGGATCTGCTTTGGTTTGACGGCGACTGGGAGCGCAGCGCCGACCAGTGGGGCCTGCCGGAGTTTAAAGATTATCTGAAAAGCTTTAATCCTGATTTAATTATCAATTCTCGCTTGCAGGGTTACGGCGATTACAAAACACCGGAACAGGGCATCCCCATTACACGTCCGGAAGGCATGTGGGAGTTCTGCACAACCATCAACACCTCCTGGGGCTATCAGCAAAACGATAATCATTACAAAACGCTGAACCAGATTATCCGCATGTTCTGTGACTGCATCAGCATGGGCGGCAACATGCTTTTGGATATCGGGCCTCGTGAAGACGGCACGGTTGATGAGCGCCAGGAAGCCATTCTCCTTGGTTTGGGCAAATGGGTAAAAGCGCACGAAGAGGCAGTTTTCGGCACAAAAGAAGGCATTATGCAGCGCTATTGGCAAGGCGGAAGCACGATTTCCGAAAGCGGTGATGTGCTCTATCTGTTTGTTTATGATATGCCCAGAGAGCATGTTTGCCTGAAAGGTCTTTGCAATAAAATTAAAAAGATTACCGTACTGCACAGCGGAAAAGAACTGAGCTATGACATCCATGGCGGTGTGCCTTGGTTCAACATTCCCGGTACTACGTGGATTGCAATGACGCCGGAAGACTGCCACGAAAACGTCACTGTACTTAAGCTGGAGTTAGAGGGCGAAGTTGAAATGTACGGCGGCAGCGGCGCTGTTGTAACGCATAACTAAGGGATTTTACTTTCAAAAAACGCCTGAATGAAAATAAAATGAAAAACGGCGCTTGCATCTGACTGCCGATTTTCTGTATGATAGGTACAGGGATTTTGGCTGAATCTGTTGAGCGAGCCGTTCTCACAGGGGCGGGCAGGAAAGCCCGCCCGTCTTGTATCAAAGGAGAAGCGTATGAACGATTATCGTATTGCCATCCCGCAAAGCGGGTTTCATCCGCCGGTCTATTACTGTAAGCGGGCAACAAAACCGTTTCATCTGGACGGAAATATCAATAAAGAGTTCTGGGCAGATGCACCGTTTACCGATTTGTTTGTAGATATTGAGGGTGATATTCGCCCCAAGCCGCGCTATGAAACACGCGCAAAAATGCTGTGGGATGATGAGAATTTGTATTTCGGCGCCGTCCTTTACGGCGATGAAATTTGGGCAACGCTCACAGAACGTGACTGCGTGATTTTCTATGACAACGATTTTGAAATTTTTATCGATCCGGATTCGGATACCCATCAGTATTTTGAGTTTGAGATGAACGCGCTGAATACCGTTTGGGATTTGTTCTTGACAAAGCCCTATCGCGACAGAGGCGGCCGCCCGCTCAACGGCTGGGATATCAAGGGATTGAAAACTGCTGTTCATATCGAGGGCACACTCAATGATGCAAACGCAGATAACCGCTGCTGGATGGTAGAGGTTGTTATGCCCTTTGCCGCGTTAAAAGAGATGGCGCAGGACTGCCGTACGCCGCGCGCCGGGGATTATTACCGTGTCAATTTCTCGCGTGTTCAATGGCTGGTGGATGAAAAAGACGGCCGTTATGAAAAACGCATCAATCCGGAAACGGGCCGCGCTTACCCCGAAGATAACTGGGTATGGGCACCGACGGGATTGATTAACATTCACTATCCGGAGCTGTGGGGCTTTTTGTTCTTTACGGAAAACGGGGAAGAGTACAGTATCCCGGAAGTAGAATATATCAAGTGGGAACTGCGCCGGATTTATTATTATGAGCATCGTTATTTTGACGATTACGGCTGTTTTACCGCCGATTTAGACGCGCTGGATATGCCGGAAAAAACCGCAGTATGCCCGCGCATCGAAGTCATGAGCGAGGGCTTTGTGCTGAGCTGTGACTGTCCGCAAGAGGAAAAACGTGTTCTGCTTTACGACGACGGAAAGGTGGAAGTACTCGACCGCGTGCAGATGGAACGCCGGCTGCGCTGTATCCCGAAGCACATTCGAAATCAGGCCACACAGGAGGAATTGAAGTATCTCGATTTCCTGTACCGAAACATGCCGCTGTCTGACCTGTCGGAGTGTGAGGAAGATTATTTCCTGCGTGTCGTTCGTCAAGCACTCTATGTGCGCAGCCATACGCCTTGGGGCAAAACCTTGAGCGAGGAGCTTTTCTGCAATTATGTTTTGCCCTATCGCATCAACAACGAACATATTACCTTCTATCAGCAGCAGTTCTGGCAGGCGCTCTCTGAGCGGCTGTTTGCCCCGGAGAAGGAAACGCCGTCACTGTACCGCGCCGCAGTTGAAGTGAACTATTGGTGCTTGGAAAAAGCAACGTATCAAAGCACAAATGCCCGCACTGCCTCGCCGCTGACCGTGCTCAACAATGCCTTTGGACGCTGTGGTGAGGAATCGACGCTGGCCGTAGCGGCGCTGCGCAGCGTAGGTATTCCCGCGCGTCAATGTTACGCACCGCGCTGGAGCCACTGTGACGACAACCACGCTTGGGTGGAAGTATATACGGAAGACGGCTGGCATTTCTTGGGCGCTTGTGAGCCGGAGCTCTCCTTGGACCGCGGCTGGTTCTGTCTGCCCGCTTCCAAAGCAATGCTGATTCATACCAAAGTAGACACCGATTGCTTGGGTGAGGAGAGCGATGACGCCGTTCATGCGGAAAGCCGCCAAAAAGAGATTAACGTGCTGCATCACTATGCGAAAACACGTCCGCTTTCTGTGCGTGTGACGGACGCAGAGGGCAAGCCGGTCTGCGGCGCAAAAGTTGCGATGCAGGTGGTCAACTATTCGGAATTTTATCCCATTTTAAATCTGCTGACCGATGAAACCGGCACTGTTCACACAAAAACCGGTTGGGGCGATTTACTGCTTCATGCCAGCAAAGACGGAGTGTATACCACCGGCTGCTTCCATGGGCGCGAAGGCGGAGAGGATACCGTAACGCTGATTTTAGAAGGCCGTACCCACGAAACCGAGGGATACGATTTCACCTTCCTGCCTCCGCTCGGCGGTGTGGACACGCCGCCTGCGCTGTCTGCACAAGAACAGGCAGAACAAGACCGCCGCGGCGCGCATGCCGTACAGGCACGTCAAGCCTTTGAAGCGTCGTTCCTGCGCGGAGAAAGCGCTGAGCGGGAAGCCCTGCGTTTGGGGGATGCAGAGCTTGCGCTCGTATTGGAAAAAGCGAGAGGCAATGCCGCGCAAATCATTGATTTTGTGGCAGGACTGCCGATGGCATGGCGCAAAACGGCAAAGGAGCTTTTGGCTCACATGGAGCAAAAAGACCTTTCGGACGTTACCGCACAGGTGCTGAATGCACACTTGCAGCATGCTATGGATTATCAGGCGGACTTCCCGCATGATGTTTTTGTGAACGACCTGATGAACCCCCGGATTCATTTGGAAGTGCTCACGGAGTATAAAAAAGAACTGTGTGGAATTTTCACATCGGCAGAACGCCGTGAAATGCGTGCAGACCCGTCGCTTTTGTGGAAATGGGTCAACAATCACCTTTTCCTTTATCATGAGCCGAAGGACCGCAGAGCACGTCAAACGCCTTGCGGCATTTGGAAGCTGGGGGCAGCAAATGAAACGTCGATGAAAGTGTTTTTTGTTGCGGCGTGCCGCAGCTTGGGCATTCCCGCACGCATTGAGAAAAGCGACGGAGGGTTGTCGTATTATCACAACGGCGAGTATCACCGCATCAGCACACAGGAACAGGCGGCGCAGTTCGGCGTTCTTGTGTTAAAGCGTCCGGAAAAAAGCCTGCTGGAATATGATTCTCATCTTACGGTCGGCAAGCTGGAAAACGGCGAGTACGAAACACTTCGTTTGGAGCATTTGGAGTGGAAAGATGACTGCTTGGAGTGCCCGGTGGAGGCAGGCCATTACCGCGTGATTGTAACGAATCGTCAGCCGGATGAAAGCAACCCCGTGCGCGTGGATTTTGTAACGGTGTTGCCCGGCGAAACCGCTGTGCTGACGCTGCATAAGCCGCAGGGAACACTGGCGGCAAAGCAGGTGGCGCTGACCGATACGGCGATTTATGACGCGAAAGATCAGAAAACGAGTGTCGCTCAGGTGCTCGCGCGCGGGGAAAAGGCAGTGCTGTGCTACTTGGGAACGGCACAAGAGCCGACGGAGCATCTGCTCAATGAGATGGTTCAGATGAGCGAGCACTTTGCCTCGATGGATGCAGCGCTGCTGTTTATCTTGCAAAAAGAAGAGGAAACAAGTGATCCTACCCTCACCAAAGCGTTGAAAGCGCTCGGTCAAAAGGCGGAGCTGTTCTTTACAAAGGCACCGTTTGACCTTGCGGCCGATTATCAGGCGTTTGAAATTCAAGATGCACGTTTGCCGCTGGCGATTGTGGCAAAAGACGGCAAAGGCTGCTATGCTTGGGCCGGATATCAAGTTGGCATCGGTGATATGATTTTGAAGTGTCTGTAAAGCTAAGCAGTTATGATGACGCGTCGGCAAAGCCCGCCGAAAATGTTGTGACAAGCACAATGCTCTGCAAGATGTTTGGCGGGAGCTGTCACTCAGGGCAGATGCTGAGAACCAAACGCCGGCTAAAACATCAACAGAATGATTTTTTATAAAGAGTACGTCTGCCGGGCAAAATGCTTGCAATCCGCAAAAAGAGGATTGTACGCTTTTGCCTTGCAGCCGTTCACTTTTTTGAAAAAACGGCGAAATTTCATTATTTTCAGAAATGCATTAAGAAATTTATACACATCGCAATTTGTTTTCCCGGCTGGATCATAGGATACAGCAACGGCATTCGGCGGTATTCAGAGAAGGAAAGCCAAGCGCCGCCGAGTGGAACGTTGCCCGGTTGTGTTAAAAGAGGATACGTGATATGAATAAAAAAAAGGTGACGATGCAGGAAATTGCAGACCGCTTAGGCGTAAGCAAAGTGACTGTATCGAAGGCGCTGAACGGAAAAGAAGGTGTCGGTGCCGAACTGAGGGAAAAAATACGTGGGGAAGCACGGACGTGCGGGTATCAGCTTTCGCATTCACATTCGGGCAAAGACAAGCATGTTAAAAAAGTAGTCGTATTTTGCGACAGTAAGTTTTTTGACGAAACCTCGCGAAGCTATTTTTATGTTAAAATTTATCAGCGCATTGCGGATGCATTGCTGGAGAGGGGCGCGATTGCGACGCTCGTCAATGTGGCGCGTCAGAAAAACTATTCTGCTCAGCGCGTGCTGTTGGAGGAAACGCCTTTTGACGGCGTAATCCTGCTGGGCAGTTTAGACCCTGCCTTTGTGGAAATGGTGAAAAACACCAAGACCCCGCGTATTTTTGTAGATTACTACGATGAAACCAGAAGTCACGACTGTGTGCTGATGGAGAATTTTTACAATATGTACGATGCCACCTGTCATCTCTTAGAATGTGGGCATCGAGAAATCGGCTTTGTGGGTTCGCTTATGGTCACACAAAGTATTAACGACCGCTTTTTAGGATATCAGCGTGCACTCCTCCAGTGGAAAATTCCCGTGCGCGAGGAATGGCTGATTCCCGACCGCACGCCGGATAATGAGCCGATTGAAATGCAGCTTCCCGAAAAACTGCCGCAGGCGTTTGTCTGCAACTGTGATGAAACGGCTTATCGCTTGATGCGCCAGCTTGCGCGCAGAGGTATTCGTGTTCCGGAAGATTTGTCCATTGTGAGTTTTGACGACGATGTTTTTGCCACAATGACGCAGCCGCCGTTAAGTACAGTTGCGGTTCATGTGGATGACATGGCGCAAAAAGCCGCTGACTGCATGATGGAAAACATGAAGCCCGGTTATCGAAGCAGGGGAGAGATTCATCTTGTAAGAGGGGAAATGGTCTTCCGGGAATCAGTGAAAAACCGCTGAACCTTATTTCGTGTCTGTGTTTTCTGAAAAGATAAAGTGCTTTTTCTGTAAGAAGCGATGTTTCAGGAAGAATAAAGACGGGTAATTCAGAAAAATCTTTTCTTACTTTTCTTGCGAAAGGCTCTTGTGCGCAAAAAAGTTGTTGTATTCTTGCCTTTTCCAAAACGCGTAAAATATTAGTTGAGAGAAAAAACGCAGAAATTCTGTTTGCTTTTACGGGGCAAAACGGAATTTTCTGCGTTTTTTACTGTGAATTTAAGGCGAAAAATCAAGAAAAAAGCAGTTTTGTCAATTCAAACAAAAGAATTTTTCGAATTGCACCAATTCTGTGAAAAGAGCTTGACACTGAAACGCAAAGTGCTATACTAGGGCAACGGATAGAAAACGTTATCTGTAAAAGGTGGTGAGGGAATATGAAGCTCACAATCGTTCCGCAGCCCAAGCAGATGGATTTTTATGGAAATATGATTGATGTTTCTGCATTTTTCAATCATGAAGCCCAACTCTTTCTGCAAAACAGGGATAAAAGGTTGACGTATCATGCAAAAAGACTTTGCAGTGCGTTGATTGAAAAAGAAAACGTTTATCATGGATTTCATCTTGTCTTTGGCGGCGGCGAGGAGCAAATTCAGAAAAATAGCTTTGAAAAATGCCAACAATATATCGATGCGTACCGCTTAGATGTCAATGCGCAGGGAATTTCAATTTCAGCGGCTTCTCCTCAGGGGCTGTTTTACGGTATAATAACCCTAGAGCGTATGAAAGAGCAGTACGGCTGCCGTCTTCCGGCAGTGAGCATTTTCGATTATGCAAGCGTAAAGGTTCGCTGTGATTATTGGGATCTGCGTTCCATTCATCCGCCCTTTGAAAAGCTGCTGGCAAATATTCCTGTGATTGCAGGCTGTAAGCTGAACGCAATTGTAGTGGAATATGAGGACAAGCTGAGAATCGGAGAACCGTTTTGTATTGAAAATCAAACGTTCAGTTTTTCGCCCCAGCAGTTTGAACAGATGAAAGAGCGCTGCGCCCTTTGGTTTTTAGAGTTAATTCCTTTGCAGCAAACTTTTGGCCATTTGGAATATATTTTGAAAGATCCGCGCTTTTCCTCTCTTCGGGAAACGCCGTCGGCTGTGGGCGAAATGTGCCCCTGTAAACCGCAGGCGGCCGAAGTTGCAAGGGCGCTGGTTCAAAACATGGCGAAAAGGCACCCGGAATCCCGCTATATTCACATTGGATGTGATGAAGTGTGGAGCTTAGGCACTTGCAAGCAGTGTGCCGAAAGCGGAAAAAGCAGGGTGCAGCTGTTTATCGAATTTGTGAACCAAGTAATTGAAGCCGCGGCAGAGCAGGGAAAAACACCGCTTCTTTGGCATGACATGTTTGAACATGCGACCGAGGAAGAACTGGCGACAATGCGTTATTTCCCGCTGACCGTTGTTTTATATCGCCAAGAGTTTTTCAGCTCTTCGGACGAACGCGGCTCATTAGAAAATAAATATCTTGCAGTAAAAAATACTTTGCAGCAAGTTGATCCGGAAATGAAACGAGTGTTGGCGCCGTTTTTGTCGGATTATTCGATTCAGCAGTACATGCGCTCTAGGTTTCTTGTAGAAGAACTGCTGCTTAAGCAGGCAGAAGGATATTTATCCCAAAAGGAGTGAATAGAGTGCGTAAAAAATCCAACAGCACGATTAAAGATGTGGCCAGATTGGCAGATGCCTCCATCGCAACCGTTTCAAGGGTGCTGAACAATACGGATTATCCCGTTAGTGAAATGACGAGAAAGCGCATCTTAGAAGCGGCAAAAGAGCTGAAATATATGCCCAACGGACTGAGCAAAGCCCTGAAAAACGGCCGCAGCCATGAAAAAATTGGGGTAGTGGTTCCCTCGCTTTTGAATCCTTATTATGCGGAAGTGGTGAGCGGAATTGAGCACGCATGCTATGAACGAGGGTATATGCCGGTTTTTTGCAGCTCCAATAATGAGTCGAAAAAAGAATCGCAGCACTTGGATTTCTTTTTGAAAATGCGAATGGACGGCTTAATTGTGTCAACGCTGGATCAAGGAGCCCATTTGATGGAAAAAGTTCAGCAAGCGGGCATCGCAACCGTATTTTTTGACCAGCCGGTTCAGAGCGGTGCGTTTGACAGCATTACATACGATTTTTTCCAAGCGGGAAAGCTGGCGGCTTCGTATCTTGTCGATTTGGGGCATCGTTCCATTGCCTTTTTTTTGCGCTGCCCTTTGACAGAAAAAGCCGCAAAGACCGTTATGAAGGCTTTTGCGCAGGGTTGAAGGAGGCGAATATTGATTTTCCGTCGGAACATTTATTTATTGCAGACCTGAAAGATGAAAATGTTGATACAATGACAGAATTTTCAGGAGGCGAACACCTGGCAGAACAGTTTATGCAGATGAAAGGTCTTACCGCAGTTGTCGCGATGAACGACCCGGTTGCTTTGGGTGCAATGAATGCCTTCAGCAAAAAAGGCAAGGCTGTTCCTGAAGATGTATCCGTGGTAGGGTTTGACGACATCGCCTTTGCATCGATGGCAAACCCCTCGCTCACAACGGTAAAGCAGCCGTCTTATGACATGGGAAGAGAGGCGGCGATTACATTGATTGATAAAATCGAGAATAACACGACATCACAAAAAGCGGTGATGATGCAGCCTAGAATGATTGTGAGGAATTCAGTATGCGATATCAAGTAATTGATGCACATAACCATCCCGATTGGTATGGATACAGTGCGGATAAGTTTGTAGCGGAGATGGATCGCTGGGGCATTGACCGTTGTTGGCTGTTGACATGGGACACCCCTGAAAACGAGGTGGATCCGGCGCAGTTCAACCTGCTCAATGAAGGCCCCTACCGCACCGGCGAAGGCCCGATCCCCCTTTGGAGGTGTTTGGCTTTCAAAGAAAAGTATCCCGACCGCTTTATCGTGGGATATGCGCCCGACCCGCGCCGGCCGGATGCCATTGATAATTTGGAGGCGGCCATTGCGCTGTATGATATCCAAGTTTGCGGGGAAATCAAAGTTCGTATGATTTATGACAATCCCGACGCAGTAGAGTATTTTCGGTTCTGCGGCGAAAAGAAGCTGCCCGTAACGCTCCACTTTGAAAACCCGATTTCCACCGGGCGGAAATATCCGCGCAGAAGCTACTGGTACGGCGGTGACATGGATGCGCTCGAACGCCTGCTGCAAAAATGTCCCGATACGAAGTTTTTAGGGCATGCTTTGGGATTTTGGAGCACAATTTCCGGAGATTCTAAGGGAGAAAACGTTTACTATCCCGACGGACCGGTACTTCCGGGCGGACGAATTCCGCAGCTGCTTCGGCGTTATCCGAACTTGTATTGCGATATTTCTGCACGCTCCGGCAGAAATGCACTGCAGCGAGATCCTTCCTTTGCAAAAGAGTTTTTAGATGAGTTCCAAGACCGAGTTGTTTTTGCGAGAGATTGCTTCGGCAATGAACATAAAGAATTTTTGGAAAGCCTGAACTTATCGCAAACCGTTTATCAAAAGATTTTTGCACAGAACGCATGCAGCCTTCTCAGGAAGGAGGGAACACCATAAAAGAGAGTGTTTTCATGCAGATTGTGCCAAGTGATTCAAGGGAAAAAAGAAAGGGATGACAATGATGAAAAAGATAAAAAAACGCGATTACTGCTTTTGGATTGGCTTTTAGTTTGTTGTTAACGGGCTGCGCTTCCGCGCCGGCCGCATCCGGTACTTCAGCAGGCGGCGCAGAAGGAGAGCCTGTCACCATTCGCTTTATGTGGTGGGGTTCTCAGACACGTCACGACCAAACCATTCAGATGATTGAAATGTTTATGGAGAAGAACCCCGACATTATCGTGGAATACGAGTACGGCGGATTCGACACTTATTGGGACAAGATTACCTCGATGATGGCAGCGGGCAATGCACCGGACGTTTTCCAAAATTCTGTTGCTTACATTCTTTCCCATGCGGAAAATGATCAGCTGCTCGATTTGAACCCGTATATCGAAAGCGGAGTGATTGATTTAAGCAAGTGGGACGATGTTTCCAAAACACTGGGCGCCATCGACGGAAAAACATACGGCCTGACGATGGGCAACTCGGCACAGTGCATGCTCTATGACCCTGCGGTATTTGAGCAGGCCGGTCTTGACAAGCCGACAATGGACTGGACATGGGATGATTACCACACGGCACTCAAGCAGATTCAAGAAAAAACAGACATGTACGGTGATTCTGAACTGCACCCCATTTGTTAGACAGTATGATATACTGAATAACAGATGGGGTGCAGTTCATTTTGGAGCTTCCCGGGTTTGAACAAAAAATCGGCGCGGTCAGCACCTATGCAAACGCCTATGTACTGAACTGCATTGTTGTGGAAGCCATCAACCTGTTGGTGGATTCCGGCATCAATCCGCCGGTATGGAGCAGCGGAAATGCGCCGGGCGGCGATGAGTGGAACCAGCAGTTTATCGACCGCTTTAAAAACAAGGTGCGCGCACTGTAAAAAAATTGCGCTGTCAAAGGCCGCATCCAATCGTTTTTCGAGAAGGTGCGGCTTTTCGGCGTGTTGTGACAACGCAAAAGGAGATGTTGTTATGAATCACACAGAAAAACCTTCCGATATTTGTGCGCACTTGGGCGATGAGTATGACCGCTATCTTGGCGCCATTGTTCCGCCTTTGTTTCAAAATTCACTCTTTACGCGCAAACGGCAAAACCACGGCTATGCTTATTCGCGCGTTACCAACCCGACAATCGAAATTTTAGAAGAAAAACTTGCTGCCTTAGAACATGCGCAGGCGGCGAGGGTGTTTTCGTCCGGCATGGGTGCGATTACAGCAACCATTTCTTCGCTGCTGCAAAGCGGCGATCATGTGATTTCCCTGCGCAGCGCATATTATCCCGTAACAGAATTTTTGCAAAATGAAATGAGCAAATTCGGCGTCGAATCAGACTTTTTAGAGAATTTCAGCCGCGAAGAGCTGGAAAAGGCTGTGAAGCCAAACACAAAGCTGATTTACTTTGAGTCGCCTTCGTCCAATATTTTTAAAATTCTTCCCATTCGGGAAATTGTCGCTTTTGCAAAGGAGCGGGGGATTGCAACTGCCATGGATAATACTTGGGCAACGCCGCTCTACCAAAACCCGCTGGATTTAGGGGTCGATTATACCATTCATTCCGCTACAAAGTATTTGGGAGGACACAGCGACGTAATCGCGGGGGTTGTTGCAGGCTTAAAGGAAAAAATGGATGCTCTGCGCGTGAACGAGCGCGCGCACTGGGGGGCCTGCATAGACCCCTTTGCGGCATGGCTGCTGATTCGCAGCTTGCGCACATTGGAGGTGCGAATGGAGCGTCACAGCCGCAACGCACAGCAAGTTGCCCGTTTTTTGCAAGCCCACCCAAAGGTTCGGCGTGTTTACTATCCCGGTTTGGAGTCACACGAAGGACGCGAATTGGCAAAGCATCAAATGCGGGGGTTCAGCGGTTTGATGAGCTTTGTTTTAAACGCGGACAAAGAGCGCTCCATGCAGTTTGTGAAAAACTTAGAGATTTTTCAAGAGGGGCCGAGCTGGGGCGGATTTGAAAGTGTGGTTAATACGCCGGGAATTACGAGCCTGGCGGAGGTAACACGCTTTGAAGGCGTGCCCGACGGGCTGATTCGCATGTCGGTTGGGTTGGAAGATGCCCAAAGTCTGATCGAAGATATTGCTCAGGCATTAGAGCGTTTGTAAACTTTTCCTCTCAGCGTTTGAAACGGAACCGCTGAAAGTACACAAATAAGAGGGACACACGGCAAAACCGCAAAGCAGATTGTCAGCTTTTTGAAAAGCAAGACAATTTCTTTGCGGTTTTGCTTTGTTTTATTTCTCAGGGTGATATTTGTGCCGCGTTGCCATTCCCCCGCGCAGATGACGCTGCGCTTTGTTGACGCTGAGAACTTGCTGCACTTGTGCGTACAGCAGTGCGTTTTGTTTTTTTAAACGCTCGGTGATGTCTTTATGGAAGGATGTTCCGAAGATTGCAGGTGATTTTTCATTGATTTTGCAAGGATAAACTCACGAGTAATTCGATAAGGAGTCGATCGGTTTTCTGAGACGATGCAAAAAAAGAACCAGCTAAGAAGCCGGTTCATAAAGGGATAAAGAAAAAGGAGGAAGCTCCTTTAAAGCTTGAAATTTTATTTCGACCCTTCCTTTTTCGTCTACGGTAATTTCTTCAATCAGATGTTTCAGTAATTTGTTGTCGAAACGATTATTAAGAAGAACAGACCGAATATCCGCAAATAGAGAAGTGATTTGCTGATGCAGTTTATCTGGATCAAAAACCGTAGAATATGCTTGTTTTCTGTGCTCCCATTCTGCGATTTCGGAGTTAATACTGCTGACTCGTGTCTTCATTTCCTCCAATGAAATAATATCATGGCTGAATAATTCAATTAATTTGTTCTTTTCCCGGTTTCGTTTTGCAAGCTCTTTTTCAATGGCGTTAAGGGTATATGGCCCGGTGCTGTTTTGTTGGATCACCCGTTCAAATTCCTCTGCCATAATTTGCTGCAGCTCTTTTTGTTCAGAAAGAAGTACGGAAAGATAATTGCGGATGCCCTGCTCAAGCTCCTCTTCCTTTAGGCGGGTACGATTGGGACACGCCTGTCCTCCGGGAAGATTTTTGTTTGCACAGCACCAGCGTACATAAGTGTTTTTGTAAGTACGTTGGTAGCGCGTAAAATGGTATCCGCAGCATTTGCAGCGAATCAGTCCTGAAAACTGATAGGCCCCCACTTGATGGGTATGTGGGTGCGGATACTGTTTGCGTGTATCTGCATACGTCTGTTGTGCATGTAAAAAAAGTTCGTCAGAAATAATTCGTAAGCCGGGGTTTTCTGTAACAATCCATTCATCAGGAGCCACATCCACCCGAGAGCCGGTCAAAAAATCGTCTACCCGCTGACGTCCGTTCACAATCTTCCCAATATAGATGGGATTCTTTATGATTGTCACAATGCTCTTGGAATTAAAATTACAGCCCCTTTTGGTTTTTAGTCCGCGGCGATTTAATTCGCGCGCAATCAAAGTAGCACCCATGATTTTACTTGAATAAAGTTCAAAGATTTCACGAACCACTTGTGCTTCTTGTTCGTTGATGGTAAGATGAAAATAATCTCCCTTGGTTTTGTCATATCCGTAAACAAGATTGGGAACACGTCCTTTTTCTGCGTTGATCCGCTTTCCGAATTTTACTCTCCGGGACATGTTGGCACTTTCTTCCTGAGCAATGGCAGATAACATCGTAAGCATGAATTCACTGCTTTCTGAACTGGAAAGGTCATAGTTTACGAAAGTTACTTGCACACCGCAGGCTTTGAGTTTGCGAACAGAAGTGAGGAAGTCTACGGTATTGCGTGCAAGGCGGCTGGGGTCTTTGATCAGCACGATATCGTAAAGCCCTCGTTCTGCGTCGGCAAGGAGCTCAAGCAGTTGTTTTCTGTTTTTCATCTTCGTGCCAGATTTGCCTTCGTCACCATAAATACGCAGCAGCTGAAACTCATGGCGTTGGCAGTATTCTTTGAAAAAATCCTGCTGTGCGGAATAGCTGTCGAGTTGTTCCGCTTTGTTCGTAGATACGCGGCAGTAGGCCGCAGCTCTCAGTTGAGATTTAGCCATAGATATCCGGCCTCCTTCGCATCGAATGTGAGGTGCTCCCTTCTCATTGAACATAAGAAGGGAGCACACGGTTTGTTGTTAAAGCGTCGTGACAAATGCAGTGTGAGGATCACGCATCCAACATGCTGCAAGCTGCCGCGCCAAAAGTTTGGCAAGCAGTTTCATGGATGTGTGCGAGCTGTCGAAGTGAATCTTAGTCGTATTGTTAGGCATAAAAGTCCTCCATATAGTAATGTTGTATATTTCTACCAAATAATATTTGCTTCAATTTTGAGAATTTACGGCAGCAGCGTATATGCGTAGACTGCTGGGATCAAAAACCAGTACTCTACCGTATTTTCCAATGACCCGTGTGGTTTTTCCGTCTTTTCCGGGTTTCACCAGATTGGCAGTATCGAGTGCACGGTAAATTGTCTGCTTGTCCCATGCCTTCATTGGGAAAGAGTGCTTCAGAAAGCGGAGGACAGCATCGGGTTTCACAGCAATATCATCTTTGTGCCAACAAGCATCGATAGAGGAATTTATTAGTTCACCGGCATTTTTTCCAAACCTAAAACACCTTTTGCCCAACAAAGCATGACTCAGCGCCAGTATCCAATCTGAGCCATTTTCGGATAATTTATTTTGTTTCAGCTGGCAAAGATAGGTGTGGTTAATTTCCCCCAGCTTTTTAAGTTCCGCTAACAAATATTTTCTTGTTCCTTTCCAACGGGGCTTGGAGAAGCCGATATTTTCAAGATATTCAAAAAGCAGCCATTGCGCCGCATATAAAAAGCGCATGTTGGAGCATAGTCTGGCATCTGCAAAGGGTCGATGATGATCAGGAGACAAGAGCCAAGCTTTGTTGTCTGAAAATATATCAAAGAGCCCCGGATTCTCAACCAGCCACACTAAAAAATCATTTACAAAAGACACGAGATGCGGGTTTTGTTGGATCTGATCGAACAGAGAAAAATCGATCCCCGAAGGAATGAAAACAGACAGAGCGCGAGAGGCAAGAGAGTAGCTCTTTAAGGATATTTCGGCAGTAACGACAGGGAGACAATGAGTTTCCACAAGACCGTTTTTGGTGTGGCGTCCACTGCCGTTGGTACTATGCCGCATAATTGCATCAATCAAATCTTGGTAAAGTTTCTGCTGCTGCGTGCCTTCGCTTGAAGAAAAGTCATCCAAGAGAAGCGGGGCGTCGTATCGGTCAGCGAGTATCTGGTTGATGCCGGCGCTTGTGCCGGTTAAGCTGACCGTGAAAGGGGTTTGAGCAGAATCGGGAAGAAAACAAAGCGTCTGTTTGCAGATGCTTGTTTTTCCGCTTCCAGAATGGCCTACCATCCATAGCCAAAATGTGGGGGAAACCCCCATGTGGATTAGCCGAGTATAGATTAGAGTAAGGATAAAATAAAGGCAAAGCGGGGTGCTGACTTGTGGAATTGAGCGTGCGAGAAGAAGAAACCAGGCGGCGGATTCTAATTTCTGATTGGCCTCGTCTGCACCGGAATCTCCTTCATACACACGCAGTGAGCCCTTACCGTTCCAATGAATGTCGCAGAGGTTCAGACCCTGAGGCAAAAATATCGTATCCCCAAGAACGTAAATCCAGTGCTTATCAAGGTGACTCCAGCCGGGATGTGTGACCGAAAAAATTTTCCGCGGATTACCTTGCAGCTGTAAGCGGACACAGTCGGCAATCATTTGACAAGCTTTGCTCCGAGGAAAGATTGTAAGCCTCGGATCCGGCATATTTTTGAGCCATTTGAGAAGTGATTGGGTTGAGAAAGATTCTGGCAGAAGTACTGTTTCGCTTCCGCGAGTGACGAGCAGTCGGAACAATGGGCCTTCAACAGTGTCGTTTTCCCCGGTCAGAACGAAAAAGTCCTGCACAAGCAAGCAAAAATTCGAAAGTAAGGTCGATTGAGTTTGTTTAGATTCGACAAAGCGGATTCCTTCTTCCGATAGATGAAAGACATTTCCTTTTTCATCATTCAGAGAGAGCGGCAAGTTAGTTGCAGTCATCTAAGTTCACCTCACTTTCCAGCCCAAAAGGTCCAATACAATTCCCGCTTGGAAGAAGAGGTGAGCTGGCCTGATTGAAATGGGGAAGGACTTCTGTGCGGCACTGTTCGATGAAAGCGTCACTGCCGTTCATTGTGAGGTAGGCCAGCGCCGCCTCACCGTATCCGCTGCGGGTGGCAAGGTACATGGCCCAGCCAACTTGCAGGTGTTTTTTCTCAATCAGGTGGTCAGCATCCTGCAGAGGAGTAAAGTATTCTGCCGCTGGGATCATATCCCGTTCTTCCCATTCTTCAAAGTCCTCCAAGTCATCCAAGTCGGATATGTCGGGTTCGCTTACCGACCATTCCTCTTTTGCGTCAATCTCATCAAAAAAATTTTTCATTTTGTTAGCCTCTTCTTCCAATGAGGCCAATTTATTTTGACATTGTGTGTTAGACATTTTTTCTTCCTCCTTGTAATAGATTTACTTCGATTTTACACCATAAAGCTTGTTTTTTTTAAAGCGAAAAATGAGGTTTTTTATGATTCTTCCGAAACTTGATCAATTAATTAATGATTTATATGTGTACTGGGGCAAGGAAATGGGATCATTTTTGATTTGCTACGCAGGAGTGGTTCGTGCGTCTATAAGAAATGAGAAGACGTTCGTGATGTGGATGAATCGTTTAATCTCGTATTTTGAGGATATTATCGCAAATGATGTACCACTGCCGCCACTCCACAGCACAATCGTGCATATGAAGGAACTGCTTTCATGGAAAACAGAGGAGGAATTCGTTGATCTTCTGTTGCAAACATATGAAGACAACATCTGGTACTGCATCCGTGGAGCTGGCGAAGCGATTCTGTCAGAGACATCGGATAACACAGACGTTGCATGGACAACGGGGTACGACCAGTTTTGCTATGAAATCTTCAAACCTTTGTTCAGTGGTACGAAAGAGCGGTATGCAGATTTCAAGAAGAATAAAACAAGAGTGTTGAAGGGGTTTGTTGTTCCAAGTGACGCCAATGATGTGCAATACATCATTAATAAGGAGGCTCACCGTTTTCGGGATGTGTTCAATGCATATGCAAAATTACGAAAAGACGAAATATTTTTACAGGGTGTCAAAAATCATGAACGAAATCCGACTGTTCAGGATGTGCTTCCGATTGGGTATTCAAAAGAGAAGCACCGCAACTTGATAAAAGGACGAAGCCCTAAAATTATTCCAAGATTTGCCTACCATACGAATGTCCTTTTTTATTATGCCTCTACACCAAAACCAAAGTATGTTAAAGGACCAAAGAATTTGGTTAAGGGAAATGATTCTATTCAAAAAATGAGTGAAGAGAGCTATGCGGACATACTTCGTGAAGAGTTGATTTTGCGTTCTTTTGCAAATTTGGTGCAACAGGTCTATGATATAAAGGATGAACAACAAGCTCTTTCAAAGGCTTCATTGCTTTTGAACAGTGCACGAAAGGAATGGTGTGTTTATAAATCTGCACTTAGAAATGGCCGTCTTCCGTCGGAAGAGTTAACGAAAAAATGTATTCTCAACGATATGGAACAATGGGAGCGGTTTCGATACGAATATCTGAAACAAAATGTGTATTACAAGTACATCATGCTGCTTGAACAGGAGCGGTTCAGCGAAATAACAGATACCTTTCCGCAAAGTGAACGTGCAAAGTGGAGAGAACGATTTCAGACGGGATTTGAAAAAATTGAAGGGCTTACCGTGTTTGAATGGCTCTCATGTCTACCATCTTCGCAGAGCAGAAGACCATGGGAAAGAACGATAGCTGAGATGTATGATTATCAACGCCATCAA
>NBJMC04203__coassemble_133_pt1 | contig 94758 bp, 81 predicted proteins | sample NBJMC04203__metabat2_high_PE_050 | metagenome-assembled genome bin NBJMC04203 | reverse complement strand
GTTGAGCAAAAGTCAGCGTGGGATTGATGTGGTATCTTTATCTAAGTGAACCCCCCGTTTCCCACTTATTGACGGCAGGCGCCGTAATGCCAAGACGATTGGCAACCTGCTCTTGAGTGAAATTCTTCTGCAATCGAAAATAGCGAATGGCTTCATTCATTTTCATTTCAAATCCTCCTCATGCACCGTTTTTCTACGACTTAATTATAACAATGTCAGAAAGGATTTGCTATTGAAGCATGTGAAACTTTTTCGCCCAAAAATTAACGTGCGGTTAAGATGTCGCTAGTTGTTCCCTCTTGCGATTGAAAAGCATCAAAAGAATTGTAATTGACCGTTTTGACAAGAAGTCAGCTTTCGCTCCTTTACGACATCTTCTGCCGTTAATTCACCATACAGCAGCGGAGAATTTTTATTATGTTTTTCAAAGTTTTTATAAGCGGTTTTATCGTTGACATTCGCATAGCAGTACAAACATCCGTTTTTACAAGTATGATACATGCCAATATCAACACTTGCCATGCAGCCGCATTCGAAACGTTGATTTTTATCCTTTTCAACATTAAGAGCAAATCCGCCTATCTTTTCCAAACGTCTTTTATCAATGCAATGTGCATGCCTAATACCAAATTGACTAAGGTCAATCTCTTCCGCACAGGTATCCATGGTTAAACCGTATTTAGATGCAATAAAAGAAAATTTCCCCATCAGTTCAAGCTTTTGGTCAAGTGACATCTCAACGATATGCAGCGACTTTGTATTTCGCTGTGTTTTCTGATAGTAATCAATAAAGCTTACAGTACATTGATTCGTATACGGATACAGCCGATTGGCAAGCGCTTCAAAGCAGCGGCAATGGTACTCCATGGTATAAATGTTGTTTAAAAATATGGGATCATATCTCCAAACGACTCTTTCTTTTCCTATTTGGCGTGATAACTGTTGAAAAGCAGGAATGACATACTCATATTTCGAGGGAATATTGGGCTCGACATCTTTTCCGTAGGCTGTTAAAGTAAATTGAAAATAGTAAGGATAATCTTTTATTTCGCCAAGCCGCCCTATCATCGGAATTGGGTTTTTAGTCCAAAAAACAATTCCGTCCACAATATCTTTAGAAAGGCTTATTTTACTTACCTGATGAAAATTAATCGGATTTCGAACCAAAACATAACCTGCTTTGATTCTGTTGAAAAACCAGTCTGAATAATAGGTCGGTATATCCGTTCTTCTGCTTGCACTGACGATCATCAATTCCCCTTCTTTTCAACCTACATGTTTTCACCTTGCACCGCATCGCCTAAACACAGGTTAACCGCCTGTTTCCTCGCAATCGCGTTACTGGAACTCTCCTGTTTGCGATTCACTGTAAAGAACAAAAACCCGCCGTTTGGCAAAAACCAAACGGCGGGAAAGCGTAATCTTAAAAATTACTCGTTGATCTTGGAAACAACGCCAGAACCAACAGTGCGGCCACCCTCACGGATAGCGAAGCGCAGACCTTCCTCGATAGCGATCGGGGTGATCAGCTCAACGTCCATGGTGACGTTATCGCCGGGCATGCACATCTCAACGCCTTCCGGCAGAGAGATAACACCGGTAACGTCGGTGGTACGGAAATAGAACTGGGGACGATAGTTGTTGAAGAACGGAGTGTGACGGCCGCCCTCATCCTTTTTCAGGATGTAAACCTGACCCTGGAACTTGGTGTGGGGATGAATGGAACCGGGTTTGGACAGAACCTGACCACGCTCGATCTCCTCACGGGTAACACCACGCAGCAGAGCGCCGACGTTATCACCAGCCTGAGCAAAGTCCAACAGCTTGCGGAACATCTCCAAACCGGTAACAGTGGTCTTCTGCTTCTCTTCGCGCAGACCAACGATCTCAACTTCTTCGCCAACTTTGATGACACCGCGCTCAACACGACCGGTAGCAACAGTACCACGGCCAGTGATGGTGAACACGTCCTCAACCGGCATCAAGAAGGGCTTCGCGTCGTCGCGCTCCGGAGTCGGGATATACTCGTCAACTGCATTCATCAAATCGAGGATGCATTTGTACTCGGGAGCGTTGATGTCGGTAGAAGAAGACTCCAGAACGCCCAAAGCAGAACCCTTGATGATGGGAGTGTCGTCGCCGGGGAAGTCGTACTCGCTCAGCAAGTCACGGATTTCCATCTCAACGAGATCCAGCAGCTCGGGATCGTCAACTTGGTCAACCTTGTTCATGAACACAACGATATAGGGAACGCCAACCTGACGGGAGAGCAGGATGTGCTCACGAGTCTGGGGCATGGGGCCGTCAGCAGAGGAAACAACGAGGATAGCGCCGTCCATCTGAGCAGCACCGGTGATCATGTTCTTAACGTAGTCGGCGTGACCCGGGCAGTCAACGTGAGCATAGTGACGAGTGTCAGTCTCGTACTCAACGTGAGAAGTGTTGATCGTGATGCCGCGCTCGCGCTCCTCGGGAGCCTTATCGATGTTGGCGTAATCAGTGAACTCAGCGTCACCTTTCATTGCCAAAACCTTCGTGATTGCAGCAGTCAGAGTCGTTTTGCCGTGGTCAACGTGACCGATGGTACCAATGTTAACGTGCGGCTTGGAACGTTCAAATTTTGCTTTTGCCATTGGAATTATCCTCCTTTTTATAAGACCTTACGCTTTAAGGTCATTTTACTAAAAAGATCTTGAAAAATCAAGAGCTTTCTGCGGACAAGCTGTGAAAAAAGAAGGGATTAACCTTCTTTTTTCACACGGCCTGCCATGATGGACTCGGCAATGCTCTTGGGCACCTCAGCATAGTGGCTGGGCTCCATGGAGTACTGGCCGCGTCCCTGCGTTTTGCTGCGCAGGTCGGTTGCATAACCGAACATATTGGACAGCGGAACGAGCGCATCGATCTGCTGAGAGCCGCTGCGGGCCTCGGTTCCCTGAATCTGTCCGCGGCGAGAGTTGACGTCGCCGATAACGTCGCCCATATACTCGTCGGGTACAATAACCGCAACTTTCATGATGGGCTCCAAAATGACGGGGTCAGCTTTGCGCATCGCCTCTTTGAACGCCATAGAACCAGCGATCTTAAACGCCATTTCAGAGGAGTCAACCTCGTGGTAAGAACCATCATACAGCGTGACCTTGACGTCCACAACGGGATATCCGGCCAAAACGCCTGCCTGCATGGCTCCCTGAATACCCTGGTCGATGGGGCCGATGAATTCCTTCGGAATGGCACCGCCAACCACGGCATTGATAAATTCATAGCCTTTACCCTGCTCGTTCGGCTCCAGCTTGATCTTAACGTGACCGTACTGGCCCTTACCGCCGGACTGACGGGCATATTTGGTATCCTGATCAGCGGCACGACGAATCGTTTCGCGATAAGCTACCTGCGGCGCACCAACGTTTGCCTCTACCTTGAACTCACGCAGCAGACGGTCAACGATGATCTCCAAGTGAAGCTCACCCATGCCCGCGATGATGGTTTGTCCGGTTTCGTCGTCGGTGTAAGTTTTGAAGGTGGGATCTTCTTCAGCCAGCTTTGCCAGCGCAATACCCATCTTCTCCTGACCAGCTTTGGTCTTGGGCTCGATGGCTACGCGGATAACGGGCTCGGGGAAGTCCATGCTCTCCAAAATGATCGGGTGCTTTTCATCGCACAGCGTATCGCCCGTAGTGGTGTTTTTCAGACCAACTGCGGCGCCGATATCACCGGCGTAGCACACTTCGATATCCGTGCGGTGGTTCGCATGCATTTGCAGGATGCGGCCCATACGCTCACGGTTGTCCTTTACGGAGTTGTAAACGGTGCTGCCCGCCTCAACGGTACCGGAGTACACGCGGAAGAAGCACAGCTTACCGACAAACGGGTCGGTAGCAATCTTAAATGCCAAAGCAGCGAAGGGAGCTTTGTCGTCAGAAGGACGGGTCTCCTCTTCTTCTGTTTCGGGATTGACACCTTTGATGTCCTCGATGTCGGTCGGAGCCGGCATATAGTCAACAATGGCATCCAGCAGTTTCTGTACGCCCTTGTTCTTGTAAGAAGTACCGCAAACCACGGGAACGATGGTGTTCGCAATGGTTTCTTTACGGATGGCTTTCTTGATCTCCGGAATGGTGATCTCTTCGCCGTCCAGATACTTCATCATCAGCTCCTCATCGCCCTCGGCGATGGCCTCGATCATCTTGTCGTGATACTCATTTGCCAGCTCCATCATATCCTCAGGAATCGGCTCTGTGCGAATATCCTTGCCAAGATCATCGTAGTAGATATAAGCCTGCATCTCGAGCAAGTCGATGATGCCTTTAAAGGTTTCCTCTTTGCCAATGGGCAGCTGAATGGGCACAGCATTGGCTTTCAGACGCTCTTTAATCATGTCCAGAACACGATAGAAGTTTGCGCCCATGATATCCATCTTATTGACGTAAATCATGCGAGGAACGTGATATTTGTTGGCCTGGTGCCAAACAGTCTCAGACTGCGGCTCCACGCCGCCCTTTGCGCACATGACAGTAACAGAACCGTCCAGCACACGCAGGGAACGCTCCACCTCTACGGTGAAATCCACGTGACCCGGTGTGTCGATGATGTTAATTCTGTGTCTGTTCTTTTTGGCAAGAGCCGGATCATGCAAAAACTCGGTGTGGCTCCAGTAACAAGTGGTAGCAGCAGAAGTAATCGTGATACCACGCTCCTGCTCCTGTGCCATCCAGTCCATCGTCGCAGCGCCGTCGTGCGTTTCACCAATCTTGTGATTGATGCCTGTGTAGAACAGGATACGCTCGGTGGTGGTAGTTTTACCGGCGTCGATGTGAGCCATAATGCCGATGTTTCTTGTCATCTGAAGAGAAACGTCTCTAGGCATAGTACCCTCCTAAAAGTGTAAAGACACAGATATTAATATCTGTAGTGAGCAAAGGCCTTGTTGGCCTCGGCCATCTTGTGAGTATCCTCGCGCTTTTTGCAAGCGCCGCCGTTGCCGTTGCAGGCATCCATGATCTCGCCGGCCAAACGCTCGCACATGGTGCGCTCACTGCGGGCACGAGAGTAGGTGGTCAGCCAACGCAGACCCAAAGTCTCACGACGGGCAGGACGAACCTCCATCGGAACCTGGTAGTTTGCACCGCCGACACGACGGGATTTGCACTCCAAAACCGGCATGATGTTCTCCAAAGCTTTCTCGAAGCTCTCGAGGGGGTCGTTACCGGTTTTCTCCTTCACGATTTCGAATGCATCGTAAACGATTTTCTGCGCAACGCCTTTTTTACCGTCATACATCACGTTGTTGATGAGGCGGGTCACCATCTTGGAATTGTAGATAGGATCAGCAAGAACATCGCGCTTAGCAATATTACCTCTTCTGGGCATCTTTCTTCCCTCCTTCATAGAATGATATCATCGGTACTCGAAAGTATTTAAAACTCCCGTAAGCTGCCGCGAAAAGGTTGATTTATATACAAGCCTTTATGCGGCGAAACATACATAACAGATTTTTAAATTACTTTTTGGCACCGGCCTTGGGGCGCTTCGCACCGTACTTGGAGCGGGCCTGGCTGCGGTTAGCAACACCCTGTGTATCCAAAGTACCACGGATGATGTGGTAACGCACACCGGGAAGGTCCTTAACACGGCCGCCACGGATCAGTACGACGCTGTGCTCCTGCAGATTGTGGCCGATACCGGGGATATACGAAGTAACTTCGATACCATTGGAGAGCTTTACACGGGCAACCTTACGCAGAGCAGAGTTCGGTTTCTTCGGGGTCATGGTACGAACAGCGGTGCAAACACCACGCTTTTGCGGGCTGCTGGCGTCGGAATAGGTTTTCTTCTGAGAGTTGTAGGACTTCAAAAGAGCCGGAGCTGTCGATTTTTTCACCAGGACCTCACGACCTTTGCGCACGAGCTGGTTAAAAGTAGGCATGGTTCTCCTCCTTTCCTCAAATATAAAAAATTTTTTGCTGTGCGGGCAGACAGAGCCTGCGCCTTAACACAACAGTTATTAGTTTACACGCAATTTCTGTGCATGTCAATAAAAACTTTCTGAAAAAATCGTCATTTTGCTGTTTTTTTCAAATTTAGTGCATTTCGCGCTTTTTTCTTCTCATTTCCTTGCTTAAAAGAAAAAAACCTTCTGCTGACGCCTTTTTGTCAGCAAAAGGTTTTTAAAAGAGCGGCGCTGCTGCTTACATACTAAAAAATACCGCGGTTATACTTCATCTGAGCGTAAATCATCACCGCAAGCCCCACGGCAAATGCGGCGCCGAGCAAATACCAGCCAATCGCTTCATATTGCGTGAGCTGCATGACACCGCCGGCAATCATTCCGATTCCCATCGCGCTAAGTCCTTTCCCCATCGCACCGGTATAGGCTTTTCGGTCTTCCGGCTTTACTTTAGCGTAGTGATAGTCGTGAAGAAGCGTAATTTTTTCCTTTTTCCAAATTTGCCAGCCGAGAATCAAAAAAAGAATTCCGGTAGCCAATAGGACAACCGCCATCATCGCATTCATTTGTCTGCACCTTCTAAAACCGAAAACAGATCAAAATTTCAGCTTTTGCAAAAAACTTCATTATGTATTTGTGGCTGCGGCCGTTTTATCATCTTGAGCAGGCTCATGAATACGGGAGAGCACTTTCTCGTAGCCGCCGCTGCCATACTGAATGCAGCGATTGATGCGGCTGATGGTTGCCGTGCTGATTTCCACCGATTTTACAATCTGCTCGTAAGTTTTCCCTTCCAGCAGCATCTGCGCCGTTTCTACACGCTGAGCCATGTCAGCCAGTTCCTTCATGGTGCATAAATCCTCAAAAAACTCATAGCACTCCTCTATCGTGTTCAAGCTGAGAATTGCGCGGAACAATTCATCCATCGTTTCTTTTTTCATTCGGTTCGGCATTTGTGTTCCTCCGTATTCCTGCGCCGCGTGCACTGCGGCACATTCTGCGCACCTTTTCGATTTTTCACTTTAATACAGTATCATATTGAAAACAAAAAAGCAAGCCCAACTTTTTAAATTTCCGATAAAACCTTTCGCCTTATTTTGATGGTTCTCTATTTCATCTATGGACTTTTGTTGAATTTCTTGTTACAATACATTATAATAACTTTATCAAAAACACACCGTACTTTTCGCGCCGGGGAAAACATCGCTTGCCAGGCGCATCAAGAGTTCTTGTTTTATGACACATTGAGGAAAAAATCATGCCGAATACTTATAAACAATCGTTCAAACAAAATTATACCGATAATGTTGAGCTGTCTATTTTTAACTGCGGGCTGCAAAGCTGTGAGCGCGGCTATACCTGGGGGCCCGGCATCCGCGACCATTATCTCATTCATTACGTTGCGCGGGGCAAAGGCACTTACACGCTGAATGACACGGTTTTTGAGCTGAGCGCCGGCGACATTTTTCTTGCAAAGCCCAATCAGCTGATTACCTACTCCGCCGATGTTGAAGACCCATGGGAATACTATTGGGTCGGCTTCAACGGCGCATGTGCCAATAAGCTGGTGCAGCAGCTGCCTTTCAGTGAACACTGTCCTGTGCATCATTGCAAAAATACAGAAAAAGTAAAAGATGCCGTATTTAATATTTTCCTTTCGCGCGGCCCGGACCCTCGCAACGAAGCGCTGATGGTTGGCTACTTGTATCTGTTTATTGCAGAACTGATGAAAGAAGCGATGGAAGCTTCTCCGCGCGTGTCCAGTTCCAGCTCACAGTATGTCATCAACGCAATTAAATATATCCAGTTTAACTACTCGCACGATATCAGTATTGACGACATTGCAAAAGCCGTGGGCGTTTCCCGCAGCCACTTGTACCGCGTTTTTATGAGCAATGTCGGCCAATCTCCAATCGACTACCTCACCAATTACCGCATCAGCGAGGCGTGCTATCTACTGAAAAACTCTGAGCTCTCCATCGCGGAGATTGCCGTTTCCGTGGGCTTTTTCGATCAATTTTATTTCTCGCGCGTATTCAAAAAGAACAAAGGCGTACCGCCCAGCCGCTACCTGTCCACCCTGTCGGTCTCGCATGAAACTTCTGACGAAACCTGAATGAAGCTTTTTTCCTATAATGATTGTCATTTGATTTCGCCTTTGGAAAGGACCTGCCATGAACCTGAAAAAAAATCAAATCATTTCCCTGCATATTGATTCTCTTTCCAGCGACGGAAACGGCGTAGGCCGCTTTGAAGGACAAGCTGTCTTCGTTCCGTTTTCCGCGCCGGGCGACGAGGCGGAGGTTCGCATCGTCAAGGTTTGCAAAACATATGCATTCGGCATTATCCATCAGCTGCACACTCCCGCGCCCGGCAGAACCGCGCCCGGCTGCCCCATTTTCGGGCGCTGCGGCGGATGCGATTTTCAGCACATCACTTATGAAAATGAGCTTGCCGCAAAAACGCAGTTCGTCGCAGATGCCATGCGTCGTTTGGGCGGCATTACCCATCCGGTTGAGCCCTGCCTGCCCTCTCCTTCTCCGGAGCGCTATCGCAATAAAGTTCAATATCCCTTGTATGAAGATGAAACCGGTGCTGTTCGCGCCGGTTTTTACGCCGGGCGCAGTCACCGGGTCATTCCATGTGACGATTGTTTGCTTCAACCGTCACTGCTCAACGAGATCACTCGTTTTGCGTGCAGTCTTTTGACGCAGTTTGGCGTGCGCGCTTACGATGAACGCACCGGAACGGGTTTTGCACGCCACCTCTACCTGCGCCATGCCGTCACCACGGGAAAAGTGCTTGTGTGCCTTGTGGCAAACGGGCGCACTTTCCCGCAAGGCGAAGAATTTTGCCGCGCTCTTACAAGCGCTTTTGCCGAGATTGATTCCGTCGTTTTAAATATCAACGAGAAAAACACCAATGTGGTATTGGGGCCGGAGTGCATCACGCTTTGGGGCAACGGTGTCCTGCGCGATGAAATGGCCGGGGTTCCCGTCGCACTGAACCCGCTGTCTTTCTATCAAGTCAATACACAGGGCGCAAACTTGCTGTATGCGAAAGCAGCAGAGTTTGCCCAGCTGACCGGCAGTGAAACCTTGCTTGATTTATACTGCGGCGCGGGCACCATCGGCCTGTCGATGGCGCACCAATGCGAGCGCCTGATTGGCGTGGAAATTGTGCCCGAGGCGATTGAGGACGCAAGAAGAAACGCCCACCGCATGGGCGTCCACCACGCAGAATTCCATTGCGCCGACGCACAAAAAGCCGCGGCGATGCTGGCGCAGGAAGGTCTGCGTCCCGATGTCGTCATTGTTGACCCGCCGCGCAAGGGCTGCGATAACGCCACCTTGCGTGCGGTATTAGCCATGAAGCCGCAACGTATCGTGATGATCAGCTGTAACGCCGCCACCGCCGCGCGCGATGCAGCGTTTTTAACAGAGAATCATTATGAAATCAATATCATCCAGCCTGTTGATTTATTCCCGAAAACAAAGCATGTGGAAGTTTGCATCTCACTCGATCAAGCATATCCAGTTGAAAAGGAGGTATAGCATGAATACAACATCCTATGTTTTCAATCTTAGTTATGCAGACAGACTCGATGAAAAAATTTTTATTAAAGATATTTTAAAGAATTTTGATAAAGACACATTAGTAGGTTGCGGAATTTTCATCAATAATAACCCTTATGGTTTAGAGTTATTACTTTTCGCATCTTTCGCTAAGGATAGTTCGAAGTTTGAAGATTTTTTAAAAGCTAGATATCCGAATAAAAAAAGAATATTCAATTATTTTTTAGATGATATGATCGAATCTTTCCATAGTAGAGGTTACAATGTCGCAACTTTCATCGATAAAGTCGATGTTGATTTGATAATAACAGAAGCTGCAAACAATTTTTTTCTCTTTCCGTGCAAAAGCAAAATGAACAACACCTGGAAAAGCTACATTAATGAAAAAAAGCCGCCACTTGTTTTTTTATCTCATTCCAGCAAAGACAAAAGTATTGTGGATAAGATTTTTAATGAACTTCAAAAAAATGAAATATCTGCTTGGTATGATAAATATGAGATAGACCCTGGAGATAGCATAACAGAAAAAATTAATGCAGGCTTAGATAATAGTGACATCGGGATAATTTGTATTTCAAACAATTTTTTGAACTCCTCTACTGGGTGGACCAAAAACGAATTAAATTATTTTATTCAACGAAGAATGCGGATACCCGATAAACAGTTTATTGTTATAAATTTTGATGTTCCTCACGATGAACTGCCACCGTTATTGCAAGATTATAAGTATATAGATTTCAAAGAATCCGATGCAATAAGTATATTAATACAAACTCTCAAAAAGAAATGCAATACCGTTTAAAACATTAGATTTTACAAAATGAGCATTTCACTATTTATTAAATAAGAGTTGGGGGGGTGTGAACAATAGCTTTGCCCCCCAACTTACAGTGCATCAGCTCTTCTTTCTTTTAAAATTCTTTAATTGACGTACTTGACTCAAACATTCAGATTTTCCACTTCAAAGCTCTCCCAAGCGTCTAAAGCGGAAGCGCCCGATACGTCGCCGCTGTCGGAATAGCTGTCTACTGTGACGGTGTACGCACTTGTCCCCTCGACGTAGACTGTGCCGTCTGTTCCGACGACGGATACGGTATTCCCCTCGCTGTCTTTCATCGTACCGGCACAGGACAAAGCACTCACTGTACTGTCACCTGTGACAATCCATGTGCTGTCCGCATCGATATACACGCTGCCATAGCCGTCGCCGCCTGCACCTGTATTCGATTCGTCTTGAATCATTGCGCCCGTCCAAGTGCTGCCCTGCGTCAAATAAAAATCAAGCTTGCTGATGGAGTCCCAAATGACATCCCCTTCCATCGTCTGCTCGATGGCGGTAAAATGGCTGTCTGCGCCGTTTGCCCCTGCCGTGCCCCTGCCGTACCCCAGCCGCGCTGATTGCTGTTGCCCGTACATTTCAGCAAAAATTCGCTGTCATCTGCATTGACAATGTTTACATTGGAAAGCACAAAGGTAGACTCAGTGTTTGTGGTATAAAACATGCCGCCGTTCTTCGCGGTGAGAGTGCCGCCGCTCATTTCAAACGTGCTGTTGCCCACTTCAGAGTCACCGGACATGCTTTGATATAAAATCACATTCCGAGTACAGTCATTTTGCTCCAAGTCACTCATATTGCCCGTCAGGTCGCAGTCAAACAGCCGAATGGTGTTCAAGCCTTCAATACAGATTGCCTCTGAGCCGTTTGCCGTCAAATCCGCATCATGCACGGTAATATCCGCTGTACTATACACGGCGGGCGAACCAACCCCGTTTGAAGTATAAGAACCGCGTCCACTACCATGGTTCCGCTTCCGCGGTCAGAACGGATTGCCGCTGAGGATTCCCCGTTTGTTTCTACGTTCAAATCCCATGCATACAGCGTGCCGCCTCCCGCGACATGGATTCCGCCTGCGGTATTCTGCATAGCGGTAATCGTTGTATCAGAAACATAGGCTGTTCCGCTGCCGTATGCAAACACGCCCGCACCGCCTGCCGCATCGCTCTCAATCGTGCTATTAGAAATGTTCAGCGTTCCATCCGTTACGAGTGCCGCGGCGCCCACACCATAAAAGCTAGAGCTGTCGCCGCCGGTGCTGTCTTCGGAATGGCGCACAATGTTCATGTTGTCCAACGAAGCTGTAATACCTGCCGTTTGCACGAGCACCGCATTTTCATCGGCACCTTCAGAAGTAAGCGTCTCATCTGACACCGACGTATCTTCCGTGTACTCATTCACAGCAGAATAGCTTTCCGGCTCAGAAGCACCACCGCCCGGGCCGCCCGGCCCTGCGCCCATGCCGCCAGAGAGTGTAACCGAAATAGCCGTATTGTTTTCGTCTACTTCAATCGTAACGCTTGCGCCCACGGTAATGGAATCCGCCGTCAGTTCTTCCTGCGGCATGCCTTCGCCCATTCCATCCGGCGCTTGCCCCTCCGGCATTTCCGGCGGCGTTTCTCCGCTTTGCGCCATGCTCTCCCCTTCGCCTGCCTGTCCAGGCTGCTGAGGGGGTGTTCCCTCCGGCGGCTGCTCTCCACCCGCGCCCGGTCCCATTCCGCGTGCAATTACCGTATCGCTTGTCATTGCTGCGGTTACCGTCGCGCCGTCCTCGGTGCTGATGGTAATGCTTTCCTCGCTGATTTCCGTCACGGTTCCGGTATACGTTGTACCGGTCGTCGATGCCGATGCCGCGCTCACCGCCGATTCTGCCCCGTCTGAATTTTTCTGGCAGGCTGTCAGACTGATCGCCAACGCGGCAGCAATCACCACGCAAAAAATCTTTTGGAGCGCTACGCCCATACTGTATTTATTTTTCTTGTCCGGCTGAAAAACCATCTTACTGATACCTCCTGATTCGGAAATTCCAAAAGCATTGAACATCGGCAAATTGCGTTTTATCAAAGCTTTGCCATGCCGCGCTTTCTTCAACGGTTTCAGTGTAGCCCGGAAACATTGAACGAACATTGAACTTTATCGTTTTAACAAAAATCTCACACAAAACTCGATTCTCCCCGCCGGACAGCGAACAGCAATCGTTCCTTTATGTGCTGTCACAATCGCCTTCGCAATCGCAAGCCCCAACCCATAATGTCCGCTGTGGGCTCTGGCAGAATCGGTCTGATAAAAACGCTCAAACAAATGTTCGCGCTGCTGCTCGGGAATGGGCTCTCCTTCATTCGATACACACAGCACGGCATGCCTTTTCTCTCTTTTTAAAACCACCTCAACCGTTCCGTTCGGCTGATTGTGACGAATTGCATTGTCTAGCAAAATCGAAACCAGCTGTTTCAGCTGGACCTCATTTCCCTCCAATTGAAAGAAAAGGCAAACCCTTTCAAGATACTCTTTTCCCGCAAAAAGGAAAAAAGATTATACTATTTTTAAAAAATACTTGAATTTTGTCTGATAAAGGTGTATACTTTCGACAAACAAAACAGGGGAGCTTGTATCGGCAGGCTGAGAGGAAGTCATCTAACTTCGACCCTTTACCTGATGCGGATAATGCCGCCGTAGGAAGTCATATGACTGATTTTTTACAGGGGGCACGCGTGTGTTCCCTGTTTTGTTTTGCGAAAAAAGCAGGGGAGCTTGTGTCGGCAGGCTGAGAGGAAGTCATCCAACTTCGACCCTTTACCTGATGCGGATAATGCCGCCGTAGGAAGTCATATGACTGATTTTTTACAGGGGGCACGCGCGTGTCCCCTGTTTTTTTGCTGCTTTGTAAAAACAAAGAAATATGCGATAGGTAAGGAGAGTTATGCAGTGTTTGCAGAAATGTTTGAAAACGTCAGAAAAAACTGCCCGTTAATCCACAACATCACCAATTATGTCACCGTGAATGACTGCGCCAATATGGTGCTTGCCTGCGGCGCTTCCCCCATTATGGCCGACGACAAAGACGAAGTGGAGGAAATCACCACGATTTGCACCGGGCTGAACATCAACATCGGCACATTGAACGCCCGAACCATTGAATCCATGCTGCTTGCCGGTAAAAAAGCAAACGAGCTTTCGCATCCGGTAGTATTAGACCCTGTGGGAGCAGGTGCATCAGCGCTGCGCACGCAAACCGCATTCAAGCTGTTGGAGCAGGTAAAGTTTACGGTTATTCGCGGAAACATTTCTGAAATCAAAACGCTTGCTGTCGGCGCCGGCACCACCAAAGGCGTTGATGCCGACGTTTCCGACCGCGTCACCGAGGAAAATTTGGACGAAGCCGTTTCCTTTGCCAAAGCGTTTGCTGCAAAAGCCGGCTGCGTTGTGGCAATTACCGGCGCAATCGACATTGTTGCAGATGCGAGTACCGCCTACTGCATCCGCAACGGGCATCCCATGATGTCATCCATCACAGGCACAGGTTGCCAGCTCTCTGCCCTGACTGCCGCTTTTGTTGCCGCCAATCCGAATCAGCCTTTGCAGGCCGCCGCGGCTGCTGTATGCGCCATGGGGCTTGCAGGCGAAATCGCCCACAGCCGCCTCACCGAAATGGACGGCAATTCTACTTATCGCAATTATATCATCGACGCTATTTATCGTTTGACCCCCGAAGCACTGGAGAAAGGGGCTCGCTATGAAGTGCGATAAAAAACACATGCTGCTTTATGCCGTTACAGACAGTGCTTGGGTGGGGCGGCAAACCTTGATTGAGCAAGTGGAAAGCGCGCTGAAAGGCGGCGTGACCTGTGTACAGCTGCGCGAAAAAGACTTAAACGAAGCAGATTTTTTCGAGGAGGCTTTGCAAATCAAAGCCTTGTGCAAGCAGTACGGCGTTCCCTTTTTCATCAACGACAATGTGGACATCGCCATCCGCTGCGGTGCAGACGGGATTCATGTGGGCCAAGAGGATATGCAGGCCGCACAGGTGCGCAAGCTGGTAGGCGAAGAGATGATGATTGGCGTTTCTGTTCATTCCGTTGAAGAAGCGCTGCAAGCCGTGGAAAACGGCGCAGACTGTCTGGGCGTTGGCGCTATGTTCCCCACTGCTACGAAGCCGGATGCAAGCGCCGTTCCGCTCGATGTCCTGCGTGACATCTGCCGGGCGGTAACCGTACCCGTCGTTGCGATTGGCGGCATCGGAAAAGGCAACCTTTCCTTGCTGTCCGAAACGGGAGTAGACGGTGTTGCGCTGGTGAGCACCATCTTCGCGGCAGATGACATTGAGCAGGAATGCCGCGAACTGCGCAGCCTGTCTGAGCAAATGGTTGAGGCAGGAAAAGCGCAAACCGCCCCATGCACCAATTCATGATGCAACGCAAAAAAAAACGGATTGACGGCCTTATTCCGGCCGTTTCCGGCGGCAGATTGGGGGCACCACCTTCTGTCGCTTGATAAAAATAGTGCTGAAACGAAAGGAGAATTACCATGAAAACAGCATTATCGATCGCTGGCAGTGATTGCAGCGGAGGCGCCGGTATTCAGGCCGATCTGAAAACGATGACCATGAACGGGGTTTATGCCATGAGCGCCATCACGGCACTGACAGCACAAAACACCACCGGCGTTACCGCAATTTCGCAAACGACCCCCGGCTTTCTCAAAGAGCAAATTGACATGATTTTCACCGACATTCGCCCCGACGCCGTAAAAATCGGCATGGTTTCGGGCTGTGGCTTAATTGAGGTGATTGCGGAGCGGCTTCGCTTTTACCGCGCGGAAAACATCGTGTTAGACCCCGTCATGGCTGCTACCTCCGGTTCCCGGCTGATTGAACCGGATGCCATTGAAACTTTGAAAGAACTGCTTGTGCCTTTGGCAACGGTTATTACACCGAATATCCCCGAAGCGGAAATTTTGTCCGGGCGCTCTATTTCCAACGAGCGGGAGATGGAGCTGGCCGCCCAAGAAATCGCAAACGCCTTCGGCTGTGCCGTTCTCGTGAAAGGCGGCCATCAAATTCACGATGCAAACGATGTCCTTTTTTCTGACGGGCAGTGCAAATGGTTTCACGGCAAGCGAATTGACAACCCGAACACCCACGGAACGGGCTGCACGCTTTCCTCTGCCATTGCCGCCAATCTGGCAAAGGGCTATGACTTAGAAACTTCGATTCAGCGTTCGAAAGAGTATCTTTCCGGGGCGCTTTCCGCCATGCTCAATTTAGGACAAGGGCAAGGCCCGATGAACCATGCGTTTGACTTATGCGGTGAATTTGTAAAGGAGGCACAGCAATGAAAACAACAGAACGATTGATGAATGCGGCAAAAGACATTTGGCAAGCTTACAGCGAGCATCCGTTTGTGCTCGGTATTCAAAACGGCACTCTCGACAAGGAAAAATTTCGTTTTTACATCATTCAAGATTATTTATATCTCGAGGAATACGCCAAAGTGTTTGCCGTCGGCGTGGCAAAAGCCAAAAGCCTGGAAACGGCGAAGCTGTTTTCCAAGTACATTGGCGTGATGAACGGCGAACTGGATGTTCACAGCGGGTATCTCGCGAAATTCGGCGTAACGCAGGAAGAAATTGCCGCCGCGCGCCGTTCACTCGATAATCTTTCTTATACCTCCTACATGCTTCGTGTGGCGTATGAAGAAGGCGAAGCAGAAATCCTCGCTGCGATTCTCTCCTGTGCATACAGTTATGAGGTCATCGCCAAAAAGATGGTGCAGCAGCACCCAGCCTGCGTTGAAGACCCGTTTTACGGCACATGGGTTCAAGGGTATTCCTCCGACGCTTACAGTGAAGGAAACGTCGTGCTTTTGGACACGCTGAACCGCCTGACCGAACATTATACCGAGCAGCAGCTTGAGCATTTAACCGATATATTTGTTGCGTGCTCCCGTTATGAATTAAGCTTTTGGGAGATGTCTTGGCGCAGGCAGATGTAAAATAAAAGGCAGCAAAGCGAGTTTTCTTTCCGGCAAACGGAACAAATTTTTTTTGCGCCTTGCCCGGCATGACAAAAAGCCCGTGACGGCAGACAGAAATCGTCTGTCATCACGGGCTTATTTTCATAAAGAGAAAAGCAGAAACTGCGTTTTTTCTATACGGAAAAATGATGCCGGACTCAAAAAGAGCGCCCGAAAGGACTGATAAGGATTCTGTTTCAGCCTTGCCATGTCCCAAAAAGGGCCGTCTTATTTTATAATGCCGCCCGGCACACAGGAGCAAATCACACCTCTGTCCCCCATACTTCAAGCTGCGTGAGCGCAGGGAACGGAGAAGGATCGGTTTCATCCTTTTTCATATTGCAAATTGTCACAAACTCGGTGGTGCGGGGCTGCACGGCGAATCGCTGCGGCAGGCCGCTTTTTTCAAAATGCAGCACCTCTTTCGATCCATCGGAAAACACAAACTCCGCTTCTTTCCACCAGTTGTCATGCGGAAAATCTGCACGCAGGGTAACAACCAGTTCATCCACGCACACAGGACGTCCGAAATATACGGTCAGCTCCGCGTCCTCGCGGCGGTTGATGCCCCAGCTTTCAAAGGGGTACAAACCGTGTCCGGCGCTGGCAATGTTGCCGTCAATGGCGTTGCGCGCTGCAAACCACGCCTCGCCTCTTGTTTCCACGTTTGCTTTCGCGTGGGGGAAAACGCTGTTGTTTTCGTGGTGATCGAGCGGGTTCAAAGCCAAATTGCGGCGCGCGGCAATCTCCTGAGAGACAGCACAGCGGGCAAAAATCAGATGGCGCATGCCTGTAAAGGCTTTTTGAGAATAACACACGCGCTTTTCTTCAAAAGGAATCGGGAAGGAAAACTCCCCCGCATAACAGTAAACCAAAGCAGGCGCAAAGCTATCCTCTAACTGCAGCCAGAGATACATGTTCTCTTCGCAGTACAGACGAATTTCATCCCCTTGCCGGTAAGCCTGTTCATAGCACAGTGCAGCTACTTCGTCGGCTTGTGTCTGGGCCAGCACCTCGCCGTCCCTCACAACAGAAATCTGAATCTTCATCGCAAATTTCCTCCTTGATAATAAAAAATGATCGTTCTGATCAAAATGCAGCTTATTGTGCCGAATCTCGGTTGTGTCAAACGCTTTCGCTCAGTTACCGCTCATTCAAAGGCTGAAAATATTTTTTGTATTCATCGGAAAACAATTTGCCGCCCAGCCGACGCACATTGCCGTAAAGATGGCGTACCATCAGCTCCTCAATACCGGCCTCGGAGCGCGTGTCAATCATCCGCATCATCTCTTGGTGGTCGGCCAGAACCTCTGCAACGTTTTTTGCACCCACTACATCCAGCCGCATCAGCCGGGAATAGTCCGGATGCGGCCTTGTAATGCGCTGCCACAGCACGTCCTTGCCGGTGCGCAGGAACCACAGCTCATGCATCGCATGGTCACAGCTCAGAAACTCATAAATTTCAAAGTGTTCCACATCCTGCGCCTTTTCAGCCAGTGCCTCCATCTGATGCAGCGAATAGCGAACCTTCTCCACATCCGTAGGGGCAGCCATGCGCATAAAATCCCGAAACACCATGGATTCAATCGCCACGCGCTCATAAATCAGCTGTGAGGCAACCTCCAGATTGATGGGCGTAACTGTGGTGCTCTTGTGCGGAACAATCTGCACAAACTTGTTTTCCTGCAAGCGCTGCAAAACGCTTCGGATCGGGGTTCGGGAAACCTTGAATCGCTCACACAGGCTGTTTTCTGTGAGAACCTCTCCGGGGGCAATTTTTAAGGCGACAATCTCCGATTCTAAAATTTTGTAGATCTCGCGGTTACTCAGTGGTGCGCTCATGGTAAAGCTCCTTTTTTCGGAATATGGCTTTTCCTCTTATTATACGGGATAAACGCCAAAACTTCAACAGGAACTCCGCACCTATGTATACATAGTTTTTACACAAGCAAGCGGCACACTTTTGCATTTCAAACAAGAAAATCCTTGTTTTATCGGTAATAGTACCAAAAATAAAATTTTATTGCTTCATCTATTGCTTTTTACTGTCAGTCGTGCTATTATCTCCTTGTATACAAGTGTTTTCAAAATCTTGTTCAAAACTTCTTTTTCCCTGTTTTGAACACACCAATGTATACATATTCGCCTTTTTGTTTATGTTTCTTTACAGGAGTGATGAAAATGAGCATGTTTTCTTTGAACGGAAAAATCGCATTGGTTACCGGCGCTTCCTACGGCATTGGCTTTGCTATCGCCAGCGCACTTCATGAGGCCGGCGCTACCATCGTATTCAACGATATTAAGCAGGAGTTTGTAGACAAAGGCTTGGCCGCTTACCGCGAAAAAGGCATTGACGCTCACGGTTATGTGTGTGACGTCACCGACGAAACTGCTGTTAACGCTATGGTACAGCAAATTGAAAAAGAAGTCGGCGTGATTGATATTCTCGTGAACAATGCCGGCATCATCAAGCGCATCCCCATGTGCGACATGAGCGCTGCTGAGTTCCGTCAGGTGGTTGATGTCGACCTCAACGCTCCCTTCATCGTGTCGAAAGCCGTTATTCCTTCCATGATCAAAAAAGGTCACGGCAAAATCATTAACATTTGCTCTATGATGAGCGAGCTGGGCCGTGAAACCGTTTCCGCTTACGCTGCTGCTAAGGGCGGTTTGAAGATGCTCACTAAGAACATTGCCAGCGAGTACGGCGAGCACAACATCCAGTGCAACGGCATCGGCCCGGGCTATATTGCCACTCCTCAAACTGCACCTCTGCGCGAGGTTCAGCCCGACGGCAGCCGTCATCCCTTCGATCAGTTTATTATTGCTAAGACTCCTGCCGCTCGCTGGGGTGAGCCGGAAGATCTGGCCGGCCCTGCCGTATTCTTGGCTTCCGACGCTTCCAACTTTGTAAACGGCCACATTCTGTATGTGGACGGCGGCATCTTGGCCTACATCGGCAAACAGCCGTAATTTTGGCGCAAGCTGAAACCGAAAAATCAACCGGGCGGGTCTTGTTTCGGGCCCGCCATTTTGAAAAAGAGGTAAGAAAATGGATATTCGCTATTCCTGCAACCAGCGTGATTTCAAACGCTATACCACCGAAGAAGTACGCGATGAGTTTTTGATTTCCGGCTTGTATAAAGCGGACGAAATTGTCGCTGTATACAGCCACGTTGACCGCATGGTCGTTCTTGGCTGCATGCCCGTGAAAGAGAGCGTTTCCATCTCCAAAGGCATTGACGTGTGGGCAAACTTCGGCACGAAGTATTTCTTGGAGCGCCGCGAAATCGGCATCTTCAACCTGGGCGGTTCCGGCACTGTGGTGGCCGACGGCGTTTCTTATCACCTGAACTACAAAGACTGCCTGTACATCACGCAGGGCAATAAAGAGGTTCACTTCTCCAGCGACAGCGCCGACACCCCCGCGAAGTTCTACATGGTGAGCGCTCCGGCGCATTGCAGCTATGAAAACAAGCTGATCACCATTGAAGAAGCCGCGAAACGCCCCTTGGGCTCTGTGGAATCGTGCAACAAGCGCACCATCAATCAGTTCATTCACCCCAGCGTACTGAAAACCTGTCAGCTTTCCATGGGTATGACTGCTTTAGAGCCGGGCAGCAACTGGAACACGATGCCCAGCCACACGCACGAGCGCCGCATGGAGGTTTACACCTACTTCGAGCTTCCCGAAAATCAGGTTGTGTTCCACATGATGGGTGAGCCCACCGAAACGCGTCACATTGTTATGCAGAATTTCGATGCGGTCATCAGCCCCTCTTGGAGCATTCACAGCGGCGTAGGCACCAGCAATTATACCTTCATTTGGGCCATGGGCGGCGAAAATATGGAATTCGACGACATGGACGTGCTGGCTACGCCCGACTTGAGATAACCATTTCCATATACACTCTTATTACAGCAGAACTTCCGGGCGCAAAACTGTGCCCGGAAGTTCTGCTTTTCTTGTATACAAGCAGAAATACAGGCTTTTGAGAAGATCCGCTTTGCGCTTTGTTCTGCATGCTTTGTAATGCATGCAGATGCGCACAAGGTTCATGCAAATTTTCCCAAAGCTATCTCTTGACAGATTTTATGCGAGAAGCATTGCGTTTGAAATTCACCAATCCAAAACAATGCCCTCCGGCATTTCGTCCGAAAAAACAACGGTGCGTCCGTGCCCGGAAAAACCGTCGGCGCACAGCAGTCCCACCGGAGTGGGCATATCACCGTGACGTTCCAGCACGACCGTTCTCTCATTCCCCCGCTGCAATCGCACCGCTTGAGCGGGAATTGTCAGCGGCTGGCCGTCGGTTCGTTCTACCGGCACAAGCCGGGCACAAAGGGCATCTTCCGCGGCCAAATCCAAAACCGTGACAAGAGATACAACCCCCTTATCCTGCCGCCGAACCGTGAGCACATCGCCCTCTTCCAATCGGTTGTAATCCGTGGAATAAGCCCCTTTGGACAGACTGCACTGCGCATCACTCAAACAATGCAGTGCCGCACGCGCCTGCTTTCCTTTCCAGCGCACGGTGCGGCCTTCCATGCAGACGCTTCCCGCGCCAAAGTGGAAATACTGCTCATAGCAATGCGGCGTTTTTTCATCGGCAAAAAATTCATCGAAAATGACGGCGGCACAAAGCTTTTTCAGCCAAACCACACGGCGGAACACGGCAATCCCTTGCTTGATATACCCCAAATGGCCGCCGCAGACAAGGTCCGCTGTCGGCGTAAAGCGGAACGGAAGTTTTATGGGAACTGCCTGGCTGACATAAGCCCAAGTATCTGCACAGGGGCTGAAATCCATTTCATCCACGCGGGTGGTGTTGTGCGCAGAGGGACGTTTCAACTCCAAACGCTGGGGACAGTCCACATAGGTATATCGGCCCGTGTCAATTAGAAAATCCTCACCGAGGCATCCCGCATCTACATGCAGCTGGTCGGCATGGCCATGGCCGCCGCCCATGCTGCCGCAATGAAAGCGCAGATAAGCCGCCTGCGGGGTGCGCGCGGTGCGAAGCATATAGTTTCCGCTGTCGGGCAGTGCATCGGAAGCGCACGCATCTTGCGTTTCCGGCAGCTGCGCGAGCCGTGCGGCACAATCCGCGCCAAAATCCCAGTAGTTTTCCTCCAGCGGCTTACTTCCCGCGGCGGTGCGCAGCACTGAATCTTGAAATAAAAGCGCCCCCATCGCCAGAATATCGCGGGCGTCGGCATCGTCAGAGTCCGATTGGCAGGGCAAACAGCCATTCGGCTTCACCCAAGCTTCAAGCGCCCGGAACATCTTGTGCACATTTTGCTCAAAACGCCGGGGCACTTCTATGCCGTTTTGGCGCGCGATGAGCAATACATCCGCCGCATTGTGCAGCACTTCACAGTGATACATCGGGCTTTGCTCCCACTGACTGCCGTCACCCATGACCGAGCGGTGCAGATTTTGGTCGAGCCGCCCCAAGGCCAAGGTCTGCCACTCCTGCCGCCGGAACAATACGCCCAGCAAAAACAGCCCGTGATCCTGCAAAACACCCCAGTTAGAAATTTTTTGAAACTCGCCCCACTTACCAGTGAGGTACTCCCCGTGGCGCAGCAGACAGTCTTTTATCTTGTTCCATAGCGGCTCGGTGAGCACGCCGCTGTCCCCCACCAGCTTGATGGAACGCAGCCAATATTCACAGCGCAGGCCCGCTTCCAAGCTGCGCCAGGTATTTCCTTCGCTTTCTGCCGTTAACGGGACACGGTCAATCCAGTCTTCGATTAAGCGCGCCCATTTTTCGGCATAACGACGATCATGGGTATATTGCCAAGCTTTGCCCAGATTGACAAAGCTGGTGTGACGATTCATCGCATACAGCCACTCGGCATCCGATCGAGGAATATGCGCCCAATCAATGTCCGATTCATCGGGGCCGAACTGTACCGGTTCATAAGTGCGCTCCATTTCCCAATGGTCGCGGAACACAAACCGATTTTCGAGCACATCGTCCGCAATAGAAATACAGCGCCGCGCATCCTTTGGGCAATCGCGCAAAACGGCGGCCGCTGCGGCCGACACATCAGAACACCAAAAACCTTGCAGCATTTGTCTGCCTCCCCTGTTTTACCAGTACAGCTTCCAATCCTTTTCCAAACGGGTGAGCAATTCCATATAGAAATAGTCGCCCCATGTGTTGCACTCATCCACCCCTCTGTCTTTGGGAATGGGGTTATAAGGCGAATTTTTCGCATATACGCCGTGCAAAAGCAAGCCGTTGGACACCGCCGGGTCTTTCACCGCACAAGTTTCCCACAGAGCCTGCGCCATTTTTTTTGCCATTTCCGTATAGTGGTGCGCTTCCTTTTCGGGCAGATATTTTGCCATTTCCAGCATGCCGCACGCCGCGATTGCGCCCGCTGAGGAATCGCGCGGTTCGTCGCCGCTGGTGAACTCCAAGTCCCAATAGGGCACCAAATCTTCCGGCAGATGCTGCAGAAAATAATCGGTTACATCACGGAACAAAGGAATGCACGCTTCATTTTTCGTGTACTTATAAGCCAGCGCCATGCCGTACACACCCCAAGCCTGCCCGCGCGCCCAAGCGGAACCGTCACGGTAACCCTGCTGGGTAGAACCGCGCACGGGTGCGCCTGTTTCCGGGTCAAAGAAATAAGTATGATAAGTGGAATGATCCGGCCTTACGAGGTTTTCCATGCTGGTTTTCGTGTGCGTGAGCGCAATATTGCGGTATTTTTCATCGCCGGTCACTTCACTGGCCCAGTACAAAAGCGGAAGATTTAAAAGGCAGTCAATAATCAAGCGATAGTTATCGGGTGCGCCCAGCTCGCCCCACGCCTGAAGGAACTGCCCTTTTGGCTGAAAGCGGGCAATGAGATTATCTGCCGCAAGCAGCGCGGCTTTCTTTGCCGTTTCACTACCGGTAAGCCGCCACGCTGCCACGCAAGAAGGCGTATAGAGAAAGCCCATGTCATGGTGGTTGACATCAATCTTTTTCTCAATGCGCTCTAAAAAGCTGTCCACCTGGCGCAAAGCAGCCTTGCGGAACGCTTCATCCCCCGTGTGCTCCCATGCCAGCCAATACTCGCCCGTGGTAAATCCGGTTGTCCATTCCACATTTTCACCGGCGGGGTAAAAATTATTTTCGCTGCACGAAAAAGGAAACTTTTCGGTAAACTCATCCAAAACGCCGCGCAAAAGCCCGCACGCCGTGTCCAGCGCCAAAGAGGCTTGTTTCTTTTCCATCATTTCCATCGGTTTCATCCTTTCATTTTAAAGATATTTCTGAAAATATCGAGCATGCCGCAGCTCAAAGCTGTGTGCGCAAGGGAATGCACATATTCCAAGACCGCGTCATCGTGGCAAAACACGCTTCCTGACCGTCGTTCGTGGCGCAGAAAAGATGGGTGGCACGGCCTTGCTCGTCAAACAGAATAAACGGACGGTCCATATTGCCCGCAAGACGCGTTTTTCCATCGCTCCACAAAATTTCCAGCGGCAGCATTGCTTGCGCATCCACTTCCCAGCGGATGCCGTCTGTGCTGTGGGCATTCATAATGCGCCCTACCTGTCCAGTATAAGCGCCGTTCCAGTCTTTTGCAATCATGGAATATCCGCTGTCGGTTTTCCAAACAAACGGATCTTCTAAAATTCCGGGCTCGCCATCGAAAAGCGGAGTATCTAAGCGCTCATAAGGGCCGTCCCACTTGGGGGCAAATGCCACCCCCAGCTTCATATCGCTGAACATTTCATTTCCCGTACACCGGTCATACGGCGGCCTATGCCAAGTGCGGGTTTTATACACCAGCAGACAGCTGCCGTCCTGCGCGATGCAAGGGGCCGGATTGGAGGTGAAAAAGTCGTCAAAATGCCCCGGGCGCACATCTAAAAGCGGATGATCCATCCGTTTCCATGGGCCGAACACGCTGTCTGACACCGCCGCGCCGATGCGTTTGCCTGCGCGGGCCGCAAGCCAAGGCAGGCTGTCATGGCACAGGCTGCCGTCAGCGGGCACATCCGGGAACGGATAAGTCGTGCCCACATAGAACAAAACATATTTTCCGTCCACACGGCAGATAGAAGGGTTGTGCGTCACGCGGCCATCCCACCAGCCGGCGCCGCGGGCAGGCAACACCACTTCGCGGAAGGTGTAAGGGCCTTCCGGGGTATCGCTGTCGGCGCGCACAATTTCACTGGCTACGCCCCAGCCCGGATGAAACGGCAATGTTTTGGGCCAGCGCGAGGCAAACATGTGATATCGGCCGTCCTCCCCCCGGATGACACTGCCGCACCACACCCAATATCCGTCCATCGAAAAACCGCCGCCCACCGGAGCGGGCAGCAGCATTTCGGGGCTCAGTTTTTCCAATCGTTTCATAAAACAGAGCTCTCCTTATTCAGTTTGGGCAGGAATGGGTCGTGTTCCCTTTCCAGCCACTCGGCTAAATAACCCTCCAACACCTCGGCTTCGGGACACTCTGCCGCCCGGCGCAATTTTTGGGGCGCTTGCTGCATCGGGTCTTGCTGTAAATCATACAAAAGCCGCTGCATCGGGCTGTCAGGCGCATACCCGGCATCGACAATATAAGTATATCGTTTGCTGCGAATACCGCGCCAACCCATCGATTTCGGGTCAATACCGGCCTTTTGCAAAGGCTCCAGCAGAGCCAATCCGCCCGGGCATGCATACAAATAGGTAAAGCTGTCTTCGCACGCTGCACCCGTCAGCAGCTCCTTTGCGGCCGACCGGCCCTCCATCGTGTCAGGGACGGGCAAATCCAGCAATTCCAACAGCGTCGGGGCAACATCGGCACTGCCGATTACCTTGCCGCAGGTTCCTTGCGGAATGCCTGCACCGCCCACGACCATGGGAATACCAATCGACTCTTCATACCACACATGCTTTGCCATCAGCCCGTGACTGCCCATCATGTCGCCGTGGTCGGCAGTGAGCACCACAATGGTATTCTCGTCCAGCCCCAGCTCTTTCAGGCTATCCAGCAGACGGCCGAACTGCTCATCTAAGCCGGACACCGCCGCGAAATAGTCGCGCGTGGCCTGCTGCAAATCCTCCTCGGTCATTTTGCTGGCTTCGGGGGTGTGGTAATGCAGGTGCTCGGCATCTACATTCTCCCTCACCGGGAATTTTAAATCTTTGTATAACTGCCGATATTGTTCGGGTACATAATGATAGGGGCTGTGCGGCGGGTTCCACGAAAGGAACAAGGCAAAGGGCTGTTCTTTCTCGGCCGCATCCTTCAGATATCGGATGGCTACATCTGTTTCGTGCTCCGGCGACCATTGTTCCACCCGAATGGGTTCGGGCGAGTCCGTCCAATAATGCGGGGTGAGGTGGGTGTCGCAGGTATTGTAGGCATACCAGTAGTCAAAGCCGTGACGGCGCACTCCCGGCGGGGTGTAGGCGTCCCAATCGCGCGCGCCGGACAAAGGCTCCGGGGAGTGGTTGATCTCCGGCTCGTCGAGGTGCCACTTGCCGATATATGCTGTGCGATAGCCGTTTTCTTTCATCACTTCGCCGATGCATACTTCCTCGTCGCGCAGGCGCACGGAAAGCCCCGGCTTACAGTTGGTAAACATCCCCGTACTTTGAGGCCACCGTCCGGTAAACAGGCTGGCGCGGTGGGGTGAGCAAAGAGGAAAGCTGCTTGTGGCATCGGTGCAGTACATGCTCTTTGACGCAAAAGCATCCATACGAGGGGTCAGCACGGGGTCCTGCCCCGCGCAGCCCATGGCCATCCGCCTCCACTGGTCGGCAAAAACAAACAGCAGATTTTTACAAGACATATGGAATTCTCCTTCTCAAAGAAAAAGGTGAAAATTTCGACTTTTCAAAAAGCTTTTAGCCTTTCAAGCCGCTGCTTGCAATACCCTGTACAAAGTAGCGCTGGCAGAACGCATACATGATAATAACGGGAATCAGGCTCACCACGCTGGCGGCCATAATCAGCTGATAGTCGGTGGAATACTGGCCCACGAACATGCGGATACCGAGAGGAATCGTCTTGTTCGATTCAGAGTTAAAGTAAATCATGGGGCCCATAAAATCATTCCAAACATTCACAAAAGTGAAAATAGCCAAAGTAGCCATCGCAGGCTTTGCCAAAGGCAGCACAATGCGGAAGTAAATGCCGTATTCCGAAAGGCCGTCGATACGCGCCGCTTCCAACAATTCGTTGGGAATACCAAGGAAAAACTGGCGCAGAAGGAACACGCCGAACGCCGCAAAGCTGGACAGCAGCACATAGCCCAGATGAGAGTCTACAAGGTTGAACTTCTGCATCATAATGTACTGGGGCAGCATGAAAATTTGCCAGGGAATGGCAATGGTAGCCACATAGCACAGGAACAAGGTATCGCGGCCGGGAAACTTACACTTTGTAAAACCGTAAGCGGCGAAAGAACAGGTAAAAAGCTGGATGATGGTAACCAAAATCGTCAGCTTGGCGCTGTTTTTGGTGAAAAGGGCAAAGTCTACTTTTTCCCAAATTTTCAGATAGTTATCCCAATGGAATGTTTCGGGAATCCAGCGAATGGGGTTGCTGAAAACCTCTGTTGACAGCTTGAAGGATGCAGACAGCATCCAGATCAGCGGCAGCAGGGTGATGAGCGTCAGCGCAATCAGCAAAATGTATTGGAAAATGCGCACGCCTATTTTTGTCTGTTGTACCATAACGCCGCCTCCTTACATAAAATCAGTAAACTTCTTCTCTACCCGGAACTGCAAAATGGTAACGCCGCCCACAATCAGGAAAAGAATCATGGCGGCTGCACTGGCAAGGCCATAATGCAGGTAAGAGAAGGATTCTTTGTAGATATACATGCTAAGCAGAGTGGTAGAAGTTCCCGGCCCGCCTTCCGTGAGGGCGAAAATCAAATCAAAGGTTTTAAAGCTGTTGATTGTCAGCATCATAATAACAAAGAAGTGGCTGGGCCTGAGCATCGGGAAAGTGATGCGGCAGAACTGCTGCCATTTGGTTGCGCCGTCGATTTCGGCGGCCTCATACAGCGAGTAGGAAATGCCCTGCAAAGCCGCTAAGTAAATGACCATAAAATAGCCCATGTTTTTCCAAATACTTACGATGATGACACCCGCCAGCGCCCATTTGGTAGAGGACAGCCAGCCGGGCAGCGCATCGGCAGGTACACCGATGCTTTCCAAAAAGATGTTCACCGGGCCGCCGTCCTTCATGAACATGGCTTTCCACACGGCGCCCACCGCCACGACAGACGCCACATACGGAAAGAAGATGGCACTGCGGAAGAACGTTTTGCCCCGCAGCTTTGTGTTCAGGATAAGCGCAAGGCCCAAAGCGGCCACCGCGCTGAACAGCACATTGAACACGCAGTAAATAATGGTTTGCACCAGCGATTCGCGGAAGATGCGGTCTGCAAAAATGGTTTTAAAATTATCGAACCAAACAAACTCCATCTGCGTGAAGCCGTCCCAGTCCATAAACGCGAGGATAAAGGAAAAGACCACCGGGATTAAAACAAAAATCAAAAAACCAATAAAGTTTGGCAGGATAAAGGAAATACCCACCAGTGCATTACGGCGTTCCATGCTCATGGCGCTTTTCTGCTTTGGTTTCATGTGCACTCCACCTTTCCATTTTTTCTCAAAAAAAGTGGGGCAAGCTTACCCTGCCCCACCCTCATTCAGCTTATTACTTCAAAATTTCAGCGGCGCGGGAGCCCATATTGGCAAGGCCCTCATCTACGCTGCACTCTTTCAGCATAATCAGGCTGTGCTCTTGGCCCAGCATGTCGTTCACTTCGGTGACACTCTCCTGGATGGGACGGTCGGCCACAATGTTCTCAACCTTCAGAGCTTCGGCCAAGCCCTCGGGCATGCCTTCCTGCTCTTGTACCAAAGCCAGAATTTCGTCGTTCAAACGGCCGGGAATTGCGCCTACCTTGGCGTACTCATTGGCGCTCTCTTCACCGGACATAAACTTCACAAACTCCCAAGCCAAATCCTGCTTCTCAGAAGCCGGGTTGATCACGATAGGTGTTGTAGCGCCCACCGTGTAGCCGGCGGAAACATTGTCGGGGTGCGGCAGGGTGGCAACGCCCCACTCCTTCAGGTTTGCTTCCCCATTTTTGATGGACTCGGTGATGGTAGCCATATACCATGTGCCCATGGGCATCATAGCAACGTTACCGGCGGCAAAGGCGCCGGAGTAGTGGATGTTGCCGCTTTGCAGCTCACCAAACTCTTGAATGGCTCCGGCATCCTGCAAACGGAGAACCATTTCATAGTACGGCTTGAAGAAGTCATAGTTGCTGTCGTAGTCCATAATGGTGTGCTCGCCGTCCTGAACGCCCCAGTTCTGAACACAAGCCTGCCAAGTGTGGAAGTAAGCGCCGTAGCAATTCGCCGCTTTGGAAATATCCATCGCCAGCTTTTCAAACTCTGTCCAAGTCATATCGTTGCTGGGATACTCCATATTTGCCGCGTCGAACAGATCTTTGTTGTAGAACAGCACATAGTAGTCGGTGCGAACCGGCATGCCATACTGGCGTCCTTCAATATTAAAGGGTTTGTCGGTGCCGTTGTAAGCAGACATATCCACGCCGTCGGCCTCAATGTAATCGGTGAGATCGAGAAGTTGATTTTTCTTGTACAAGTCGTATGTGCTGGAAGCATCTTTAATAAAGTAAGCGTCCAAATCACTGCCGCCGTTGAGCATCACGTTCAGCTTCGTGTTGTAGTCGGTGGAGGGAATGTCGAGAATCTCAATTTTCACGTTGGGATTCGCGGCTTCAAACGCCTTAACAGAATTGGATACACTGGGGTTTGAGGTGTAGTCCCATGTGGCTACCTTGAGCACCTGCTGCTCACCGGAAGCCGTGGAACCCGCTGCGGTGCTTCCGGCGGCCGTGCTGCCGGAAGTTTGGGCAGAACTGCCGGCTGCGCCGCCGCAGCCTGCGAGAACGGTCAACGCCGTTGCAAAAGCAAGTGCGCCTGCAATGAACTTTTTCATGTCACTGATCTCCTTCATTCTCTAATTTTTCCTGACAGGGTTTTGAGCGCCTGCCTTCCTTGTGCCATTATTGTACCAAATGACAAGGCGGGATTGAATTCAAAAAAACCGGGTTTTCTATTAAATTTTTCATCTGTTTTTCATACACCGTCCAAAAATCTAATAATATTTTAACAACTATTAAATATCCACACAATGCACAGCATCTAAATTGAAATTTCATAAATAGTACAATATAATAGGCCTGTATATAGTTTTCGTCCCTCGCCGGAAGGAGGATTTTTTCTTGTTAAAGCATCTGCGCAGCATCAAATTTCGGCTGATCGCCTCTACCCTGCTGTGCGTGGCGACGGTCACGCTTGTGAGCAACTTTTATCTTTTTTACTATTTAAATAAAATTATCGACGAAAAGAGCATTCGCATCCAGCGGATGTATCTCACTTCACTGCAAACGCAGATGAACGACTATATGGACAGCATCACCTCACTGGCCATTCTCTGCGCCAGCGACCGCGCCGTCGAACAGGCTACCCGCCCCGGACAAAACATCACCTCCTCTACGTTAAAAGCACAGGAGCAGCTCAACTCCTATCTCACCGTGTGCCCGGTGGCCTCCTATGTGGATAAGCTGATTGCCTTTAATGAGGACGGGCTCATGATTCATGCCCGCTCTTTGCAAAACGGCTCCAGCAGCGACGTGCCGTCTATCCTATCGCTTGCGCTGTACCAGCAAACCTGCGAAGACGATTTTAATGCTCCTTACTTAGCGGCACTTTCGCCGTCCCTGCAAAGCGGTGAAACAACGCTGGCCATTTTGTGCCCCATTCCCAACACACTCGGACAATCCGGCGGCCGCTTTATTTATATGGAAGTGCAATTAAAACTATTCAACAATGCCCTGCTGCCGTATCTCGGTGCCTACAACATTTTCCTCACCGACTCAGAGGGCGGCATGGTCAGCCCTTACGCCCCCACTTCGCCCGATTTTTCCAAATTAACTCCGGACAGCAGCGGCATTGCCCGCTTCGAAGGCGCCGAGTATCAAATTGACCAAGCCCCCCTCTCTCTGGCCGGGCTGTCACTCCATTCCTACTATCGGGTAGACCTGCTGGAAGAAAACGGCGCGCATCTGCTGTACACCCTGCTGGTGGTACTGATTACAAGCCTGCTGCTGGGCGTTATTCTAACGGTAATCGTATCCGCTTACATTGCAAGGCCGGTGCGGCGCTTGAATGAGCGCATTCAGCGCATTACAAAAAATGACTTTTCGTTCGACCCTGCCATTGAGCGCTCGAAAGACGAACTCGGCGAAATTGGCCACACCGTCAACGAAATGACAATGAGCATCAAGCATCTGCTGCGTCAGACGGAAGAAATGTACATCCGCCGAAAAAATATTGAAATTGAACTGCTGCAAAGCCAAGTGAACCCGCATTTTCTGTATAACACCTTAGATACCATCCGTTGGATGGCGGTGATTCAGCAATGCCCCGGCATTGCCGGCACTGTAACCAGTTTGGTAAACCTTTTGAAAAATCTCGCCAAGGGCACCCAGGACAAGATTCCTCTGAGAGAAGAGCTTGCCCTGCTCAACGACTACATCGCCATTCAAAACGTGCGCTATGTAGAAACTTTTACTTTTGTGAACGAGATTCCGGAAGAACTGCTGAATCTGCGCATTATTAAGCTCACTTTACAGCCCCTTGTAGAAAATGCCATTTTCCATGGAATTGAGCCGACCGGAGAATGCGGCACCATTACCCTTTCGGCTCAGCTGCAAGAAGATGAGCTGATTATCACTGTGGCGGACGACGGCGCGGGCATCCCGCCGGAAAAGCTGGCTGTGCTGCTCACTGCGCACCACAAGAAAAACCGATCCTCTCTCAACGGCATGGGTGTAGCCAACGTCCATCAGCGTTTGCAGCTTACCTACGGCAAAGATTACGGTTTGACAGTAGAGAGTGAAGTGGGCCAATACACACGAGTGCACGTCCATGTACCCAAGGAGGAATGACGATATGTATCAGGTACTTCTCGTAGACGATGAGCCGATTATCCTATCCGGAATTAAATATCTGATCGACTGGGAAAAGAACAACTGTCAAATTGCAGACACGGTCCGAAACGGAAAACAGGCGCTGGAAAAGCTGCGTACTCTTGGGCCCGACATTGTCATCTGCGATATCTCTATGCCGGTGATTTCCGGCACTGAGCTGCTCGCCCTTGCCTCGGAAGAAAGCCCCGATACGGTGTTCATCATGCTTACCAACCATCCGGATTTTCATCTCGCACAGGAATCTCTGCGCTTTAAGGCGGTGGACTATCTGCTGAAAAGCCAGCTTACCGCCGAAAGTTTGGAAGCCAGTTTAGCCCGGGCCTGTCAAGAACGGGATAAGCGCGCTAAGCTTACACGGGTGGAATTGGTAGATTCCTATTTGCAGGAAGAGGAACAGCGCGCCTTGCACATAGCCGTGCACCGCCTTACTCAAGCAATGAATTCCAAAGACGGCGGACTTGGAGAAACCAGTGCGGTGCTCCAGCGCCACGGCATCACCGACGGCTGGGGTATGGCGCACATTCCTCTGAACTTCTCCCATACCAAGCTGGGGGAAGGCGCTCCCGCTGAAACTCGCCGTTTAGCCGACTGGGAAACCGACATGCTCAACAAGCTGGCGGGCAACCTTTTCCCCCATCATTTGCTGTTTTGCCCCAACAAGCTCAGCCAACAGCTGTTTTTGCTTTGCTGGGGCGTGCCTTCGGAGGAATGGGAGCGGCGGATGTTACAGTTTTCGGCCAAGGCGCAAAGTGCCAGCGCTACCATCACTCAAACGCAGCTGCGCGTCATGGCCACCGACTTTTTCTGCTCACCGGAATCCCTTACAGAATGTCGGCGTCAGCTCGTACTGCTTCAGGAATACAGTTATCTTGAGCAAGAGGGCACTTTCTTTCGCGAATTTGAACCGCTTACCTTTCAGCCGCTGAATCTTTTAGGCTTCGGGGGCCGCCTTTCGGCAGAGCTGCGAAGCAAAAACCCTGCCGGAGTGAATAAACTGCTGGAACGCGCTGAAACCAAAATTCGGGAAACCATTCATGAAAAGGCGCAAGCCGAATGGCTCTGCGGCGAAATTTGCGCAGCCGTACTTGAGGTTCTGAGCGCTGAAAACGAGATTCCTCTGTGCCGCTACTGGGAACAGGTGCAGCTGTTAAGACGCAGCCAAGCGGTTCACTGGCTGACACTGCTGAAAAATGAATTATGTGCTTAGATGGAACAATACGCTTCCGGAAAACAAGAACTCATTGAAAAAGCCAAGCAGTATGTGCTGGACAATGTGGAAAAGCGGATTATGCTGCAAGATGTGGCCGAGCATGTCTGCATCTCTCCGGGCTATTTGTCGGCGCTTTTCAAAAAAATGTATAACCAAAATTTTTCCGATTATATCAACCATGTGAAAATGGAGCGAGCCTGTGAGCTGATTCAGCAAGGCCGCTATCGCATTTATGAGATTTCCGATATGCTCAGCTTTGAAAATGCGTACTATTTTTCTCAAGTATTTAAGCGTCATATCGGCACAACACCCACCGGATATCAAAAACAAATCAGGAGAGAGTGATATGTGGAGTAAAGCGGAACTATTTGAAGCCCTTGCCGCACGCGTGTCCTGTCGGCTGGAACCTCCGGACATGTCCTTTTGCCAACTGGCCGAAACACCGTGGGGAAAAAGCCAGCTGGACGCCCTGCGCCGTCAGGGAGAGGAATGGCTCAGCCAACCCACGCCCGAGCTGAGCTATCAGCTGTTTGCCGAATATGCACGCAGCGGCGACCGAAGCCGGTTTCAACGCCCTTATTTTGACCGCCGGGGACGATTGCTGACATTTGCCCTGCTGTGCCGTTTACAGCCGGATGACCGCTGGAAAAGGGCGCTTGAAGATATTCTGTGGGCAATTTGCTCCGAGCCGTTCTGGTGCATCCCGGCGCATTTTCTGGATACGGACGAACAGCCTTTGCCGTTTGATGCGTGGGAAACATGCTTAGACCTTTTTGCATGCGAAACGGGCTTTGCCCTTGCGGAAACGCTGGTTTTATGCCGTGATTTACTGGACGAAACCGTCAAAGCACAGGTGCATGCCCAAATTGAGCGCCGGATTCTGACGCCCTTTTGCCGCGCCGAACAAATCCACCGCTTTGAGTCCATGCACAACAACTGGTGCGCCGTCTGCGCCGGCGCCATCGGCGGTACAGCCATTCATCTGGTTTCCGACCGCGCGCGGCTGGCGGAAATTTTGTGCCGTTGTCTGTCCACCATGCAAACCTACCTTGACAGCTTCGGTGAGGACGGTGTGTGCACCGAAGGGGTTGGCTATTGGACTTACGGCTTCGGCTTTTTCACCTGCTTTGCCGATTTGCTTTCAGAGCGCACTCAAGGGACCTGCAATCTGTTTTCCCTGCCAAAAGTAAAAGCGATTGCCTTGTGCCAGCAGCACTATTTTCTATCGGAGGGCTGCACGGTAAGCTTTGCAGACGGCAGCATGGCCGGAGGCTACCGGATGGGGCTTTCGTGCCGACTGCAAGAGATTTATCCGGAATGTGCCATTCCCTCCCCCGCCTGCGCCGACGACCTTCTGCGGGACAGCTGCTATCGCTTTTGTCTTGGGCTGCGGGATTTCATTTGGTACCGGCCTGGCGCCCGGCTTGGTTTGCCTGCACGGCGCAGCGTATGGCTTGCAGACGCTCAGTGGCTCATTTCTGCCTCTTCCTCTCTGTGTCTGGCTGCCAAAGCAGGCAATAACGGAGAAAGCCACAACCACAACGACTGCGGTTCCTTCCTCGTTTGTCGAGAAGGCGAACAGCTTTTATGTGATTTTGGCGCCTGCTTATACGATGCCCTGTCTTTTGGCCCGCTGCGCTATGAGCGCTTTGTCCATGCCTCTCGGAGCCATAACGTAGCCATGCCCGCAGAGTGTCAGCAAGCCCCCGGCAGCGCTTACCGCGCCCAAGAGGTTTTGGCTGAATGCGGCCAGCAAGATCGGCTTTCGATGGAGCTGTCGGGCTGTTATGAGTCCCCCAGCCTCAATCATTACCATCGCAGTATTTGTCACGATGTCCCGGCTAAGCAAATCATCGTGCGGGATGCGCTCGATTTTTCCAGCCCGGAAACGTGCACTGAGGTGTTTGCCAGTCCGTACCCCATCACTTTAGAGGACGGACACGCCGTTTTTGCTTCTCCACACGCGAAGCTTGAGCTGACATTCCCTGATTCTCTCAGTGCAAAGCTTCTCACTGAAACGTATTTGGCACACAATTCCGGAGAGGAAACAACAGCGTATCTGTTACATTTGGACGCTGAAAAAGCACTTTGTCACGAGTACACTTTTGTCATTCGCGGAATTTAATTGTTTTCTTCGCCTTTCACCCAATGCGAACCCGAAAAGGAGAATTTGTATGAATAAGCAATTCATTCTCATCATGGCCGATACGGTACGCAAGGATATGCTGGGCTGCTACGGCAACGCCGAAATGAACACGCCCAATATTGACCGTCTGTGCGCCGAAGGCATTCGCTATGAGAATGCTTACAGCTGTCAGCCGGTATGCGGCCCGGCTCGCAGCGCCATTTTTACCGGCGTATTCCCCCACTCCAACGGCGTTGTCGCCAACTCTCTGCCCTTGGGCGACAATGTAAAAACCATCGGCCAGCGTCTTTCCGACAACGGCATCCACTGCGGCTACGTCGGCAAATGGCATTTGGACGGCGGCGATTATTTCGGCAACGGACGCTGTCCCGAAGGCTTTGACCCTGACTACTGGTACGACATGAAATGCTATTTGGAGGAGCTTTCCGACGAAGACAAGCAGCGCAGCCGCAAAAGCGCCACCTCTTTTGACGCGGACTGGACGGCAGACAAAACCTATGCCCACCGCTGCACAGACCGCGCCATCCGCTTTTTAGAAAACAATAAAAACACCGATTTCTTTCTCACAATTTCTTACGACGAGCCCCACGGGCCCTGTATCTGCCCGCCGCCCTTCAACACCATGTATGAGCACACGCGCATGCCGGAAAGCAAGAATTACGCCGATGACCTGCGCCGCAAGCCGTTGATGCAGCAGCTTTGGGCGGGAAAGGACATCGACGCCGCGCCGGAATCTCTGCGCACAGAAGGCGGCGGTCTGGCACTGTTTTTAGGCTGCAACAGCTTTATGGACCATCAAGTAGGCCGCGTCATGGAAATCATCGACCGTGATTTTCCCGATGCCATTGTGATGTTCACCTCCGACCACGGCGATATGCTGGGCAATCACCGGCTGCAAATGAAAAATGCCGCCATGTATCAGGAAATCGCCAATATTCCCCTCATTGTTCGCGGCGGCGAAAAAGGCAAGGTGGTGACAGCACCCGCCTCACACATTGACATTGTCCCCACCGTTATGGAATACATGGGCCTGCCCCTTCCCCGCTTGCTGGAAGGAAAAAGCATGCTGGCGCAGTTCCGCGACAGCACTTTGCAGATCAACGACTATGTATACACCGAGTTCACCCGCTATGAGGTGGATCACGACGGTTTCGGCGGCCTGCAAATGATGCGAGGGGTCACTGATGGGCGCTTCAAGCTGGTGGTTCATCTATGCGATACCGATGAGCTGTACGACATGCAGGCCGACCCCGATGAGGTAGAAAACCTGATTGACTGCTCCGATACGGCTGATGTGCGCGACCGGCTGCACGATGCTTTACTGGCTCACATGAACGATACCCGCGATCCTTACCGGGGCTATCAATGGGCGGTTCGTCCTTGGCGCAAAGATAAAATTCCCGCTTGGGAGAATGATGCCTTCACCCGTCAGCGGGAAAATGAGGAATATGAACCGCGCCAGCTGGACTATGACACAGGCTTACCTATGGTGCAGGCGGTTCGCAGCAAGAAACTGTACGATGCAAAAAAATAAAAGACAGTACCCCTAAATACGCGTGTGTGATAAAACAAGCAGCGAAAAAATCCCCCCCTGATGCAGAAACATAAAGGTCACTGTTCACAAACGCCAAGGCTCTTTTTTATACGACATTCTTAAACTGTTTTTGAGGTATTTTACAGCCTACTACTTTTTTAAGCTCTCCTCTTTTGCAAAAGAAAAAACCGCGCTTTCAAGCCAATTTTTGGCTTAAAACCACGGTTTTTGAGCTGGTGCGGATGAAGGGACTTGAACCCATACGAAGTTGCCCTCACTAGAACCTGAATCTAGCGCGTCTGCCAATTCCGCCACATCCGCTTATGAAATTCATCGCCTCTCAGCGACGGGTTTTATTATATCATTGTATTTTATATTTGTCAACACTTTTTCATTTGTTTTTCAAGCAAATTCACACAGCAGCACCTTGGTGCGGGCAGAGGGATACACAAAAGCCTTACATTCAGCCAATCTTTCAGGCTCCCCAAACGGCTGCTTTTGCGCACCCTCGCTCGTTTCCGGTAATTTTAAAAAACCACTTATTCTTCGCGCTTCATTTTTATATTTTGAAGAAATTCGCGCCATGAAAGACATCCGGTCCATTCAATCAAAACAAAATAAACGAGTGCAACTGCCGCTCCTTCCGTCAAAAGGCGCACTAACATGCTCCATTCTTGCGTACACGGCGTCATTACAAAGCGGTGAAATACAGCGGCCAAGAAGGCGCAAAAAAGCGGCTTGAATACCCAGCGCATCCACTCAAATCCGCACTGCGTCACTTGAATCAAGCGTCCCAAATTCATAGAGCAGGTAAACAAATTGCTCAGCAGCATAACAAACAAAAAACCTTTCATTCCCCAACGAGGCACAAAGAACGCAATGGCCGCAATTCGCAGCACGGAATCCAGCATGGTATAACGAAATGTTGCAAACTGCTGGTCCACGCCTTTCAGCATACCGTCTACCATACTTTCCAGATATAAAAACGGCATCAGCGGGCCTAGAATCCCCAAATAAAATCCGATTTCTTCGCTTTGATAAAGCACTTGTCCAATGGGCTTGGCAAACACAGTAAATTCCAGTGCTGCAAATATGCTTAGCACCAAAGTAATCAGCATCACGCGCTGAATGAGCCGACACAGCAATGCTTTTTTCCTTTGAACATATGCCGACGCAATTTCCGGCATCAGCAAGGCAGACAGCGTTCCTAAAAGAGAAAACGGGAAAAAGAGCACAGGCATTGCCATCCCTTTTAATGCACCGTATTGCTCCAGTGCCGTTTCACGGCTTGCCAAAAAGACGGCAAGCGCAGCGGGAACCATCACATTTTCCACCGTATGCAGTGCGGTGGCTAAGCACTGATTTCCCGCAATGGGCATCCATGTTGCCAGCAAAGCACTTCGATTATGGTTGTTTCTTCCTGTGTCAGACGGTAAACTTTGAAGATCTTTTCGATACCCCAAAGATAGAATCAGCCAGCTGACAGCCTCGCTGACCGTATTGCCGACCACCACAACCGCACAGGAAAACACAATCTCCTGCGGGTCAAACACATAAAACAACCCCGCAACCACCGCAATGCGCACGGCTTGCTCTAACAGCTGTGCGCGCGAAGGCGGCACAACATTCCGCCTTGCCATAAAATAGCCTCTCAGAGAAGCCGATACCGACATAAAGGGGAGGCTGGGCGCTAAAATCCGCAAAGACAGTGCGGCGCGCGGCTCAGTGAGCCAATTTACCGAAATAAAATCTGCGCCAAAGAACAAAAATCCTGCCGTTATCACGCCTGCGGTTACGCCCAGTGTCACCACCTTGTGCAGCGCGCGTTTCACTTGCCCCTCGCACCCCTCTGCAAGTAAGTCGGCGCAAATGCGTGTTGCCGCTAAAGTCAGTCCTGCCGTTCCCAATGTAACCGCCATAGTGTATGCGGTTGTAATCAGCTGGTACACGCCCATTCCCTGCGCTCCGATTTTTCCGGCGATATAAATCCGGAACAACATGCCTACGGCGCGTAAAATTAAACCCGTCGCCGTCATAATAGCTGCATTTTTTAAATAAACTCCGCGCTGCATCGTTTTCCCTCCCCTCTGCCTACACTATACGCGCAAAGAAAGGAAAATATGCTTTTCATCAAGTGCTCCCGCAACAGCGATCTTGCTTTTCAATACGCTGAACGCCTTATGCGTTACACTCTCATTTGGTACACTTCAGAAGACGAAACGTTTCTACTGTTTTTTGCGTAAAAAACAGCCCATTTTGCACACAGACATGCACAAAATGGACTGTTGCTGAACATTTTTGATACAGGCAAACACATTGCCTCAACGCATCTTAGCAATATGGGGCGCACTGCCAAACAACTTATGTTGCAGTGCGCCCCATATCATCCACAAAAGTGAATCCGCATCAGACGAAATCTCGCCGTTTGCGCACTCGCCCTTGCTTTTATTTTTTTCCTTTTGCAGCCTTCATGCGAAGGTCATTTTTCAAAATTTGCTTACGGATGCGCAAGTTTTCCGGCGTAACTTCCAGCAGCTCGTCGGGCTTCAAAAACTCCAAGCTGGCCTCTAAGCTGAACTTGGAAACAGGCACCAAACGCAGCGCATCGTCTGAACCCGAAGCACGGGTATTCGTCAGATGCTTTGTTTTGCAGATATTGACTGCCATGTCATCGCCTGCGGGGCTGTAACCAATGACCATACCCTCGTAGACCTTCTCGCCCGGCTCAACAATCAGCGTACCGCGCTGCTGTGCATTGTATAAACCGTAGGTAACGGCAGTGCCGGTTTCAAAGCTAATCAAGCTGCCCGTGCTGCGGCCCGGCAAATCGCCGCGCCATTCAGCGTAACCGTCAAAAATCGTATTCAAGATACCTTCGCCGTGTGTATCGGTCAAAAACTCGCTGCGATAACCGAACAAACCGCGCGACGGAATACGGAACTCGATACGCATACGCGTTGTGCCGAGAGGCGCCATCTGCTGAAGCTCGCCTTTGCGCGCGCCAAGCTTTTGCATAACGCTGCCCTGATAATCGACAGGCACGTCAATGACAACGCGCTCCATCGGCTCCATCAAAACGCCGTTTTCCTCATGAGTCAATACTTTCGGCGGAGAAACTTGCAGCTCATATCCCTCGCGGCGCATGGTTTCAATCAAAATTGACAGATGCATTTCACCGCGGCCCATAACACGGAAGCTTTCACTGCTGGTCGAGTCTTCGACTTTCAGCGCCACGTCTTTGAGCAATTCTTTGTGCAGACGCTCGCGAATCTGACGGCTGGTAACAAACTTACCCTCTTTGCCGGCAAACGGGCTGTCATTGACTGCAAAAGTCATTTCAACAGTCGGATCGTTAATTTTCACAAAGGGAAGCGGCTCCACAAGCTCCGAAGAACACAGCGTGTTGCCGATATTGATGTCCGTTAAGCCGCTGAACGCTACAATATCACCGGCAGATGCCTCGTTGACCGGAGTGCGTCCGTTAGCAGCAAAGCTGTAAAGCGCCGTAATGCGGCCTTTCACGCTCAGCTCTTTATCATGCCAGTCGCAGACAGACACTTCCTGTCCCACTTTAATCGTGCCGTTTTCCACGCGGCCGATACCGATACGGCCCACAAACTCGTTGTAGTCTACGGAAGAGCACAGCATGGCAAGCGGAGCATTGGGGTTGCCCTCAGGCGGCTGCACATAATCGAGAATCGTTTTGAACAGCGGCTCCAAATTCTCGCCGGGAACGTCGGGGCTGTAACTGGCTGTACCCGCACGGCCGGAGCAGAAAATCATGGGGCTGTCAAGCTGCTCATCCGTTGCGCCGAGATCCATCAACAAAAGCAGAATCTCGTCGATAACCTCTTTAATACGCGCATCGGCACGGTCAATCTTGTTGACCGCAATCACGAGCGAAAGATTTTGCTGAAGCGCTTTTTGCAAAACGAAACGCGTTTGCGGCATACAGCCTTCGGCAGCATCCACAAGCAGCAAAACGCCATTCACCATTTTTAAAACGCGCTCCACCTCACCGCCGAAATCGGCGTGGCCCGGCGTGTCAACAATATTGATTTTTACCCCGTCATAATATGTGGCGGCGTTTTTTGCCAAAATTGTAATACCGCGCTCGCGCTCGATATCACCGGAGTCCATCACGCGCTCCGCTACCTGCTGATTTTCACGGAAGGCGCCCGACTGCTTGAGCATTTGATCCACCAAGGTGGTTTTACCGTGGTCAACGTGGGCGATAATCGCAATATTTCTTAAATTTTCCTGTTTCATCGCATTCCTCACCATCGTAAAAATGAAAAACGTTCGGACGAAAGCGCCTTTGATGCGCTTTGACAAAAGAAAAAGCCTGAACAACCGTTCAGGCTTACTGGTGCGCGGTAAGGAACTCGAATCCCTGACCCCCTGCACGTCAAGCAGGTGCTCTACCAGCTGAGCTAACCGCGCATAACGCGCCGCCTTATCTCGACGGCTTCATTAGTATAGCATACTTATTTTGAAATTACAAGTCCTTTTTTCACTTTTTTTGAAAAAAATTGGAAAGACTGCAAAATCGATGGATTGTTCTCCACCGCGTGCCGCACGGGCACGGCGGCGGGAACAACAATTTTTATTGGCACTTTCTTTTCACTCAATCCTGCATTTCTTCCAGCATGGCATGCAAACTTTTGAGCAAATCTTTTGCAGGGCTTTCTTCCCTTTGCTTTTCACTCGGCCGAACCACCGGAGCCTCTGGAATCGGTGACAGATACGGGATGATGTCGGGCGTATCCTCCAAACTCTGTACGGGCAACGGGTTCACCGTCGGCTGGGGCGCTGCTGTTTCCTGTTTCCCCGGCTCATAGGGCTGCGAGAACGAGGCTCCCGGCGCTACGGGCGTCGGCCGAGGAATATAAGCATTCTCTTCCGTCAGCCGCGATTCGGGAGGTTTCGGCGGGAACGGCACCGCATTTCCGCTTGTTTCCCCATAAGGAGGCGTATGCGGAACGCCTTGTTCAAAAGGCGCAAACGGCTGTGCCATCGGCTTATGCCAAGCTGTCTGCTCTTCCTTGTGCGTTGCAGGATATGCATCCCACTTCTTTTTTGTTTCAAAAGAAGCATTAGGCGCAGCCGCAGATACGCTTCCTAACCCCGTTGAGGCACGCTCCACCTGTTCGTCCACCTGTTCAAGCTGCTTTTTTAACAGGCGGATGCTTTCGGAAATTTCATCCACCGATGCCATCAGCCGCTGTTTCGTCTGTGCCGCATCTCGATAAGCTTGGTCGTGAATATGTCTTGCATCATGGTCGGCTTGCCGCAAGCGCTCCTGCGCATTTTGTTGAGCCTGTGACTGAATGACTTGTGCATGCGTGTGTGCATCCCGCAGCATATCCTGCGCCTGACGCTGTGCCTGCTGAATTACCGCTTGTGCCTGACGCTGTGTTTGATTCTCTGCATCCTTTAAACGGTTCATGCGGCGTTTCATCGCAACGTCTACTTTTTGAATCGTATCATTGACCTCTCTCAGCTCGCTGTCACGGCGGTTTAATTCACTGTCTAAACGCTCAATTTCTTTGTGCAGCGCACGGTTATCTTTCTTTAAAACATCATTCTCGAACCGCAGGCGCTCCAGCTCCTGCTTGAGCTGAGCGGCGGAGAGCTTTTGCTGTTCCATTTTCTTTTTCAGCAAAGCATTTTCCTGGATGGCTGTTTCCGCTTTTTTCTTCTGTGCTTCCAGCTCTTTGCAAGTGTGGTCTGCCGCACTGGCTAACCGCTTAGAATCCCCTTGAACGCGCGATAGTTCCGCCCGTAATTTATCAATCGTTTCGCCTAATGCTCTCGCCTTTTCCGCGTTGGCGGCCGAAATCTTTTCAATGTATTCCAACACTTCTTCCCGGCGAAATCCCCAAAGCTGTGTGCGAAAAAACGCCGTATTGGAAAACGCATCATAATGATCATCCATCCCAAGCACCTCCTTTCTCACTTTTCCAGTTGGTTGAATCACTCAATCATCCGTTTTTCACTAAAAATCAACGCTGCCCGCAAAACATCAAAAACTTTACGAGCATCCAGCCACTTGAGCTGTGAAAGCCAGGGCCGGGCTGAGATACCGCAACACATTACTTCTCTGCATGCAGAGTGCCTCAGATACCATACAACAAGTTTTTCCCCAAAAAATACGCTGCAAACCAGCAACATACGATCTTCGTCCGGTTAGAATTTCACAAAACTCACCGAGGGAATCACGCATATCGTACCTTCGCTCTGTTTTTTAACTGCATCAAAGCTGCTTACTGCGAACAACAGAAAAATCACCGCACACTTCAAAGCTTTTCAAAGGCAATTCTCGATGAAAATCATAAAAATTGAAATTTCGGAAAAAGCATTTATGACAGAAAAAAGCGGGGCAAAAGCCCCGCTTTTGTAAGTCTATCTGTGCAGAGCAAAGCAATATGCAGCTCTATGTCGCGATAAAATTACTTGCGATTGTTCAGCATCGTAAGAATATCATCAATGTCTGTCATGTAGTTGTCCGCATCATCCTCAACGGGCTGCTCCTCTACCGGAGCTGCGGCTTGTCCTGCCGGAGCAGTCGGGACAGTTGCCACAGGCTGAACCGTAGACATTACAGGCGCAGGCTCGTTATTAAAGGCAAAGTTGCCTGCGGGATAGGCCGCATTATCCACCGTTGCAGCCATCTGATGGCCTGCATCAAAACCGGTTGCAATAACAGTAATGCACATTTCATCCTTCAAGGACTCGTCAAACGCAGCACCCCAAATGATGTTTGCGTCCGGATGTGCAGAGTTGGTGATCAAGGTAGCAGCTTTCTCAACATCATCCAAACCGATATCGGGAGAAGAAGTGATGTTGATGATAACGCCGCGCGCACCGGAAATGCTGGTTTCCAAAAGCGGGCTGGAGATCGCCGCATTCGCAGCATCCTCTGCCTTATTCACACCCTTGGCGGAACCGACGCCCATATGTGCATAGCCGGCATCTTTCATAATGCTGCGCACGTCGGCAAAGTCCAAGTTAATGAACGCCGCAACGTTAATCAGAGCGGAAATGCTTTCCACACCTTGACGCAGCACATTATCAGCAGCCTCAAACGCATTGAGCAGCGTAATCTTTTCCTGGCTGATCAGCTTCAAGCGCTCGTTAGGAATAACGATCAAGGAATCGACACGCTCCAGCAAACCGGAAATACCGATTTCGGCCATATTGAGCTTGCGCTTTCCTTCAAAAGCGAAGGGCTTTGTGACAATGCCAACCGTCAAAATGCCGAGTTCTTTTGCAACCTCAGCCACAACAGGAGCAGCACCTGTGCCTGTGCCGCCGCCCATACCGGCTGTAATGAATGCCATCTGTGCGCCCTTGAGCGCATTGGCAATCTCGTCGCGGCTCTCCTCAGCGCTGCGCTGGCCGATCTCCGGGTCGGCACCTGCGCCGCGCCCCTTGGTCAGCTTTGCACCAAGCTGTACTTTCATCGTTGCTTTAGAATTCAGCAACGCCTGCTGATCTGTGTTCATGCTGATAAACTCAACACCGCGCAAACCGCTTTGCACCATGCGGTTCACAGCGTTTCCGCCGCCGCCGCCGACTCCAATTACTTTAATATTCGTAATATTTTGCAGTTCTTCATCGAGGATAAACGCCACGACAAATTCCCCCTAAAAGACAATTTCAACAAATTATATAGTTAGCACTGAGTATAAGGATAACAGATTTTCCGTTTGATTTCAATAGCAAAATGACATTTTTTCGTTCAAGCGTGAAAATTATGTCTGCGCCGCAGGCTCACTTACCGTCTGCGGATCGGTAATTTCCTGCGTTGTTTCCTGCGCAGGCTGCTGAACGTCATGTACGATCTCCGTACTTCCCGCAAGATAACTGGCTTTGCCTCGGCCTTCTTCCGTTCGGGTAGAAACATCCAAAATTCCCGTTGCCGTTTCCTTTAAGCTTTCTTCCAGCTGCGGCGTTACCAAGCGCCACGCCCAGTCCACCTTATAGGCAATGTCATTGATCGTACCAAGCACAATGCGGATTCTGCCTTCGTACAGCAAATTCATTTCTAACGGGTCGGTTAAGTCCACTTCATTGACAGGTGTAAGCCCTTTTGCATTCACCTGATTCATAATCTGTGTAAACATTTCCTGCTTGTCCGGCGCCTCAAAGGCCGCAGGCGCTCCCGGAACGGGCTGTGATACTTTTGTACCGCGTATCGTAATCAACCCGCCGTCCTGCGCTTGCTGTGCCAAACGCAGCACTTTCTGCGTCGCGGAAAGAACAGCCCATCCGCCCTGCGCGCTCTCAATTTGATAAGTTTCCACCGCAGGGGCTACCTCAATTCTCACTTGATTGGGCAAAACACGCTTGATGGAAACGCTTTCGAGATACGGCAGCGCAGCGACCATATTCGCCTGTACTTTCTGCGCAGAATATCCGAAGAGATTATCCCCTAAAGGAGTTCCGAAGGCTTGTACAATTTGCCCATCCTCATAAGCCGTTCCGCCCTCCGGCTGCACCACGGTAATGGTTTCGATTTTAAATAAGTAAAACGATGTGACAAAAGCACAAATCAGTACCGCCAACGTGGCAAATGCCACCGCCCCTACCTTTTTCATCGTCCGGATGCGTTTCATCTGTTCCGGCGTCTTCGGAGGCGCGCTGCGCTTTTTTTCCTCACGGGCCTGTTTCCACCGTTTCCACCGTTTCCATACGCTTTTCCGCTTTTTCTTCTTTGCCGGAGCTTTATGCCGCTCGCCCCGCTTGCTTTCCGGCTGGCGTCTGCGCGCGGTATGCTGCGTCTGTGCCGAGGACTGTTGATCTTCGTTTTCATGCACGGTAGGAAACAGCACGGTATTTCCTGTTCGTGACGAGGACTTGATTGGCTCCAGCACCGTTTCTGTGCTGACGGGAACCGTGCTTTCATGTGCCGAAGTGTTGGACGAAGTAAACCACGGCACACGGAGGTCTTGTTCCTGCTCGACGCGGGAAGAAGCAGCGGGCCTCGTTCGATTGGCGCGCTGCCCCGTCTGCGGCCCGGCGGGTACACGACTTTGAGCCACCCCCTGTAAGGGAGGGTCCCAGCCGGGTGTGCGTGAATTTCGGGCCGTCTGCTGACGCACCGGGCGCGAAGCGGCGCCTGCCTGCGGCAGTTCATCGAAAAAGGGGCGGGAAGCATTCCACGTCGGCGCTTTTGATGCAGCAGCCCGGCGCAGTGACTCAGACGATTCCGTGCGCCAGCTGCTTGCCTCGGAACGCCGGGAAACAGCAGATTCGCTGCGCCATCCGCCGGCTGCTGCCCCCTGCGGAGAAGAGGATGAAGAAAAATTCATCCTCGATGTTGTTTTTCGCGTATAGACTCCCGCTGCGCCGGCGTGGTAATTGACGCGCTTTGCAGGACCATTTCGTCCGGCTGTTCCGGATGCCGCATGGTAAACCATTCGCTGCGGCGACTGTCTTTTCTGATAATGTTCATCGCGCGAAAAAACCGGTTTGGGCGTATTTTTATCAATCATCCTCTCACCTCCCCGCTCTTTTTCGCTATTATAACATGGATGATCTGTCAAGTGGTAGCCTTGCCTTGTTTTTCCATTGATTTAAGACAAAACACTCCGGCCGGCTCCCCGCTTCTCACACGGCACGATTCATGCGTATGCCGCGGCATTTAAAAGAGAGGAACTGTCCTGCATTTGGATATATCCTGCCTGTGCGCCGAGCTGTACGAACAGCCCCGCTAAATCCTCATAACCGCGCGCAATATGTTCAATGCCCGTAATAATGCTTTCACCTTCTGCCTGAGCCGCAGCCAAAACCAAAGCTGCGCCTCCGCGCAGGTCGGGCGCATGAACGCTGCTTCCCGCTAAGCGCGGAACCCCCTGAACGCAAATGGTTCTTCCCTGCACGCCGCATGCGGCCCGCATTTTTTCAAACCCTGCTGCACAGGCAAAACGATTTTCAAAAATACTATCGGTGAGCATCGTAGTTCCCTGTGCCCGCAAAAAAGCAGCCGCCGCCAAAGGTGCCGCATCGGTGGGAAACGCCGGGTGCACATCCGTCATTAAATTGCCCGCCCCGTATAAGGTATGATAACGTCCGATGGCAATTTCGTCTTCTTTGCACGCAATATCGCAGCCCCCGCGGCGCAAAACTCGGAACACCGCCTGCAAATCCTCTTCACAAGCACCTTGCAGCACCGCTTCACCGCCGCAGCCCGCAACGGCAAACATTACCGTAGCTGCCGTAATGCGGTCAGGACAAATGCGGTAATGACAGCCCTTTAAGTTCGGTGTGCCGAACACGGTCAGGCAGCGCGTGCCTTCGCCTTCAATACACGCACCGCAGGCTTTTAAAAAGCGTACAAGGTCGGTGACTTCCGGCTCCATTGAGCAGCCGCGCAGCACACTTTGCCCGCGCGCCGATACCGCAGCCATCAGCAGCGTTTCTGTTGCACCGACGCTAGGAAACCGCAGCGTAATATCCGCGCCTTTTAACCCGGCCGGTGCAGTGAGGTGCAAATGCTGTGCGCTTTGCGCAATCATAACGCCCATCTTGGCTAAACCATCTAAATGGATATCAATGGGTCGCGCGCCCAGTTTGCATCCGCCGGGCATGGTAATGTCTGCGCGCCCGGTGCGCACAAGAAGCGGCGCCATGAAGAAGATAGAGGAACGCATTGCGCGCATCAAATCTTCGGGAATTTCACTTTGCAATTCCCCTGCCGGCTCGATGACTAAGAAATGTTCTGCCGCCATCACCCTGCATCCAAGCCGCTGCAAAATTTTGGCCGAACACTCTACATCGGAAAGATGCGGCACCCGTTCGAGCGTCACGCGTTCCCCGCACAGCGCCGCAGCCGCCATAATGGGAAGCACGCTGTTTTTCGCACCGGGAATCTGCACTTTTCCATGAAGTGTCTTTCCGCCCAAAATCTTTATGCCACGCATATCATCCACCCCGTTTTCTCTGTTTTAACACCGAACATCAACGCCATTTCTCTCATGCGTTTACACTCGCAAAGCAGTACAAGTTCGCTTTTGAGAATGAGCGCCGGAAAACCAACAGGCAGACAGCCGAACCGCTTATTCTTCATCTCCCGGTGTTCCGGTCATGGAAAGCGGCGCTTTTGGCTGCCTGTGTAATTTTCCCTTTGTTTTATCTTATGAAAAACAGAAAAAAGTGTGAAAAAGGATATATATATGGCGCAAAACCTGCGCATACGGAATTTCTTCTTAAACAGTTTTACTCAATACATCAAGGTTTTCCGGTTTTTAGTAAATGTTCCAAGTGGGTCCAAATCTTTTGCAAAGAGTCGGGCTGTGCCAGCGCACGCGCCTTTGCCCCCATTTCCATTAACGAGGCTTTGTCCCGCGTCATTTCATCCACCAGCTTTACAAGCGCGCCGTCGGTCAATTTTTTCTCTTCCAAAACGCGTGCAGCACCCAGATTTTCCAGCTGCATGGCGTTGTAATACTGATGATTTTCCGCTACATTAGGCGAGGGAATCAGCACGGCAGCGCGTCCCACTGCTGAAATTTCAGCCAAGGTAAGGGCTCCGGCACGGCTGATGACGAGATCCGCCGCGGCGAGCATCGCAGGCATGTCGTCGAGATATTCCCGAATTTGAAAGCGCGGGTCGGCATTAATGCCCAATTGCTTCGCCAGCACGGCAAAATCATTTTTTTCAATACTGCCTGTGGCGTGAATATGCAGAAAATCTCGTTCTTTCAGTTCCCACACGGCAAGCTGCGCCACAGCTTCATTCAGGCGCTGCGCGCCGAGGCTTCCACCGAACGACACAATCACTATTTGTCCTTCTTTTACGCCCAAAGCTTTGCGTGCCGCGGCGCGGTCAGTATTCCACATCGCCGGGCGAACCGGGTTTCCCACCACAAAGGTTTTCCCTTTTGCCGCAGGCCCCAAGCGGTCTACTGCGTCCGGCATAGCGGCAAACACCAAATCTACGCTTTTCGCCAAAATTTTATTGGTGATGCCCGGAAAAGCGTTCTGCTCATGAATTGCAGTCAAAATTCCTCGTTTTGCGGCCGTCTGCACAACGGGCCCGCTGACATAACCGCCCGCACCAATCACCAAATCAGGCTGCACGCGGCGCAGCATGCCAGCCGCACGCGGCGCGCTCAAAGCAAGATGATACACGGCCTGAACATTCCTTGCTACATTGCGCGGGGTAAGTCTGCGCTGAATTCCGTTCACCTCAATATGGTGAAAAGGGTAGCCTGCCTTTGTCACCAGCGCATACTCCATCCCCTTTTTTCGTCCCGCAAAATGAATTTCAGCTCCGGGACACTGCCGTTCTATCTCCCCGGCAATGGCCAACGCCGGATTCACATGGCCCGCAGTGCCTCCCGCCGCAATTAAAACCCTCATAAACAACCTCCTCAATGGATACGCCAAACAGCGAATACGGTTTTTCCGCATCCGCTGTTTTATTTACGCGTTCTGACTCCTGAGTGCAGCGCATCATCCGGTATTGATACTGCTTTGGCGCGATACCGACAATACAACGCCCATCTCTCCAAGCAGCATCATCAGCGACGTACCGCCGTAAGAGAAAAACGGCAAGCTGATGCCGGTGTTGGGAATGGTCTTTGTCACCACAGCAATATTCAGCGCCGCTTGCACCGTTACCTGCGTAATGATACCAACTACGAGCATCGAACCGAAGCGATCTTTTGCTTTACAGGCAATTACCGCCCCGCGCCACATCAGCGCAATGAACAGAAAAATCACCATGAGCGCACCAATAAAGCCCAGTTCCTCACAAACAACCGCAAAAATAAAGTCGTTTTGCGGTTCGGGCAGATACAGGTGTTTTTGACGCGAGTTGCCGATGCCCAGTCCAAACAAACCGCCCGACCCGATGGCGTAAATACTTTGAATTACTTGGTGTCCCAACCCTAACGGGTCCTGCCAAGGGTCCAGCCAATAGCGGAGGCGGTCTTGTGCATACCAAACCAAATCCGGCTTGATAATAATGGCGCTCGCAATGCCGGCAACCAGCAAACCAATTGCCGCCCCGAACCATATCAGGCGCGTTCCTCCCACCAGCATCATAACAAACCCAATGGAAAAGATGAGAAGCGTACCGGAAAGATGAGGTTCCAGCAGCAAAAGGCCTGCCAAAGAAGCCAATATCAACACAAATGGGAAAACGCCGTACGTCAGCGTTTTCATCTTCTTGTAGTTTGCAGAGATAATATGCGCAAACAAAACGATAACCGCAAACTTTGCAATTTCGGAGGGCTGAAAGTTGAACCCGCCGATATAAATCCAGCGCTTTGTACCTTTCGTTCGACCCATGAAAAGCACCAGCACCAAAAGCACATAGGTCACGCCCATAAGCGGCCACGCAAAGCGTTTCCAGATGTGATAATCCAGCCTTGATGCCACATACATGGCAATCAATCCGATCAAAGCCAGCGGCGCTTGTTTCTTGATATATATATATCCGTCACCTTCGTAGTAGTACCCATCTACAAAGCTTGCGCTGAACATCATAATCAAACCCATGACCACCAAAATCAACACAATGATTGCAAAGGGACGGTCCAGTGGTTCGTGAACAAAACGAAGTCCGATCGGCTCCATCAGCTTTTTATTGCGCAGCGCCGTTTCTTTTAAACGTTTTGCTTGCTCCGGCATCGTTTCAGCCTCCTTTTCCTATGCGCACGGGAAATGGGTTCTCCGTGGTGTCAAGAAATATAAACATACATGCAGCCCAGAAATACAAAAGTAAGTGTTACCAAGCTGAACACAAAGTCGATGCGAACCTCGCTCCATCCGCTCATTTCAAAATGATGGTGAATGGGGCTCATTTTAAAAATGCGCTTTCCGTGGGTGAGCTTGAAGTAGCCCACTTGAATCATAACGCTGAACGCCTCAGCCAAATAAATAATTCCAAAGAACAAGAGCAGTTCAGGGCGTCCCATACCGTAGGCCACAGCAACCACCGCACCGCCTAAAAACATGCTGCCGGTATCACCCATAAAGCACTTCGCAGGGTAAAAATTCCAGCACAGGAATCCGGCACATCCGCCTGTAACGGCAGCCGCAAACAGCGCCATTTCCAAATTGCCGAGCCACCCGGCAATAAACATAAAGCCGAGCATGCTCACAAACGTGACACTGGCGGCAAGACCGTCGATGCCGTCCGTGAGGTTGACCGCGTTGACCATGCCGATAATCAGGAAAAATGAAATCGGATAGTATAAAAGCCCAAAATCGACGCCGCCGAACACGGGGAGATTCACAATAGTGGTAAGCGTGCCGTTAATCTGCATAGAGATCAGAAATGCACCGGTAATAAAAATTTGACCGATAATTTTATAGCGTGCTTCCAGGCCTAAATTGCGTTTTTTCACAACCTTGATGTAATCGTCCGCCAAGCCCACAACACCGAATGCATACGCCGTAAGAATCGTGATGATGAGCTGTGTTGTCTGCGGCGAAAATAAGCCGTCCGTGAGTTCAGGCATATTGACCGCTATCAGCGCATAGCCAAGCACCACACCAAACAGCACACCAAGGTAGAACATTAGCCCGCCCATGGTCGGCGTGCCGTTTTTTCCCTGATGCCAAGTAGGCCCAATCTCTTTGATTGTCTGTCCAAAATGAAGGCGGCGCAGCGCCGGAACCAGCAACAACCCCGACCCGGCCGTTAAAAGCATCGCGCCCAGCGACGCCGCAAGAAGAGCTGTCTGCTCCATCTTCTCTTCACACTCCCGTTTATTTTTCCATTTGATAGAAACGCTCTAAAATTTGTTCAAATGCCATTCCATGGCTTGCTTTTACTAAAACGCCGTCACCGTCCTTCGCTTCCTTCCACAGCGTCATGGCGGCCTGCTCGTTATCGTCACAGTAGATTGTGGCAAGCCCAAGCTCAGCGGCACGTTCCACGGCTTGACGCATGTGTTCTCCCACGGCGATCATCAGGCTAACGTTTGCCTTTGCACACGCATCGGCCAGCTCTCGATGCGCCTGCTGCGCAGCGGCGCCCAGTTCAAACATATCCCCCAGCACTGCGATGCGCCGCCCCGCAACTTCCATGCTGTGCAAAGCTTGCAGCCCGGCGCGCATGCTGTCGGGGCTTGCATTGTAGCAGTCTTCCAAAACAGAAATTCCGTGATGCACCACGAGCTTTTGGCGCTGCCCCGTCGTTTCGTAATTAGAAAGTGCACGCGCGGCACGAATCGGGTCCAGCCCGAGGCGTGTTGCCAGTGCATAAGCGCTGATGGCATCCATTACATTATGGTCGCCCATCGCCGGAATAAACACATCAAATTTTCCGTGGTCTTTGTCAACGAGCGCAAAGCGGGTGCCGTTGTTGTGTTTGCGAATTTGTTCGGCGCGCACATCGGCGTTTTGATTTTCAATCGCAAATGTCACGCGCCGCACATGCGGCGGAACCTGCGCATTTACCAGCAAATCGTTGTCGGCATTGATGACAAGCGGAGCTCCTTCACAGAGCCCGTCGCAAATTTCCATTTTGGCACGCAGAATGTTTTCGCGTGTGCCGAGCTGTTCCAAGTGAGATTGGCCGATCATCGTAATAATGGCGCCCTGCGGCTGTGCAGCCATCGTAAGTTTATGAATCTCGCCCAGGCCCTGCATGCCCATTTCAATCACGGCATACTCCGTTGTTTCATCGATGCGGAACAACGTGTTGGGCATTCCGATTTCATTGTTCTGATTGCCCAGCGTTTTCACCGTACTGCCGAAAGCTGAAAACACCGCATAGCAAAACTCTTTTGTCGTCGTTTTTCCCACAGAGCCGGTGACACCCACCAAAACCGGGGAAAAACGAGCGCGGTAATTGGCGCCCATGGCAATCATTGCGTCGAGCGGGTCGGCCGCAAGCAAAACATCCTCATCGGCTACGCCTTCCACAGGATGCTGCGCAATGATGCCGGCTGCGCCTTGGCGCATCGCCTGCGCCGCATAGCGGTGACCGTCGGTTCTCTCGCCTTGAATACAGACAAAAAGGCTGTTTTCTTCCACTTTTCGGCTATCTGTTTCCACAGAAGTAACCAAACGATCCTTTTCCCAAATTCCCAGCCCTTTGCAAAGTTCATTTGCACTGATTGGCCGCATCTTTGAATCCTCCCTTTGCTTTCATCACCTATTTTTTTACAGTCAAACCGTCAGGCCGCTTCCGAAAACAGAAGCCGCCCCTCTTTTTATGCGCAAAGCGGAATCTGCTGCGCAAAAAGCGTTTACCCCTGTAAGAGATTTCCGCACTTTTTCAGCTTTTTATGCCCTTTTGTCAACTGTAAAAAGATATGGATTTCATCGTTTTTAAGCAGCGCCTTAAAGCAGCCCTTTTTCTTGCAGCCACTCTTTTACAATTCGGTGTTCATCCAAATAAATTGTCACACCGTCAATTACTTGATAATCTTCGTGTCCTTTGCCGCACAAAACCAAGACGTCGTCCTTTTTCAGCATCGACAATGCTTTTCGCACTGCCGTTCGGCGCTCCACTTCCACAAGATACGGCTTACCGCCCTGCTTTAGATCCGCCTCTACACTGTTCAAAATGGCAAACGGATCTTCCTTGCGCGGATTATCCGAGGTTAAAACCGCAAAATCTGCGTAACGGCTTGCGGCATGCGCCATTGCGGGGCGTTTTTTTGCATCTCGCTCCCCGGCGCATCCAAACAAAGCAATCAAACGCCCCTTTACAAAGGGCGCAATTGCGCTGAGCACCTTTTCAACCGCATCACCCGTATGAGCGAAGTCGCAAAGCACGGTAAACTCTCCGGCATACAGTACCTCACAGCGTCCGCGCACGCCGCGGGTGGCGTGAAGCACGCGCGCAATCTCTTTCCAACTTGCGCCGATGGTACTCAAAACAGCAGCGGCAGCCAGTGCATTATCCACAGAATATGCCCCCGGCATCGGGAAGAAAAGAGGCTCCTCCTCGTTCCCCTTCGCAAGCAAAAAGCGTGCGCCCCCCGCCGAAAGTTCAATTTCCTTTGCCGTTACATCCACAGGCTGTGCCTTGATGCCGAAACTCATCACCGGCTGGCGTCCGTCCAGCTCCTTCGCTAAGCGCACACCGTATTCATCATCGAGATTGATGACGGCACAGCGCGTCTGTTCAAACAAGCTTTTTTTCGCCTGGTAGTAATGTTCAAAGTCACCGTGATAGTCAAGATGATCCTGCGTTAAATTGGTGAATACGCCAACTTCAAACGTCAGCCCCCATAAACGCATCTGATCGAGCGCCTGGCTGCTGGCCTCCATCACTGCGAAGTCACACCCGGCAGCTTCCATTCGGGAAAGGAGCGCCGCCATGTCCCACGCTTCCGGCGTTGTGTACTTTGCCGGAACCTCCATGGTATCAATCATCGTGTGAATCGTTCCAATTAAACCGACGCGGTGTCCCATCTGCTGAAGCGCCTGCTGAATCAAGGTTGTCACCGTTGTTTTTCCGTTTGTTCCCGTAACGGCAATCAAACGCAGACGCTGTGCGGGGCGTCCAAAAAAGTTTTGGCACAAAAGTGCGTACGCTTTTCGGGCGTTTTCCACACGCACTTCACACGGCAGGCCCAAAGGACGCTCTGTCACAATGCAGCAAGCTCCCATTTCAAGTGCCTTTTTCGCATAATCATGGCCGTCTGTCTGCCGCCCCTTGGCGCACACAAACACCGCACCGGGCGTCACTCTGCGGGAATCCTGGGTCACCAGCGAAACCGGCTGACGCGCCGCGGGCAAAGTTCCCTCAAAAGACACACCCTCAAATAATGTGGTCAAATCCACCGCCAATCCCTCTTTTCGTCAATCTCTCAGGCTCTTATCCTCAAACTCCACCTGCACGACGGAACCAATGGGAAGGCTGGTTCCCTCGGCAATGTCCTGTGTGATAGAAAGAACATTTGCCTCATCTTTCACTGAGCCGATGGCGGAAAGGTTCAGCTGAAGTCCCGCCAAAGTTTCCTGTACTTGACTGTTCGTCAAGTTCAGCAAATTCGGCACAGTAACCACCTGCTGCTGTGCGCCTGCGTCCGTATACAGAATTACGGAAGAACCGCGCACCAGCTTTTGCCCGGCCATCGGGTACTGAGCGGTAACGGTCGTGCCCGAGCCAATCACTTCACAGTCAAAGTCACCGGCTTTATTCATTTGGATCATCGCTTCGTCCACCAGCTGACCCGTCACATCCGGCAGCGACACCTCGGCGAACTCGGCTTCGCCTTCATCGTACTCACAAACTACGCCCAAATAAGGCAGAATTTCACGCATCACTTTACCTACATACGGGCCGCAAATACGTCCGCCGAATGTGTTGCCGTCCTCGCGCTTCGGGGTATCCGCAACAATCAAAACAGCCACTTGAGGGTCGTCGGCGGGCGCAAAGCCAAAGAACGAAGCCACATAGGTCTGGTTGGCATCGTCACCTTGGATGCTTTGGTCTTTCTGGCTGGTACCCGATTTTCCGCCTACGCGGTAACCCGCAACATAAGCGTTATTGCCGTGACCTGTCGCTACGCTCTCTTCCAGCATCAGCGCAATCGTTTTGCTCACGTCGGCGCTGACCACTTGGCGCTTAACCTGTTTTTCTGTTTGCTGAATCACGTTGCCGTCTGCATCCAGCACTTGGTCCACTACATAGGGGACTAAAAGCTCTCCGCCATTGATGGCCGCCGTTGCCGCTGTAATCATGGCAATGGGCGTTACTGCCGTACTTTGTCCGAACGCCGCGCTGGACAGCTCGGTAATTCCCATTTTATCTAAGGGAATCGTCTGGCTCTGCGCCTCGTCGTCCATATCGATGCCGGTTTTCTCATTAAAACCAAATGCATTTAAGTAATTACAAAATACATCTGCACCCATTTGCTGGCCTAACTGAACAAAATACGGGTTGCAGGAGTAGTTCAAACCGTTGTAAAAATCAAGCGAAGTAATTCCCTTTTGCACGTGCTGGCCGGCGCAGCCAATGGTTCTGTCTGCCACAACAATGCTTCCCGTACAGCCAAAGGTGGTGCTTGTCGTTGCCTTGCCGGAATCGAGCGCCGCCGAAGCGGTAATCGTTTTAAAAACAGAGCCGGGATAATAGATATCCGACACTGCTTTGTTGCGCCGCTGTGCCCAAAGCGCCGTATCGTAAGCGTCTTGGCGCTCCTGCTCATCGGCGATTGCGTTAATCTGCGCGAGCAGCTGCTCATTTACAATCGTGTTGGGGTCATTCAGGTCATAGTCGGGCTTTGTCGTCATGCCCAAAATCGCCCCTGTTTTCGCATCCATTACAATGCCGACCGCACGATTTTGCACATTGTTCAGCTCTACCATTGTTTCCACTTGTTTTTCCAAAATACTTTGGATGGTCTGGTCAATGGTCAGCACCAGGCTTCCGCCGCTGACGGCATCGTACTGCACTTCATATTCTGTCTGTGCCAAATCGTCGCCCCACGCATTCTGCGGCACAACCACACGGCCGGGCGTTCCCTTCAGCACTTCGTTGTAATAGCGTTCAATGCCGTTGACGCCGTCGCCGTCTGCATTGACGTAGCCAATCACGGTGGAGGCAAAATTATTATAAGGATAATAACGCTTTGTGTCCTGCACCAGCGTAATGCCTTTTACTTTCCGAGATCTGTTCTCTTCCAAAGCATTATATTCTTTGATCCACTGCGTAATGGCATCAGCCTGCGGCTTTTCAATTTTGCGCTTAATAATTTGATACACGCTGTATTCACCGTTTTCGCGCTGTGCAGTCAGCTTTTCCAAAATGGCCTGCTGATCCATTTCCAAAATTTCTGCCAGCTTCGCAGCAACAACGTTCACATCAGTTTTCGCGGTGTTCATATCAAACGGCGATACCACCACCGTCCAAACCGTTGCGCTTTGCGCAAGGAGCTTCATGTTTTTGTCGTAAATATTGCCGCGGCTGGGGTTAATCACCTCATCTGCGGTCTGCTGCGCTTCCGCTTTGGCACGGTTCGTTTTGCCTTCCACAATTTGATAACGGTAAAGCATAAAAATGAGCAGACAAAAAAACGCAATCAAAGCCCCCGCAACCGTCCACAGACGAATACGCATGCTGCGGGAAACCGCATTTCCGGTTTGGGCTTCGTTCGTACTTGATGTTTCACGATCAAAAGGCTTTGCCATACTATACTCCTTTTTTTGCAGCCGACGCTCGACAAAAAGAAAAAAATCACCGCGCTTGCGCACCGTTCACCACGGGTCGAAAGGCGGTGATAAAAATTATGAGATCAACCCTTAAAATATTCCGCAATCGCGCTTGCCGTTTCTCCAAGCCACTGTGTCACACGGCTAAACCCTGTTTTGCTGCGTGTCACTGTGTCCTTGTCGCTTTGTGCCACATACGACACTTGGCCTCGCTCCATTTTCACCAGCCCCAGCTGGTTTTGCGCATATTCTTCAATCTCTGTGATATTTGCCTTCATGGCAAGTTCATTGTTCAAATAGTCATATTCGCTTTGCAGTTCCGTGAGTGCGTCTTTCTGCACCTGGATATCGCCCATCAGCATCGTTGCCGTTGCCTGGGAAACAAGCACTGAAACCACCAAGCTCAGAACGAAGGTTACAACAGCCACCACTTTTACCAATTTCATATCCACGGCAAAGCGGCCGAACAGCTTCGTTTTCTTTTTCTTTTTGTTCTTTACTACTTTTAAGGGCTCTCTGCGCCGCTCCTCCCGCGGTGCAAACACCTCTAAATCATAATCCAATGCCGCTTGACTGTGCATCGGAATCACCTCCCTTGTGCAAAACGCCCAAACGGGCAAACCTCCGCGACTTTGTGCCGGCTGAACCGGCCTTGCCGCATCCACCTCAAATCTTTTCCACGATTCTTAATTTTGCACTGCGAGCACGTCGATTTTCTTCATTTTCTTTTTTTCCAGCCTCAATCGGCTTTTTGGTAATCAATTTCGCTTTGGCTTTTCCTCCGCATACGCAAACAGGGAACTCCGGCGGGCAGGTACACGCTGTCGCCCATTCCCGAAAACGCTGCTTGACCAAACGATCTTCCAGTGAATGAAACGTAATAATGCAAAATCTGCCGCCCGGCTTCAGCAGGCTGAAAATAGCATCCATACCATCGCTTAAAGCATCGAGCTCTCCGTTGACGGCAATGCGCAGCGCCTGAAAGGTGCGCCTTGCCGGATTTTTATCTTTTCTTCGTACTGCGGGCGGCACAGCACCGGATACAACCTGCGCCAGCTGCGCAGTGCTGACCAGCGGCTGCTCCTGCCGATACGCAACCACTTTGCCGGCAATCTGCCATGCATACGGCTCTTCCCCGTACTCGCGCAGCACGCGCGCCAGCTCTTCGCGTGAAACAGAGGCCAAAAAATCGGCCGCCGTGGGTCCCTCCTGACTCATGCGCATATCGAGCGGAGCATCGCCCAGATAGGAAAACCCCCGCGAACGCTCGTCCAACTGATGAGAAGACACACCCAAATCGAGCAGCGCGCCGTCCAACCCCTCTACGCCCAAATCGCGCAAAACAGTGTCCGCCCTGCGAAAGTTGCTGTGCACCACCTGCGCAGGCAAGCCTGCCAAACGTTCTTTTGCTACCGCAACAGCAGTAGGGTCTTGGTCAAAGCTGAAAAGGCGCCCTGTTGTCAGGCGGCGAGCAATTTCACGCGAATGACCCGCACCACCGGCAGTTCCATCCATGTAAGTACCGTCGGGCCGAATCGCAAGGCCCTCCAGACATTCCTCGAGAAGCACCGAAACATGGTGAAACTCCATCGCATTAAAACCCCATTTCTTTCATTGCCTGTGCAATGGCCTCGCTGTCAAGGCTCTCATTCATCCTGTGCCATGCATCTGTATCCCAAATTTCGGCATGGCTGCCAACGCCGATGACTGTTACTTCTTTTTTCAGAGAAGCATGCTCACGCAGCGCAGCGGTCAAGAGGATACGTCCCTGCTTGTCCGGTACCACTTCGGCCGCAGATGCATACAAAAAACGCTGCACTGCACTGGATTGCACCACACTTTTCTGCGCGAGAATCTGTGCCATGCGCTCCCACTCTTCCTGCGGGAAGGCAACAAGACACTGATCCAGCCAGCGTGTCACAATAAACTGTGCGCCCATTTCTTCTCTGAACTTAGCCGGAAAGTTCATGCGTCCTTTTTCGTCAATGGTGTATTGGTATTCTCCAATGAGCACCGGAACACACCTGCTTTCCCACGCAAAAATCCAAGCAAGCAAAACACGCCGCACAGCCGCACACAGTGGGCGAAAGATACATTTACGCCCACTTTCACCCACTTTGCCCCACTTGGTAACTCTATTATAATGTTATAGCATCGAAAAAGCAACCTCTTTTTGTCGAAAATGATACATTTAGAAAAAACTTTCACAAAAAATACAGAATGTTTTTACTCTTTTATTCGCACCAATTCACACTTGAAAAGCACGTAATTTTCATGATATACCGATTGGCAAACGAAAGCACTTCCTCAAAAAAAGCAAACTTCAAGCTTTTCAGAAAAAAAATACATGCTAAGTGTGGGCACACAGAGCACCTGACAGAATCGGCATATTCTTCACAGTGAATACTTTTGTGTGTTCAAAAAAGAAAACTTTCAACTCTGCAAAAAGGTCTTAGTCCTCATTCTCTTCACTTTGCTCTGCAGACTCCGTAGGAACCTCTTCGTATAGGATGCCAAAAGCACTTTTCAAGTTTTGAAAAAACGACGACATTTTCTCTGCCATATTGTTCACTCCTCTTTCTGTCGGCCTCATTAAGAGGCAACCGCGTTTCATACAAGGAAGATTGTATATCTTAATAACGCGCGAAAGATGTAGATTGTTGCAAATGAAGATACTTTGTCATACTTTTGTCGCCGTTTTGCTGTTTTTTCCAAAAACAGCAAAACGTTTTTCAAACAAGCTTCCCGACGCTCGTTTATCACAAGCAAAAAAGCGGATTCTCTTTTCTTGAGAATCCGCTTTTTCCGCAGTTGCCTGCTTGGTTGGGCTAGATGGATTCGAACCATCGGAATGACGGAGTCAAAGTCCGTTGCCTTACCACTTGGCGATAGCCCAGCATATAAAAACGGCAAACCGTATTTGATTTGCCGTTTTCTTTATGGGGTGGGAGATGGGACTCGAACCCACGACAACCAGAACCACAATCTGGCGCTCTACCACTGAACTACACCCACCATAAATGGTGCGCCCAAAGGGACTCGAACCCCTGGCCCACTGCTTAGAAGGCAGTTGCTCTATCCACCTGAGCTATGGGCGCATACATGAGCCTCTCGGAACACTGCTTGTTTATTATAGCGTGCTTTTTTCTGTTTGTCAACACTTTTTTTCAAAAAAAGCAGAATTTATTTCTTCTTTTCGTTTGACATCATTACGCTCTTTGGGCTATCATAATAAAGGTTTTTATTTATCGGCTCCTTGCATGCGCCCGGCAGATCCTGTTTCCACCGGGTGCAAGCGCGAATGCTCAGCCGATTACTTGTTTTGCTCGGGTATTTGGCTGCGCAATTCAATCGCAGGCCTGCGCATCTTTAACTGCAAATTCCCTGAAAAAGGAAAGGAAGCTTCATGAAAGTTACAATCCCCTCTTTAGACCAAAACGGTATTCAGCTGGCCGCCGCTGCTTACGCGTGCGGTATTGTCTGTATTTTACCTTTATATTCTGAAAACGGTTTGATTCAACTTGTATCTGCCAAATGGCACATGTTTTTCTTTTCCACTTGTGCAGCATTGGTTATCATGTGTGTGCTTGCACTTTATCACCGTTTTTATCAAAGGAAACCATTGCGCCGATTTGTCTTTAAGCCATCTCGTATTTCTCTCACATTAGTCTTTATGCTGCTCACTTATACCGTGAGCACACTTTTTTCTCACATGCCGGAGCGCTCTTTTTGGGGGCTTGATTCGCGCATGAACGGTTGGCTCATGTTTGCACTGTGCACAATATGCTATTTTTTAATCTGTACTCTCATATCGTCAAACCAAATTTTGTTGATCTGCAACGCCATGATCATCGGGGCATCTCTTTCCTGCCTTGTCGCTTGGCTGAATTTGTTTTGTATTGATCCTCTCGGCTATTACAGCTATATCCCCCAGCACGCACGTCATCAGTTTATCTCCACAGTAGGAAATATCAATTTTTTCGGTGCGCTGCTGTGTCTGGCTGCTCCTTACGCACTTTATCAAGCGCTTTTCTCTTCTTCTCATCGATTTTGGTATCAGGCAAGCGCCGTATTTTTGCTGAGCTCCTTTTTGGTTGCCAACAGCGACGGTCCTTGGCTCGCACTTGCCTGCGGAACATGCGTCATTCTTCTGAATCAAAAACTTGGCACATTACAGGCCAAACGGCTTTTTTTCGTGGGCGGCCTGTGCTGTTCCGTTTGGCTGTTTGCCGGAATTCTCATTCGCATCGTTCCCATTTATGCACCGATGCGAACCATCTCCTCTGTTTTATGCCACCCGCTTGTCGCCTGCTGCGGAATCCTTGGATGCGCGGGCATGTGGCTTTTGTTTGATAAAACCAAACTCTCCGCACGTTTATTTTTTCGCAGTATCTTTGCCGGCGGCATCGTAATCGCCCTTTTGCTGCTTGCCGTGTGCAATCTTTGGAATGTTTCTCTTGGGCCTTTAAACGGACTTTTGCAGTTTGGTCCGCAATGGGGCTCTAACCGGGGCTATGTCTGGGGAATTCTTGTAGACCGCTATTATTATACCTTTAATTATCGAGAACAGCTTTTCGGCATTGGGCCCGACTTAGTAACACACCTTTTAAATCCTGTTTACAGCCAAAAAATCATTGCCATGAACGGGACTGCATTTGACAGTGCGCACAACGAGTTTCTTCAAATGCTTATCTGCTGCGGCCTCTTTGGACTGTTTTTCTGGCTTTTGTTCATTTTTTCGCATATCAAGCACTCGCTTTACAGCACACCTTATCTCACAGCAAGCCTTGTCGCCTATTGCGTCCAAAGCTTTTTCAGCATCCATTTTGTAGGAGTTTTCCCCATTTTCTTTGTCCTTTGTGCACTTACCGCTGTCAAAAAAAGTAAAAAATAGATTTTTTCGTCATTTTGACGAAAAACAATTTTTGCTTATCTTTTCACAATTTTTATAAAGTAACTCTCATTTTTTCCTACGGGAAAAAGAAAATCGAGGCTTATTTGCCGCAAAGCAACAAGTTTTCAACAGCCTTTTCACAGGTTTTGCACAAAAAAAGCGCTCTTTTTTGTGCGTTTTTCCACTTGCAAATGCTTTCAATTTCTACTACAATAAGTATCACAGACCTGCCTAAAGTATGCAGACTGTAATATTCTATTTCGATATTGAATTAGGAGGAATTGAAATTGAGACTGAAAAAAGTAATTTCTGGCGTTATGGCTGTTGCTATGGCAGCAACTTTCGCCGCAAGTGCATTTGCAGCTACGGCTGGTGAGGCAACTCCCGGTGCTCCCAGCAAACCTGGCACTGGTGGCAGCACTGGTGGCAGCACTGGTGGCAGCACCGGCAGCATCGTTCTCCCCGAGGACGCTACTTCCGGCCAGATTGCCGGTTCTTTGGCTGACGCTCTGAAGAAAGACCCCACTAACTACGAGAACGCAACTCGCTTGGTGAACACTCTGAACGAGGACAAGAAAGTTTTCGTTGACGCTAACATCACCGAGGCTATGCTGCTCGCTCTGCGCGCACAGGGCAAAGCTTACAACTACACTATCAACAATGTAGGCGTGAGCATCTTGTCCACCAAAGACTTGGCTGATAAGCTCAGCATCAAAGAGGTTTCTTACAGCGCTACGGGTGCTACTTTCGAGGCTAACTACGCTGGCGGCGCTCAGTCGGCTTTGGGTACCTATGTTACCATCAGCGTTCCCTACAATCTGGACGGTTCTTGGAGCTGGGTTTCCGACAACGGTCAGAGCGGTGCAGTTATCGTGACCAACACCGGCAAAACCGCTACTTTGGGCTTCTTTGCTCCGCACTTCACGAAGTACACCCTGACTAAGGGCACCACCACTCCTCCCACCTCCGGCAGCGGCAGCGTAATCAAAGCTACCGGTGCTGACATGAACACCATCATGATGGGCATTGTGGGCACTGCTCTGGTTGCAGGTGCAGGCATCGCTTTTGTTTCCGTGAAAAAGCGCGCTCTGAGCAAATAATTTGAGGTTTTAAAATGAACAGTTCACTTATTTCTGTGGATGTTCTGAAGAGAAAGGGGAAGAAATTCATTCTTCCCCTTTTCTTTTGCATCATCACACTTTTGATTCTTTGGCTGATTGCATTGCCCATCGGATTTGCTGTATCGAAAGCAGCAGATCAGGAAGGGTTTAAAGCCATTGAGCCGACCATTAATTTATTTGACGGTTCCGCTAATATCGAAAGCGGTACCGTTAATCTGAACGATTACGGCGGTTATCCGACAGAAGGGGAAAACTACGGCCGTCTGACGATCGGTGGTACCAGCATTGACTGCAACTTGTTCTACGGCGATTCTGCAGTGGAACTCAGCAGCGGTGCCGGCACCTACGCAGGCGCATCCATTCCCGGACAGGGCAGCACCACATTGATTGCAGGCCATACCGGAACGTATTTTCGTGATTTTGAACGCATTCAAAAGGGAACCATGATTTCCATTGAAACACGCTATGGCAAATATCGCTATGAAGTCACTGATATTCGCATCGCTGAAGAGAATGATACTTCAGCATATGATCTCAATGCTTCCGAAGATAATTTAATTTTGTATACCTGCTATCCGTTCGGTCAGATCAGCCCCACCACACAGCGCTGCTTTGTTTATGCTAAATTCGTCAGCGGCCCCACCATTTTGGAGGATTCCGTGAATGAAAAATAAGATTTCCAATCTCCCGATGCTGGGCGCAAGATTTTTATTGTGTCTGTCCAGCGCCTTGCTCGCTTTGCTTCTTTCTCTTCAATTCACTTTATTTAACGAAAGCTATCTGCTCAGCACGTTAGAATCTACCAATTATTTTCCTACGGTCGCACACACCGCTAAAACGGTCTGTGAGGGTCTTTTCTCACAAGCCGGGTTTGGTGCCGGCCTTGTAACAAACTATATTTCTGAAGACACCGTCACAGCCGATATTACAAGCGCACTTTATAACCGTTTTCGCAATGCCGGCTTGAAAACGAACGCACGCTTTGCAACACTGGCTGTGAACTTAGAAGATGCTATGAACGCTGAAACCGGTGTGATTGCATCGGAAGATGAATATGCTCGTTTCATGTCATTGCAGGCTTCCTGTGAAGCCTCGTATCAAACGATGGTCAGTCCCCCGTTTGATACGCCGCTTTCTATTGTTTTGCAGTATCGTTCTATGCGTGCTGTTCTCTTTCCCGCTGTTGCAATTCTAATTTTATTATCTGTATTCTCCTTATTTAAGTTAAGCGAGAATATGAAACAATTTTTTGATAACATTTCACGCGGACTTCTTCCCGCCGGCTTTGCCTGTGTGCTTGCCGGGCTGAGCTTTGTTTTGTTCAGCGGATTCCAAACCTGGATGCCTGCAGAAAATATTGCACACACGGCTTTTACAAAGTGGATCGGCGGCCTGTTCCCCTATCTCGCTGTGTTAGGCATTTTAATCGGCGGAGCCGGGCTTGCAGTATATGCTTTTCTTGTAAGACAAATTCATCTGAAACAAAAATCGGGTGCAAAAGGCAAGGGCGGCAAACTCATGTCTACACCTGTACCGCCTTCTCGCAAAGCAGACGGTGCACAGCCTGCTGTTCAACAGGCTCAGTCAGCGGCGGCTCCTTCTGCCTTACCGGCTTCCCCCGCTCCGGCAGCAGCTCCTGCGCAAAGACAAGCTGTTTCTCCGGCACAGGAACATCAGGCTCACCAGCAGCCGGCTCAAACAACTGCTCCGGTTCAAAATCAAGCGGGACAAAACGGTGTAACGGTTTCCTTGCCGCAAAATTCCAATCAAGAAAATGCTGCCGGCAACCGAAATATTCGTTTACCCTAAACTGCTTGAGCGTAACAGCATAAATCCCATAGATTTGTAAATGATGCAATACAAAAAAGCTCTGACAAGAACCTTTATGGTTTGAAGTCAGAGCTTTTTTATTTATCCAATTTGTTTATGCTCGTGCTGCGACTCCTCCGGCAGCAGCGTCACCTCGCGCAAACGGCGCTGAATTTGTCTTGTTCTTGTTCCTACCAGCTTTTCCAGCTCATTTCCCACTTGTTCAATTCGATTCTGCGCACTGGCCAGTACATCGCCGAACTTGTCAAACTCGCTTCTTACCGCGCCTAAAATCTGCCATACTTCGCCGGAACGCTTTTGCAGCGCTAATGTTCGGAACCCCATTTGCAAGCTGTTTAAAAGAGCTGCCATTGTCGTAGGCCCGGCCACAACAACATGGTACTCACTTTGCAGTCGTTCCACCATTCCGCGCCGCACTACCTCAGCATAAAGCCCTTCCACCGGCAAAAACATAATGCCGAAATCAGTGGTTTCCGGCGCATGAATATACTTTGTCCGAATGTCTTTTGCAAAAGAGCAAATTCGCTGTTCGAGCACCTTTGCCGCACTTTGGACGGCGGCGGAATCTCCCGCTTCGTAAGCGTCTAATAGCCCTGCATAGGCATCTGCGGGAAACTTCGCATCTATGGGAAGCCAGACCCCTTCTCCCTGCCCATCTCCCGGCAAATAGACGGCGTACTCTACGCGCTCTGTACTTCCCTTGACGGTGGCGATATTTTCGGCGTACTGTTCCGGCGTGAGAATTTGCTGTAAAATAGCCCCAAGCTGAATTTCACCTAAAATACCGCGCGTTTTCACATTGCTCAGCACCTTCTTCAAATCGCCCACCCCGGTGGCCAGGGTCTGCATTTCGCCTAGGCCTCGGTAAACGCTTTCCAGCTGCTCAGAAACGCGGCTAAAGGATTGCTGCAAGGTTTTTTCCAGCGTGCTTTGCAGCTTTTCATCCACAGTAGCGCGCATCTCCTCCAGTTTTTTCTCATTTCCCTCCTGCATTGCGCGCACGCTTTTTTCCATGGCATTGCGCATATGCTCCAATCGGCGCTCTTGCTCCAATGCGCCTGTCTTCATGCGCTCCTCTACCATTTGCAGCTGGTCGCGCATCGTCTTTTGCATAGTCTGCATCTGCGTATTCACAGCCCGCTGCAGCATTTCCTGGCGCTGTCCCATCTGCTCGGTTAATTCTTTCAGCCGCATGTTTTGAGCGGCTGATACCTGTTTTTGCGTCGCAGCCTGCATTTGAGCGGCCGCCGTCGAAGTTCTTTGCACCGAAAGCCCCAGCTCTTCCCGAAGCTGGCGCATTTCCTCACTGAGCTGCTGCATCATCTCCCTTTCAAGCGAGCGCATTCCCTCTTCCATCGTCATGCGCATCATGCTCATCTGGGCGGTGCTGACTGACGTATCGTTTTTACGAAAGAACAACCAAACAACAATTGCCCACGGGATGAGCGCGACAATCGGCCATATTATTTCCTGCACGGTTTTCGTTTCTCCTATCGTCATATATTTTATGTTTTTGGCATATCAGTATTATAAAGCAAACCCTTGTATAAATCAATCTAAAGGCGGCGATACACAAATGAAAGCATTGTTGCGGCGCGCCATGCGTCAACTGAACAAAAACCGACGTGTCTTTTGCTTTTTCTCAGCAGCCTGTATCCTTCTTGGGGCACTGGTTATTTTTGCAGGAATCCGCACGCAAAATTTACCCGCAGGCTGTTCGGTAAATGATTTTTTACCGGACGATGTCCTTCCCGCTGCGGCGCCCACAGATTCTTCTGGGCCGGAGGAGGAAAAAGTTGTCTATCTCACATTTGACGACGGACCTTCGGAAAATACGCTTGAGGTGCTGGATATTTTAAAAGAATACGGGGTTCCCGCCAGTTTTTTTGTCATTGCGGCAGATAATAACCGAGACGACTTACCTATTCTTGCCCGCACATCCGCCGAAGGACACTGCATTGCGCTTCACAGCTGTACGCATAGCTATAAAACCATTTATGACAGCCCTGAACACTTTTGGCACGATATTGATTTACTGAAAGAAGCCATTGCCCCGTATGTATCGCCTGCCCCCACCATCCTGCGCTTTCCCGGCGGAAGCACGAATACGGTGAGCCGAAAATATGGCGGAAGTGATATTATGAAACTGCTCAAAACACAAGCCACGCAAAAAGGATATACCTATGTCGATTGGAATGTCAGCGCCGATGATGCGCTGAGAAGCAAACTGTCTGCGGACAGCATTTATGACAACGTCGTTCGCGACGCCTCAAAGCATAATACTTGTGTTGTTTTAATGCACGACACCAAAGTAACGGATAATACCGTTAAAGCGCTGCCTCGCATCATTGAGTGGTTTCAAAATGCAGGCTACCGCTTTGATACCGTCGATCACTTGCCTGCATCCGCTTAAACCATTCACACCTTGCGGCTCAAAAGAAAGCGCGCGGTATTATCTGAAAACTTTTCTAAGCACAACTATGCCGCAATTTTTTGAGAATGGTCGGCGCTGTTATCCCGCAGCCGCATTTTTCTTAGGAAAGGAACGTTTCACAGTTTCAGAAAACTACTAAATTCTGGTTGATTCTGCCGACATAAATACGCTGTTTTTTGCGTGTTTGTGTCGGTTATTTTTTATTTTGCCGATGCTTTTCGCGTTCTAAAAAATACATTTTTTATTTTTCACGATAAAAACATGGGTTTTCATTGTAAAAACACACAAAATAAGCTATACTAAGAAAATATACAGATGCGCTTCCTGCCAAGCCAAGCGGCAGAAAACAGCGCGTCGGAAAGATACAGCGAGGGAGGCACCAAATTGTTCGGCTATGTGTTGCCGTATCAGGCAGATCTCAAGGTGTGGCAATGGCAAGCCTACCGCGCCTACTATTGCGGGCTGTGCATGCAGCTGAAAGAGCGTTACGGCTTCTTGCCGCGCTTCGTGCTGAATTATGACTTTGTGTTTTTGGCACTGCTTGCAGACGGACTATCCGGCGAAGAACCTCTCATTTCCTCTTCCCGCTGTATTGCAAACCCTATTCAAAGGCACCCGATCTGTCAAGTTTCCAAAGGGCTTACAATGGCCGCTGACGCAGTGGTTCTGACGGCTTATTACAAGATTATCGACGACGTTTCCGACGAGCGGGCCGCTAAGCGCATGCTGTCTGTGGCTGCGCAAGGACTTTTTCACCGCGCGCAGGAAAAAGCGGGCCGCATCTTTCCGGAGCTGCAAACCGTTTTGAGAACGCAAACACAATGTCAGGCTAATTTAGAAGCAAAAGGCTGTGCAGACCCCGATGAGGCCGCCGACCCCACGGCACAAATGACCGCCGCGCTCTTTTCTTTGGCTGCTGCGGAGCCATCACAGCAAGCGCCTCTTCGTCACATGGGAATGCTGCTCGGCAAAATTTTATATTATCTCGATGCCGCAGAGGATTTTGACAGCGACGGGCAAAGCGGCTCTTACAACGTGTTTCAAAATGCGAAGCTTTCGCGCGAGGATATGATTGCACAGGTAACGCTTTTATGCCGCATGTGTGCAGGCGAAGCAGCGCGCCGCTACGGAGAAATTTCGATTGAGAGCCCTGTACATAAAGCGCTCATTGAGAATATTCTGTTTTTAGGACTGCCGCAGAGTATTTCAAAGGCAGGCCAAAAACGAACACGGAAACCAACCACTCACCTATCATCTTTGAACGGAAAGGAAATTCTATGAATCTGCAACAAGCTTATGCTGTTTTAGGGCTGCGCGAAGGCGCATCGGAAGAAGAAATCAAAAGCGCTTATCGCGCACTTGCACAACAGTATGACCCGGAGCAAACTTCCGACGAGTCTGAACGCCGCCGCGCACAGGACAAAATGAACGAGCTGAATGAGGCTTTTGATATGCTGATGAGCTGTCTTCGCACAGGTGACTGCGGCTCCTCCGACGGCGGCTTTTCCTCTGCCTCTGAACAGCACACAGGAAATTCCGAGCAATATCGCATCATTCGTCAGATGATTAACTCCGGCGATGTTGACAATGCGTTGGCACGCTTAAACGCCATTCCGAACGGCGCGGCCGATGCGGAGTGGAACTTTTTAATGGGCAGTGCATATTATTATAAAGGCTGGCTGGGACAGGCGCTTTCTTATTTTCAAACTGCATGCCGCCTTGCTCCCGGCAACCCCGAATATGCTGCGGCACTGCGGAATCTGCAAAACAGTGCCAACGGCGGTATGCCCGGCAATCCTTACGGGAACCAATCGCCCTACGGCGCACAGGCGGTTTCCTGCTCGTGCTGTGATATGTGCATGGCCATGATGTGCATGGACGCATGCTGCAGCTGCGGTGGTATGGGATGTTAAACGGAAAAAGAGAGAAAAAAAGCGCCCGCATTGCGCTTTGCGGATTATTTGCTGCGCTTTCCCTTTGCACTATGCTGATGGGCAGCATTCTGCCGGCCTCCACCTTTTCCGCACCCGCTTTTGCCGGCATTTTTCTGGTTGCCGTTGCGGTGGAGTACGGAATGAAAACAGGCTTTCTGCTTTATGCCGCCGTTGGCGTTCTTTCCTTGCTTCTCATTCCTGACAAGGAAATGGCACTTGTATTTATATGTTTCTTAGGATTTTATCCGCTTGTAAAGGCTTATCTTGAAAAAATTCACTTTTTACCTGTTCGGGTTGCGGCAAAACTGATTTTGTTCAACGGATGTATTCTTTCAATGTACGCCTTGATTTTGCTTGTATTCCCCCTGCCTGCCGTTCAGGAAGAGTTTGCCTCTATGGGCATTGTTTCCTTGGGTATTTTACTCGGCGCAGGAAATATTACGTTTTTCTTATATGATCTTGCCGTGGCGCGCATGGTAGCTTTGTACTGCGCGAAATTGCGGCCGCGGCTGCTTCGGATGCTGTAAAGCGTGCGAAGCAGCCTTTTTCGTTTTTAACCAAAGGTTTTCTGAAAAGGTGAAAGTTTCATTTTTTTAGAAAGCCCCTAGCCATATCAGCAGAAAAGAGGGTGATTGCCATGGAATTGAAAAGCAATCTGCGCATTTTAAGCTATACGAAAAAGCTTTTACAAGGTGAAACCGAGCATCTGCTTCCCTTTCCCGTTCAAGTTCAAAAACCGGTGTTTCAAGGGCGTATGCCGCAGCGGCTTGCCCGCATTTCTCCGCAAGAGGCGCAAGTAGACACGAAAATCCTTTCTCAATTTTTAAAAGAGCTTCAGCAGAACCGTGAGGGTTTTGCGCATAATCTTTTATGTGCAACGCCTTCCGGCGTTTTCTGCGAGGCCAGCTGGGAACCATATACGCTCAAACAATGGCATGTGACGCACAGCCTTTGCAAAAGCTTTACCGGAACGGCAATCGGCATGCTGGCAGATGAAGGTCTTTTGGATTTCCAGGAGCTGGTGTGTGATATCTTTCCGGAAAAGTGCTCTTTCCTTACCAGCCGCAAAATGCGCAGCGTCACCGTGCACCACCTGCTTTCTATGACATCGGGCGTTAATTTCAAAGAAGTGGGTGCCGTGTGTTCATCCGACTGGCTGAAAAGCTTTTTAGAGTCCGATTTTCTTTTTGAGCCGGGCAGCAAATTTGATTACAACAGCATGAATACCTACGTTCTCTCTGCGATTGTCAAGCACAAGTCAGGATGCGGATTAGTCGAATATTTAAAGCCCCGCTTGTTTGATCCGCTTGGTTTTGGTGAGGTCGCATGGGAAACTTGTCCCAGCGGTATCGAAAAAGGCGGCTGGGGCATGTATGTCTTTGCAGAGGATGCGGCAAAGCTGGGCCTGCTTTATTTGCAAGAAGGGCTTTGGCATACACCGAAGGGAACAAAGCGGATTTTGAGCAAAGACTGGGTTTGCACAGCTATGAAGCCGCAGGCCATGAGCACGCAGGAAGAGGAATACGGATATCAGTTATGGCCCGACACCGCACACAGCATGACGATGTTTAACGGCATGTTTGGACAATATGTCTTTATGGCGGCCGATTTAAATCTTGTTGTCGTACTGCAGTCAGGCGCACAAAACCTGTTTACCCGAAGCGAGTCATACCACACCGTGACGCGCTTTTTTGACGCACTGCGGAAAGCGCCTCGCACAGCTGGGACATCAAACGCAGCCCCCGCCCCTTACCGGACACATTTTCTTGCTCCTCCCTATTCTGAGCAGCAAAAAAAGAAACCTCGCACACTTCGAGAAAAAATATGGCATACTTTTTTCTCTTCTACCCCTGCAACTGTCGATACCGCCTGCACTCTTTTAGAAGGACGGCATTTTACTTTTGAGCGCAATCAAGCCGGGCTGCTGCCGCGGATCATTGCTGTGATGAACGATTTTTATTCCGGCGGCGTGCAAAGCATTTCCTTTTCACGCCAAGCGGAAACTCTTGTTTTATCTTGGGTAGAAAATGGGGTCGTAGAAAAAATTCCGCTTGGGTTTGAGCGTCCTCTTCCCTTTGTGCTCGATGCCGGAGGCAACCGCTTTGAAGCTGCCTGCTTTGCGCAGCTGTGCAGCGATGAGGATGACCGCGCCGTTTTAAAGATGCACATCTATTTGACGGAAAGCAGTTCGTGCCGCCAGCTCAAGCTATTTTTGCCGTTTGATGAAAGAGATGACGTACTGCTGTGCTTTTATGAAACTCCTGGTTTAGTTCCGATGATGCTTTCCTTGGCACAACTTGCAGGGCTGGGCCATCAGACCGATGCACTGTTCCGCGACATGGATTATTTGCGCTATCGGCTGGAACGTTTTAGTTCTCCTGTCGTGCACGGAAAGCTGGAGCCGAAACGCCGCAAAAACTCACGCCAATCCTGACAGTTTCCTTGCCTATCGCGGCGCTGCAAGTCAAAAACACAAAAAGCTGCCGAGAACCACTAAACGAAGCGGTTCTCGGCAGCTTTTATTTCAAATTGTTTAAAATGTTACGGCAAACCTATCTCCCCTGAGACGAGCTGTTTTATTCCGCCACCGAAGATGCCTGGTTTTTCAGCATAACGTCGTGAGCGCCGCCCTCCACAATGCTGGTAGAAGAAACAACGGTCAAGCGGGCTTTCTCCTGCAATTCAGGAATGGAGAGCGCGCCGCAGTTGCACATGGTGCTGCGCACCTTTGCGAGAGTAACAGCAACGCCGTCTTTGAGCGCACCTGCATACGGCACATAGCTGTCCACGCCTTCCTCAAAGCTGAGCTTGCCTGCACCGCCAAGGTCATAGCGCTGCCAGTTGCGTGCGCGGTTCGAGCCTTCACCCCAGTACTCTTTTACGAAAGTGCCGTTAATTTTCAGCTTGTTCGTCGGACTTTCGTCAAAGCGGGAGAAGTAGCGTCCCAGCATCACGAAGTCGGCGCCCATTGCCAGTGCCAGCGTAATGTGGTAATCGTGTACGATGCCGCCGTCAGAGCAAATGGGAATATAAATGCCGGTTTCCTGGAAGTATTCGTCACGGGCTTTTGCCACTTCGATGGTCGCAGTAGCTTGTCCGCGGCCAATGCCCTTTGTTTCACGGGTAATGCAAATGGAGCCGCCGCCAATGCCTACTTTGATGAAGTCAGCACCTGCCTCTGCTAAGAAGCGGAAGCCTTCACGGTCTACAACGTTGCCTGCGCCCACTTTCACCTTGTCGCCGTATTTTGCACGCACCCATGCCAGTGTACGCGCCTGCCACTCGGAGAAGCCCTCAGAGGAGTCAATGCACAGCACGTCAACGCCCGCCTCAACCAAGGCCGGAACACGCTCTGCATAATCGCGCGTATTGATGCCCGCGCCTACAATGTAGCTCTTATTCGCGTCCAAAAGCTCGTTCACATTTTCTTTGTGAGAATCGTAGTCTTTGCGGAACACCATGCATTTCAAATGCTGATTTTTATCAATCAAAGGCAGGGAGTTCAGCTTGTGCTCCCAGATAATATCGTTTGCCTCTTTCAGCGTGGTATCTTCCGGAGCGGTAATCAATCGCTCAAACGGCGTCATGAATTCTGTTACCTTTAAATCGGTGCTCATGCGGGAAACACGGTAGTCACGGCTGCCAATGATGCCCAAAAGCTTTCCGTTCGCGGTACCGTCGTCGGTCACTGCAACGGTAGAGTGGCCTGTTTTTTCTTTCAGAGCCAAAATGTCAGCCAGTGTTGCGTCGGGACGCACGTTAGAGTCGCTGACGATAAAGCCTTTTTTGTAGCTTTTGACACGGCGCACCATATCCGCCTCTTGCTCAATGGTCTGCGAGCCGTAAATAAACGATACGCCGCCTTCTTTGGCCAGTGCAATGGCCATGGTATCATTCGACACCGCCTGCATGATGGCGGAAACCATAGGGATGTTCATGCTGATAGGACATTCTTCCTCGCCCTTGCGATACTTCACAAGCGGGGTGCGCAAGCTGACAGCGCTGGGAATGCATTCTGCCGAAGAATATCCCGGAACCAAGAGATACTCGCCGAAGGTACGGGACGGTTCGCTGAAATAGTAAGCCATAAACATACTCCTTTTGAATCCAAGTAAAATTGCTGTTCATCGAAACGCACCGACAAAACAGGTCGGTCAAACGCGCAAAGGCGGCACCGGGTAAACAAAAGGCACATTTCCCGCTTTGACAAAAGCTTGAAAGTGCGCCGTTTCGCTGACACGAGAACCACCTCGATACTTGTATTATATACTACCACAAATATCTCCATACGGCTAGTCTTTTTTTCTTGTTTCTTCGCAAAAAACGGCTTTTTTCCTTTGTTTTTTTCAGCAGTTTTGAAGGTGCTCTCAAAACGACGAATTCCCATCTTTTTCCGCTTAAAATTTTGTGTGAAATCGACAGTACCGCAAGAACAGCTTGAAACCTTTCGCATTTTTCTTTTGAAGGGCAAATACCATATTTGCCCTCCATTCAATTCACGCCGATTGGAAACGCAAAAAAGCGGAGGGCCGCCGGCCGGCAGCCCTCCGCTTTGTGATCGTGTGTTTTGCATCCTGTGGAGTTGGACGCAAAACGAAGAAAAAAGGAAAAAGGAGGTGTAAGCTCTTACTGTTTGACGCTCTCTAGCCAAAACGCCAACAGGAGGAGAAAGAGCCTACAAAGAATGAAAAAGTACATCTGCAAGGGGTTGTAACTTTCTTGCAACTATATTGTAACTCTTTTGTCACCCTTTGTCAAGGCTCTTTTGAAACTTTTTTGTCATTTTTTTGCCTGAAATTGAAATCTTCCTTTTCAGCGCAAAACAATCTCCTTTTTTCCGTCCTGTTCTTTTGCATCAACGCAAACCGCACTCAGCAGCTCTCCCGCAATCAGCTTTTCTGCCAAACGGTCTTCCACCTCTTTGCGGATGACACGGCGCAAGTCACGCGCGCCGAATTTTCCGCCCTGTGCCTTTTCACACAAAAGTTCCAGCGCTTGCTGTGTCCACGACAATCCAATGCCTTTTGCACTGAGAGGCTCTTGATATTCTGCAAGCATAAGCGCTGCCACACGGCGCAGATCTTCACCGCTCAGCGGGCGGAACGTGATAATTTCGTCCACACGGCTTAAAAATTCCGGACGCAAAAATTCCCGCAATGCCTTCAGCGATTTATCCCGGCTCATTTGCTCGGCGGTTTTGTTAAAGCCCGTTTCGCCCACACGGTCGGAAGAGCCGGCATTGGAGGTCATGCAAATAACGGTATTTTCAAAGTTTACCGTTCTGCCCTGCGCATCGTTAATTTTGCCTTCATCCAAAATCTGCAAAAGCAGATTCATAACATCGGGATGCGCCTTTTCAATTTCGTCAAACAACACCACGCTGTACGGACGGCGGCGCACCTTTTCCGTCAGCTGGCCTGCCTCGTCATACCCAACGTAACCCGGCGGCGAGCCAATCAAGCGGGACACGGCGTGTTTTTCCATAAATTCGGACATATCCAAACGAATTAAGGGGTCCACCGTGTCAAAAAGCTGCATCGCCAGCTGTTTGACAAGTTCCGTTTTTCCCACACCCGTCGGCCCGACAAAGATAAAGCTTGCCGGACGGCGGCGCGCCGCAATATCGGCACGGCTGCGCTTTACCGCGTTGGCTACCAGGTGCACAGCCTCCTCTTGGCCAATCACTTTTTCTTTCAGCTTTTCTTCCAGCTGTACAAGCTTGGTGTACTCCGTTTCTTTCACCTTGCTGGCGGGAATTCCTGTCCAAAGCTCGATGACTTTTGCCAGATCCTCCATACCGACAGCAATGCTTTCCACTTTTTCATGCAAAGCTTCCGTTTGCTGTTTGGCCTGGTCAATTTCATAGCTCAGACGTGCAATGACTTCGTAATCCGGGCCTTCTTTGGCCTGCTCCTGCTCTTCTTTTTCCTGCGTCATCGTCTGCACCTTTTTTTCGGCATCCAGCCACTCGCTGATTTCCGGATGACGCAGGCTGCAGCACGCGCACGCCTCGTCCAGCAGGTCAATCGCCTTATCCGGCAAAAAGCGGTCGGTGATATAACGCTCGGACAGCTGCACGGTGCTGCGCAGCAAAGTTTCCGGTACTTTCACATGGTGATAAGCTTCGTAATACTCTTTTACGCCGCGAATCACTTCCACCGCTTCATCCACGGAAGGCTCTTCTACCTTGACAGGCTGGAAGCGGCGCTCCAGCGCTTGGTCTTTTTCAATAAATTTGCGATATTCCGCAAAGGTTGTTGCACCGATCACCTGAATTTCTCCGCGGGAGAGCGCAGGCTTTAAGATATTGGCGGCATTCATCGCGCCTTCGGAATCGCCGGCGCCGGTGATATTGTGAATTTCATCAATAAAAAGCACAACGTTTCCGGCGGCCTTTACCTCCGCAATCAAGCCTTTGACACGGCTTTCAAACTGTCCGCGGAATTGCGTTCCCGCAACAAGGCTGGTTAAATCCAGCAGATAAATTTCTTTGTCCTTCAAGCCTGCGGGAACGGTTCCTTCGGCAATGTGCAGTGCAATGCCTTCGGCAATGGCGGTTTTACCGACGCCGGCCTCACCAATCAGGCAGGGATTATTTTTTTGACGGCGCGATAAAATTTGAATGGTGCGGTAAATTTCACGGTCGCGCCCCACAATGCGGTCCAGCTTTCCGGCACGCGCTTTTTCGGTCAGATTTTCACAGTACTGATCTAAAAACTTACGCTTTTTGCCTTTCTCTTTGGCCTTGGGGTCTTTTTTATCTGCGCCTTCGCGGCTTTCCTGCTTGCGCTTGTTTAAAAAGCCGAAGGGCAGCGTGGCACTCGTTCCGCCGGGTTCTTCGCTTTCCTCCTCGTCTTCATCTTCCGCAGGGGCAAAGTTCATCAATCCCATTCCCTGCATCATCTGCTGCGGGTCGAACTCACCGTCCTCAAACATGGCATCCATGCGCTCTTCAATGGCATCCATCTGCTCATCAGAGATCCCCATTTGCTTCATCAGGTTATCAACGGGCTTAATGCCCATCTCTCTGGCACAGCGCAGGCAATAGCCCTCTGTGCCGGAACTGCCATCCATTTTTTGAACAAAGACGATGGCGGGCCTTTTTTTGCATTTCACACAAATCATCTGTTCCATGGTCCTTTCTTACAAAAACGGATTGTATGCGGAGAATACGCTGTACAGCATGCTGCCCGAAAGCACCTCATTGTTCAGCATCGGCAGGCTGTTATTGGTGATTGCGGCAATCGCCCACACTAAGCACAGCGCCAGCACTGCATTGAGCGCGCCGCCGGCCACACCGACTAAAATGCCCAAAAGCTTATTGACCGAGCCGATGACGGGAATTTTGTTGATGTTGGTCAGCACCGCCACCAGCATGGAAATCACCAGCTTGCACAGCGCAAAGGCGATGAAAAACAGCACAACCGTAATCATCGGAACAATCAGCGGAGTTAAAATGCCGTCGACAATCCGTAAAGCCAAATCCGGCGCTCCGGAGCCGAGAATCTCGTGAAACGAGCGCGTAATCTCCTGCGCCATTTCTTCGGGCAGTACGCTGGATAAATTCTCCACCAGCATCGTCAGGCCGGAAGTACCTTGCTCTTGTACCGTCTGAGTAATTTTTTCAATCAAGCCGTCTTTGAAAAAGTTTTCAAAAATGGTGGGGGAAATCCGGTCGGAGGCAATCCACGCCACGAGCAGTGCGAGCAAATTCCCCACGAGGTCGAGCAGTCCGGCAACAAAGCCTTTTTTCATGTAACGGTACGCCGTCAACGCAATCACAACGACCAAAAGCACATCTAAAATGAGCGCCGGGCCGAGGTTGATTTCACTTGTCATATCATTTACCTTCTTTCTGATGCGCACAGGGCGCAGGAGTCGTTTTCGTTACGTTTGATTGACAGGCGGCGGTGTGAATACAGAAATCTCTTGTTCTGTCATCAAATATAGCTTTCCTGTGCCAATCAAAGCGCGTATATATCCTTGCGTTTTCTGTTCTGCCAGCAAACCGGCGTCCATCGTATACGAAAGCACGCTGTTTGATGTCACAACATGAATTTGAGATTGTGTCACTGTCATTTGCGTGGCAATGCGATTCACCGAGCAGGCAGCCGTCTGCTGCATTTTGCTGTCGAGCACACACAGCTTCGTCATGGAGCTGTGCTCTCCGTCGCCGAAAAGCAGAACCACCGAGGCGTTGTCCGGCGTTGTCTGCCATGCCTGCAAGCTCTGCGCATTGTAATCATAGCGCGCCAGCTCAGTTCCGTCTACCGTATTGTATACGGCGCAGTAGGTCTGGTATATGACCAATATTTCCTTTCGGCTGAGATATTTCAGGCCCACGGGCAGGCCCTGTGCGCTCTCAATCACAGCGTTTGCCGCATCCGGTGCGTTGGAGTCGGTGGTGTACAAAAATACTTTTCCGCCCAGCGCTCCGTTATATACTTCCGGGCAGGCCACAGCAAACTGACGATTGTCGCTTGCAAACACCATCGCCGTGGGCACCTGCGCGGTTTTCCATTCAAACACCACTTGGAACATTGGATCATACACCGTCAGGCCCGATTCGTGAAACACGCCGAGCATCCCGTTTTGGCTCATAGCGCAATACAAAATTGCATCTTGATATTTATTTTCAAACAGCTCTCGGCTGCGGCTGTAAACCGTTAAAGAATTTCCTCCGCGTGAATAAACGCACAGCCGATTTCCCGCGAGCGCCATGGAAGGATTGGAGTAGTGATGCTGAGCGGTGTAAAATTCATTTCCTCCGGCGGAATAAATTTTCACGTCATGCTGATTGAGCACCACGTAACCTCCGGCAATCGTACCCGCCTGTACAAAGCCGGATTCTGTTATGGGCACGGGATATCCCGCTGCGGGACGCATCAGCATGCTGACACTGTCCAAGGTATCCGCGAGCAAAGCCGCGGAAGCGCCGAAAACGCCTGTAAAATAGGCGGCAATTACCAAGAACACGAGCACGCAAACCCCAATGCGGCGAAAACGGCGCAGCCGGCGCTTATGGCGGATTTTTTCAAGGCGCAGCAGCTGGCCTCGCGCACGCATTTGCACGCCGCTGACGTCCTGCTCGCTTTCCTCCTGCGCTTCATTGTCGTCATTGTCGATGATGCGGCCCGTTTGAAACACCAAAAAATTCTTTTTCTCGGTCGGTTCCTTTTTCTCGTGCTTTCTGTGCAGCAAACGGTAGCGCGGCGCTTCTTTTTTTTCGTCGTCCTGCTCTTCAAAGGAACTGATTACTCTCGGTTTTTTTTGAAAGTTCCATTTTCCGTCTGACTTTCGATTCATTCCTGCTCCTCCGGATAATGAACACGATGCAAAAACAAGCCCTTGGCCGGCGCAGTATCTCCGGCTTTGGAACGATCCTTACCTTCGATTACTGCGCACATATCCTCCGGTTTTTTTCGCCCCACGCCCACGTCAATCAATGTGCCGACGAGAATCCGAACCATATTGTACAAATAGCCGTCTGCACAAATGTGGAACGTGATGATTTCCCCTTCCCGTTCTACGCGAAAAAAGTACACTGTGCGCACCGTATCTTCCATATCGCTTCCCGTTGACATAAAGGCGCGAAAATCATGGGTTCCAACGGCATACTGCGCCGCTTGATTCATCGCCTGTTCATCCAGCCGCCGAGCAATGCGCCAGCAGTAAGCACTGTCAAACGGACTGTCCACTGCCGAATTTCGCACACGATAGCGGTATTCTTTGCTCAGCGCCGAATAGCGCGCATGAAAATCATCCGAAACCCATTCGGCATGAAATACGCGAATATCGGGCGGTAAAAAGCGGTTGAGCGCCAGCGGCAGCTTAAACGGATCAATCGGTTTGGGCTGATCATAGCTGACGCAGTATCCCGACGCATGCACTCCCGCATCCGTCCGCGAACAGCCTTTCACCTGCGGGCGCGTACCGTAAAGCTGCTGCAAAGCATCTTGCAGCACTTCACACACACTCAGCGCATTTTGCTGTACCTGAAAGCCGTGGTAGCGCGTTCCGTCGTAGCTCAGCGTAATCAGCACTTTGTTGTGCGCGCCTTTTACAGCCATGACGTTACCCCCATCAAAACAAATACCGCAATACAAACCGCCGCCATGGCAAAGTCTGATTTCTGCATGCGCAGGCTTTTCAATCGGGTGCGGCCCTCTCCGCCTTGGTAGCAGCGGCATTCCATGGCTGTGGCCAGTTCGTCGGCACGGCGAAAGGCCGAAATAAACAGCGGAATGAGCACAGGCACAAGCGCTTTGACACGATCTTTCAGTTTCCCTGCATCCAGCTGCGCACCGCGCGCCTTCTGCGCATTCATAATCTTTTCCGTTTCCTCAATCAAAGTTGGAATAAACCGAAGCGCGATGGTCATAATCATGGCCAGCTCATGCACGGGAAGCTTTAATTTGGCAAAAGGCTTGAGCAAACGCTCAATCGCATCGGTCAATACAATCGGGCTGGTCGTATAGGTCAAAAGACTGGTTCCTGCAATCAAACAAACGATGCGAACTGCAATCATTACCGCATACGCCACGCCTTCTCTGTAAATGGTGAAAAATCCCCACTGCACCAGCGGCGCTCCCTCGCCTGTTAAAAAGAACAAATTGAGCACCGAGGAAAAAAGGATAATCGGCAAAATAGGCTTTAAGCTTTTTGCGATAACCTTTAAAGGAATTTTGGCCGCCATGTAAAGCAGTGCCAAAAACACGGCCGCCACTGCAAGCCCCGCAAAATTCGGATGCTGCATATTGCCGGAGCCCGCAAACAGCATAATGATGTAGGCAATGGTCAAAAGCAGCTTCATTCGCGGGTCCATACGGTGTACGGGCGAATTGCCCGGAAAGTGCTGTCCAATGGTAATATCTCTCAGCATGGCGAATTCTCCCCTTTTGCACAAATTTTCGCCACACCGTTCTCTTTGAGCTTTTTGAGCATATCAACAGCATAAGGCACGGTGTACACATCCACCGGCACATCCAGCCCCATTTGACGCAGGCGCAAAAACACCTTTGTCACTTCGGGAACAGACAAGCCCAGTTCCAGCAGCTCCTGCGCGCGGGCAAAAACAGCCGCTGTCGTGTCGTGCATGGCAATTTTTCCGCCGCTGAGCACCAGCACACGGTCGGCATATTTGGCAATGTCCTCCATCGAATGGCTCACCAGCACAATGGTTGTTCCCGTCTTTTTATGGTACGCTTTCATCTGACCCAAAATCATGTCGCGGCCTTCAGGGTCAAGCCCGGCGGCCGGCTCGTCAAGCACCAGCACTTTCGGCTCCATCGCCAAAACACCCGCAATGGCCACGCGGCGCTTTTGGCCGCCGGATAAATCGAACGGGCTTTTTTCCATCATGTGCGGGGCAATGCCGCAAAACTGCGCCGCTTCTTCCACCCGGCGCTGGATTTCCTCTTCAGGAAGCCCCATATTGCGCGGCCCGTAAGCAATGTCGGCCGCCACGGTTTCTTCAAACAGCTGATATTCCGGATACTGAAACACCAAGCCCACCTGAAAACGGAACGAACGAATTTGCGACGGGTCGCTCCAAAGATCTTGCCCGTTGATGTAAATCTTGCCGGAGGTGGGGCGGTTAATGCCGTTAAAGTGGGAAATCAAGGTTGATTTTCCGCAGCCTGTGGAGCCAATCACCCCCAAAAACTCGCCTTCCTGTACAGTAAAGGAGATATCGTCCAATGCAACATGTTCGTCGGGCATGCCCGGCGCGTACACATAAGACAAATGCTCTACGCGAATCATTTCAGACACGGCGCACCCTCCTCTCCGGTTAAAAAGCGATACAGTTCGTCGGCACAGCTTTCCACGTCAATCACGTCGTTTGGCATCGGCATGCCTGCACGCGTCATCTCATGGCAAAGTTCCGTCGATTGCGGTACATCCAAATGCAGCTCACGAAGCTTGTCCACCTGAGAAAACACTTCTTTCGGCGTTCCCTCCATGACAATTTTGCCTTCGCTCATCACAATCACACGGTCGGCGGTTGCCGCCTCTTCCATATAATGCGTAATTGCCGCCACGGTAATGCCGCACTCGCGGTTCAAGCGACGAACCGTGCGCATCACCTTATCACGCCCCACCGGGTCGAGCATCGCGGTTGCCTCGTCCAAAATCAGGCAGTCGGGCTGCATCGCCAGCACGCCCGCAATCGCGACACGCTGCTTTTGTCCGCCCGACAGATGGTGCGGAGCTTTGTCGCGGTATTGGTAGATACCGGCCAGCTTCATCGCCTCATCCACTCGCTCACGCATTACCGAAGGCTCAACGCCTAAATTTTCCAGCGCAAACGCGACGTCCTCTTCCACAACGGTTGCGACAATTTGGTTATCCGGGTTTTGAAACACCATTCCCACTTTTTGGCGCAGCTGCATGAGATTCTCTTCCTGCTTGGTAGAAATCCCTTCAATCAAAACTTGTCCCGACGTAGGCAGCAAAATGGCGTTAAAATGCTTTGCCAGGGTGGATTTTCCACAGCCATTTGCCCCCAGTACGGCGACAAATTCGCCGCGTCTGACGCACAAGCTCAAGTCGTCGACCGCGTTCTTTCCCGCCTCTCGATAGCAGAACGTTACGTGATCGGCGCAGAGCATCGTTTCTTTTTCCATTCGTTTCTCCTTATGCTTTTCACAAAACACTCGTGCGCGCCGCTTCCCAAATAGCGGTCGCGCCGCACGGAACCACACCGCCCGTTGCTGTCACGGGCAATCCAATTTCATCACAGGAGGTCACGCCGCCAAAGCGCTTTCCGACGCGCTCACGCAGAATGTACTCCATCACACTGGGCGACAAGCCCGTGGTGTAGCTGTTGACCGCCACAAAGAGCGGCGCTTCGCTTAAAACGCCGCTGCACAGCGCAATCAGCTCGTCAATGCAGTCTTCCAGCTTCCAAACCTCGCCGCCCGGGCCGCGCCCATAGCTGGGCGGGTCCATAATAATGCCGTCATAGCGCACCCCGCGCCGTATTTCACGCGCGACAAACTTCGCACAGTCGTCTACAATCCAGCGGATGGGATGCTGTGCCAGTCCGCTCGCAGCGGCATTTTCACGCCCCCACGCCACCATGCCTTTCGAAGCGTCCACATGGCACACTTTTGCGCCTGCCTGCGCACAGGCCAGCGTGGCGCCGCCCGTATAGCCGAACAAGTTCAGCACCTGCACGCTGCGCCCCTGCGCCGTTTGCTCGCCGATCTTCTGCGTATACCAATCCCAGTTGACAGCCTGTTCGGGGAAAACGCCTGTGTGCTTAAAGCCGGTGGGCGAAACCACAAGCTGTAAATCTCGATAGCGAATCTTCCATTTTTCAGGCATTTTGCGGCGATACTCCCACTGGCCGCCGCCTTTGGCCGAACGGTGATACACCGCATTCGCTTTGCTCCACAGCGGGCTGGTTTCACCTGTTTTCCATACCACTTGAGGGTCGGGGCGAACCAAAAGCGTATCACCCCAGCGCTCCAGACGGTTTCCATCCGTCGCGTCAATCAATTCATAATCCTGCCAGCCATTTGCTGCGCGCATAGTGTTCCTCCGTCCTCTTTGTACGTCCCTTTGGAACGTGTTTTCCCGGCGGCAAGCGTTTTTCGTTGTGCCGCCGGGCTGCTGTTTTCTTTTACGCTAAGCGTTCTTCCAACTTTTTGGCAATCCGCTCGGCAGAAAGGGCAATCGCCTGCGCGTCGCGGCCTTCCACCATCACGCGGATGAGCGGCTCGGTTCCCGACACGCGCACCAAAACGCGTCCTTGCCCCATCAGGCTCTGCTGCTGGCTTTCAATAAAGCCCGCAATATATTCATCGTCGCGGTAGCGGCTTTTCTGCTCATTGCTTGCATGCACGTTCACCATCACCTGCGGGAACTTTTCATAGACATGATTCAGCTCGCTCATTGCGCCGCCCTTTTGTGCCAAAGTTTTCAGCAGCATGCCCGCCGTCAGCTGTCCGTCACCCGTAGTTGCGTGCTCCAGTAAAATCACGTGGCCGGACTGTTCGCCGCCCAGCGCATAGCCTTTGTCACGCATTTCTTCCAGCACATAGCGGTCGCCCACCGCCGTTACCGCGCTGTTCATGCCGTTTTCCTTCAAATATTCCAAAAAGCCCATGTTGCTCATCACGGTCACAACAACAGTATCTTGCGCAAGCTTGCCGCTTTGTTTCATCGCGCCGCCCAAAATTGCCAAAATTTTATCGCCGTCAATCTCTGCGCCCGTTTCGTCCACCGCCAAGCAGCGGTCGGCGTCGCCGTCAAATGCCACGCCGCAGTCTAGGCCTTTTTCCCGCACGAGCTGTGCCAAACGGTCAATGTGCGTAGAGCCGCACTCACGGTTGATGTTGGTTCCGTCCGGTGCATCGCCGACAAAAACGCAGGAAACGCCCAGCTTCTCAAACAGCGCATGTGCCGTTTCACTGGCCGCACCGTTTGCACAGTCAACCGCAATGTGCAGACCGCTCAAATCGGCGTCAATGGTTTTTGCCAAATAGTCCACATAATCAGCGGCGGCGCAGTCCAAACGGCGCACCGTTCCCACATCATTGCCGACGGCATATTCCAAACGAGAACAGCCGTCTAAAACATGCGACTCGATCTCCTCTTCCACCTCATCGGGCAGTTTGTATCCCTCACCGCCAAAGAGCTTAATGCCATTGAATTCCACAGGGTTATGCGAAGCGGAAATCACAACACCCGCATCTGCGCCGTACTTTCTCACAAGATAAGCCACTGCCGGAGTTGGAATCACGCCGAGCAACTCAACGTCTGCCCCCATGCTGCAAAGGCCCGCGCAAAGCGCAGCCTCCAGCATATCGCCGGAAATGCGCGTATCCTTTCCAATAATAAAGCGCGGCCTGTGCTGCGTTTTACCCGCCAGCACCGCGGCGCTTGCACGTCCGATCTGCACCGCCAGCTCCGGCGTCAGTTCACTGCCCGCAATTCCTCGTGCTCCATCGGTTCCAAAAAGCTTTCCCATACTTGCATGCCCTCCTGCTTCTTCGTTAAGCTCTAGGCGTTTGGCCTTGAGCCGTTCCTCCGGCGGCTTTTGTGTTTCGCCGCGCGTTTTCCCCATTATATGCATGAAATGTGAAAAAAAGGTGCAAATTTCCTCGAAACCTCGGCAAAAACCCCGATGGGCTTTTCCTTTGCCCTTTTTTCACATCCAACGCCTCTTTCGGTGCTTAAAAGCCTTCCATCGTCTGCTGGGTTTCAGTGCCGTTTTGCCCCGGCGCGCTCATGCCAAGATGCTCATAGGCATAGCGCGTCACACAGCGGCCGCGCGGCGTGCGGGTTAGATATCCGAGCTGCATCAAATACGGCTCACATACATCTTCCAGCGTGACGGATTCTTCGCCCAGTGCGGCGGCAATGGTTTCCAATCCCACGGGGCCGCCGCCGTACATTTCAATAATGGCGCGCAGCAGGTTGCGGTCCATTTCATCGAGTCCCTGCTGATCGATGCCCATGCGCGACAACGCCATATCCGCAATTTCTTTGGTAATCACGCCGTCGCCCTTCACCTGCGCAAAATCGCGCACACGGCGCAGCAAACGGTTTGCCACGCGCGGTGTGCCGCGGCTTCGCCGGGCCATTTCCATGGCGCCCGCCTCATCGCACGGAACACCCAAAATGCCCGCAGAGCGCCGGATAATTTTAGAAAGCTCCTGCGGCGTGTACAGCTCCAGCTTTAAAATAACACCGAAGCGGTCGCGCAAAGGCGTGGTAATCTGCCCGGCACGCGTCGTTGCACCAACCAGCGTAAACTTCGGCAGATCCAAGCGAATAGACTGTGCCGACGGCCCTTTGCCGATCATAATATCCAGCGCGAAATCTTCGAGAGCCGGATAAAGCACTTCCTCCACCTGGCGCGACAAGCGGTGAATCTCGTCGATAAAGAGCACATCGCCCTCTTGCAGATTGGTTAAAAGCGCGGCTAAGTCGCCCTGTTTTTCAATCGCCGGGCCGGAAGTGACCCGCAGCTGCACGCCCATTTCGGCGGCGACAATGCCCGCCATTGTTGTTTTACCGAGGCCCGGCGGCCCGTAAAGCAAAAGATGGTCAAGCGGTTCTTTGCGCTTTTGCGCCGCCTGCAAATAAATTTTCAAGTTTTCCTTCGCCTTTTCCTGGCCGATGTATTCTTCCAGCCGTTTCGGGCGCAAAGAGCCTTCGGTGTCAAAATCTTCCGGCTCTGCCTGCGGCGCAACCACGCGCGGCGCGGCGTTCATTTCAACAGCTTCAATCGCCATAGCTTATCTCCTTTTTCCGATGCTCTGCAAAGCAAGACGAATCATCTCCTGCACGGGCAAAGCAGGGTCAATGCCTGTCAGTGCCTGCGCCGCCTCTGTGCCGGTGTATCCAAGGCTCGTCAGCGCCGCCATCGCCTGCGCCGTGCTGTCTGTCGGCACAACCTGCACGGCAGGCGCACCGCCGGGCGCCCCGAACGCCTTCATTTTATCTTTCAGTTCCAGCACAATACGCTGGGCAAGCTTCGGCCCAACGCCCGGCGCCGCGGTAAACGCCTTGTGGTCTTCACCCGCAATGGCGAGCGCAATGCGGTCGGGCGTGAGCACGCCTAAAATGGCAAGCCCCACTTTCGGGCCAACACCCGACACTCCCGTGAGCAGCCGAAAGCTTTCCCGCTCACGGCGGCTGGAAAATCCGTAGAGGGAAACATCATTTTCCGTTACGCGCATCTCTGTATAAATACGGCACTCTTCCCCCACAGCCGGCAGTGCACCGGTGGTGGACGCGCACGTCATGGCAAGATATCCTACACCCGCACACTCCACCACAACATGCTCGGGCGTTTTTTCAAGCAGCGTTCCTCTCAATGAATCAATCATACCGTTCTCCTTTAGGTCAATCCTTCCCCGTTAAAAATAGCCCTGCTGCTGACGCTTTGTCAGCGTTAAGCCGTACTGGCGGGAGCGATGGCTGTAAGCGTGGCAAATCGCCATCGCCAAAGCGTCGGCGGCATCATCCGGCTTTGGAATTTCCGGCATGTTTAAAAGCCGCCTTGTCAAGTCCTGCACTTGGCGCTTGCTTGCCTTTCCGTAACCCGTCACGCTTTGCTTTACCTGCATGGGCGTATACTCAAACACTTCCACGCCGAACTGCTGCGCGCAAAGACGCAGCACACCGCGCGCTTCCGAAACGGCAAAGGCCGTTGTTTTGTTGTTTTGATAAAACAGCGTTTCCATCGCAACCGCATCGGGCTGAAGCGCCCCCAGCAAACTGCGCATATCATCGTAAATTTCCGCAAGGCGTTCTTCAAAGCGCGTATGCGAGCGCGTCGTAATTGCGCCGTACTGCACCGGCGTAAATGTTCCTTTTTCAAAATCAAGTGCGCCGAACCCCACAATGGCATAGCCGGGGTCGATGCCTAAAATACGCATACTTTCCCTCCTGGCGGCGTATATCTTTTTTGAAACAAGCCCTGCCTGTTTCCTGTGCCCCGTAAAAGTGCGCACATTTCTATTTATTATACCATAAAAGAGCTTTTGGAACAACCGCACATTCTATTTATGGAAGGCTGCACAATTTCAAAAGGACAGGGCGCTTCAAGCACACATCAGAAAGGATGAATCACATGCCCAACGGGTTTGACGAATGGGTGCGCTTTTTCAACGCCTTTTTATGGGGCGCCCCCATGCTTTTGCTTTTGCTCGGCACCCATATTTTTCTCACCATCCGCACCGGGCTGATCCAGCGAAAAACCTTCCTCGGCATTCGCTTGTCGTTCGCAAAAGAGCCGCAGTCAAGCGGCGATATCAGCCAGTTCGGAGCACTCACTACGTCGCTGGCTTCCACCCTCGGCACGGGCAACATCATCGGGCTCGGAACAGCTGTTGCACTGGGCGGGCCGGGGGCTGTCTTTTGGTGCTGGGTAACGGGTGTTTTGGGCATCGCCACGAAATACGCCGAAGCCCTGCTCGCTGTAAAATACCGCGTGCGTACGCCCGACGGGCGCACGCTGGGCGGAGCCATGTATGTGCTGGAGCGCGCCCTCGGCATGAAGCACTTGGCGCGCCTGTTTGCCCTGTTCACGGCACTCGCCACACTGGGCATCGGCTGCGGGGTTCAGGTGAACGCCATTTCGACCGTCATGGATGAATCTTTTCATATCGCGCCCCTTTCCGTCGGCGTTTTGGTGTGTGCGCTGGCCGGGCTTGTCATCTTCGGCGGCGTCAAAAGCATTTCCACCGTATGCGAGCGCCTTGTGCCCTTCATGGGGCTGTTGTTTTTAATGGGCAACTTCTATCTTTTGTGGATGAACCGCGCTTATTTATGGGACGCACTGTGCTGTATTGTCACGCTGGCCTTTCAGCCGGGTGCCGCGGCAGGCGGCCTTGTCGGCAGCGGATTTCTGGCTGCCGCACGCGCAGGCACCGCGCGCGGACTGTTCTCGAATGAGTCAGGCATGGGTTCTGCTCCTATCGTGGCGGCGGCCGCACAAACGAGAAACCCGGTGCGCCAGGCGCTGGTGAGCGCAACGGGCACCTTTTGGGATACCGTGGTGCTGTGCCTGATTACCGGGCTGGTGATTGTAAGCTCTTTGATGCGCATGCCGTCGCTGAACGCCGCGCAGCTGTCGGACGGCGGGCTGCTCACCACACTTGCCTTTTCGCAAATCCCGGTGTTTGGGCCAATCATTTTGTCTGCCAGCATGGTTTTATTTGCCTTTTCCACCATTTTAGGCTGGTCTTACTACGGCGAGCGCGGCGCGGAGTATCTGCTTGGAAAACGTGCGCTCATTCCTTACCGGATTTTATTTTGCGCCGTTTTGCTGATTGCGCCCACCATCGCGCTTGACACCGTTTGGGCAATGGCCGATATTCTCAACGCGCTGATGGCAATTCCGAACCTCATTGCCGTTTTACTGCTCTCGGGCGTGGTTGCCAAAGACACGCGCTATTATCTGCGTCATTTAGAGGAAAGCGAAGCGGCCGCAGACGGCGCGCCGCGCTGAGTAAGAAGCTGTTTTTCAGCGCGCAAAACAATTCTTTCCCTGTATAGCACAGCCAGCCGGCAGACCTTGTCAAAGTCTGTCGGCTGGCTGTGCTATCGATATTGAAAAAAGGTTCTTTTGCGGCTTATGCCGGATTTTCCACCAAACGCAGCGCCAACACAGGGCGCCGGAAGGTTTCCATCAAACTGCAATACTTATCAAACATTGTCACCGAATACGCTTCTTTCGTTTTCGGCGGTGTGAGTGTCAGCGGAAACATATGACGCACAATTACGTCGCGCTCTGTTTCGTTGAGCGTAAACAGGCGCGAAGCATTTTCCAGCGCTTTGCGCGGATGTTCAAAGCCGTGCAGGCGCTCACCGGGCTTGCGCTCATAATCATGCCAGTCATACAAAAACAAATCGTGCAAAAGGCCGCCGCGTGCGGCAGATACTGCATCCCAGCCCTGCTGCTTACAGTAGCGGTAGGCAAGATAAGACACGTTGATGCTGTGGCGCAGACAAGTGGTACCGCCGTGCTGGGTATACTGTTCCATGCTGCGCACTTCTTCGCTTGCAAGCAAATCCTCAATGGCGGCGATGTATTCCTCATCCGCCGGAACTTCTATGCCGTGCAAAAGCGTTGCTCGAAATTCCATCATTTCGCAAAATTCCCCTTTCCCGCATAACATTCTGTATCTTCATCATTGTCTAAAAGTGACCGGCGCATACACATCATAAAATCAACTGCGTACACGATGCTCAAAACCACCGCCATCATCAAACCGACCGTGCGGGGCATCGCAAGCGATACACCAACCACAAATTTATGCATGAAAGCAAACAAAAATACTGCAATTACGCCCCAGCCGAGCGTGCTTTCCAGGCAAAGAATTCCTTTGTAGTTGAAAGGCTTGTTCGTATAATCCCACCAGAAGGTGCCAAATAAACGCAGCATTAAGCGCGCGGTTAAGTATTCAAACGCCGTCGCACAAACAGCGCCCACAAGATAAAGCAAAAAGTAATTGTGAGAAAACGGCTTCAAAAGCAGATATCCGAGCATTGCCCCGAAACCGTAAATGATGCAAAACGGAACACGCGCAAAGCCTCGGTTCTCCCAAAAGCCTTTTTCGCGCCGAATGACAATGCACTCCATAACCCAGCCCATAAAGCTGTAAATAAAAAAGGCGTTTACGAGCACATAAGGCTCAACAGGATTACTGTAAAACATTGCTGTGAGATGCTGCATATCGTTCTCCTTTTCTATTTTGTATTCCGCCCAAAATCGGCACAGTATACGAGTTTATCATAGCATAAGCCCCTTGTCTTTTCAATCCCTTTTTCCTGTTGACACCCTGCTTTTCTGCGTTATAATGGTAGGCAGTACGGCAAAACCGCAAAGCAGCCATCGTCAGTTCGCTTTTCCGCCGTACCAATGATAGCAATTGACGGTTAGTTTAGGAGTGTCTGAATATGAGCGAATGTACGCATAATTGTGAAACCTGCGGCCAAAGCTGTTCGTCGCGCCAAGGCGGCGCGCCGGATTTTCGCGCACAACCGCATGAAAAAAGCAAAATCAAAAAAGTCATCGGCGTTGTTTCCGGCAAGGGCGGCGTAGGCAAAAGCATGACCAGCGGCCTTTTGGCTGTTCTGTTAAGCCGCCGCGGCCGCCGCACCGCTGTGCTGGACGCCGATATCACCGGCCCGTCCATTCCGCGCCTGTTCGGCCTGCATGAAAAAGCACGCGCCGACGAGAGCGGAATTTACCCGGCTGTCACAGAAAACGGCATCCAAGTGATGAGCACCAACCTGCTTTTGGAAAACGAAAACGACCCCGTCGTATGGCGCGGCCCTGTCATCGCGGGTGCCGTCAAGCAGTTTTGGCAGGAAGTCATCTGGGACGACGTCGACTTTATGTTCGTCGATATGCCCCCGGGCACAGGCGATGTCCCTCTGACGGTGTTCCAGTCGCTTCCCGTTGACGGCATTGTCGTTGTTGCCAGCCCGCAGGAATTGGTGGGAATGATTGTGGAAAAGGCCGTCAAAATGGCACAGATGATGCACATTCCCGTGCTGGGCGTTGTAGAAAATATGAGCTACCTGCCCTGCCCGGACTGCGGCAAAAAAATCTATCTGTTCGGGGAAAGCCATATTGCTTCGATTGCCGAGCAATATCACATCCCCGTACTGGCACAGTGCCCGGTTGACCCGGCGCTGGCTCAGCTTGCCGACAGCGGTAAGCTGGAACAAGCTCAAACCGACTGCTTAGACGGCGCAGCTGAAGTCATCGACGCAATGCTGTCCTCTCGTTAATATAGACGAAGCAAGCAGGCGTTTGATTTCAACTTTTTCACAAAAAAGTGGTTCAAATTTTGGTTTTATCAAAAAAGGGCGCGGGAAACCTTACCGGTTTCCCGCACCCTTTTTATTATTACCTTGAAAAGATGAATCCTTATAAAAGCCCTGCAAACGCAAAAGAAACAACCACCGTCATCAGGCCGCACACCGCAATGGCAAGGCCGCTCATCGCGCCCTCTACCTCCCCCATTTCCATGGCTTTAGCCGTTCCGATGGCATGCGCGGAGGTTCCCAGCGCCAATCCTTTTGCAACAGGCTCTTCCAAACGAGCCGCTTTGCAAACAAGCTCCGCAATGATATTGCCGAAGATGCCCGTTACAATAATCACGGCAACGGTAATCGTCACTGCGCCGCCCATTTCTTCCGATAGGCCCATGCCGATTGCTGTTGTGATCGATTTCGGCAGCAGCGTTACATACTGGCTGTGCGAAAGACCAAAGAGTGCCGAAAGCACCAACACGCCCAGCATACTTGCCAGTGTTCCCGCGCCGATTCCGAGGAGCACTGCCTTCCAGTGCCGTTTGAGCAATTCCAGCTGGCGGTACAGCGGAACCGCCAAGCACACGGTCGCCGGGGTTAACAAATAGCTTAAATACTGCGCCCCTTCGGCATAGACTTCATATTTCACATGCAGAAAAGGAAGCGCCAGCATGACAAGACACACCGAAATCAGCAAGGGGTTTAAAATAGAAAAACCCAGCTTTTTCTTGAGCACTGCGCCTACTTCGTAGGCAGCTAAGCTGATAAACACGCCAAAAAAGGCCGACTGCGCAAGCCAATCGTTCATTTGTCTTTCCCTCCCCGCCGAATGATTCTTTGCGCGACACGCCCCGTCACCGCCATGACAAAAGGCGTTGTCAAAAGCGTAATGACTACTACGGGAAGCAGAACAGGCCGAAGCTCGCCCCAGGATTCCGTTAAGCCCACCGCGGCAGGGATGAACATCACAGGCATGGCCTCAATCAAAAAGGTCGCCGCCGACTCCACGTGTTCCAACCGAATAACGCCGGTTTTAAGTGCTAAGAGCATCAAGCATAAGCCGTAGATGCTGGCCGGAATGGGAAGCCCCAGTGCCATTTTGAGCAGTTCGCCCAAAAACGTAACAAATAAAATAATTCCGAATTGCTTTACATACTTCATGTTTTCGCCTGCCTGCCAAGGGTCCGGGTGTAAAGCCGGAGTTTTCCTTCTTTACCTTATCAATACACCCTAAAAGTTTTGTTAACATTATACTCCTGTGTTTCGCAGATGCAAAGCAGAATATTTTTCACTTTTTCGTGGTTTTTTCAGCCATAGCGCACAAAGCAGCATTTTTCGCACGAATATTTATTTGCAAAAAAATTCAACATTCGAAAAAAAGCAATTGACAAGTGTTCTGTTTTCTGGTATAGTATTACTCGCAGTGAAAAACTGCACTTAATATGCGGAAGTGCTGGAATCGGCAGACAGGCACGTTTGAGGTGCGTGTGTCCATGACGTGTGGGTTCAAGTCCCATCTTCCGCACCATGGCGAGTGTTCTTATAGCATTTGAAAAGCTGTAAGAACACTCGTCTTTTTTGTTGTTTTCATCCGGCGATGGTGGATGGGGCGTAGTTGACGACTACGCCCTTTCTTGTGTTTACGGACATCTCCGGGGCGGGCAGTGGAATGAGGTCGGGGATCTCAATAACCCCTACGCAGTTATAGTGGATACGGAGCCGCTGCTCCCACACACCATCAATTTTCTCCACATGGTAAACCTCGATCTTCTCAACCAACTCGTTGAGCATCCGGGGCGTGAGCTTGCGTGCGCGGGTGTACTTTCGCACCAAAGAGATGAACATATCCGTGGTCATAGCCTGGCTGCTCTGCTTCTCGATTTCGGAGCGGAGCTTTTTGATTTTTTCCGTCAACTCCTTTTGCTCGTCCTCATACCGGCTGGACATTTTCGCAAAACGGTCATCGGAGAGCTTGCCGGAAACATTGTCCTCATAGATGCGTTCAAACAGCCCGTCCAGTTCCTCGTCACGGGCAAGCAGGGTTTTCAATTCCTTCTCCTTCAGCTTGCGGTCAGTCTCCACCGCTTGTTGGGAGTGCCCGATCACCGCTTTCAGAAATTCGTCCTCATAGAGGCTGGCAAACTTCGTCAGACGCCGGATTTCACCAAGCACCACCTGTTCCAGAAAATCCACTCGGACATAGTGGGTGGAAGTACAGCCCCCACGGTTGCCCTTGTAGTTGGAGCAGTTGAAATACTTGATCTCCGGGTTTCCCTGATTGAAGTGGAAGTGAAGATTGCTGCGGCAGTCGGCACAGACCAGCAGACCAGAGAACATGTTGTGCTCGCCTTCGTTGGTGCGGCGCTTGCGGATTTTTCCCCGCTTCTGCTGCACCTGCTCAAATACGGACCGTTCGATGATTGGCTCGTGGCCATCCTTGAAGATGACCCAATTCTCACGGTCACTCTCCAACCTCTTTTTGTTCTTGTAGGATTTGGAGTAGGTCTTGAAGTTGAGAATGTCACCGCAATACTCCTGCAAAGACAGGATTTTGGCCACGGTGGAACTATTCCACTTGGTAGCGGGCTGCTGCTTACCCTTTCCGGGCCGCTTGATGCCCTTCTTTAGCCAATAGGCACGCGGGGTAAGGATTTCCTCCTTTTCAAGCTGGGCTGCAATCTGCTCCGTCCCGTAGCCCTCCAGGATCATGCTGTAAATCCGCCGAACCACTTGGGCAGCTTCATCATCTACGATCCACCGTTTCGGATTGCTGGGGTCTTTGATGTACCCGTAGGGAGGCTGGCCCATCGGCTCACCCGCATTTCCCTTGATCTTATTGCTGATACGCCACTTCTTGCTGATGTCGCGGGCGCACCACTCATTGAACAGGTTGCGGATCGGCGCCAACTCATTCTCGCCCTCGGCGGTGTCGATGTTATCGGATACCGCCACCAGGCGAATGTCATGCTCCGGGAAAAATTCCTCGGTCAGCCTGCCGACCTCGATGTAGTTACGGCCCAGGCGGGAAAGGTCTTTGACAAATACTGCGGCGGCCCGCCCCTGCTCCAACTGCTGGATCATCTCCACAAAACCAGGACGGTCCATCGTGACGCCGGAAATGCCATCGTCCAGGAAATGGACCAGGTTGGTGTAGCTCTTCTCCTTTGCCACTTTGGTCAACAGCTTTTTCTGGACAGTGATTTGTCAAGGGTGGTTTCTCCACGATATATCACCCTATATCAAAAAGCCAAATAAACATGCCAAAGTATCGCTCAATATTACATCGTTCGCAAACATAATAATTGAGAAACCGACAAATTTCTGCTATGCTTACTTTTATAACTGATTTTATTTGGACGGAGGATTTTTATGAAAGTTAGCTATAAGAAACTTTGGAAGCTATTGATAGACAAAGATATGAAAAAAAGAGATTTAGAAAGATGTGCTGGAATTAGTCATTATACCATCAACAAATTAAATCATGGTGAAAATGTTACAACCGATATTCTTGGGAAGATTTGCAAGGCATTAGGGTGTACAATCAACGATATTATGGAATTTATTGATGACGATTCTGCACAGTAAAAGCCTATTTTGTAAAAGCATCTCAAATTTTCAATATCTGATTATTCAAAAATATCCTCAAGTATAGGAGATGAAGATATGGCATACCAAAGCGAAGCAGCCCTTGAGCAACAGTTCATAGACCAGCTCAATAAGCAAGGTTATACCAGCGTCTCTATACCAGACTATGACGCACTCGTAGAAAACTTCAAAACTCAATTTGAAACCTTTAATTCAGCGAAGCTTGACCGCCCCTTGACCGACAAAGAATGGGAGCGTGTAATGAATATCATGCTCGGAAAATCTGTTTTCCAGAGCGCAAAGATCCTTCGAGATAAGTTCGTGTTGGAACGTGAGGACGGGACGAAGGTGTACCTCTCTTTCTTCGATGCCGACCACACAAAGAACATTTTTCAGGTGACAAATCAGACAACTGTTGTCGGCAAGTATGTCAATCGCTATGATGTGACAATACTCGTCAATGGTCTTCCGCTTATTCAAGTGGAATTGAAACGGCGTGGCATTGACATCCGAGAAGCTGTCAATCAAGTGATGCGCTACAAAAAGCATTCCTACAATGGATTGTACCACTTTATCCAACTTTTTGTAGTGTCCAATGGTGTAGATACAAAGTATTTTGCCAACTCTGACAGAGATATGCTTCATAGCCTCGCCTTCTTCTGGACGGACTTCAATAATGTGCGTATTACCAACTTGAAAGAGTTTTCCATCTCCTTCCTTGCAAGGGATCACATCATAAAGATGCTGACGAGATATACCATTCTTAACGACACGGATAAACTGCTCATGGTGATGCGTCCTTATCAGGTATATGCGGTAGAAGCCCTTGTCCGGCAAGCTGCACTTACTAACCGTAATGCCTACGTATGGCATACAACCGGCGCAGGAAAAACACTGACTTCCTTTAAGACGGCACAGATTCTCGCAGCCAACCCCAACATTAAAAAGGTCATCTTCCTCGTTGACCGAAAGGACTTAGACTCTCAAACAACAGAAGAGTTCAACAAGTTCGAGAACGGCTCAGTTGATGCAACTGATCGTACCGATGTCCTTGTAAAACAGATGCAGGATAAAAACCGACAGCTTATCGTTACTACGATGCAGAAAATGGCAAATGCGGTTAAGCGGCCTCAGTATTCAAAGATCATGGACACCTACAAAAATGAAAAGGTTGTCTTCATTATTGATGAGTGTCACCGTAGTCAGTTTGGGGATATGCATAAGGACAT
>NBJMC04203__coassemble_129_pt1 | contig 98324 bp, 90 predicted proteins | sample NBJMC04203__metabat2_high_PE_050 | metagenome-assembled genome bin NBJMC04203 | reverse complement strand
AATACCTTACTCTTTGTCCGGATGACAAAGAAATGGCTGCACTTTTGCGCAAGCTGACCCAGCCCGAACCTGCGCCCGCGCAACCTCTTTCCCAAAACCCGGAGTTTGCCGCACTTGCCGCGCAGTTCCGCCCGAAAATCGAGGCGCTGATCAACAGCGGTCATACAGAGCAATGTCTGCCGCTTTTAAAGCAATACCTCACGCTTTGTCCTGACGATGAGGAAATGAAAAAACTGCTTGATTCTCTTGAACAAGCCTAAAGCATTTCTAAAGCCAAAAATGGGTGAATTCCCGGTGGTTGTACAAATTTGCAAAACAAGCAGTATACAGCCCTTGGCCTAAAGGCGTAACATAAAAAGGAAGGCTGTGATGAAGGAATTCATCACAGCCTTCCTTTTATGCTTTTTTCGCTTCCACGGATGCTGCCATCATTTTATCCAGTACCATTGTCATAATTTCAGAAGCCTGCTCGCCTTTTAAAATTTTAACAGAGAGGTACGGGCGCCCCGACGCATTCACCAAAAGCCGCCTTCCCATCTCTTGCAGCAATGGTTTTAAAACATCGACGCTCAAGCGGTCAGAATACAAAATAAGCGTGTCGCCTTTTTGCGTAATCTCATAAATTCCCAGCTTTGCGGCGGTCATACGCACACGGCTGATGTCAATCAATCCCGTTACACTCTTCGGCACATCGCCGTAACGATCAATCAACTCATCCAGAACATCGGAGGCATCTTCCGCACTGTTGATTGCCGCAATGCGTTTATACGCTTCAATACGCCCGGCAGGGTCGGGAATATATTTCTCCGGGATATACGCGTCCACGGTAATATCAATTAAACAATCGCTCTTATCCGTCTGCGGCGTTTCTCCCTTTGCCTCTGCAATCGCCTGATTGAGCATTTTCACATAGGTTTCGTAACCGACGGCCGCCATATGTCCGTGCTGACTCTGCCCCAGCAAATTCCCCGCTCCGCGAATCTGCAAATCGCGCATGGCAATGCGGAAGCCTGAACCAAAGCTCGTGAACTCACGAATGGCAGAAAGGCGTTTATTCGCCACATCGGTAAGCACTTTATCCCGCCGGAACGTAAAATAAGCATACGCTTTTCGGCCCGAACGCCCGACGCGCCCGCGCAGCTGATAAAGCTGTGCAAGGCCCATATAGTCGGCATCCTCAATCACCAGCGTGTTGCAGTTGCGCACGTCAACGCCGGTTTCAATCAATGTCGTGCAAACTAAGATATCAATTTCTCCGTCGAGCAGCTTTTGCCATACTTCCGACAAGGCATCTTCGTCCATGCGTCCATGCGCCGTAGCAATTCGCGCACCCGGCACCAGCTGACCCAGCTGAGCAGCGGTGCTGTCCAGCGTATCAATCCGGTTGTGAATATAATACGCCTGACCGCCGCGGTCCAGCTCACGGCGCAGCGCCTGCGCAATAATCCCCGCGTCATGCTCCAAGACATAGGTTTCCACTGGGCGGCGCTCAAACGGCGGCTCTTCAATGGTGGACATATCACGAAGCCCGCTCATCGCCATACTCAGCGTTCTCGGAATGGGCGTTGCCGAAAGCGTGAGCATATCGACGCCGATAAAATTCTCTTTCAGCTTCTCTTTATGTTTCACACCGAAACGCTGCTCTTCGTCGATGATGACAAGGCCCAAATCTTTAAAATGCACGCTTTTTTGCAAAAGCTTGTGCGTTCCAACCACCAAATCAACCGTACCGTCGGCCAGTCCTTTCAGCACCGCCTTTTGCTGTGCGGCCGTCGTAAAGCGTGAGAGCAAGCTGACTTTCGCCGGAAATGCTTCCATACGCGCCAACGCCGTTTGGTAATGCTGCCACGCCAAAATAGTGGTAGGCACTAAAATGGCGCACTGCTTTCCGCCCATAATGCACTTAAACGCAGCGCGCAGCGCAACTTCTGTTTTGCCGACACCTACATCGCCGCACAAAAGGCGGTCCATGGGATGCGGCTGCTCCATATCACGTTTAATTTCCGCCGCACTCGTCAGCTGGTCATCCGTTTCCTCATATTCAAAGCGTGTTTCAAAGTCGCGCTGCCACTCGTTATCTTCGGGAAATGCAAAACCTTTCGCCTGCTGGCGGCGTGCGTACAGTTCAATTAACTCTTTCGCCATATCCTGCGCCGCTTTGCGAACGCGGGTTTTTGTTTTTTCCCATGTACCGCTGCCAAGGCGCGACAGCTTCACACGTTCCCCATCGCCGGGGGCTGTGTAGCGGCTGAGCGCATCGAGCTGTGTAACGGGGACATAAAGAGTATCGCCTTTTTCGTAGTTGATTTTTAAATAGTCTTTCACAACGCCCTGCAAATCCAGCCGCTGGATGCCCACATACACGCCGATACCGTGGCTTTGATGCACCACATAATCGCCCGGCGCAATGTCAGACAAACTTGCCAGCCCTTTATTTTTCTTTTTGCGCTTTCCCTCGCTGCTCTGGGCATGGCGGCGGCTTGTCAATACGGCAAAATGTGCAAAGGGGTAATCCGCGCCCGCGTTCAAATGACCCGGCATGACAGCAACGCTCCCCGGCGCAATGCGGCTGGGTGCCTCGGTATGCGCCATTGCCCGCAGACCCGCGGCGGTTAAATCGCGCGCCAGCGCCTGCGCAGCACGCTCTGTTCCTGCCATAATTGCCACAGAGTACTTACGCTCTAACAAGGGTGAAACATCCTCAAGCAGCGCCGATACTTCACCTGACCACGGCGGAATAGCGTGTGCGGGCATGGAAATCGTAGCAGACAGGTGCTCCTCATTCATACTGCGGGCAAAATTTTCGCACAAGACAGCGCCGTACTTTTCGGCATCATACCAAAAGTTTTCCGTCGTTTCATAAAATCGGTCCAACCCGCCGCATAAAATACCTGCTTCGGAAAGACCTTTCCATTCTTCTCCAAAACGATATTCAAGCGCACGCGCCGCCTCGCGCACGGCGCTGGGCTCGTTGAAAAATACAATCGGCTCTTGCGGATATTCCAGCAGCGTAGCGGGGTGTTCATAACGAATGCCCAAATATTTATCCATTGTTCCGGGCATTGTTCCGGCATCCAGCTGTTTGAGATCACTTTCCAGCGCCTGCTCCAGTGCGCGGCGCTGTTTCGGAGTTGCCTGTTCCAATGCTTGGCGCAATAAAGCCGCCGCGTCCTCTGTGCAGCCGAACAGCACTTCACGCGCCGGGGAAAGATAAATTTTGTCCACCGCATCCTCTCGGCGCTGACTGGACAAGTCAAAAGTATGAATGGTGTCAATACAGTCGCCCCAAAACTCCAAGCGGCAGGGCTTAGGCATATCGGGCGCAAAGATATCCACAATGCCCCCGCGCACCGAAAACTGTCCGGGCCCTTCTACCTGAAAGCGGCGGTGATATCCTGCGGCATAAAGCTGTTTTGTTAAATTCTCTACTGAAATTTCCGTGTCGGGCTTGAGTGTCATGGTATTTTCGCAAAACTCGCGCCGCGGCATCGTATATTGCAGCGCAGCTTCCACACCCGCACATACAATGCGCGTGCGCTGTCCCACCAGATTGCCGAGCACCGACAATCTGCGATATTCATACTCATGGTTCAAACCTTCCACAGGGCGCAAAACAAAATCGCGCGAGGGGAACACCTCGGAGCTTTGCCCAAACACTGCGCAGTCGGCGGCAAATCGGGTTGCGTCTGCTTCGCCGGCACACAGAACAACAGCAGGCCGCCCTGTTTCCTCGCACAGTGCACAAAGCACCTGCGCACGGGCCGTGGGCGGCAAACCGAACAGCGCCACAGCACGCCTGCCGGGCGTTTTGAGCTGAGAGGCCAGCTTTTCGTATTCTTTTGTCTGTTGGATACTATTTGTGAACATAAATATTGTCCCTTTTAAATCATACAGTAAAAGGCTGTCATTCCGAGGGCACTCATTTCAAGCACAAGCATGAGCGACGCGAGTACCACCGGCCCTTCGTGATAAAAACGGCCGTCCAGCGAAGTGGTGGCACGCAAATGGCGCGCTCCGCTGACAATGCTGAGCACACCGAACACCAGCGTAGCCCCCGGTACTGCCACAAACAAAATCACTGCCGATAAAGATACCATCAAATCGGCAAAGGCTTCGTCAATCGGCGGATTCATCCCGGCAAAAAACACATACAGCATTGTAAATACAAGCCATAAGGGAACTGCAAAGGTCTGGTGGAGGGAGCGCACAAAATCCGTCTGCGCATATCGCTCTTTTGTGTCCCAAAGGAAGCATCGAAGCGATTCAAAAACAAACACAGCACTGAAAATCGCACCTAAAGGTGCAACAAGCCCAGCCCAATCCGATGCGGCAATGCAAACGCCGAATGTTAAAAGCATCAACACACCGCTGCATGCCCACAGGAACATTTTTGTTGCTTTTTTTCTAATCATTTTTCTTTCACCCATTGTAGCGGCTTTGTGCCAGTTCAAATTGGTCGTTCATCATCAGTTCTACTGCGGCGGCAACGTCCGGCCAACGTGCAGCAATCGCGTCTGTGTCCTGCTGGGAAAAACGCGAAAGCACCCAATCGGCCAAATCGTATTCCGGATGGGGCTTTTTCCCTACGCCGATTTTCACGCGCGGAAAATCCTGCCCGATCACGGAAATCAAGCTTTTAATTCCGTTGTGGCCTCCTGCCGAACCTGTCTTGCGCAAACGGAGCTTGCCCGGCTCCAGTGAAATATCATCAAACAGTACAATCACATTTTCACAAGACAATTTATAAAAATCAACGGCTTTTTTTACGGCTTGACCGGAAAGGTTCATAAAAGTCTGCGGCTTCATCAGCATTACTTTTTTACCTGCGGCGGTGCCCGTTCCGGTCAGAGCATCAAATTTAGAACGCACCACGGAAATTCCCCACTTTTCTGCGCAGAAATCCACTGCCTCGAAACCCGCGTTGTGCCGCGTATGTTCATATTGTTTTCCCGGATTGCCCAAACCGACAATCAAATATTCGACTGCACTGTTTTTTTGAAACCACATTTTCTTGCTCCTATGTTATTTTTTCTTTTTCTCTTTATATGCCTGAAGCTTTTGTTCCGCCCAGCCGTCTTTATTTTCCTGCCTTGCACGGGCAACGGCCAAAGCATCCGCGGGAACATCTTTTGTGATGGTACTGCCGGCGGCTGTATAAGCGCCGTCGCCCAAAGTGACGGGCGCCACCAAATTGCTGTTGCAGCCCACAAAACAGTAGTCGCCTACCTTCGTGCGGTTTTTGTTTTCGCCATCGTAATTCACAGTAACAACGCCGCAGCCAAAATTGCAGCCCTTTCCGACGTCGCTGTCGCCGATATAAGTCAAATGCGAAACGCTTGTTTTTTCTCCGATGGTGGAGTTCTTGACTTCCACAAAATCTCCGATATGTACTTGCTCCCCGATATGGCTTTGCGGCCGAATATGGCTGAACGGCCCAATGCTTGTGCCCGCTTCCACTACACTGTCATATACCTGCGAGGCGTTTACTGTGCAGCCTTTTCCGATGCGGCTGTTAGAAATCAGCGTATTGGGGCCAATGCTGCATTCCGGACCAATTTCGGTCTTTCCTTTCAAAATCACGCCCGGCAGAATGGTTGCACCCGGCGCAATGACGACTTCGGGCTCAATGATAACGCCATCCAGAAGTTCAAATACAACGCCTGCCGCCATATGACGCGCAAGAATTTCCTCTTGCTGCTTGGTTTTTTCTGTATAAGCTTTTGCTGCTTCTACTCCAGTTAAAATTCCCATGATGGCTCATCCTTTCGCTTTGTTGATTTTGGTTGGCTTACGCATCAGCGCGTAATCTTTTCTCGTAAATTCTCAGCCTGTTTTTGCCGATATTGCATACTTCTTTATTGTATTGCTTTGAAAGCAATTTTGCAAGTTTTGCGCCTAAATCCGACAAAACTTCTTTTTTCTCGTACGGGCAACATCCAAAATATAAAAGCAACGCGCCTCCTGCATTTTCTGCAAGAGAACGCGCTGCTTTCAGGCTATCTTTCGGCTCGCCGTCCCGGAAGGACGGTTTTCTCCGAATCAATATTTCGTATTGCCGTGCTCTTCAAAGCTGTCAAAAGCATTTGCGAGAGAAGCCGAGGGCAAGTCCATATTCATCATGTCGTCCTCTCCGCCGTTTTGAAGCTCAAACTTCGAAACCAAGTTTTTCAGCATGCTCGCCTGTCCGGAAAGCTCTTCGCTGGCCGCTGCGCTTTCCTCTGCGGTCGCGCTGTTCGTCTGCACCACGCTGGAAATCTGGTCGATACCCTGCGTGACCTGTGCAACAGCGGTCGCCTGCTCGCTGGTTTCTGTCGTGATGTGGCTGACGAGTGCCGCCGCCTCTTCCGATTTTTCCACCGTCTGCTCCAGCTTTCTTGCCGTTTCCTGTGCAAGCAGGTTGCCGCGTTCTACGGCGCTCATCGCATGCTCAATCAAAACGGCCGTATTCTTGCTGGCCTCTGCCGATTTGCTTGCCAAGTTGCGTACTTCGTCGGCCACAACCGCAAAGCCTTTTCCGGCAACGCCTGCACGCGCCGCCTCTACGGCTGCATTCAGCGCAAGAATATTCGTCTGGAAGGCAATGTCTTCAATGCTCTTAATAATCTTACTAATTTCGCCCGAACTTTGCTGAATTTCGTCCATGGCTTGCAGCATTTCGCCCATCTTCTGGTTGCTTTCGTTCACCAGTGCGCCGGCCGCCTTGTTGTGCTCATTCGCCTGACGCGCATTTTCTGCGGTGCGGTTAATGCTGTCGGAAATATTGTTTACTGTCGAAGCAAGCTCTTCTACGGAAGATGCCTGCTCGGTTGAGCCCTGCGCCAATGCCTGTGCGCCGGAAGACACCTGACCGGAACCGCTTGCTACCTGTGCGGCTGCCATGTCAATCTGCGATAATGTTTCGCTTAAGCGGTCCTGAATGGTTTCCATGCTCACCGCCAAAGGTGCGAGATCACCCACATATTCCTCTTTGTTTTCCAAAGAAACAGAGAAGTTTCCGCCGGCCATCTCATTCAAATGAGTACGCATATCGTCAACAACATTATTTAAAACGCGCACCATTGTTTCTGTTGCACTTGCCAAGACACCCGTTTCATCATTGGTGTTAATGTGCGGAACCGGAGAGCTGAAATCTCCCTGTGAAAACTGCTGAATGCGTTCGGTGCACAAACGAATCGGTGTGCCAATCTTTCCGGCAACCATCGTCGCAATCACAGCAGAAATAACCGAAGCCGCAACAACTAAGACAACTGTCACGCCAATCGCAAGATATGTTCCACCCATAAAGTCGTTCAACGGAGTAATGACATTAACGCTCCAACCGTTTGTACCGGCAACGGGCGCATAAGCAGCAACTTTTTCCTGTCCGTTTAAGTTATATGTAGTAACACCGGTTTCTCCTGCGCGCATCTTCGCATGAACTGCTGCCAAGCTTGCATAACTCGAATCGGTTTTTGCCTTTTCTTCGATGTTCTCAGTGGACACATTCTCCGCTACTGTATCAGCAATTGTAATACCGCTTTGGTCAATCATGTAGGCACTGCTGTTTTCGCTGACGTTCAGCGAACGCATAATCTCGTTGAGAACATCTTCGCCGGGACGAACTGTTGCAACTGCGGCAACTTCACCGCCCGCAATGCCGTTTTTCCAAATCGGAGCTGCGATGACAACAACCGTTTTTCCGTCCACACGGCTTACAAGAGGCTCAGTAACATAAATATTACCTTTTTTAGCCTCCTGGAAATAAATGCGGTCAGAAAAATCGCTTCCGTCAGCATAAGATTTTCCGTTCAAATCAATCAGCGTAACCGTGGAAAGGCCCATGCTGTCTGCCCATTCTTGAGCCATCTGAACCTTTTCCTCGTTTGTGTACTCATCCGAAGAAATTTCGCTCTTTGTACCAAGACCTTTGATTGTATTGACTTCTCCCTGAATTGTTTCACTAACAAGGCTTGCCGTAATCTTGGCTGTTTCCTGCATATTATCGTATAACATCCGCCTGGCGTTCTGAGAAATCATAACACAAGTCGAAGCTCCGAGAATAATCATCGAAACAGACACCAGTGTTGCACTCAGCGCCAAAATTTTCGACTTTACACTTTTCACAACTTACACCTCCGTGAGTTTTGCCTTTATCTTTTTCGAAAAAGCGTTAACAGACCCCGCATCCGATCAAACAAGATGCTTTTTGCTTTTCCGCCAAACATAGTTATCCTTCTTTTTCTTTAAAATGAAAGGCTGCTTTCAAAATTTTGTTGCACATGCGCCTACTTTCCTCTTCACCCTTCTTTTCTCCATTCTATAAAGAAAAACACACAAAGAAGCTTCGTGCGTTTTTCCCTAAAAGCTTCCCCCTTGCCTAAGGGCAAAGGGGAAGAAAAATATGGTTCTTTTTAATTGCATCCAATCGTGACAAGCACACGCTTTTCAACAAAGATAACAGTCACAGCTATATTTGTTAATATTTTCCACTATCCGCTTCAAAGCCGTCGTAAGCATCCGCCAAAGAGGTGGAAGGAATTCCCGTTTGGCTGTCAACTTCTTGATACTCACGCTCCAGCTGGAACCGAGCAACCAAGCTCTTGAGCATATTGGCCTGTCCGGAAAGCTCTTCGCTGGCTGCTGCGCTCTCCTCTGCGGTCGCGCTGTTCGTCTGCACCACGCTGGAAATCTGGTCGATGCCCTGCGTGACCTGAGAAACAGCCGTTGCCTGTTCGCTCGTTTCCGTTGTAATGTGGCTGACAAGCGCCGCCGCTTCTTCCGATTTTTCCACCGTCTGCTCCAGCTTTCTCGCCGTTTCCTGTGCAAGCAGGTTGCCGCGCTCTACGGCGCTCATCGCATGCTCAATCAAAACGGCCGTATTCTTGCTGGCCTCTGCCGATTTGCTTGCCAAGTTGCGTACTTCGTCGGCCACAACCGCAAAGCCTTTTCCGGCAACACCTGCACGCGCCGCCTCTACGGCTGCATTCAGGGCAAGAATATTCGTCTGGAAGGCAATGTCTTCAATGCTCTTAATAATTTTGCTGATTTCATTGGAGCTTTGATGAATTTCATCCATGGCTTGCAGCATTTCGCCCATCTTCTGGTTGCTTTCGTTTACCAGTGCGCCGGCCGCCTTGTTGTGCTCATTTGCCTGACGCGCATTTTCTGCCGTGCGGTTAATGCTGTCGGAAATGCTGTTGATGGTGGATGCAAGCTCCTCTACAGAAGACGCCTGCTGGGTTGCCCCCTGCGCCAATGCCTGAGAACCGGAAGACACTTGCTCCGAACCGGTAGACACCTGGGCAGCCGCCATATCAATTTGTGCCAATGTGCTGCTCAAGCGGCCTTTAATTTTCTCAAGGCTTTGCGCAACAGGCGCCAAATCACCAATATACACATCTCGGTTTTCAAACGGGAACGCAAAATTTCCTTCTGCCATTTGTCCCAACTGCGTCTGTGTATCCGCAATGGCGTTGCTCAGTGCTTCTACCATCTGTTTTGTCGCACGAGCCAATCGTCCCGTTTCATCCTGCGTATTGATTTCAGGAATGGGCGAGGTAAAGTCGCCTTCTGCAAATTTTTCAAGACGTTCGCTGCAAATGCGAATCGGCGTGCCGATTTTCGTTGCCAGAGTAGCTGCAATTACCGCCGCAATGACAAGAGCGGCAACCACCAGCAATACCGTAACGCCTACCGCAATATAAACACTTCCCATAAAATCGGCGGTAGGAGCTGTTACGCTGACACTCCAACCGTTTGTACCTTCCACGGGAGCATAAGCCGCCAGCTTCTGTACGCCATTGATGGTATATTTTCCGGCACCGGATTCTCCTGCACGCATCTTGGCATGGATTTCAGCGAGGCTCGCAAGGCTTTTATCAGACTGCGCTTCCTGCTCAATATTCTGCTGATTAATTGTATCCGCAGTGGTATCGGCAATGGTAATGCCGTTTTGGTCAATCATGTAAGCGCCGCTGTTTTCACTAATTGTAAGCGACTGCATAATATCAACAAGGAAGTTGCTGTCGGGATCCAGCGTAATGACACCCGCTACTTCTCCGCCGACTTTTCCGTCTTTCCACAGGGGAGCGGCAAGCACATAAACAATAGACCCGTCAATTCGGCTGGTAACCGGTTCTGAAATATAAGTATTCCCCTGAATGGCGGCTTGGAAGTATGCGCGGTCGGAATAGTCAATCTTATCGCCTAAACCGATGCCGTCCGCACCCATAATATTGCCGCGAAGCATCCTGTAATAGGAAGCCCACTCATTCACAATCTGCACTTTTTCAGCATCGCTCGTATCCTCGCTGGTCAAAGCTGCGTTAGAACCCAATGCAGAAACAAGGTTTAAATCCGCCTGCAATTCGCTATGTACCAAATTAGCCATTACTTTCGCAGTTTCTCTCATGTTGTCACTTAATACCTGCTGCGAGCTTGTTAAAATCATAAAACAAGCAACGCTCCCGAGAACAATCATAGAAACAGCAACGAGGGCTGAACTAAACGCCAAAATTTTCGATCTGACACTTTTCACAAAGAGCACCTCCAACACGCGCAAAAAATTTACGCGCTTTTTATTTCCTGTCTACATTAATAGTAATAAACTTTTTTTAAGGAAACGAAAGCCTTTTTTCATATTTTGTACAATATTTTTTCATTTTTTCTTTTTTACTGTTTTTTTAATAAAATAGGATAGCTATTTCTCACCGTTTATGATAAAATGTGAAATATGTGAAAAAAGTATGTTGAAAATTGGAAAGTGCTTCGATTTTGTGATTTTATTACAGTTTTTTCCGCAGATGTGAAGTATCATAAGAAAAAAATGTTTACTTTTATTTTTTCTTTAATATCAATTGCATTGGAGAGACTGTTATGACAATTACATGGACACCTGACCTTGCCACCGGCAACCCCACAATCGACAGTGAGCATAAAGAACTCATTCGCATAATTTCCAATTTAATGGACGCCTGCTCTTCCGGAAAAGGCCGCTTGGAAATGGTCAACACAATTAAATTTCTCAACGACTACACTATTAAACACTTCTCGCATGAAGAGGAGTTACAGCGCCGCTCTCAGTATCCTGACTTAAATAATCACCTGCGTTATCATGCAGAATTCCGTAAAACCGTTCAGGAGATTGCGGCAAAAATTGAAAAAGAAGGTGCCTCTGTCGCATTGCTTGCACAGATCAACCAGAATATCGGCGTGTGGTTTACCAATCATATTCGCATGCAGGACAAACGCGTTGCAGAGCATCTGAAAAATACCGGGAACGTTTAATTTTTAACGTGCTCAAGGAGGAGTTGCTGTGCTGCTTGCAAATTTAAGAAAGGCTGTGCTGTTTTGGAACCCGGATGCGGTTTTCAAGGACAATGAAATGTCCAATTTTTTGGATTCCGAAACCATGCCGTGTACCAATGTGGAACGATTCTTGGCCTCGCTCGACGGCGGGGATATCAAGCGCTGGCTGATTGTTGCCGATGCCTACAAAGAGTGGGAGGAGCAGCAAAATGATCCTGAAGCTGAGCACGACGAAGAACCGCCTTCTGCTGACGGTGAATGTGTGGTGTATATCACTCGCGATTCTATGACCGCATACGTTATGGTTCTGCCGCCCATTGGTGACGGTATGCCCATGGCGCCGCTGCGTGCTGTGCGCGAGCTTAAACGCATGGGCGTTACAGAAGGTCTGATTGCAGGTGCGTGTGAATCTGCATCTTTGGAAAATTTTAAAGTTTTCACTGCGGCCATCGGAACCCCTTCTACCCCTGGCATCGACGGAGATATTGAAGATTTGTTTGCCCGCGAAACACCAAAGCCGCATCAAAAAGAATCGAAAACACAAAACGGCCGCGCCGTTGACACGGTCAACTATCGCGAACGCCATTGGCTTATTACCGTGAATGCCGGGCAAACCATTTGCAAGCTGACTCAGCCTGTCCCGGGCGTTCCCGGCATGACGGTAACCGGGCAAATACTCCCCCCGCAAGAAGGAAAAATGCCGCCGATTCCGCGCGGTGTCAATACGGAAATCAACGAAAAACAAACAGAGCTGGTTGCCTCTTGCGATGGACGCCTTGTTTATCACGCAGGCAAATTCTCCGTTGATACGCATCTGATTATCAATGACAATGTCGGCTATAATATCGGCAATATCTCCATGCCCGGCGACGTCACGATTCGCGGAAGCGTGGAGGCCGGCTTTATTATTTACGCCAAGGGAAATTTAGTCGTCGAGGGCGTTGTTGAAAACGCCTATCTTTCCTCGAAGGGCGACATTCGTCTGAAGATGGGAATTAAGGGCGACGGCGCTGCCGTTGTGGAGGCTTTGGGCGATATCGACTGCAAATTTGCAGAAAATGCCACTTTGCGTTCGCAAGGCAGCATCTCTGCGGAGTACATGGTAAACTGTGATATTTCCGCGCGCAATTCCATCAATATCACACGGGGAAAAGGCGCCCTGATCGGCGGAACCGTTCATGTTGGTCAAAAGCTGGAAGCTTGCACCATCGGAAATGCGATCAACCGTTCCATTACCATTTCCATGGGGATGAACCCGGACTTGATGCAAGAAATTCAAAACAATCGTCAACGTGCGGAAACGCTGCGCAATAAAGTGTTGGAGCATAATAAGAACATTGCGTTTTTAGAGCGCCGCCCGAATCTGGAGCCGGAGTATGTCCGTTTACTCCAGCAGCTCAAGCTTGACCGAAGCATTCAGTCGATGAAAATTTCAAAACTCCAAAATGCCATTGCGCAAGCTGAGGCTCGTTTTGATCCGAATTCGTGTGAAATTTCTTTTGAAATGATTTATCCCCCGGCATCAATTCAAATTGGCGTTTGCTCGTATCAAGTACAGCACGAGTGGATGATGTCCAAAATTCTGCTGCGCGAGGGAGATATCATTGTTGTTCCGCGCACTACATAAGCTGCTTAATTGCAATCCTGAAAGAAAGAGAACTTTCTTTCAGGATTTTTTGCTGTCGACCGGCTCGCTCTTTTGAAAAAAGCATTTGAAAGGGCAGTGCTTGACTTTCCTGCATCATTTTGTTAAAATGGCAATTAGTTATCACCAGCTTTATTTGTGAAAAACATCTTCCGGCCGCCCGGCGCGGGCTGCACGGTCTTTGCTTTCAGCAATATTGCGGTTTTAGCATACCTAAAGAAAGGGGTACATCATTATGGCTTGGAAAGTTGCTGTAATTTGCCTTGCAAAAGGTGCTGTTTTTGCAGAAAATTCTGTCAGTGTACCCTTTTGCATGCAGTAACCGCTCTCGTCGGATTTCCGCCGCGGCTGTTCTGCCGCGGCGTTTTTTATTTTAGAAAACGATGCTTCATTGACAAACATCTGAAGCATATCATCACTGTTTTGAAAAGGGTACGCTTTCATTTTTTCAGTTGATTCATCTCGCTATCGATTGTACCAACCGTTCGGTACACAATCGGGCAGCTTTTTAAGGAGCTTTGAAAATGAAAACGAATAAAAACCCATTTTTTCTCATCTTATTTGAAGCCTTTCGCGGGTTTCGCATTACCGGAACGATTTGGGTGGTGCTTTTGCTGTCCCGCGGCTTTTCCCTTGTCGACATCGGCATCGCCGAGAGTGTTTTTCACGCCGTCAGTTTTTTCTTTGAAGTGCCCAGCGGCATGCTCGCTGATTTGTTAGGGCGAAAGAAAACCTTGCTTATATCCTGCTTACTGGCTTCTTTGAGCGCCTTTGCAATGGCATACAGCAGCAGCCTGTTCGGCGTTTGTGTTTCCTTTGCACTGGAGGCACTTTCGTTCAATCTCGCCTCGGGCACGCTGGAAGCATTGCTTTACGACAGTCTGAAAGCGCTTGGCCGGGAAGAACAATATGACAAGCACAGCAGCAAACTCTTAGCAGCTTACTCCGTCATGCAGGCAGTATCCGGCCTCATTAGCTACTGGGTGCTTAAAATCGGTTTTTTCGGAGCTTATCTCATTGCCGGACTTATTTCTTTGGCATCTTTTTGTACGGCACTGTATCTCACCGAACCTCTGCTGACCCAAAGCGAGGCCGTCAAAACTCAAAAGCGCACGTCTTTTCTGCGCCGCCTGACCGCGCATGTTAGAGAAACCGCCGGTTTTCTTCTTTTGCGCCGCATGCTGGTGGCGCGCATGCTGCTTTGCGGCATCTTCAGCGCTGTTTCTTATTTGCTCCAAATGTATTGGCAGCAAATGCTGCTGGATATAGGGCTTCCTTCCTCTCTGCTGGGCCCTGTGCTGTGCCTGTTTTTGCTTGCCGATGTTCTCGGTGCGCTTTGCATGCCCTATGCGCCGAATCGCTTCGGCACGTTATGTGCCGTTACCGTGCTGCCCGGGGCAGTGCTGTGCGCGCTTGCGGGCGTTCCGCTGCTGATCGTTTCAATTCCTTGTGCGTTTTTATCCGGCTTTTTGTGCACGCTGTTTCTGTCGCGTGCCGATACGCTGCTTCAGCCGTTTTACCCCAGTGAGGCGCGCGCTACCATTACGAGCGTCGACAGCATGCTTTACAGCATTTGCATGATCGTGCTTTCGCCCGTTTCCGGTCAGCTGGCACAACGGCTCGGCATTCCGTTTACGCTTGCTCTGCTGGGTGCAGGTGTCCTCATCTTGTACGGCGTAATTCTTCTTCGCTTTTTCTCTGTTTTAAATCAAAAAAAATAAGGCCCGTTTGCAAAAACAGCCCAAAGCAAAACCCCCAAACGCTGATGCGTTTGGGGGTTTGGTGCGCCCGAAGGGATTCGAACCCCCGGCACCTGGCGTCGGAGGCCAGTGCTCTATCCAGCTGAGCTACGGACGCAGAAATCTTATACCCTAACATTATATCATAAAAGATTTTGATTGCAAGCAAAAAATATCGAGCTGCCGCGAAGTACCCTTTTGATTCCCATCGGCTCGAAATTTGCGAAACGCTGTACATTTTCACTGCTTTGGTGTATAATGTAGCTGTATTTCTATCAATTCATCTGGCGTTTCACGCCGATTGGAAAAGGAGTGGAGCTGTTTTGATTAAGTTCTACAACCCTCTGGGCAAGGTATGCATGACGAATGACTTTTTTGCCGAGCTGGTGAGCGCAGCCGTACAAAATTGCTACGGCGTTTCCGGAATGGCAACGAAAAACCGCAGCGACAGCGCTAAAGCGCTGGTTTTAGGCGCCGATTTCCCCGAGAAGGGCGTGCGCGTTACGGAGGACGACGGTCAGCTGGTAATTGAGCTGCACATTAAAGTAACATACGGTGTCAACATTGCAGCGATTGTTCGCAGCATCACTCACAAAGTGCGTTATGCCGTGGAGGATGCAACCGGTTTGAATGTGCGCCGCATTGATGTGTGTGTTGACGACATTGTCGGATAACCAATGCCCTGCGAATGACATGAAGGAGAATTATACGATATGATGACTGGCAAATTGCTGAGAGATGCTATTTTATCCGGCGCGCACAGCTTGGAAAACCAACGTGCGCGCGTTGACGAGCTGAACGTCTTCCCCGTTCCGGACGGAGACACCGGCACAAACATGAGCATGACAATTGGCGCCGCTGTCGCTGAGCTGGAGGCTCTGCCCGATGACTGCACCGTAGAGGATGCCGCAAAAGCCGCTGCTTCCGCTATGCTGCGCGGCGCCCGCGGAAACTCCGGCGTCATTTCCAGCCTGTTGTTCCGCGGCTTCTACAAAGCCTTGCAGGGCAAACGCACCGCAGATGCACACGATATCGTGTCCGCACTGCAAAAAGGCGTTGATGCGGCTTACAAAGCCGTGATGAAGCCCACAGAGGGCACGATGCTCACCGTGGCACGTGTTTCCGCGGAGGAAGCGGCCGCTGCAAATTGTGAAGACGTCACCGCTTTGTGGCAGGTCGTCTGTGATGCAGCCCAAAAGGCGCTTGACCACACGCCCGAACAGCTCCCGGTTTTGAAAAAAGCAGGCGTTGTCGACGCCGGCGGACAGGGTCTTGTGATTATTTTCAACGGTATGCTGAGCGTACTGCGCGACGGTGTGATGATTCAGCTGTCCGAAACCGCGCCCAAAAGCGCGAAGCTGAACAGCGACGCTGCCGGAAAAGGCGTTTACACAGACGACTTAATGACCGTAGAGGATATTGTAAACGGCTACTGCACCCAGTTCCTCGTAAACAAAAATGAAAACGCTTCCAGCGAGAAACTGCGCGCATTTTTAGAGTCGAACGGCGATTCCGTTGTTGTGATTGAGGACGACGATGTCATCAACTGCCATGTGCACACACAAGATCCCGGTAAAGTGGTTTCTCATGCACTGCAATACGGCTATTTAACCAATTTTAAAATTGAAAATATGCATGAGCAGTTTTTGGCGCGCCAAAAACAAGGCGAGGGCCTGAAAAAGCAGGCAGAGGCGGAGCACGCCGGCGTGGGCGAATTCCCGTACGCCGCAGTAGACCCTGAGCGCACCTACGGCTTTGTTTCCGTTGCGGCGGGCGACGGACTGCGCGCTGTCTTTGAGGATTTGGGCGTAGATGCCGTTGTGTCCGGCGGCCAAACCATGAACCCCTCCACCGCCGATATTGTTGCAGCGGTGCAGAGCGTTCCGGCGCAGACTGTATTTGTGCTGCCCAACAACAAAAACATCATTATGGCGGCAGAACAGGCAAAGAAAATTGCCGACCGCACGATTGTCGTGCTTCCCACGCGCACCATTCCGCAGGGTATTACCGCCATGCTGAGCTTTGACGGCGATGCCAGCGCCGATGAGAATGCGGTTGCCATGATGCAGGCAGCTGACCATGTTGCCACCGGTTTAATTACATTTGCCGCGCGTGACAGCGACTTTGACGGAAAGAAGATCAAAAAAGGCGAAATTCTGGCTTTGGAAAACGGCAAACTGGTTGCCACCGGTACGGATATTACCAAAACCACTTATCGTCTGGCACGCAGCATGTGCAAAAAAGACACCAGCTTTATCACCGTGATTTCCGGCTGTGATGTATCCGAGGAGGACGCGCAGCGCACAGCTGATATGGTTCAGGCAAAATGCCCTGCCGGGATTGAAGTAACCCATATCACCGGCGGCCAGCCTGTTTACTACTACATGCTGAGTGTCGAATAATTTTCCGCATCATTTCACTAGGTACTTTCTAATCCCTTATCGGTTTGTCCCTTTGCACCATGAGCGCTTTTGGCTAAACATTCGCCCGGCGTTCAAAGACGATTTCTGTGCTGTTCGGGCCGCCGTTTGTGTTCAGAACTAACCTATTGTTAAAAACCAGCGCCCGGCGGAAAGCCGGGCGCTTTTTATTACAAGGAGCTTTTTTCTATGCAAACCAATGTTCTTACTTCCCGGCTGCGCATGTCCGGCGGAGGTTTGAAGCTTTTTGCGGTCATCATTATGCTGATCGACCACACGGGAGCCGTTTTTTTAGCGCCGCTCGTCTCCGAAGCACCCGATATTTCTACCGCGTGGAAAATCTACTATCTTATGTTTGCGTGCCGCTGTATCGGACGCGTTGCATTTCCTATTTTTTGCTTTCTGCTCACGGAAGGCGCAAGATATACTCATAGTATATCTAAATATACTTTTCGTTTATTTATTTTTGCACTTGTTTCGGAAATCCCGTTTAACTTGGGAATGAACGCTGCGGCTCGTCACTTCAGCTTTTTTAATTTGCAGTATCAAAGCGTATTCTGCACCCTGCTGCTTGGCATTTTAGCCATCTGGTGCGCACAGAGCATTCGCCAGGCCATTTCTCTGCGTTGGCTGGGCATCGCTCTTGCCGTTTTGTCCTCGCTGGTGTTTCTTGCTTTGGGCGCAATTCTGAAAACTGACTACGGTGCTTACGGTGTTTTTCTTATTTTATTATTCTATTATGTTCCTGTTCGATATCGTGCAATTGTGGGCATTTGCAGCGCACTGGTTTTTCTGCCGCTGGAAGGCTTTATTGCCTTTTTCACTGCTTTCAGCGCAATTCCTCTCGCGCTCTATGACGGCACGCGCGGAAAAATGGGCAAGTATTGGTTTTACGTTTTTTATCCGGCACACTTGCTTATTTTGGCAGTCATTACGTTCCTTCTTGTCCCTCCGCTGTCCATGTTCTAAAGCAGTGTACCTGACAGGAATTTTTGAAAAAGGAGATCGCGCATGGATATTCGCTATTTAAAAGGAATCGGTGAAAAACGCGCACAGATGCTCGCAAAGCTGAATATCCACACTGCGGAGGATTTGTTATCGTTTTACCCGCGTGATTATGTCGACTATTCAGCCCCCTATCCTGTTGCGCAAGCTCCGCACGAAGTAAAATGTGTGGTACGTGCCACCGTCTACGAGGTGGGTGCCCCAACGCGCGTGAGAAGCGGCAAAAAGCTGACGCGCGTTGCGGCGGGCGACGATACTGGAAGTCTGGTGCTTTCTTATTTCAACAATCCGTATATTTCTTCCAAATTAAACTCTGGGGAAACTTATCTTTTTTTCGGAAAGGTCGGGGGAAGCTTTTTGCACCGCGAAATGGTGAACCCGGTTGTGCTCACCCAAAAACAGGCACAGCAAACACCGCTTGTTGCTGTTTATCCGCAAACCGAGGGTGTGAACAGCGCATTCTTATCCAAATGTGTTCAAAACGCGCTGGAACATCTGGAAATGGACGAGCCTTTGCCGCACTCTTTGCTTACCAAATATCGCCTTTGCGAAAAACAAGAAGCTATTGTTAAAATTCATTTCCCCAAACAGCGCGCCGATATCCAAGCTGCACGCCGAAGGCTGATTTATGAAGAACTCCTCACGCTCCAGCTGGGGCTTTTGATGATGCGCAGCCGCGGCAAAACACTGACAAGCGCACGCATGAAGCCTGTCGCGCTGACGCCTCTTTGGGATTCACTTCCCTTTGCGCCCACGGGAGCACAGCAGCGCGCCGCCGCAGAAATTATGGAGGATTTGCAAAAGCCGCAGCCGATGAACCGCCTGCTGCAAGGCGATGTGGGAAGCGGAAAAACCTTGGTGGCCGCCGCCGCCATCTATTGCGCCGTGCAAAACGGATATCAGGCAGCCTTGATGGCTCCCACGGAAATTCTTGCCGTACAGCACGCCGGTTCTTTAGAACGCATGCTCGCACCGTTTGGCATTTGTGTGGTACTGCTGACCGGCAGTATGAAGCAAAGCGCAAAAAAATTGGCGCTCAAAGCCATTGCCGAGCACCGTGCCGGCCTTGTTGTCGGCACACATGCCGTGCTTTCCGAGAAAGTGCAGTTTGCAAACCTCGGCCTTGTGATTACAGACGAACAGCATCGCTTCGGAGTGCGTCAGCGCACGCTTTTGGCCGGGAAGGCAAAGCATCCGCACACGCTGGTGATGAGCGCCACGCCGATTCCCCGCACCTTAGGGCTTTTGATGTTCGGCGATTTAGACATTTCCATTTTGGACGAGCTGCCGCCCGGCCGCATTCCGATAAAAACATATGCCGTCACGGGCAAAAAGCGCGCTGATTTATTCGGGTTCTTGTCGCGCCAGCTGGACGCGGGGCGTCAGGCGTATATTGTCTGCCCGCTGATTGAAGAAAGCGAAAGCGAGCTGCTTGCCGCACAAACATACTGCGAAGAAATTGCACGTCCGCTCTTGCCGGGGCGGCGTGTCGGCCTGATGCACGGGCGGCTGAAAGCGGCGGAAAAAGCCGCTGTCATGGAGCAGTTTCAAAAAGGCGAGCTCGACGTGCTTGTTTCCACAACCGTGATTGAAGTGGGCGTCGACGTGCCGAACGCCAACTGCATCGTAATTGAAAACGCCGAACGCTACGGCCTGTCCGCACTGCATCAGCTGCGCGGGCGAGTGGGACGCGGCGGCGGTGAGGCATACTGCATTCTCGTGAGCGACCATGTGAGCGAGTCGGTAAAAAAACGGCTTTCATTTTTATGCCACACAACAGACGGGTTTGAAATTGCGAAATTCGACTTGGAAACACGCGGCCCGGGCGACTTTTTCGGCAGCCGTCAGCACGGTCTGCCCAGCCTGCGGATTGCGGATTTAATGGCCGACAGCCGCATTTTATACGCCGCTCAGCAAGACGCACTTGCAATCTGCGCGGATGACCCCACGCTTTCCAAAACCGTGCACAAGGGTCTTGCCCATTTGGTGGAGCAGCTCTTTTCGGGAGAAACGGTATTAAACTGAATGCTTTGACAAACGTGAAAATTTGACTTCTTACTCATTTCATGTATATTTCGCATCTGCGGATGGACTCTGCGACACCGTTTAATCAAAACCACCCGTTGAACGGGTGGTTTGAACAGGCCCTATAAGGGCCTACTTCCTTTGGTTACCCCCTTAAGGGGGTACTGAATAGGTTTGGCAATCACACTTTTATTTCTGGCAGCCCCCTATGAACTGGGGGTTTTTTCTTGCCTATTCGGCGCCAAAAAACTTTAGGGGCATTGCAAAAAATTTGCAATGCCCCTAAAGTCAATTTTTACGGCGCAGAGCGTTCCACGCAGTAATCTTTTTTCCCACATTCCGTACATGTTAAGCAGCGCGCTTTGGGCGTATGCTTCGCAAAGAAAAACTCGCGAAAGCGCGGACGGAATACCGCGTGGCAATGCGGGCAGGCATAGGAAACACGCCGATGGTAAAACAGCATCATCCAAATGCCCATGGCAATGACAAACGGCATTCCCACGGCAAACGGAAGCCAAACGCCTTTTGCAATCCAAAGCGCAAGCAGTGCCAGCTGAAGGACATCCATCGCAATGCCGACGGCCAGCATCATGCCGTGTGTGGTACGAAGTTGCTTTTTGTCTTTCATAATTTCCTCTATGCCGCAAAGAGAGTGCGCCGGAATTTCCCCGTCGTTTTTCAGCGTTTGACATAGAAATCGAATCGAGGCAAGCTGATTTTCGCGCTGCTGTAATTCTGTGCAGATGCGCTTTTCCTGCTGCTGCAAAAGCAAAAGCAGAATTTCGTTCTTCTGCTCGCTTTGCAGAATTTCTTTGATGGAATCCAGCGAAAGGCCCAGCGTTTTGAGCATGCAGATAAAGCGCAGCTGTTCCACATCGGCTTTGCTGTAAAGCCTTCTGCCGCCTTCGCTGATTTCCGATGGGGGCAAAAGCCCTTTTCCATCATAAAATTGAACTGTTCTGACAGAAACGCCGCACAAGCGCGCAATTTCACCGGTGCTGTAAACGGACATAGACTTCACCTCCTTGCCCTTATATTATCTGATGACGCTGCGTCACATGCAAGCCCTCACGCAGCGTTACATTGCAAAAAAGATGATTTTTGGGCACTTGCACACGCTTTTTCACCACTCTTTTATCTCTGTTCAAATTTTTTTTGAAAAAGCTGGACAAAGAAAAGAAGATATGCTATAATAACCACTGTTACGGAGATTTAGCTCAGCTGGTTAGAGCGTTCGGTTCACATCCGAGAGGTCATGGGTTCGAGTCCCTTAATCTCCACCACACTAAAACCGAGCCTGTCTTTCAGGTTCGGTTTTTTTCGCCCCTTTGCAAAATGTTTTGCGGCTTATTTGCAATTGGTGCTTTTGTATTTTCGGACACTGGTTGAAAGTGTGAATTTACATTTTTGACAGGGAAATCTTTATCTCTCATCTGCAAAATGGTTTTGGGGAAGGTTGTGTAAAATAATACAGGTGTATCGTCAGGATTCTATTCACGGGATTCACAAAGTAGTTTTGTTGATTGAAAGCATTACCGATCAATCAAAATTCAAAGCAGTGCAGCAGGAATTAAGGGAAATGATTCGCTGTGTTGTAGAGCTTCTTTCCGAAGCGTACCATCGGATGACCGCTCTTAAAATGACAGATACGCTCGCTTTGGAGCAGAAAGAATTTTTATTTTCCTTTCTTTATTTAAAGCACCAGCTGGACGAAAACCCCGATCTGATGCCGATTTATTACGAGACTTCCGGCAGCATTTACCAAACCCGCTTTCCCACAAAATTTGGCAAGCCCGGCGTTTACTGGGCCGATTTTGCACATACCCCGAACAACGGTAAGTACAGAGCGATATCGCCCCCCGCGAATACTACGATATTGATTTAAAATGCGCCGATGTGCGCGGCTCTCTGCTCCGTTTGGAAGATTTTATCAGTGTTTTCATTGAAAAAGGGGAACATGGCACATCAAGCGAAATGGACATCGGCGTTTTAACTTATTAAACACTGCTCCCATCGAAGAAAAAGCAATGCTTACCCTGCACTGAAAAGCGGCAGCTTCTGCGTGGATAACACGCGGAAAGCTGCCGCTTATTTCTTTTCGCTCAAGTTGGTGCGCCGTTGGCCTTTGATTGATACATTGCCGCTAAATCTATGCAATGTGCAGCAAAGGCGTTCGCCACCGCAACAGGCGCCTCAATTTTTGCCAGCGTCCCAAGGCCCGCCATCCATCCCATAAACTGCGGGCTGACCACAATATCCTGGGTGACTGCAAATTTGCCTTCGCTGCGCGGTAAAAACATAACCTCTTTTCCGAAACGGTCAATCACAACACCGGCAAGGCTCGCGTCAAAGCAAATTGTCACACTTGTGGTTTTTCCGCCGAACATACCAAAAGTCGTGTTCGTATAGGCCGCAAGGTTCAGCTTTTTAAATTCCTCTAAACCTTCGCGCGGGGTTTCCTCCAAGCGGCACAGTTCTTCCATTTTATCCACGCGGTAGTGGCGAAGCCCCTGCGCGGCGCTGTCGTAAGCCAAGAGATAGTAGCACTCATCTTGCCAAATGAGGGCATAGGGCGAAACAACATAGCGCTCTTGCCTGCGGCGGCGCAGCGTCTTTTGTGCTGTCCACTCCATGTAGAAAAATGATACCTGTGCGCCCCCGCTCATCGCCTCATGGAGCACGTCAATGGTTTCATAAATGGATTTGTTCATGCTCTTCGGGCGATTTGCCACATAGACCTGGCGCTGAAGCACATGCGCTTGACGGCGGCTGCAAAGAGTTTCGAGCTTTTCAATCAAACGGCTGGTTTGATCTGCCGGGAGAAATCGGCTTGACTGCACAGCGTCGACCAAGATTTTCAGCTCTGCCAGTTCAAACAAACGACTCGCCAAATAATAGCGGCACTCTGTCCCTTTGCGCTGAAGGCGAATGTCATAGCCAAGGCTGCGCAGCGTTTCAATGTCATTGTAAATGCTTTTTCTCTCGGAGCCGATTCCGTACTCTAAAAGTGCGCTCATCAGTTCCGCGGTTGTCATGCCTGTCTGCAAGTCGGTTCGCTCTTGCAAAATTCTTGCAAGCACAATCAGTTTTTTCTTTTGTCCTTGATGTTTGGGCATAAGCAGCCTTTTTCTCCTTTCCCTCGTTTTGGCGATTTTTCTTTTTATTCGTTTTGAATCCGCTTTGGCACCACAATCGGCTCGCGCACAATTTTTCCCCAGTCAAATACGGCGGCTAATTCCTGCGGCGTTTTCGCATACGGCTTTTGCTGCAAGCCGCACAGCGCCGCCAGTTCTCCGAGCAGCTCCGAAGGCGCATACCGTTTGCGCAGTTCCTGCATATCCAAGCTTTTTTCACGTTTGGAAAGGCGCACCCCCTGCTCATTCACAAGCAAGGGAATGTGATAATAAGAGGGCGTCTTTACGCCTAACAGGCGCTGCAAATAAATTTGCCGGGGTGTGCTGGAAAGCAAGTCCTGTCCGCGCACCACTTCCGTGATGCCCATGCATGCGTCATCCGCAACCACAGCCATCTGATAAGCAAAAACGCCGTCGGAACGGCGCAAAATAAAATCCCCGCACTCTCGCTTTAAATTTTGGCACACAGCTCCCAAATGCCCGTCTGTAAAGCAAATGTCCTCATCCGGAACGGCAATCCGCAGCGCACCGGGGCGTTTTTTGTTTTTCTCGGCCTGCTCACTTGCTGTAAGCCCGCGGCATGTATTTTGATAAAGCACTGTGCCGTCCGATAAATGGGGCGCATTGGCGGCGTGAAGGTCCGCACGGGAGCAAAAGCACGGATAAATCATCGCCTTTTCTCTGAGCCTGTCCAAAGTATTTTCATAAATTTCCGTTCGCTCACTTTGAAAATAGGGCGCATCCGGCTCGTTTTTCCCCGGCCCTTCTTCCCATGTCAGGCCCAGCCAGCGCAAATCATCCATCAGCTGCCGGCCGTACTCTTTTTTACAGCGAGCGGTGTCTAAGTCCTCAATGCGCAGCACCAGCGTACCGCCCTTGCTTTTTACCGAAAGCCATGCCAAGAGCGCGCACATGACATTTCCCAAATGCATGCGCCCTGAAGGGCTCGGCGCAAAGCGTCCCTTATCCACGGTCATGCACCATATTCGCCGCGCGTGTTAAAATCCGCTGCACCAATTTCGGGTCAAGCTCTTCCAGCGCAAGCGGGCGGCGAGGACGGTCCGGCAGATCGCAAATCATCATGCTGTAATAACAAAGGTCGAGCCATTTGCCCTGCTTATACCCCGCCTTAGGCAAAAGTGCCGCCTGCGTAAAGCCCATCGTTTCGTGGAAGCGTTCGCTTCTTTGGTTCGGGTGCGTCACCAGCGCATAACAGTTGCAATAGCCTTGTTTGGCAAGCAAAGTCAAAAGCGCGGCATAAAGCGCTTTTCCGATCCCCTTTCCGCACTCGTCCGCCGAAAGATAAATCGAGATTTCCGCATCCCAGTCAAACCCGCGGCGCTCTCCCATGCGTCCTGCATAGGCATATCCCAGAATTCCCTGATCATCCTCTGCAACCAGCCAAGGAAACCCCTGCGCAAGATGTGTTTCAATACGCTTTGCCATTTCTAAACGCGACGGAACCGTATATTCCCATGTAATGGTTGACTCGAGGACATAAGGAGCATACACGGCAAGCAGCCTTCCTGCATCCTGCGGCATCGCAAGGCGCAGCCTTATTTTCTCCATGCTTCCACCTCTCTTAACCCACTGTATTTTCCCCCAAAAACTATGTATATGGTATTATTATATTCCACGTAAAAATTCCACGCAATACAAAAAAACAATTTTTTTGTCGAGTTTTAACTGAATTATCACATTTAGAAGAAAAAAAACACGCCCTGCGGCTGTACAAAAGTTTGTTTTTGCGGTATAGTTATACAGGGTCTTTTTACCCGTTTTACCATTTCATTCAAACAAAGGAAGTGTTTCCATGGCCTTGGTTCGCACCATTGTCTGGTTTTGTTATTTCTTCGGTGCGCTGATCGCCTTTCTTCCCGCGATGTTCCGCGCAAAAAAAATGCGGCTCGCGAATGATCCGAACGCTTCGAAATATATTCAAAAATGCGTCGAAATGTGGGCCGGCACTCTCATGAAAATTGCGGGCGTCACCGTAACGGTAGAGGGCCGCGAAAATATCCCTAAGGACACCGCAGTCATGTTCACGCCGAATCACCAAGGCAATTACGACATTCCTTTGATGCTGCTGTATCTTGATCGTCCTCACGGGCTTGTGGCAAAAGCGGAAACGAAAAAAATTCCTTTTGTCAATACATGGATGACACTGCTGAACTGCGTATTTTTAGACCGCTCAAACCCGCGCAAAGCCATGGAGGCCATGCGCGACGCCGAAGCGCTGCTAAAACACGGTGAAAGCATGGTGGTATTCCCTGAAGGGACACGCTCACGCGGCGATCATATGAACGAATTTAAATCCGGCGCCTTTAAAATGGCCTGCAAAGCCAAAGTTCCGGTGGTTCCCGTTGCCATCGACGGCAGTTACCGTGTGATGGAAGCCAACGGCGGTCTGATGAAGCCGGCACATATTCGGCTGATTATTTTGCCGCCGATTGAAACCGCTTCGCTTGATCGTGCCGGACAGCGAGCTTTGCCCGAGCTCGTGGCACAGCAAATTGCAAAGGCGAAAGCAAAAGCATAAAAGTGAGGTTGCTATGGCAAGCTATCGTTATACAAGAGATTTTAAAAACGAAGAAGGCGGGCCGCAAAAAACACCACAGCCCATGACGGCAAAGCAAAAACGTGAAAATTTTTGGTTTTACTACAAATGGCACGTACTGGTGGGTGTGATCGTTGTCGCGGTTGCAGCGTTTACCATTTTCGATGTGATGAATCGCGTCACGCCCGATTACACCATCGGCGTGATTACCTTCAAAGCATCGTCTATGGATGCATTTGAAGCGCTGCAAGAACCCTTTTCCGCTTTTGGTGAAGACTTAAACGGCGACGGTTCCGTGGTGGTTGATGTTGCGCAATATGATTTTGCCTCCGAAGACCCGCAGGTAATCATGGCGACAAGCGCGCGCCTGATGGGCGATTTCCAAACCAATCAAAGTATTTTCTTTTTCACCGATGATGTGCAGAAGGCACAAGAGCAGCTGGCCGCGTTTGTTTATAACGACGGCAGTGTTCCTGCGGACGGCGAAAAGGTAGATTATTCGCGCATGGGAATTCCTTGGACAGACTGCCCCGTTTTAACCGGTTTAGAGCTCGGCAGCGTCGTATCCATCACAGGAGATACCGACTGGCCCATGCAGGATTTGCTCAGCGGTTTTTCGCTTGTGCGCCGTGTTGCGCCCGAAATCAAAGAAAAGGACGAAGAACTCACCGCTTACTGGAGTGCAGGCGAAGCTTTTTATGAAAAAATTACGGAGGGAGCGGCCTAAATCCCTTCCGATATGCTGAATTTTTTCACTGATGCGTCATGACTGTATTTTCATCATCCGCAAAGGCGCATGCGCTTTTTCCCTTCGTGAAAAAACGGCATTTCAGGTTTAAAAAAACGTTTTTTGAATGCCGGACGTTTTGAAAAGCATTTCAATTTCAACCGACACTGTTCCAACAGAAAAGGAGGATCATCTCATGGCCACCAATCTTCTTTGGGTATTGCTTTTTATTCTCAGCGCTGCCATGATTGTACTTGGCGTTTTAATTTTTGCGGCCATTCGCGCCAGCCGTTCCGGGCAAAAGGCAAGCGCCACCCAGCAGACACAGAATCCTTACCGTAAATTTTACGGTGACACGCAAAAACCATTTCATAAGTGAGGTAGTACAACAGTGGGTATCTTTTCTCAAAACTTTAATCGTCCCGGCCCCGGAGTGCCGAAAAACGCACCGAAGAAAAAGGGCATTGCCCGTTATTTTGAAATGCTCTTCCGAGATTTCTCCACGCTTTGGAAGGCCTCCATGCTGTTAAGCATCTGCATGATTCCGATGCTCGTTGTCATTTTTTTATTATTTGCTCCTCTGTTTGATTATTTTGTCAGCGGAAATGTTGCTTCGCTGCTTCCCCTTTCGATGATTTTAATTTTCATTCTGTTAATCGGCGTATCGGGTATGCTGCTTGGCCCCGCGCTTTGCGCCTGCCACAGCGTTATTTTAAAAATTGTACGCGACGAACCCGGCTTTTTCTGGCATGACTTTAAAAAAGCATGGCGTTCGTGCTGGAAGCAAAGCTATTTAATCAGCGCCGTATTTTCTATGCTGATTGCACTTGACTTTGTTTCTCTTTGCTTGTTCTTCGGCGGTTCGCATCAAAATGCAACCGACGGTCTAACCAGTACATTATTGCTCGGCTGCATTGTGCTGAGCCTTGTCATTTTCTTTGGCGTTTGGTTTATCTCCTGCCTGCAGATTGTTTTTATGAACATTCCCACCGCAGGTGTGCTGAAAAACAGCTTACTGCTCTTGTTTGGGCGTCTGCCGCGCATGGTTCCGGCCACACTGATCCATATCGTTTTTCTGCTTGCCTGCTTTTTATGGATGCCCCTTGCCCCGATTATTCTTCTCATTGGCGTACCGGGGCTGATTATGCTGTGGACCGACATGCTGGCATGGCCGCCCATGGACGAAGTATTTAAGCTGGAAGAACAATTAAAAGAGCTTCGTGAAAAAGAGCTTTCCGGAGAGAAAAGTTCTATCTCTGACTGAGGCGTTTATCAATAAACATAAAAAAGGCAGCTGCCGAAGAGCAAAAGCTTTTCGGCAGCTGTCTTTTATCGTTTCATCCAAAGAACCGGGTGCGGGCCGCCAAGTGAATCAAATTCGCTTCGGCCTACAACACAAAACTCAAATTTTTCATAAAAGCGGCGCGCAGCGTCATTTTCCTCATTGACAGTGAGCGTATCAGCCCCCTGCGAGAGCGCCCAGCGCATCAGCTCACAGCCAACCCCCCTGCCCATCCAAACCGGGTCAACAAAGAGCATATCCAGCTCCCGCCCGCACAGACAAGCAAATCCGGCATACACTGCGCCGCAGCGGCACACGGCCAACACCGGAACCCGCGCCAATAAAGACGGCAAGGTGGCGCACATGTGCGCCACCTCGTCATCTCTTAGAAAATCATGCGTCTTTCTCACAGAGCGCTCCCAAAGGCGCGTAAGCACCTCTGTATAGGCACCTCTGCGCTCCTTAGAAACGATTTCCACTTCGCATGTGATTTTCCCTTTGCTCATGAAGAAGCCTTTTCCTGCGCGCGTAAGATGGCAATTGCATGCACCGGGCAAACCTCTTCGCACTTGCCGCAGCCTGTGCACTTGTCATAATCCACACGCGCCACGTTGTTGCTGACGTGAATTGCGTCCGCAGGGCAGTTCTTCTCACACTTCATACAGCCGATGCATCCCGCACTGCATGCTTTTCGGGTGAGAGCGCCGCGGTCATGGTTCGCACACATAACAATGGGCTTTTCCCCTTCCGGACGAATCCAAATAATCTTTTTGGGACATGCCTGCTCACATGCACCGCAGCCTGTACATTTTGTCTGGTCGACGTGCGCCAAGCCGTTTTCCACGGTAATGGCATCGAAAGCGCACGCTTTCACACAATCGCCATATCCCAAACAGCCGTACTCACACGCTGCGCGGCCCGCATACAAAGCCGCACTCGCTGAACAACTTTCAATGCCTTCATAGTCGTATTTATCCTGGGTATTCGAGTAGTTGCCTTGGCATGCGACAATCGCTTTTCGCGTGACCACCGTACCTGCTTCTACTCCCATAATCTGAGCAGCTTCCTGTGCTGTTTTCGCGCCGCCCGGCACGCATTTGTTCACCGGCGCACCCTCTACAATCGCCTTTGCATAGTCGGCGCAGCCCGCATAGCCGCATGCGCCGCAGTTTGCACCGGGCAAACAAGCCTGTACCAAACCGACGCGCTCATCCTCAGGCACATGAAGAAAATGCGCCGCCAGTACCAGAATGACTGCACCCAAAACGCCAATCGCCAGCAAAGCGACGGCTGCAAGTCCAATACTCATAAACTGACTCCTCTCGCGTTGCGGTTATACACCGAAAATATGTTCAATGATGCCGCCGAAGCCCATGAAAGACAGGCTCACAATTGCCGCGGACACCAAAGTAATCGGCAAGCCCTCAAAGCACTTAGGCGGTTTTGCGTCCTCTACGCGCTTGCGCACGCCGGAAAAAAGCACCATTGCCAGCATAAAGCCTGCGCCCGCACCTACCGCACACACCATGCTCTGTGCAAAGTTGTAACCGTTGTCGATGACGGAAATCGTCACGCCCAAAACAGCGCAGTTCGTAGTAATCAAAGGCAGATATACACCAAGCGCCTGATGCAAAGGCGGAACAAAGCGTTTCAAAATAATTTCCACCAGCTGCACGAGCACGGCAATAATCAAAATATAAGCAATCGTTTGCAGATATTCCATGCCGTTGGGCAAAAGCAAATAGGTGTACAGCGGCCAAGTTACAGCCGTAGCAAGCGCCATAACGAAGATAACGGCGCAGGACATACCAAATGCACTGTTCAGCTTTTTCGATACGCCCAAAAACGGACAAATACCCAAAAACTGCACCAAAACATAGTTGTTCACTAAAATCATGCTAAAGAAAATGACGGCAAGCTCTTTCATTCTGCTTTGCCTCCTTCCTGCTGCGGCGCACAGCCGCCCGCGCACGCGCCATGCGCCGGGCAGCCCTCACAGCCTACACTGCGCTTAACGCGCTGATTGGTTTTGGTTTCCACCCAGATGACAAGCGCCATCAAACAGCCGAACACGAAAAAGCCGCCCGGAGGGGTGATAAACACCGTCATGGGGTCAATGGAGGAAGGCACTACCTGAACCCCGAACAATGTTCCGGCGCCAAGCACCTCACGCACAGTGCCCATTAAAACAAGCGCCAGCGTAAAGCCAAGGCCCATGCCGATGCCGTCCAGCGCAGAGGCCAAAACACCGTTTTTAGACGCGAACATTTCCGCACGTCCTAAAATGATGCAGTTAACGACGATGAGCGGAAGGAAAATACCCAAAGCCGTGTCGAGACTCGGCAAGTAAGCCTTTACCAGCATTTGCAGCACCGTCACAAAAGTTGCAATAATCGTGATGTATGCCGGAAGGCGCACTTTATCGGGAATCACTTTGCGCAGTGCCGAAATAACAACGTTGGAGCAAATTAAAACAAATGTTGCCGCTAGGCCCATGCCTAAGCCGTTTACCGCCAGCGTTGTGACTGCAAGCGTGGGACAAGTGCCCAGCACAAGGCGCAAAGACGGATTTTCTTTAATCAGGCCGTTGGTTAAAATTTTCAATTTTTCTTTCATGATTACGCCCCCTTAACCGCCTGATAGGCATCGAGTGCCATCTGAATGGTTTGCTTCATCAATTCAGAAGAAACCGTCGCCCCGGCTACACCGTCCACTCCGGACAAGTCGGTGCTGCCCACAGCGCCTGCGCCAAAGTCAAAACCGGTCAGCGCTTCGCGCACAGGTTCGCCCTCGTTCATACCGTTGGTCCAAACGCCGGTAATCACACCGTCTGCATCAAAACCAACAATTGCAGTCATAGGCTTTTCGCTGTATCCTTTTCCTTCTACATGAATCACCGTGCCGCCGTTCTCCGCCTGATAAGCAGCTTTCACGCCGGCAGCATCCGTTTCTACGGGTGTCAGTGCACCGCCCTCCGGCAGCACAGCCGCCAGCACTTCCTCTTCCGTCAGCTCGACAGACTGTTCTGCGCCGTTTAAAATACCGTATGCCTCAATGGCATAGTTCACCGCATTTGTCGCAGCACGGCTCGAAATCGTGACGCCCGCGATGGCTGTAATATCCGTTCCGAGCGTGAGTTCCGAAGCCGGTTTCCCTGTAAATTGCGAAGAGAACGCTTCTTCCTTCACCTTTTGTCCAAGGCCCGGCGTTTCGTTGTTGTCTAAAAACTTTACTGCGGAAATATTGCCCTCGGCGTTAAAGGCCACCATGACGGGAACCGGGCCGCCGTAACCGCCCGCTTCTGCTGTGATAACCACACCGGAACCGTTGTCCGCCACATAAATTTCTGTTACGCCGTCTACGGCAACAGACGTATTCTCTGTAAAGGTATCCGCTTCGGGCAAAAGCTCAGCGCGAGCCGCATTCGCCGTTGCAATGGCGTTTGCGTCAATAATGGGCTGCGTCACACCGTGCGTTGCCGCCAGCAAAGCGCCCGTCAGAACGCAGATGCCGCCAAGCACCACAACGGGTTTTGCAAAATCATTCCATACGTTCATTTTGCTTTTGCACCTCCCAGCGGTTTTTGACGGGTTAAGTCGTTGATATAGGGCACCACAAGGTTCATCAGCAAAATGGCAAAGCTGACGCCCTCATTCATATTGCCGTAAAAGCGAATGGCGCAGGTAATTAGGCCCAGGCCGATGCCGAACACAATCTTTCCTTTCAGCGTAAAGGGACTTGTCACATAATCGGTCGCCATAAAGAACGCGCCAAGCAGCAAGCCGCCCGACAGCAGATGCAGCACCACGTCCTGCCCCAGCAGCAAACACATCACGGCAACGGTTGCAAGATACGTCACCGGAATGGCAGGGCTGATGGTTTTCGTGGCAATCAGATAGATGCCGCCCAAAATCAGCGCAATGGCGCACGTTTCACCCAGCATACCCGGATGCGTTCCCAGCAAAAGATCTTTCAGCATTGCAATGCCGCTTTGAGTTTTCGCTAAAGCCAAGGGCGTCGCACTTGCCAAACCGTCCAGCGCACCTTCGGGTGGCGTGTAGTTTGTCATGCGTGCGGCAAAGCCGATAAACAGCGCAATGCGGCCCACCAGGGCGGGGTTTGCAAAGTTCATGCCCAAGCCGCCGAAGAGCTGTTTTGTGACAACAATGGCCGCAAAAGCACCCACAACGGCAATCCACAAGGGAATGGAGGCCGGCAGGTTGAACGCCAGAATAATGCCTGTGACAATGGCAGAGCAATCACTGATTGTCTGCGGCTTTTTCATGAGCATATTGTACAGCGCTTCAAAGACGACACAAGCAATCACCGTAACCGCGCTGACCGCAAGGGCGCGCAGGCCAAAAATGAGCACCGAGGCAATCCACGCGGGAATCAGCGCGATAATCACATGAATCATCAGCCCCTTGCTCGAGGATCCATCCGTCAAATGCGGCGAAGCAGTGACGAGTAACTTTTTTGATTCCATAGATTACTTGCCTCCCTTTTTCTGCATAAGCTTTGCCTGATTCATCGTCTGCGCCACCGGACGCTTCGCCGGGCACACAAAGGTGCAGCACCCGCAGCTCATGCAGAGATCCACCATCATGGCATTGAGCGCATCTACATCCCCACGGTTATAAGCACCCGCAATTTCCACGGGAGAAAGGCCGATGGGGCAAGCGTCGATACAGCGGCCGCATCGAATACAGGCCGAGGGTTTCGGCAAATGCGCCTTTTTATCGGAAAAAGCCAAAACAGCATTATTTTGTTTGAGCACCGGCAAATCGGTACTGGGCACAGCAATGCCCATCATCGGGCCGCCCATCAGCACTTTTGCGGCGTCTTCGCGCAAACCGCCGCAAAAATCGAGCACCTCTCGAATCGGCGTTCCAATAATCACTTCTACGTTTTTCGGGGTATTGACAGCGTCGCCGTCTACGGTAAGACGCTTTGTCGTAAGGGGCATACCCGTTTCCAAAAATTTACCCAGCGCCGAAACGGTGGTGACGTTCATCACAATCACGCCGACATCGGAGGGCAAACCGCCGCGGGGCACTTCACGTCCCGTTGTCTTTTCAATCAGCACCTTTTCCGCGCCCTGCGGGTAGCGGCTTTCCAAGGGCTTCACTTGATAGGAGCTGTCGCCCTGCGTTAAGCTGAACACCAAATCAATCGCTTCCGGTTTATTCCGCTCGATGCCGAAAATCACCTTTTTGATGCCGAGATGCTCTTTTACAGCTTTTACGCCGCGCATAATGGTATCGCTGCATTCCAAAAATTCACGGTTGTCCGCTGTAATATAAGGCTCGCATTCCGCGCCGTTGATGATAAGCGTGTCGATTTCCTCGAGATTTTTCGGGGAAAGCTTTACGGATGTCGGAAAGCCTGCGCCGCCAAGGCCGACAAGGCCGCAGTCACGGGCCGCCTGTGCCAAACTTTTGGCGTCTGTCACTTCGGGCGCAGCGCAAGCCGGGTCAGGCGTTTGCTGCCCGTCCGGAATAATTACAACCGCCTGTACTTTCACGCCATTGGACATTAAAACGGTGTCGATGGCCTCCACAGTACCCGACACCCCCGAATGGATGTCCGCACTGACAAAACTTTCTGCTTTTCCTACAACAGTGCCTACCATCACCGTGTCCCCTTTTTTCACCGCCGGGGTGCAGGGTGCGCCGATATGCTGCTGCATGGGCAGCACAATACGGGACGGCAACGGCATTTTTTCTGTCGGAGAATTCGCTGTGCGTTTTGCATGCGGTACCCGCGCGCCTTCGGCGGCGCGTTTGAGCTTTGCAAACATAACAGATCCCTCTCTTTTCCTTGGGCATTTTCTCAAAACACAGAAATGGGCAAATTTTTCTCGGAGGCGCAAGAAGCTGCAAGGTAAAAAACACCAAAATCCTGAGTGGATTCTAACGATTTTTTACACAGCAGCCTTCATATCTCCGAGAAAAAACCAAACCTTCCAATTTTCAGAAACGCCCTAATCACGCGTTCGTTGGAACACGTCAAAAATTGCCGTATTCCATACTTTCTTATTTTAACATTTTATGAACATCCATGCAATAAAAATATTTCTTTCACAAACCGGAAGTGCGCGTACAGATTCATTTTTTCCTCTATACAGCAAGAATAAACTGTGCTATACTATACCATATTGAGAATGCCATATTAAGGGGGCTGGATATGCCTTTTTTAATTACGGACAGCGCCGCACCCATTGCGCCTGAAGCTTTGCCGGCTTTGAAGCTGACGGAGTTTTGCGGCCGGCCGGCGCGCGGCTGCATTTATTCTTATTTAAAATGCTATCTGCATCACGGCGATTTTTTCTATCATATCACCGTGTTCGACGAAACACCGCCGTCCACGCAATGTGCAGCGGTTGCCCTTTCGGGTGATGTTTCTGCGTCAGCGTGGCTTTCGCTTCGGGTCGGGTTTCATTCACCCGCTTGTCTTGAAATTCACATGCCCGCCTCTGACGGCTCGGCAGAGGTTGTAAAAAGTCTTCCCTGCGAAGATGCCTCGCGTTTTTCCGGCGGAGATGAACAAGGGCTTTACTGGGGCGCGCAAGGGATCATCCCTGCATCGGTGTTTCAGCAGGTGTTCGGCGATGTGCTGCATGCGGGCAGCGTTTTGATGGGCAATGTCTTTTTGTACGACACGAGGGAACGTGCCTTTGGCGCCGCATTTTCTGTTCCGGCCGACACTGCGGTTCCTACAAATGAGGGGATGCAGCCTTTGGTGATTGTACCCTACTGAGGACTTTGCGGATGTGCCGATACCGTTTCTAAAGCCTACGTTTTATTCTTTCTTTTTAAAAAGCACCTGAAAAGGCAGTTCAGATATTTTAATACGCAATGAAAACGGCACTTTTTCCGGGTGAATGATTTTGAGGGAGGTTTTTTTTATGTTGAAATTCTTTGTAAAGTTAGCGGCCATCTGTGCCGGTGCGATTGCCGTGCTTGCAGCTTTGGCTTATTTTGACAAATCCACTACACCGGAGTACGTGGAAATCTACGATGACGACGATGTTGAGTTTTAAATTTTGAGCTTGCTTTCATCGAGTTGAGAATATCCATTCCGGTAAAAATCTCCGTGCTTTTATGCACGGAGATTTAGTTTATCGAAAAAGCTTCGCTTTTTCACAAACTGTGTCCCTATCTCAAATGGAAAAGAGGGCTAGCCCCCTTTCCAAGCCTTTTTCCCCTTGCAGCCCAGGTTCTTTCTGAATCAGGCGGCAGTTTTTCGACAGTCTTAATCTCCGTGCTTTCATGCACGGAGATTTTCTTTTGCAGATATTTTTTATTGATTTGATAGACGGAAATCTTCTCATAAGCCCTCATAAATGTTTATAAAACCATGAGAAAATGGCTTAAAATCAAGGTTTTCCGCATATCCTCATTTTTCTTGTCATATCTCCGCATAAGGTGTTTTTGTAAGGCAGGGCACCATTTTAGCACCACAGAATTAAGGAGGACGACATGAAAAACGAGCTTTTAGATAAGGGTATTATACTCCCGTCCGGCGAAATCAACAAGGACAAGATAAACCTTGTCGCCGGGGCAATCACGCAGCCATTCGCGGAAATGGTATGGGTAACGACGGGCGGCGACATGGAAACCGTAAACCGCCTTACCGATATACTTGTAACCATGAACACACCCGCCGACCGGGAAAAGCTGTTCAAAATCTTAAAAATGCTCTACGGGCTTATGGGCTTGCCCTTTTCGGAAGAAGCCGAGCCTATGGGCGCAGACCCCGCCGTTTTGGAATACTTCCTTTTTTCCTTTACGGCTGACTTTGGCGAAGTCATACAGGACATTATCGCAGACGAAACAGAATAAGACCCGCACAAGCGGCGTTTCTTACTCCCTACGGGGAAACAGGAACGCCGCTGTTTTTTTACCCTCATGTTACGCAGTAGGGGCGAAAAAAGCCTTGATTTACAGGGCTTGCAGGACGCAAAACAGGCGAAGCAAGGGAAAGATACCTTTTCCCTCAAAATCCATGTTCTACCGCGTAACAAATCCACAGCAAAGGAGCTGATGAAGCTATGGCAGTTTTCAGAGTGGAACGGAACAAAGGTTACACCGTAATGAGTAACCACCATTTACGCAACAAGGAGCTTATCTTCGTCAATTTCCTCTTTTACCGTTCCGTCCGGCTGACGCTTCTTTATCGTAGCAAGGCGGTTGATTTCGCCGCCGTAGCAATCAAGCACCTTTTCCAACGCCCATTTTTCGCCCGCAACAGCGGCGCGTATCGTTTCATAGTCCGGCATTTCCTGTTCCATTCTTTGACACTTCCTTTAATTTGATAAACTGGGAATTATTTTTCGCTATTAGATTAAAAATCAGCAGTCATTTAATTTTTGTATTTCTTTACAAAAAAGAGAAAAAATGCTCATGGTAAAACCACAAATTCCCGTACATAAAAACATTACAGCCATGCCACCGCCCGCACCAGTTCCTACAATCTTTTCCAATAAAGTCACAACATCTGAATTTGAACGCATGAAAGGCTCAAATACATAATCAGATAAGTAACCGCCTAAAAGAATACCGAAAGGAATGGTACTGTATTGAACAGCATTTTTTACAGCAAATATCCGCCCTTGAATATTGTCGGGTATTTTTTTGTACAGTATCAAATTTTGTCCCGCCATAATGAATGGAAGTGGTAAACTTGCAGCAAGAGCAGCAAATGACCAAAAAAATACATTCCTGCCAACAGCCATTGTTAAATCTCCTAAAAGAAAAGATAGTGCAGCAGAAACATAAATCATATTTGCTTTTTTCCTGCTTTCTCTTTTCATGGATACAAGCAAACCGCCCACAATTCCGCCAATTCCCATACAGGCATTTACAATTCCCAAGACAAGATTGTTTTCGGAGCTTCTTGCTAAAATCATCGGCGATAATATATTTTCATAAGTCAACCTTGAAAAGAAATTGATTACGGCCATTGTAAGCATGATGTATAAAATTCCCTTTTCTGTTTTCAGAAAATGAAATCCAACCAGGATTTCTGCAAAAGGAGACTTGAATTTTTCCTTTGTAAGCCGTTCCGGTATGCGAATTAAAAATAGCAGTACGAAAAAAGCAATCGCAAAGCTAAATAAATCAAATAACAAAATCAGCGGTAAGCCACCGATAGAAAAAATCACAGCCGCCAACATGGGACTAAATACAATAACTAAATTACTGGAAAAAGAGTTCATACCACTTACATTAGACAGCTTATCCTTTGGCACTATTTTCGCTATTGCAACAGAAGATGCTGGCTGCTGAAATGCCGTACTAACTCCCACTATTATATTGATGATGTAAATATGCCATACGGAAAGATTTCCAGCCATTAAAAAGCCCAAAGCAAATAACGAAGCTATTGCGGCAACACAATCTGATACAAGCATAACCGATTTTTTTCGATGACTGTCTACAAAAATGCCAACAAATATGCTTGTCAAAATATACGGCACATAATTGCAAAAAGATATAATCGAAATGGAAAGTGCGGAATGTGTTTGTTCATATATCCATAAAACAAATGAAAACGCCGTCATAGAACTTCCCAACTGCGATATACTTTGACTTAGCCATAAAACTATATATTTTTTGAAATTTTCCATTGAATTTTCTCCAATCTAATCTTTATTTTTTTGTGGGATTAAATTGTACAAAATCCAATGTTAGGCGAAAATTACCTCTGTACAAATATCGCCTTATCATCAGATTTTGTACAGAGTTGATTGCTTAAGTCAATTATTCTATAACATAACATTTTCCCACCTCTTTCATGCTATTCAAATTTTCTCATGCCCTGTATGAAAAAATTTGACAACTTCCAATTTGTCGTACTCTTAAACTTCATTGATATGAACTATTATATCATACAAGCATGAACAACGCTACTCCCCGCGCTCTTTTCTTTTTTCCCGTTCCGGCTCTTTTTCCTGCCGCAAAATGCTGTCTATATTTTGTTTAATATCCCCGCGTGGGATTTGGGCACCATTTAGGCACCATTGGAAGAAAAAGCACCATAAAAACAGAGGGCAAAAGAAACGCCGAGAACTCACAAAAACGTAGTGTTTATGCGGGTTTCCGGCGTTTCCCATTCCCTCAACCGACCTTAAATCATCTTGTGCGAGAGAGAAAAATTCTACTATTTTTTAAAACAACTTGACTTTTTCAAAAAAAGTTTTATAATGATAATAGTTATCAATAAATACCTTTTTTTGTTATGAAAGGAAGTTGTTGCTATGGATACTCGTGCATTACAGGCGCTGAGCTACGGCTTATACATTATCTCCACTTCTTCACAAGGCAAAAACGCGGGCTGTGTGGTAAACACCGTTACGCAAATCACCTCCTCCCCCGTAAAAATTATGGTAGCCGTCAACCATCAGAATTACACGGCTGAAATGATTCAAAAGAGCGGCGTATTTGAAGTATCCGTTTTGACACAGGATGCCTCGATGGATTTAATCGGCGCCTTTGGCTTTGCAAGCTCGAAAGATACTGATAAATTTGCGCATGCAGATTATTCTTTCGATGATAACGGCATTCCCTATGTCACACAAACGGCATGCGCTCACCTGTCCTGCAAGGTCGTGGATACGATTGATGCAGGCTCTCACGTGTTATTTTTAGCAGAGGTTGTTGACGCCGAAAAGCTTTCTGAAGGCGTTCCCATGACGTATGCTTATTATCATGCTGTCAAGAAAGGAACTACCCCGCCGAAGGCATCCGGTTATACTGCACCTGCGCCGAAAACCGGATGGCGCTGCAAAGTATGCGGCTATATCTACGAGGGAGAAATCCTTCCGGCTGATTTTGTTTGCCCGGTCTGCAAACAGCCTGCATCTTCTTTTGAAAAAATATAATGCTTTTTCCCACAAAGGATATTTTGACGGTTTTCATGATGTATTTCTAAAAAGCAAGCCTATCTCATCCTGATGCGTAAACCCATATCGGCTCTTCGTCAGGATTTGCGGCTCTGAAAAGCTTTTGTGTTTGTGCATTTACAGTTTGTCGCTTGTGAATACTTGCTTTTGAAAAAATGTTTTCACACAAACTTGCTCAAAAATCCTTTGCTCCCTTTTTTTCTCCAAGAGGCAGCCCGCTGTATTGAAACAGCGGGCTGCCTCTGCTTAGTAAATATCATTTTTAAGCGTAGTGTAATAACTTCAACAAAAAAATACAGAGAACACCAAACATTTGGCATTCTCTGTGTCAAACCTTTTAAAGACGCATTGACCCTTTTTTCAAAGTGAAGAAACACCGATGATTTTGTCTGCACGGAAACAAGCTGCACAAAATCACGTAAGCCACATCAGCCACTCAACTGATGTTTTGCGTCATATTTGTCATATTTGTTGAATTGGCCAAGAATTCCGCAGAACTTGTACCATTTTAGAAAAGGAATTCTCCGCGGTTCACAGATTTAATTTTCATTACGCCATCCGACGCTGAAAAGAAAAGCGTGCGTCCATAGTTTTTTCCGGTATCCTGCGCAATAATGGGAATTTTCAAGCGAGCCAATTCCTGTTTTACGGCAACAACATTTCTTTCTCCGATATTTGCCAGCGAAGTGTTCCCTTTCGCCGCAAACATTTGCGCCCCGCCTGCAATTTTTGCTTGAAAACGCATCGGCATTGCGCCCGCCATCCTCATCTTTTGTACCAACAGGGGAATTGCGGTATCTGCAAATTTATAGGGCTGCTGTGCAGCGCCTGCAAAGCCGGCGCTGCACGGAAGCATAATATGCGAAAGACCCGCAATTTTCGTAACGCGGTCATACAAGCAAATCCCAACACAGGAGCCAAGCGCGTAAGTTACAAGAGTATCTTCCCCCTTTGCGACATTTAGGTCAGAGATACCCACTGTAATCATACTCATAAAACCAGCCCCAGACTTTCCATAATCTTTTGAAGTGAATCAACTTCCGGTACCATCAACACATGCGTACCTGCACCTTTCGTTCCGTTGCTCAGCTCATCTTCAATACAAATAATCTTATCACTGATATTTGCGTAGTAAATGGCCGGCGCGCTCAAAATAGCACCCGCCATGTCGATGCACAAATCCGGAACTGTGATATCAATGGTTAATCCCGTCATCTCACCGATGGCGTTTGCAAACGAACCAGCCATGATATTGCCCACTTCCTGAATGGCGGAACTGCTCATTTCGTCTAACTCGCCGTTTTCCGGAAACGGAATTCCCATCAGCTCCTGTAAAATCAAGTGTGCAAATTCTTTCTTTAACAAGAACATAATCATGCCGGTAACATCACCGTGCAGCTGAAACATCAAGCCCACCAAAAGCTGCTCGGGGCCTCCTAAGCTCTCTGTTACTTCAGCATACTCCAAGATACCAATCTGCGGTACCGTAATGTCCACCTGGCGGTTGAGCATCTCAGATAGGGCAGTAGCCGCGTTGCCCGATCCGATATTGCCAATCTCTCGCAAAGCATCTAATTGCATTTCATCCAGGTCTTCATATTTTTCCATGATTCGCCATCCTCACTTTGTGAATTACATTCTCAAGGTATTGACTTCCTGCTCAAGCTCGTCGGAAGTCTGCACAACACGCGCACTCATCTGGAACGCACGCTGTGCCATAATCATATTTGTCATTTCATCTTCCATTTTTACATTGGAAAACTCAACTGCACCTTGACGCAAGGTGTAGTCATCGCCTTCTACCGCTGCGCGAACTGTACCCGTCGCATCGTTGACACGGTAGCGGTTTTCTGCGGTAGGCTGCATCGCAGAAGAACGCTCCACTACAAATACGCCTACTCGGTCTGCGATACCCGTAAGATCTACGCTGGAACCTTCGCCCTGCGGAATTTGAATTCGGTTGCCTGCGCCGTCCAGCACGAAACAGCCGAATGCATCCGTCAGATACGGCACATTATTTACGAGGCCGATCTGAAAGGCGCCGCTTCTTGTATACTCCCGCGTGCCGTTATTATCCACAGCAAACCAGCCTTCGCCCTGGATGGCAAAGTCAAGCGTATTGCCCGTGTTGTGGAAGCTTCCCTGCTGGGTATTCAGGCCCAGGCCGACAGCGCGCACACCCACACCGGTCAGGGGTTTATCGTCTAAGTTGACATACATCTCATGTGCCAAAAGGCTTTCAAAACCTACATTTTCCGCTTTGTAGCCATAAATATTGACGTTGGCAATATTGTTGCCGATATTATCCATTGCCGCCTGCTGCGCAAGCAAGCCGGCCGCACCTGCATGAAATGCTGCTTTCATTTTACATTCCCTCCTCTTTTATTGGATCGACGCAATCTTTGTGGCAGCCTGCTGGTCAAGCTCATCCACCATCTTGAGCGCAGAGCTGCATGTTTGGAATGCACGCTGTGCCGAGATGAAATTGGTCATCTCTTGGTTCATATCCACGTTGGAACGTTCCAAAATTCCTTGATAAATAGTATATCCCTGTGCGTTTACCGCTCCCTGCGGGGCAGTGAAGGCGCCGTTATCCATTTTTTCAAGGACGGTGTTATCCGCCTGACGGGTAATGCTCAGCGTACCCACTAAGCCGCCTGCGGCATTGTATACATTACCTGCTTGGTCTACGGTTACTTGGTCGGAACCTACTTGCAGCAGGCCGCCTTGACCCAAAACGCGGCCCATACCCGCCAACGCGAGATAGCCCTGCGCATCTACGGTAAACTGCCCGTTCCTTGTCAAATATGTGGTTCCGTCCTGTCCCTGCACATTAAAGAAGCCGTCGCCCCCGATGGCGATATCAAGCGTGCGTCCGGTCGATTGAAAATCACCGCCGGTCATTACGGTAACAGAATCTCCGACAATGGTTACAGGAGATCCTCCCTCACTCAGCGTTCTTTCCGCACCGCCCTCTTGCTGTTTGAGCAGCCCCAGCTCAAACGCCGAAGTCACAATACGGTCGGAACGGTAGCCGGGTGTTTGCAGGTTTGCTAAGTTGTTGCCGATGGTGTCAATTTCACGCTGTCTTGTCAACAGACCCGACGCAATCGTGTAAAACCCTGAATGCATAATAAAACCCCTCCGTTTTAACTATTGTCATATTCTTTCATTGCTGCCTGCAATTTTTTTAAAGCGCTGGCACGAATTTGAGAAACGCGCTGCTGGGTAAGCCCCAGCACCTCGCCAATCTCTCTCAGGTTTAAGTTTTCGTAATAGCAAAGCGCAATCACCTGCTTATGGCGCGGCGGAAGCGCGTCAATCGCCTTTGCCAATACGCTTTGCATTTCTTCATGGATCAGGCCCTCATCAATGGGAGCCTGCGCGCTCTCCGCCGTTTTTCCGGAAAAGCTGTCCCAGCTTTGCTCAAGCATTTCTTCGTAAGAAACGGTGTCTGCGGTTGAAATCTCCACTCTCAGGCGCTCATACTCCTCATATGAAATGCCCATTTCTTCGGCAATTTCCTTATCGGTCGGAGTCCGCATCAAACGCGCTTCCAATGCCGTTCTTGTTGCACTGATTCGTTTCGCAGCGTTCCATACGCGATTCGGCAGCCAGTTTTCCTTTCGGGCATAGTTAATCAGCCGGCCGCGAACAACCTTATACATATAAGTATCCAACCGAACGCCTCTGGAGATGTTAAAGCGTTCGATACATTCGATGAGCGCAAGAATCCCTTGGTTAAAAAAGTCTTCTGCGGGAATGTTGGAATAAAGCAGCGAACGCATGCTGTAAATCGCCGCCTTCACATAAGGTGCATAGTGCAAAACCAGCTGATTCCTTAAGTTCAAGTCGCCGGTTCGCTTGTATTCCTCCATGACCGCATCCGGGTTCTGCAATGTATTCTCCCGATGCTCCAATGCTGCATGCACCTTACGTTTCCTCCTTTCTCGCCGACATTTTTGTTTTTCACAGTGCGATTACACCGAGCGACTGAATTTGTACGCTGGAGTCGACATCATTAAAAGAAAGTACGACAACGTTCGGGCAAAATTGATCAAGCATCTTCTTATAGTATACCCTTACAATGGGAGATGTCAAGATGATAGGGACCTGCACCATCTGACGCATCTCTTCCACTTTCTTAGTCGTGGATGCAACAATCTTTTGAATAATTGCGGGATCAAGCGCAAGATAGGCGCCGCCCTCCATCTTTTTCACACTGTTAATAATTTTATTTTCAATTTCGCTGTCCAGGCTAAGCACCTTGAGCTGGCCTGCCTCGGAGAAGCGGTGCGTGATAGTACGCTTGAGCGCTTGGCGCACATACTCTGTCAAGATATCGGAATCTTTCACCGTAGGCGCATAATCGGCCAAGGTTTCCAAAATCGTTTCCATATCAGAGATGGGCACACTTTCACGCAGCAGATTTCGCAGAACTTTTTGCAGCTCGTTTTGCGAAATAACACTCGGAACGGTTTCCTCGACAATGGTCGGGTTTGTCTTTTTGAGATTTTCGAGCATCTTTTTCACTTCTTGACGCGTCAGCAGTTCATAAGCATGCGCTCGAATCAGCTCAGACAAATGCGTTACAATTACGCTTGTTGCGTCAATCAAAGTATAGCCTGCCATTTCCGCTTTTACGCGTTTGTCGTCGCTGATCCACTTTGCGGGCATACCAAACGCAGGTTCCACGGTGTCAATACCGTCAATTTCATCGCCCGGTGCCAGCGCCCCCGGTGCCAGCGCCAAGTAATGGTCAACCAGAACTTCGCCAATGGCAACGGTCTCGCCTTTGAGCTTCACTTCATACTGGTTGGGGTTAATCTGGCTCGAATCGCGCATGCGCACAGGCGGAATGACAATGCCCAATTCATCGGCAAACTGCTTACGCAGCATGACGATACGATCCATGAAACGGCCGCCGCTGTTCTGGTCCACCAAAGGCAAAAGGCTGTATCCCACTTCAATACAAATGGGGTCAACCGTAAGCAGCGCGTAAACATTGTCGAGGTTCTTATAGTAGTCGACTTCGCTTGTCACTTCTTCCATGACCGCAGGCGCTTCAGGTACTTCTTCTGTCTGACGTTTTTCCATGCGGTAAATAATCAAACCGCCGCCGACAAGCGTAACAGCAATCAAAAGCACTTGAATCGGCGGGAAGCCGATCAAAATCAAAAACGGCATCACCGCGCCGGCAATCATCAAGACCATCGGCTGCTTGGTAAATTGCTGAATTACATCGGTGTTCAAATCGGCATCAGAGGTAGAGCGCGTCACCAACATACCGGTAGCGACAGAGATCAAAAGTGCCGGAATCTGGCTCATCAATCCGTCGCCGACGGTAGAAATGGAATAAGTGCTTAACACCGTCTGAAAATCGCCGCCGTTCATAAAACCAATGGCAACGCCGCCAATCAAGTTTACAACCGTAATTACAATGGAAATGATGGCGTCACCTTTTACGAACTTCGAAGCACCGTCCATCGCACCGAAGAAATCGGCTTCTTTTTGGATTTTCAAGCGGCGTGCACGGGCCTGCTCTTCGTCAATCATGCCGGAGCTCAAATCGGCGTCGATTGCCATCTGCTTACCGGGCATTGCGTCCAAAGTAAAACGAGCCGAAACCTCAGACACACGCTCTGCACCTTTGGTGATAACAATAAACTGCACCAAGACAATAATTAAGAAAATAACAAGACCAACAACAACATTGCCGCGGATTACGAACTGTCCGAAAGTTTTAACAACTTCTCCGGCGTAGCCGTTGTTGCTCAGAATAGAACGTGTAGAAGAAACGTTTAATGCAAGGCGCGCCAGCGTTGTCACCAGCAGCAGCGACGGAAAAATTGCAAGATCCAACGTTTCCCGCACATACATGGTCAACAGTAAGATCACCAGCGAAAGGGCGAGGTTCATAATGAACATGAAGTCCAAAATTGGTGTGCTCAATGGCACAATCAGCAGTGCCACAATCACAATCACGAAAATCGAGATGATGTTGTTAAAAATTTTCATGAATTCTGATCCTTTTTCCTCAAATTATAAATAAACGCCAGAACTTGAGCCACCGGCTCATAAAACTGACCGGGAATTTCCTGTCCTACTTCAATCGCAGCGTATATCGCACGCGCGAGAGGTTTATTTTCCATAACGTAAACATCATTTTTCTCAGCAATATCCACAATGCGCAGCGCCAGCTTGTTTTTACCCTTGGCAACAACCACCGGGGCACGGTCAATTTTCTTGTCATATCGAAGTGCCACCGCGAAGTGCGTCGGGTTACGAATCACTACGTCAGCACTGGGTACTGCTTGCAGCATACGGCTGCGCGAACGCTGCTGCTGGATGGCGCGCTGCTTTCCTTTAATTTGCGGGTCGCCTTCCATTTGCTTGAACTCGTCCTTAACTTCCTGCTTAGACATGCGCAAGTTCTTTTCATATTCCCACCATTGGTACAAATAATCCGCAGCCGCCAAAGCGACAAACAAAATCGCGACCATGGTGACAATTTCCGAAATCAATTGGCCGGAAGTCGTTAAGATCGCTTGCGGCGTCATATCCATCAAGCGGGGCAGCAGGCCCATTTGATCCTTCAAAATATTGTAAATAACAGCGCCTAAAACAATAATTTTTAAATTAGACTTAACGAGCTCCACAACGGAACGCAGAGAAAACATTCCCTTAATTCCATTGAGCGGGTTCAATTTGCTCATTTTAAATTTGGTGCGTTCCATCGCAACCAGCATTCTTGTCTGCATCATGGTTGCGATAATCGCCGATAACACCGTTGCGCCTAAAATCGGCAGCACAATTATGCCAAAGGTCCAAAAGAGATCCAGCATCAATTTTTGAATTACTTTAAAGTCCACTTCAGTTGTTGTGGCACACAGGCCAATAAACCTTGAAAGCATTTCTTGCAGGTTGGTCATCATCCCTCCTGCCAAGTTCTTTAAAGTGTAGAAGGTTGCAATCAGCGTCGCCAGAGTCACTACCTCGCGGCTTAACAGAACGTTACCTTTTTTTCGTTCGTCCCTTCTTCGCTTTGGGGTAGCTTTTTCTGTTTTTTCGCCCGCCACTTGCATCCCCCCCTTTGGCGTGTCACCCGATACAGGCCTGTCCGCATTTACCCTCAGAACTGCATCGGTATAAAGCAAAAGCAATTGTCACAGCGCTTCCAACAACTTTTGCATTTGCTGAAACATAATGGTTTCATAATTCATAATAAATTTAGAAACCGGACTCGCATAAAGAAACATTAAAAATAATCCAAGCATCACCTTGAATTGAAAATGAAGCACAAAAATATTCATTTGCGGAACAAGCTTCATTAAAATGCCCATCGACACTTCTACGGTAATTGTCGCAACCAGAAACGGAGCCAGCAGCTGCATACACAGGCCGAACACCTGAATAAAAAGACTAATCAAAAAGGCGGGTGCCTTATCAAAAATTGTAGCCGCACCAATTCCCACAAAGTCATACGATGAAGTGGCAATTTGCAGAAAAATTAAATGACCGTTTGCCGCAAAGAAATAGCCCACAAAGAAAAATTGCAGCACACGCGCAGTCATAGACGTCTGAATATTGGTATCGGGATTGAGCGCCTTCGCCATTGCCAAACCAAACCCTTGGTCCGCCACATCACCCACCGTAAACAGCAGATAGTAAAAACACTGCACGATGAACCCCATTCCCAGGCCAAGCGTCAGTTCACAGAACATGACCCATAAAAACCCGGCATCCGTAGCAGGCAGCTGATAGCCTTCCGAAGCGCCCGGCGCGGTAAAAAAGGTAAGCGCCAGCATCAACGCTACACGCACTTGCGCAGGGATGCTTCGGTGTGTCAGAATTGGATTGAACGCCAGCAAACCGGCCATCCGAAAAAATACCAAAACATAAATCAGCAGTGTTTCGCTTGAAAGAGTCATCTTTTTACAGCTCCACCATCATGCTCATAATCATATTGAAAAATTCTGTTAAATTCACCATCATCCAAGACCCCAACACCAAAAGCAGCAGTAAAATGCCAAACAGCTTCGGTACAAAGGTCAACGTTTGCTCATGGATTTGAGTGGCTGCTTGAAACACCGCAATCACTAAGCCAAGGACGATGCTGACAATCAAAAAAGGAGCAGAAAGCACCAAAATTTTCCAAACTGATTCTTTGATAACCGCGATAATCATTTCTGCACCCATGCATCAAACTCCTTTTTGCTCATTGCAGAAGACACTCGAAAACTTTTCTTTCATACAAAAACAACGGTGCACAACGTCAAAACGCCACATGCCTTCGATTCGCTTCGCGTTTTTGATGTACACCGTGTTGACCGACACTGTGCGCATATTGCACAAACTTACTTTTTTGGAAAAAACACGCCAAAACCGCTTTGCCGGCTCCAAATTGATGGCTCGCACGCTATTGAAAACTGGCAACCAAAGTTTCCATGAGCAGCGACCAACCATTTACCACCACAAACAACATCAATTTAAAGGGCAGTGAAATCATGGAAGGCGGCAGCATCACCATACCCATGGACATCAGCGTACTCGCAACGATCATATCAATTACTAAGAAAGGCAAATACAGCAAAAAGCCCATCAAAAACGCGCGGCTGAGCTCGCTGGTTAAAAATGCCGGAACCACTACTTCCAGCCCGTACTCCATTGGGTCAGCGACATCTTGATAATCGCCATTCTTCATAGCCAGCCCTGCAAACATATTTAAGTCATCATTCTTTGTTTGTGAAAGCATGAACTCTTTAATGGGAACTTCCATATTTTGCAGTGCTTCTTCCTGCGTAATTTCACCATTGAGATATGGCTGAAAGCCCTGCTCATTCACCTGAGTTAATACCGGGTTCATGACAAACAAGGATAAAAACAAGGCAAGACCTACAATTACTTGGTTAGGCGGTGTTTGCTGAAGTCCGATCGCGTTGCGCAAAAACGACAGCACGATGACAATTCTTGTAAAGCTTGTCATCATAATCAGCAAAGACGGGGCCAAAGCCAAAGCGACAAATACAAAAAGGAGCTGTAACGTTCCCATGGTACCCGTTGCTTCCGTGGTTGCTGTGACATTTACTGTTTGTGCTTGCGCAGAAGGAATCACCGCCCCGAACAACACCATCAAGCCCAAAATACTGAGCCATTTGAAAAAGCGTTTCGCTTTACGGCGTACCGCGGGCTTTTTTTCAGTCATTCGTGCTGCTTCCTTTCTCTCGAAATTTTTTCAGCATATCGCCGAAACTGATCATCGCCGGCGGCTGTTCTTCAGTGTTCAAAATTTCATCTGCCGGAAAAGTTTCCAGCAGTGTAATCTGTTTTGCACTGACTCCCAAAAGACAAACTTTCTGGTTCACTTTTACCAGCATCAGTGAGCTGTCTCTTCCCACCATGGCACGCTCTAAAATGCGAATGTTTTTGGCGTGCCCGGCAGTACCTTGATAATGCCGGGCCAAAAATCGCGAAGCCCAGTAAGCCCCGGCAAACACCAAAGCCATCAGCACAAGCATGCCGAAAGTAGCAAAAATTTCAGTAGGCATTGTTTTTACAGCGGAAGCAGCTTAGAAACCGTCTCCAAAATGCGCTCCTGCTTAAACGGCTTTACAATGAAGTCCTTTGCGCCGAGTTTAATTGCCTCCATAACCATGGCCTCTTGACCCATGGCAGAACACATAACCACTTTCGCGTTGGGATCTGCTTCTTTAATTGCACGCAGAGCGCCGATTCCGTCCAAATTCGGCATCGTGATATCCATAATAACCAAATCGGGCAGTTCCGATTTATACAGAGAAACCGCCTTCTCACCGTCCTCACCCTCAATGATGGTGCTGTAACCGGCTTTGGTCAAATAGTTTTTAATCATCATTCGCATGAAACCTGCGTCGTCCACAACTAAAATCTTATACATAAATAAATCGCCCTTTCTTTATTGTTCGTTCTTGTTGCCGGTTAAGCTTTCAAGCAGCTCTTCTGTTCCGACAATTTCTGTTACGCGAATACCAAAATTATCATCAATGACAACTACGTCGCCGTAAGCAAGCAGCTGGCCATTTACAATGATTTCTGCGGGTGCACCCGTCTGTTTATCCAACTCAACAACGGCACCCTGTCCCCAGTTAATGATGTCTTTGATTTTTCGCCTTGTTTTACCAATGACGACCGATACTTCAAGGGGAATATTCATGAGCAGGCCAAAATTCGAATCTGCTAATCCACCGACTACACCATTCGAACTGGTGAATGCGGGGAATTCCGCTTTCTTCACATTAACAGCGGAAGGCGCGGGCTGCATCTGCGGCTGCTGCGGATACATCGGATATCCGCCATACATACCGGGATACTGGCCGGGCCACGGCATTTGCTGGGGCATTCCCATCTGTCCGGGCATTTGCTGCGGCATTCCAGCCATTTGCTGGGGCATCCCCATTTGTCCGGGCATTTGCTGCGGCATTGCCGGCTGTACGGGTGCTTGCTGCTGCGGCACTGCCGGCTGTACGGGTGCTTGCTGCTGCGGCATTGCCTGCTGCATCGGCACTTGCTGCTGAGGCATTGCAGGCTGTGCAGGCTGTACCGGCGCCTGCTGTGCCATAACAGGCTCTTGCGCCGCAGCCTGGGGCGCAGGCGCTGCCGCAGGTTCCGGCTGAGGCTGTGCGGGTGCAGCAGCCGCCGCGGGAGCAGTCTGGTGTCCCACTTCTTCCACCGGCAAATCCTTCATTACCTGGCCGGCAATCTTTTTCGCCATTGCAGTCGGCATAAAGCTCGTAAACGTTGTATTCAGCACTTTGCTGATGTCAAGCTCAAAAGAGATTGCAACAACCTCATCGTCTACATCGACATCGTCGAAAGAAGCATATGCATCCGAAATGCTGTCGGCAAGCATGCTTTCCGGCGTAGAAATATTGATCGACATACCAAGAACTTCCGAAAGTGCCGTCGCAGACGCACCCATCATTTGGTTCATAACCTCACAGGCCGCGCTCATGCTCATTTCATCAAATTCAAAGTTCTCGTCTAAGTCATTTTCGTCATTTCCCATCAGCAGATTTAAAATCAGCTGCATATCCTTACGACGCAGGATAATAACGTTTACACCGTCGATTCCTTCTACGTATCTAATTTTTACGATAATTGCAGGTTCCAATTCGGAACAATCAATCGTCTTCAGTGTTTCCTGACGGATTTTCGGCGTGGTGATATTCACCTGTCGATCGAGCATGGAGGAAATGGCCGTCGCGGCCGCTCCCATGCTGATATTCATTACTTCGCCGATTGTATCTAATTCTAAATTGCTTAAACGCAGCACTTCATTACTCACCAGCTATCCCTCACTTCTCTATTGTATTGATTACTTTCACCGCCGAGCGCGGTCCTAGTTTACCAAACTTCGCTTCAAACCACGGGTCACCCTCCACTACAAGCTGAATGTTGTCTGTAATGCGGGTATTCAGTGTGATTACGTCGTTCGGTTTTAAATTGACGATAGAACCAACGTCCATTTGACACTGCTCTAACACGGCTTCCACCGTAACATCTGTGTCTTTCAGACATTCCAACATCATATTTCGGCGGTTTTCTTCTTCTTCTTTGTCGTGCTGCTTAACTGTGCGTGAATACTTCACACTGAAGCTGTTGATAATTTTTTCCAGGTTTTCCGCGGGCATGCAGACATTGGCCGGAGCAACCATATCGGCCGTTTTAATCTCGAAACTTACGATTACGACAATATCCTGCGGGGAAAAAGCCTGAAGCAGACGTCCGTTTGTTTCAATGTTCTGAAGCGACATGTTTACCGGGAAGTTGTTGCACCATGCTTCTTTTAAATACCGTGTAATATTTTTAAAAGCATGTTCCAGCACCACCAGCTCAATTTCGCTGTAATCGCGGTCCGGCTGCGATGGTGCGCCGCTGCCGCCCAGCATACGGTCTACCAAAAAATAGCCGAACGAAGTTGCCATATCCATCATGAGCAGTGTTTCATCATACTGCTGCGATTCCGGCTGGAACGAAATCATCGCTACCAGCGCATTATCGGGTAAGCTGTTGCTGTACTCATAATATCGCTGCTCTTCAATTTGCGCAACCCCTATTTCACAGACATCGCGAAGCACACTTGTAATATACGAGGACGCCACACGCGCAAAGTTTTCATAAAGGCTGTTCAGCGATTTCAGCTGATCCTTAGTGAACTTTTTCGGCGAGCTGAAATCATATTCTTTTTCTTTGGCACGCGCGGCATTTTCCGCTTCTTCCTGCTCCAGCTCTTCCATGCCGCCCGTGCGCATTTTATTTAAAAGCTCATCAATTTGGCTTTGTGATAATGCTTCTGCCATTCGCGTCCTCCTCTTCTGCGGGAGTTAAAACTTGTTTCATGATGCTGCATCCCCCGCGGTTTGGGCATTTTCCTGTGGTGCTTCGGAAGCTGTTTGCTCCCCGGAGGCCGGCTGCGCTTGCTCTGCAGCTTGAGCTTCCATTGCTTGCTGCACTTGCTCGGCTACCTGTTCCGGCGTCTGCGGCTCTGTAACCGGCGGTGTGATCAAGTCATTCGCACCGCCTTGCGCGGGGTACAAATCAGAATTAAACAATCCTTGAATACTTTCGTAAGCATCCGGATATGCAATCGTGGAGTCGTTTCCGATGATAAGCAATTCTACACGACGATTTTGTCTGCGTCCCTCTTCTGTAGAGTTATCGGCCACGGGATAGCGCTTACCGTATCCCTCAATTTTCAACTTTTCCGGAGTAAATCCGATTTCGTCTTCTAAATAAATAGCCACCGTTGCGGCGCGTTCACCAGAGAGCCTCCAGTCCGATATATTTGTTTCTCCTTGAACGGCAGCGGTATGTCCTGCAATCTCTACCATTCTGATGATATTTTCACAGCCTTTCAGCCCCTGCCCGATAAATTCCAAAGTCGGATAGCTGCTGGAAAGCAATGTGTACTGGTTGGGAAGGAAAAACAAATCTGAGCTGAAGCGCAGATAAACGATATCGGCATTTTTGGAAATGGTTACGGCTTCCTGCTGATTGTTCTGCTCAATATAATCTTTCAAATGCTCATACAATTCGTCCATCGTTTTGATTGAACCGTCCGTGGGAATGCCGGTTCCCTCACCTGCTCCGGCGCCTGACTCACTTGTGGCCACAATATCCGCCTGAAAAGACTGCATCACTTGCTCGAACTTGTCTTGATCGACGGAGGACATACTGATAAGCACCGCAAAAAACGTCAGCAGAAGCGTCACCATGTCGGCATAAGTATTCAGCCATGTGCCGGCATCGCCTTCACTGCTGTTATTTCTCTTTCTTGCCATGTTATTTCTCACGCTCCCTCTGTGCCAAACGGCACATCCGTTTTACTCCTCACTTGATGATGCACTTCTTCCCTTGCCCTTCTTTGCCATCTTAACTTTGTAGTATTCAGGCAGCATCTTCAGAAGGCGTTCTTCGATGAAGTTCGGGTTTTCACCTGCTTGAATGCCTTTTACACCTTCGCTGACAATCTTCATGCACAAATACTCTTCTTCATGACGCATGCGAAGCTTGTTCGCTACAGGCATAAAGATGATATTCGCCAGTACAGAGCCGTAAAAGGTGGTAATCAACGCAACGGCCATGTTCGGGCCAACAGATTCAATATCCTGCAAATCCTTCAGCATGTTAATCAAACCGATCAACGTACCAATCATACCGAAAGCCGGCGCCAAGGCCGCACCTTTGTCATAGAATGAGCAGTCCTGTCCGTGGCGCTCATCCAAGTTTTCAAGGCTGGCTTCGAGCTGTTCGTTCAGCTTATCGGGATCAACCGAGTCAACAACCATCATCAAACTGCTCTTCAAAAAGGCGTTGTTCATTTGATTTACGTCTTCTTCCAACGCAAGCAAACCATTGATACGCGCCTTTTTCGCACAGCTGACAATCTGATCAATATAAAATTCCGGAGTGTATTTTTTCGGCGAAAAGATGATGCCCAAGTGCTTGGGAATTTTTGCAAACTGGGATACCGGGAAGGAAATCATCAAACTGGCAAACGTACCGCCCACAACGATAAATACACTGGGGAGATCCCAGAAGTTCACCAAAGATATCCAGTTGATGATGTAAGATGCCTCGCCGGTAGCCTCATCCGTAGATTTCGTCAAAACAATACCGATCACCATGAGAATCGTCGCGATAATCAAGCCTAAAAAGCTGTTAATATCAAATCCGCGAGCACCCTTTTTTTCTTTATTATTCATAATAATTCACAGTCCCTCTCTTCGGATTTCAGCCGCGGCCTACAAAGCGCTGTGAGTTGTAAATGGAACGTCGATATTCAATGACGCGGCGCACTACTTCTTCCATCGATTCTCTGACAATCACGTAACGCGATGTTGTTAACTGAATGGTCGTATCGGGTTTTTCTACGATCGTTTCAATCAAATCGCCGTTTAGCGCAAATTCCTCTCCGTTTAATTTGGTAACAAAAATCATACAGAGTCCTCCCTTTTCATAAAAAATTATCCGCTGATGCGTTCAAATTCGCTGTTGTTTTACTCGCTCTTTTGAAAACACCGCCGAAATTTGTGTCATGCAACAGGCAAAAGCCGCCGGTGCATGGCAATGGAGATAGGCCCTGCTTGCCAAGGCCCATCTCCACGGCCATGCACTGACCGTGGAAACAAAAACGACGAGGTCGTTTTATCGTTTCAGGTTAATCAGCTCTTCCAGCATCGTATCGGAAACCGTGATGATACGGGAGTTCGCCTGGAAACCACGCTGGGTGGTAATCATATCGGCAAACTCAGCGGACAAGTCAACGTTGGACATCTCCAAAGCGCTGGTTTTCAGCGCACCGGTACCGTTCTGGCCCGGCTCTGCGAGCTGAGGCTCACCGGAGTTCGCAGACGCGGTGAAATAGTTATTGCCGGCTGCTGCCAAAGCAGAGGGGTTCGCAAAGTTTGCCAGCGTAATGCGGCCAACCGTTACGTCGCCGATTTCAGAGTTGGAAACGACAACAGAACCGTCTGTACCGATAGCAACGTTCATTTCGTCCAGCGTTACTGCGCCGCCCGCCGTACCGCCTTGCAGTACGAAGGGATAGCTGCCGAAGCCAAGGTCTTTCGACGGAGTGGACGGGGTGAAGTTGGGGTTTGCAGTACCGTTACCGTTCGTCCATTGAGCACCAGGACCCGGAGGATTTTGGCCGCCACCTTGTGCCTGATATGCCGCATTAAACTTGTCATAACCCGGATTAGAAACCTGAACATAGCTGCCATCCGGTGCTTTCAGCAGAATGGAGCTAGACAGCGTATCTTTTCCCAACTTTCCTTCATAAGTTACAGCGCCGATTTGCAGCTTAATAGTCCACTCACTGCTCGCATTATCAAATGTAGCGCTAAATGTACCGTTTCCGCTTCCCGCAAAGTCGGTGCTGACTTTCTCAACGACCATTCCGGCATCGCCGAACACGCCGTCATCCATACCGGTAACACTACCGAGATCAACACCGAAGTTGCCGCCGATGAGCTGTGCGCCGGTCAGCGGATTCGCTGTAGACATAACATCGGGGTTGCTTGCGCTGATCGTAAACGTACCGCCCTTATGCTGCACACCGTTGTTGGCCTCCGTGATGGCCTTATTGATGGCGTCATTCAGCTTGTTCCAGTCATCAAACTTAGAATAAGCGTTGAAGGTGAGCGTAATTGCGCCGGTGTTAGAGATGCTTGCCACAACGTCCTGACCTGCGGGCAACGCCTCGCTGGAAGTCATGGTAATGCTGACGTTACCGGCTTTATCGGAATTGGATGCTTTAATGGTATACTCAATACCGTTGATGGACTGGGTAACCGATGCCGCCTGTGCCGGCACAGCACCAACGTTTGTCAAGCGGATTTTCTGAGAACCCGGGTCACCGTCAGCTGTTGCAGAGCCGAGCACAAAGTTACCGTTGATGTCGGTTAAGTAACCGTTGGAGTCATAGTCAAGCATACCAGCCTTGGTGTAGAAGATGTTGCCGTCGGCATCCATCACCTGCAAGAAGCCTTCGCCGGTGATTGCAACGTCGAGGCCAAAGCCGGTGTTCTGCATGCTGGACTGAGACATCTGCGTTTGTGTTCCGGCGAGCGTAGAACCGTAACCAACCGTCGACGGGCTAACACCACCGCGGTTTGCTGTACCGGTAGAACCGGAACGCAGCGTCTGATAGTAAATATCGCTGAAAACAGCACGCTGCGACTTAAAGCCGTAGGTGTTAACGTTGGCAATGTTATTGCCGATAACGTCCATTTTCGTCTGGTGGGATTTCATACCTGCCACGCCGGAAAACATAGCTCTGTTCATTAATATTCTTCCTTTCTCCAAGGAACAGCGGCCGCTTCTCTGTCATTCAAAGCGGCAAAACCCCCTCAAAAGGTCCGGTTTTATACAATCACTGTTCCGTCAATATTCGTAAAAACATTCGCTTTGTCACCACTTTGCATTGCGGTGATGACTGTTTGATTTTTTACATTCACTAAAAACGCAAGCTGATCAACCATGATGAGCGTATCGCCCAGATTTTTCTCATCGGCCAGCTGAACGCCGCGGTTTAAGCGCTCTAAGCTGTCTTTGGAAATTTCGATATTCTTTTCTGCCGCACGCTTAATTGCGTGTTTCGAAAACGATACCCCGCCCGTACTTTCCAGCTGCGCTTTCAGTACATCCTCAAAGGACGCTTGTTGGCTGTCTTGCTGCGTGCGATTGACGCTGGCGGCGCCAAAAGCATCCAGATGAGGCGTCCCCGTCACAACAGGACGGTAAAATCTCATCTTCAATTCATCCATAAATTTAATTCGCTCCTTGCTCCGGCAGCGTTTCTACCTTCAGAGTCTTGTAAATACTCTTATTGCCGTTTGCATCCTTCACTACAACGTTGATGTAATACTCCGTATCCGGCTTCAGGTTTTTGATGGTTTCCTCCGTGATATTTTTCTGATCACTAGAAGCCATCATACCTTTTTCGACACTTTCCAAGGTGTCAAACGGGCCTTCTTCGGAATAGTAAACGCTGTATGTCAAGCCGGACGAAACTGTTGTGTCCTCTGTCGGGAGAGGCCACTTGATCTGAATGCTGTCGGATTTAACATCAGCCGCAGTCAGTTCCATGTTCGAAGTGTCATAAGACGGTTTTCCTGCCTCACCGGATTCTGAACCTGTCTGTATGCTCATGATCTGAGAAAGCGTATAGGTTTTTCCGCCAACATACAGAACATACTCGCCGTCAAGCAGCGAAACCTTGTCCACAACACCCGTTGTTGTATCCAGCGAACCGTTCACCTGAATACGAGAAGCGGTCACCGTTTTTCCAACCAAGGACATTGCATAACTCGTTTGAGAGTACTCTGCCATCTTCTGCATCTGCTGCATGTTGGAAAACTGCGTCATCTGAGTGATGTAAGTAGTGTCATCCATCGGGTTCATAAAATCCTGATTCTGCATTTGAAGCACCAACAAGTTTAAGAACTGGTCCGGATCAAGAATACTGTTATCGCTCTCGTCGGTAAACACCGCGTTATAGTTGTTGCCCGTTGAAGAGCTGCCCATGACACGATCGGAATCCTTTGTTGCATAATTGGCCGTACTGTTTGTCAGCCCGCTCACTGCATCTGCCATTTTCTCTCCTCCTTTCCATCAAAAATAAACATCCATTAAGTTCTCAGCAATCACCTTCGCCGCTTGAACCGCCTGCTCCGGAGCAGCCGCTTCTTCATCGGTTTCTCCATTCAGCCAAGCTTCCCAGCTCACACCGTTTGCGCGGTGGCGGCTATTGTCTTGCAGCATCTGCTGTGCCTGCTGTTGGCCCAAAAACTGGCCGTTGCTCATATCCATCTGACGGCTCATATCCTGCCCGTCGGACTGCTGAGCTTGAACCACTGCCTCACGCACTTCTACCTGCATCGGCCGAACTGCTTCACGCAAAGCTTCCAAATTCGTATTCAGAAGTTTTTTGGTGTTTTCGTTATCCGCAGCCAAAAGCAGCGTCATGGCGCCGTCTTTCTGAACGAGCTTCACGGTAATTTCACCGAGATTTTCCGGGCGCAGGCGAATGGTAAACTCGCTGCTGCCTTTTTCGAGGTTCAGCTGCATCTGCTGTGTCACTTGCTTGACAATCGGTTCTTCCGACTGTGCGTTTTTATCAACGGCCGCAATCTGACCCATTTTCATCTGCTGGCTTAACGCATCGCTGCGCAAATTCATCTGCGCTTGCAGTGCATCCGCGTCCGGCAGCATTTCTTCGGCAGTATCGTCCTGTGCCGTCTGATTCAAGCTCGCTTTCACATTGTTTTGCTGTGCATTGCGCGCAGAATAAGCCTCAAACAGCTTTTTCACGTCAACGGACGTTTCCTGCGTCAGCGTTGAACCTTGGATCATCTGCTGCAAGCTCTGTGTTTCCTGCTCGGATAAGCCGCTTTTTTGAAGCAGCGCAGAAAACTCATTGGGCTGTTCTTTGGCTTGTGTCAACAGATTTTTCAACTGCGGAAAAGCACCGCTTTCCAGCTGCTGCAGAATTGCCTGCGGCTGAAGCATTCCTTGTTCCAAGCCTTCCACACCGGACATCAGCGCCTGCACTTCCTGCATCAGCTGCTGTGCCTGAGCGCTGTCGCTCATATCGGAAAGCATCTGTGCCGGCATATTCCCCTGAAAAAGCATTGCCAGAAGTTCCATAGCACCGGTATAATCCTGCTCTCCGTCCTGCTGCGCACCCATCTGCTGCATCAGCATCTCCGTGTTTTCCTGCACGCCTTCTGTCATATTCATGAAAATTTGTGCAAACACGTCGTCAGCAGTTTGTACCTGCCCGCCTTGTGCCGCTGTCTGAGCTTGCTGCTGTGCCAGTTTTTGACGTCCAACCAACTGTACGTTCTGTCCCATCTCTTCTCACCTCCTTTCAATAAATGATTTCTTTATTTTTTCATTGTCAGCATTTCCATGCGTTCTTCATTTTCTGCGCGGGAAGCCTCCAAGTGATATTCTTCCAGCTTTTTCTCTTCCAGTTTATCAATGCTTTTCACTTCCTGCGAAGCTTGCAGTACAATTTTACGCTGTTCTTCTACCTCTTTTTCTGCATTGAGCAACTCGATATGCAGTGCCTCCAAGCGCGTGCGGGTATTTTGAACAATGAAGTTATGTCCCGCAAGATCAGCCGCACTCATTCCCTGCATCTGCTTTCCTTGAAGCTTACGCGATTGCTCTACCAAAAACAACTCAAGGTCTTCGATTTCAGCTTTAATTTTGTCACGCTTGCTTTGCAGAGCCGCCAGCAGGGCCTTTTCCTTGTCGAGAATCTGCTGCTTGTAGCGCTGCATTTTTTGCAGTGAAAATTCAAACTTTTTCACAAAATTCCCGCCTTACTGCTGTTGTTACATGACGGCCCGCTTCAGCTGCTCGCGCATTTCCTCGAATGTTACTTTATCTCCGACGCGCTGCATCAAGAATTGATTGATCCTGTCTTGATGGGCGATGGCTTGATCCACCACAGGGCTTGCACCTTTCTTATACGCGCCGATGGAAATTAAGTCTTCGTTATCGCGGTAAATCGACATGAAATTTCTCATTTTTCCGGCAGCCTCTTTGTGCTCTTCATCTGCAATGCCGCTCATCAAACGGCTCAAGCTGTTGAGCGCATCAATTGCCGGATAATGATTGCGCGATGCAATCTTTCTTGAGAGAACAATGTGCCCGTCAATGATGCTTCGGACGGTATCGGCAATCGGCTCGTTGGTATCATCACCTTCGACAAGAACCGTGTAAATACCCGTAATCGAACCTTTTTTAAAGTTTCCGGACCGCTCTAAAAGGCGCGGCAAAGCCGAATAAATGGAAGGCGTGTAGCCGCGTGCAACCGGTGCTTCTCCCGTTGCAAGGCCAATCTCACGCTGCGCCATACAAAAGCGCGTTAAGGAATCCATCATCAGCAAGACATCTTTGCCCTGCTGCTGAAAATATTCGGCAATCGCCGTCGCTGTCTGCGCGCATTTATGACGCATCAGCGCCGGCTGGTCGGAGGTTGCAACCACCAAAACAGAACGGGCCTTGCCTTCCTCGCCGAGATCGCGCTCCATAAACTCTACCACTTCTCGTCCGCGTTCTCCCACCAGCGCAATCACGTTGATATCCGCCTTCACGTTACGGGCAATCATACCCATTAAGGTACTTTTGCCCACGCCGCTTCCGGCGAAAATTCCCATACGCTGGCCTTTTCCAATGGTCATTAAGCCGTCAATGGCCTTTACGCCCATTTCAATGATTTCTGTAATCGGAGGACGCTCCATAGGATTGGGCGGTGCATTGTCGATGGGTATGTTTACACCCGTTTCAATGGGAGGGCCTCCGTCAAGGGGCTGCCCCAATGCATCAACCGTGCGTCCCACCATTTCGTCACAAACGCGAACGGTCATTTTGCTGCCGGTATTCACAACACTGCACCCATAACCGATGCCGTCTGTGTCGCGATAAGGCATGAGAAAAACGTGATCTTTTTCCACGCCGACTACTTCGGCTTCAATGACATCCGAGCCTCGTTCCGGCGTGATCAAACAAACATCGCCGATGCTGCAAACAAGGCCCGTTGCCTCAATGGTCATGCCGACAATCTTGCTGATCTTCCCTTTTCTGACCCAGCAGTCCTGCTGAGCCAAAACCTCGCGGCAAGCTTCCAGCGAAAAAACATCTTCTTTTGTGTTCATTGTCGACACCCCCTTTTACATATCACGTATTTTCCCGGAATAATTTTTTAAGCTGCTGTGCCTGTGTAGAAACCGATACATCCAGTTCTCCGGCTTCTGTTTGAATGACGCACGAACCTGGATCCGTTTTATGCAAGGAAACCTGTGCCCGGCCGCCATACTCGGGCGATGCCAGCTGCTTTTGAATTTTTTCGGATAAACCGACCATCTGCTCAGAAAGCTGGACATCCATCCATTTACAATCCTTAACCGTGTTGACGGCCTGCATCACCATTTGCTCAAGCAGATCATCATTGGCGGGAATGCGCTGCAAAATCCATTTTTCAGCGATATCCACGGCCAAATACTTCAGTTCCGCACCAAAGCGCTCTATAAAACGGTCATGTACTTCATCGAGCCGCGCTAAATGCTGATTCATTTCCTGAATACAGTTTTCTAATGCCGGACGATACTCATTCATCACATCTTGATAGGCATGCTGCTGAGCGATTGTTTTGGCTTGCTCCCACTGCGGGCGATACAGCTCTCTGAGCTGTTCTTCCGTCAGCGGTTCCGGTTCCGGTTCGGGTTCCGGTTCGGGCTCCGGTTCAACTTCCTCAGATACCTGCGGAAATTCTGCCTCCTCAAACCCTTCCTGCCCTTCAGCAGGCACTTCTTCGATCGGTTCCGGGGGCGTCCAATCGGGAATTTCTACCGTTTCCTCTTCGTGTACCCATTGCATACCGTGCAAAATATCAGGCAATGATCTCGTCCTCCTCGCCTCTGGAAATTACGATCTCACCGGTTTCTTCAAGCGCACGAATCACGCCGACAATGCGCTGCTGCGCTTCCTCGACGTCGCGCATACGCACATTGCGCAGGTACTCGATATCGGACAGCAGGTTTTCTCTTGCACGAGTCGACATATTGGCAAGCAATGTATTTTTGACCTCCTCGTTGGAGCCCTTGATTGCCACTGCCAAATCCTGCGTGTCAACATCACGCAGCACGCGCTGAATGGACATATCGTCGAGAATCGTAATATCCTCGAACACGAACATGAGCTTGCGGATGTTTTCCGACAGCTCCGGGTCGGTTTTGTTGAGTTCTTCGAAAATGTGCTTTTCTGTTGCACGGTCGGTGTGGTTCATGATATCGGCCACATAGTTTACGCCGCCGATTTCCGTGAAGTCCTGGCTGACGATAGAAGAGCATCGGCGCTCCATCACCTGTTCCACCAAACCGACAATTTCAGGAGATACGCTTTCCAGTGAGGCAATCCGGCGGACTACGTCAAGCTGGATTTCGCGCGGCAGCTCAGAGATGATCTTCGAAGACTGATCTGCCTTCGCATAAGACAAAATGAAAGCAATGGTCTGCGGCATTTCATTTTGCACCATCATCATTAAGCTGCGATAATTGGTCTTTCGGACAAAGTCGAACGGACGCGTCTGCATGGCCTGCGAAATGCGTTCCATGTAGTCCTTTGCCTGTTCGGGGCCAAATGCCTTTTCCAAAACGTCGCGCGCGTAAATAACGCCGCCTTCGGAGATCACCTTTTGTGTTACGCAAAGACCGTAAAAGTCATCGACAATTTCCTGAAGATCTTCCTGGCTGACATTGTGGAGTTTCGCAACTTCCAAAGAAATGGTTTCAATTTCTTCTTCTTTCAGAAACTTGTAGACCTCTGCGGCCTCTTCTTTTCCGAGCGCAACAATAACTGCCGCAGCTCTGGCCGCAGGTGTCAAAACAGGCTTCTTCTTCTGACCAGCCGCCATCTTATTGTCCCTCCTTCAACCACGAACGAAGCAGGTTTGCCGTCACTTCCGGATTTTGCTTTGCAAAGTCCTTTACCTCGTTGATAATGGCTTCATCCTTCGGGTTCGTAGCGGCCATCGCTGCATCAGAAAGCTCTTTCTTGTACTGAGCAATCTCTCTTTCCATCTGTGCGCGCTGCTCATCGATTTCCGTTTGCTGGAGTTCTTGCTCACGTTTTTTCTTTCTGGATTTGCTTCTAGCAACCAGCAGAAGAATAAGCAAAAGCAGAACCAGCAAAGCTGCTGCAGCTGCCAAAATATAACCCCACAGAGGAATTTGAACAACGACTTGAGCATCTTGCCCATCCGTTCCATCCTGGCCGCCTTGTGCGTTAGGATTAACCGGAGAAACGCTAATGCTGTCTTCTGGGATACCCGTGCTTTTCGCAATCAAATCCACAAGCTCTAAACGGCGCATCTCGGTCATGTTGCTTTCTTTCACCATGACGGAAATACTTGCGCTTGAGAGCACGGCATTGCCTTTTTCAATTTGTGTTTTAATGTACCCGTAATCATACTGAATGTCGCGGCTGTAATTCGTAAGGGGGTTGCCGTTCTCATCCGTTTCATAGGCCTGCTGAGGAATGTCGGTATTGTTCTCTTCGCCTACAATACCGCCGGCCGCCACTTGGCCGTCAAGCGTATATCGCTCGGAAAAGCTGGTGGTGTAACCACCGCCGCCGTCCTTTTCCTGAAGGGTCATTTCCTCGGTCATCATTTTGTCGTAGTCAATGACAACCCTTGCCACAGCTACCACACCGTCCGTACCGTAGCGCGGAGCGAGCACACGGCGTACATTTTCCTCCAGCTGGCTTTGCACCTGCTTTTCAAATTCCAAGTTGTTGGAAGCTGTTTCAGATGCCGTTTTTTCACCCGTAGAACCCGCAAGCTCCTGGGAAGTTTCCGCATCCATTACCGTGACGTTTTCCGGCTGCAAGCGAGGCACACTGCTGGCCACCAAATTTTTGATGCCCGTGACCTGCTCCTCGGTTAATTCCTCTTTCAGCGTCAAAACAACACCGGCAGAAGACTGCCCTGCGGCGGTATCTTTTTCCCAAACATAGCTGCCTTGTTCGGGCACGTCAATATTGACAATCGCGTCTTTGACAGCACTCAGGCTTTTCAGCGTTCTTTGCAGATTTTCCTGTGTCTGATATAAAATCCACTGCTGGTTTTCCGCTTCTGTTGCCGTCATTCCCGTGTGGCTTTCAAACAAGCCGTACGGGGAAGCGTTAGAGGTATATCCTTGCTGTGCCACCTGCAAGAGCGCTCTGTCGTAATCTTTTGCAGGAACGGTGATATTGCCCTGCGCATCGCGCTGAACCTCAATGCCAAGCTCCTGCAAAATGGAGTATACTTCGCTTGCCTCTTCTGCTTCGAGTCCCTCATACAGCACGCGTTGGCTTGAAGCTGTGATGTTCAGCACCACCGTGATGACCACTGCAATCAAAACAATTGCACCCAAGCCGCCGCCAAAAATGATTTTTTTCTTTTTCGGCATATTCGCCACGCTTTCCTTCAGCTTGGTAATATGCGATTTTAAATCTTGTCCGTTTGCTTTCACATGCCAGCCCTCGTCTTCCCTTTTCTACTCTGCCGGTCGTTCAACCGTCGCCTCATGCAACGTTTTGTCATACCTGCATCTGCATGATTTCTTTGTAAGTATTTACCATGCGGGAGGTCAGCTGTACCGTGGTTTGCAGCAGCGTTGATGTTTTCATGGAGTTGATTTGAATTTGCGCAAGATCGTCTGCGTCACCGTTCACAAGCATCATCGTATCTGCACGGGAGTTATTTTGTGCCTGCTCAAGTTCCTGCACCGCCTGCTGCAAAATATTGCCGAACTGTTTTCCCTGCGACGCGTCCGCCGCAGCGCCGACATTCTCAAAACTCATTTTCTCCATCGGCTCAATCGGAGTAATTCCCTGCATGAATACCATATTCAACATCCCTTTCTTTCCTATTAAAACCTAATTACCATTTAACACACAATTGTTTTCCTGAACGTCTTTTTTACACCTCTTTATTAAACCACAAAACAGCCCCGAACCCTTTCATTCGAAGCTTTGCAGTCATGCGGGCTAGCAATAGCCGGTAGTTTGAACAATGTTGAATGAGTTTACCGGCGCCCCTTCAAGGTTGCGCAGGCAACATCTCATCCATACCTACCTTTTCGGGAGAATTCCACACAATTTTAAACTATACAGTTTCACTCGACAATCATGCATGTATAGACACCTAGTTTCGTTCGAGTATCTGTCTTACAAGTATAATGTTATTCACACAAAATGTCAATGTTCTGCAATTTTGGGCAGGGTTCTTACCGTTTCTTTCCATGAGATAAAAATCCATGTTTTTTCGACATCTCTATTGCCTTTTTACCCTTTATTTTCTGCGTCAAAAATTCCATTTTTTCTGTTTTAAAAAATTTTTTACCATTATTTCATATCTTTTTGTACAATATGGAAACAGGCTATACGTTCTGTTTTATTTTTCTGTGATATTTTTTGACACGAAAGTCCTTTTTTCGACTTAAAATATTCACAGAATATTCATGTGTCAAAAAAAAATATTTTTCCTTTTTTTACATAAATTGTAAGATTCATACATTTTATTGCGTTTTCCATATTTTTTCCATATAAAAGAAACAACTTTTTAGTGATTTTCAAGCATCAATTTTAAAATTTCAACATCCGCTTTTCGCATTCCCTCTCTTGCAACATAACCGATGTCGCGGATGGTTGTTTCCACATTGGATGCTACAAGCCCTTCGCCCGGCTCAAAACAGCGCCCTTCCAAGCTCAGGCGGACACTGAGCAGTGCGGCGTAAACCGCTGTTGCAATTTTAGAAGCGCAAGAGGATTTTGCCCCGTCGCACAGCATGCCGCCGATGGTTGCAAGCGTATTGGTGATGACGCCGCAAATCTGCTCGTAAGTACCGCCCATCATCCAGCAAATTGCCACAGCGGAAGCGCACGCCGCGCTCGTGGCGCCGCAGTAAGCGGAGAGGCTTCCGATATATCTTTTTTGATGTACGCTCATTAAATTTGCAATTGCCAAAGCGCGCAGTGTTTTTTCACGGCCTGCCTTTAAATGGCTCGCGTAAATCAGCACCGGAAGCGTGATGGTCAGTCCCTGATTGCCGCTGCCCGAATTGATGACAACCGGCATGGGACACCCATTCATACGGGCGTCAGAACCTGCCGCCGCGGCCGCAGCTGCGCGCATTTCCGGCATTTCACTGCCGTACATCTCGTGCAGGGTGCTTCCGACGCACGCGCCGTATTCATGAGAAAGCCCCGCCTTTGCAATGGCGTCGTTGCACTCCATCTGCCGCTCCAGCACCGAGCGGATCTGCTCTAAATCAACCGTTTCGCCATAGCATAAAATATCCTTCACGTTCAAAAGGCTTTTATTGGGCTGTGCTTGCTGTGCCGTCTGCTGCGGCATCTCCTTGAGCTCATTGACTCCATTTTTCTCAAGCCGAACCACGTTGGTATGAGTTCCCTTAATTTCTACAACCACTTCATCGTCTTTCGCAAATGCGTGCAGCACAATATCGAGATTTTCCTCCCCTTCGAGCAGTGAGGTATGGCACACGCCCTGCTCCAACAGCGCTTTCGCCTGCGCGCGCTGTGCATCGTTAACACGCTCCAGCACCGCCAAACAGCGGTCGGCGTCACCGCCTGTCATGCCGAGCAGTGCGGCAATTTCAATGCCTCGCATTCCGCCGGAATTCGGTACGGTTACGCCTTTTACATTTTTAATGATGTTTCCGCTGCATCCGAGCTCCACGCGCTCCGGCAGACAGCACAGCAGTTTTCTTGCAAGCGCGCCCGCGTAGGCGATGGCAATGGGCTCCGTGCATCCCATCGCAACAATCAATTCACGATGCAGAATATCCGTATAAGTATCATAGATTTTTTGTTCCATTCTTCCGGCTTCCTTTCTGAGCGCCTTTCCCTTCAAAAAATTTGAGGGATGGCATTTTCTGCAAAAATATGGTATAGTGGAAAAACAAACCGCCAAAGGGCGGTGAGAACGATTGATGAAAAGGAGTTTTTTCAATCATGGTTGAAATTACGATGGAAAACGGCAAGATCATCCGCATTGAGCTGGACGCTTCGGCGGCTCCGCTCACCGTTGAAAACTTTGAAAAGCTGGTAAAGGAAGGCTTTTATGACGGCCTTACCTTCCACCGCATTATCCCCGGCTTTATGATTCAGGGCGGCGACCCGGACGGAAACGGCATGGGCGGCCCCGGCTACGGCATTAAGGGCGAGTTTGCCTCGAACGGCTGGGACAACCCCATCAAGCATACGCGCGGTGTTATCAGCATGGCGCGCAGCATGATGCCGAACTCCGCGGGCAGCCAATTCTTCATTATGCATAAAGATGCGCCGCATCTGGACGGCGACTATGCCGCTTTCGGCAAAGTGGTAGAGGGCATTGAGGTGGTTGATGAAATCGCGGGCGTGAAAACCGACCGCAACGACCGCCCGACGACACCGGTTATGATGAAAACCGTGCGCATTGTGGAAGCATAACTCAAGCTTTTCTTGAACGGATGTACACACTGCACTTTTACGCAAATAACGCAGAATATCGCCGCAGGACAAACGTCCTGCGGCATAGTTTTTGAAAAATCTTCTTTTTTCAAAAACTGTGCCCTTATCTCAAATGGGAAAGAGGGCTAAGCCCCCTTTCCCAAACCCTTTTCCCCTTGCAGCTTAACTTCTTTTTGCATCAAGCTGCTGTTTTCGACAATCTTTTGCCGCAGGACAAGCGTCCTGCGGCTTTTTTCATTGCTTTTCTGTCAGTGTCACCCAGTAGCGCTGTGTCAGCGAGCCTTCATGCGGCACTTCGTTTTCCAGCACGCCCCCCCGCGGCGCGAATGGTGGCAGCACTCGCCAGATTGTTTTTGCCGCAGGTAATCAGCACCCGCTCCAGCCCGTAGGCGCGGCACTCTGCCAGACACAGCCCGAGCATCTCGCTGCCATAACCTTGGCGGCGTCTGCTTTTTCGCACACTGTACCCAATATGCCCGCCGTACTGCCGCAGGTAATCGTTTAAAGCGTGGCGAAAGTCAATCATTCCCACAAGCTCCTCCGTTTCTTTGAGAAACGCAAGGTAGGTCGTCGCTTCAACAAGGCCGGGCAGAGCCGTTTCCTGCCGACGGTTTTTGATATTCATTGCAAGCCATTCTTCATAGCTGTGTGCCTTATCCAATAAAGCGCTTCCGCAGAGCGGCTCACCGGTTTCTAAAAATTCTGAACGGTAGTTCCAAACCGCTTCTTTGTGCTCCGGCCCTGCCGGCGTCAAATATAATCGTGATTCCAAATTTTACTTCTCCCCTCAAGTTTTCCACAGAGTTTTCCCCGATTGTTGAAAACTCACTTATTTCCCCTTTTTTTCTTTCCACACTTTCCACAGGCATTTTTTCAAGAAAAAGCGTTTGTTTTTCACCGCTTTTTCGAGCTTTTCACAAATTTTCACAAGCCTGATTGTGGAAAAGTGGAAAAGTCCGTGGAAAACTTTCCACGATTTCCGCAGCTGTTGAAAACTACTTTTGTTTAGCTTTTCTGTGTTTTTAACGCCTCTGTGCGGTCAAACAGCCTGCGCCGCTCGGTGGAAGCGCGAAACATCGTGCACAGTGTTTCTTTGTCTTCTTGCTGCAAAGCCGTGCGCATCTTTTGCAGTTCTTGCGAAAAACGGTCGATTTCCTGAATCAGCAAATCGCTGTTTTCCAAAAACAGTTCACTCCAAAGCTTGTCGTTGATTTTTGCAATGCGCGTTAAATCGCGGAAAGAGTCACCCGTTGTCAAAGGAAGCTCGGGGTCGTCATTCGCATTCATCAGCGCCACTGCAATGGCGTGTGTCAGCTGGCTGACATAACCAATCATTTCGTCGTGCTTTTCACAGGAAAGCTCCGTAATGCGTGCAAAGCCCAATGTCTTGCCCAGCTCATGTGCAAACTGAATTGCTTCGGGTGTATTCTTCTCGGTTGGCGTAATCAAAAAGTTTGCCGGGCGAAAAATGGCACAGTCAGCATATTCTACACCGCTTACTTCTTTGCCGGCCATCGGGTGGCAGGCAATCAATTCGGCATCGGGGCGCAGTATCTCCTGCACGCGCGAAACAACTGCGCGCTTTACGCCGCAGACATCGGTCAAGAGCACACCCGGCCGAAAATGCTGCTGATACTGCATGATCCACGGCATAATATCCTGCGGATAGAGCCCGAGTACAATCACTTGGGCATCGTGCAGCAGAGCCGGCGCATCTTCGGGCAGTGCGCCCGCTTGAATCCATCCCTGCTCCTTTGCATACTCCAGCGCCTCACGGCGCACATCCACCGCCGTTACCCGGCCTCCTGCACGGCTCAGAGCCATTGCATAGCTGCCGCCCAACAGTCCCAAACCGACAATGCAAAACTCACGTTGTTTCATCGCATTTCACCTGTGCGCCCAGCGACGCGGCATCATCCCAGAAATTGGCGTAACTTTTTCGCACGGCTTGTGCATCATCAATGACAACAGGCACGCCGCTTGCCATGGATGCCGCCGCCATCGCCATGGCAATGCGATGATCGTTGTGACTGTCAAGGTTTGCCGAATGCAGCGGCCCGCCTGTCACAAACACTTCATCCTGTGTGGAGCGAATGACACCGCCCATTTTGCGGATTTCGCTCTCCATTGCCGCAATGCGGTCAGACTCCTTGATGCGCAGACGGCCCGCATTGATAAAGTGGGTTTCTCCTTCACAAAACAGCGCCATCGCCATGAGCACCGGCCCGAGATCCGGGCAGTCCGCCAAATCGATTTCCGCAGCGGTCAAGGCGCTTTTTTCAAAGGAATACACCCCGTTTTCCTCTTGAAAGCGTGCGCCGCAGCGACGCAGAATCTCCAGCACCACGCGGTCGCCCTGCAAGGAATCTGCGCGCAGACCCCGAACAGAAATTCCGCCTGCAATGCTGCCCGGCACAGCAAAAAACGCCGCCTGTGACCAGTCGCCCTCCACTTTCAAATTTTTCGAAGTGTATTTTTCATTTCCTTTTATACTAAAAGTATTGCCATTCTGCTGTAAATGAACGCCGCAGTCTGCCATAGCGGCACACGTTAAGGCCACATAGCTGGCACTTTCAAACGGCGGTTTCACCGTTAGGGTGCTCGGTTCTTTCAGCAAAGAGAGGGCCAGCAGCAGCCCTGTAATAAACTGGCTGGACACACTTCCGTCTACCGTGTATTCTCCGGCCGGAAGCATGCCGTCCACGAAAATTTCCTCGGCTGTGTGCGAGAATTTCACACCTTTTTGCGCAAAGATCTCGGCATAAACGTTTTGGGGTCGTTCCATCAAGCGTCCGTGCCCCACAAAGCGCACCGGCTTGCCCGCGAGTGCCGCCAGCGGAATCAAAAAACGAAGGGTAGAGCCGCTTTCGCCGCAGTCAATCGGCTCCGCAGGGGCTTTGGGCCAGCCCATGCCTTTCACACGAACGGTAGAATCCCCCACACGCTCTACCGCTGCGCCAAAGGCGGTCAGGCCGCGAATGGTCGCTTCAATGTCTTGAGAAAACGCTAAGTTTTCAATCACGCTTTCGCCTTCGGCCAGCGCCGCACAAATAAGCGTGCGGTGCGCCATGCTCTTTGAAGGCGGAACCGTCACCGTACCCCGGCACACACCGGGCTCAAAATGCACACGCATAGTCTGTTCTCCTATAAAAAAGGTTTTGTTCCATCGTAAGTGAACGGATAAAAAAGGCGGAAAGGGGGCTGTTCCCCCTTTCCCCTTGCGCAGTGCCGCACAGAATTCGCCCTATGCGCTTACCGCTCGGCACTGCCGCCTCTTTTTCTTGTTTTGAAAGGTGTTTGTAAATATAGCACATTTCACAAACACTCTTGCCTGCGCACGGCTGATTACAAGTCGCGGCCTACGACGCGCGCAATTTCACGCGCTTTGCGCACCACTTCCGCGAAGCGTTCGGGCTTTAAGCTCTGCGCGCCGTCGCTCCAGGCACACTCGGGGCACGGGTGCACTTCGATAATCAAACCGTCTGCACCGGCGGCCACCGCCGCAAGGCTCATGCTTTCCACATAGCGCCAGTTTCCCGTCGCGTGGCTGGGGTCGATGATAATCGGCAGGTGGGTTTTTTCTTTGATGATGGGAACCACCGAGAGATCCAGCGTATTGCGCGTATACTTCTCAAAGGTGCGGATACCGCGCTCGCACAAAATCACGTTTTCGTTGCCGCCGGCCATGATGTATTCCGCGGACATAATCCACTCTTCAATGGTGTTTGCCAAACCGCGCTTGAGCAAAACCGGCTTTTTCATTTTGCCCACCGCTTTCAGCAAGTGGAAGTTCTGCATATTGCGCGCACCGATTTGAACCAGGTCGACATACTGCTCAAACTCTTCAATTTTGTCTTCGCTCATGAGCTCGCTGACAATGGGCAGACCCGTTGCCTCGCGTGCTTTCACCATAGCCAAAATACCGTCGGTTTCCATGCCTTGGAACGCATAAGGCGATGTGCGGGGCTTGTAAGCGCCGCCGCGCAGCATGCATGCGCCTGCCGCTTTCACCTGTTTTGCAATGTCGATGACATTGTCGCCCTCAACACTGCACGGCCCGCCGATCACAACCAGCTTTTCTTTGCCGCCTACTTTAATACCGGCAACGTCGATCACGCTGTCTTCTTCGTGGAACAGGCGGTTGGCCTTTTTGTACGGCTCGCTGACGCGCTGAACATTATCCACATAGGGATTGGCGCGGATTTGCTTTTCGTCGAGCACCGTAGTATCGCCCACCAGGCCGAACACGTTGTAGTCCGTGCCGCGAATCATGGTGACGGAAAGACCTTTCTGCTCAAAGTCGTGCAGAATGCGCTCTAATTCCTCTGCGGGTGTTCCTTTTTTGGTACTGATAATCATTTTCTTTGCTCTCCCCTCTATTTAAAAAAGCGCTTTTGAAACGTTCAGACAGTGCCGCATCATTCACGCCGAACGGAGCGGGGCGCGCTTTGCCGCCCGAAATGATGCGCTGCCGCCTTACAGCCTTTCATACGCTTTTCTGCAATTGTTCAATGCGCAGCTTCCAGCTTTTCTTTTAACGCCTTCATCGCATTGACGTAGCCTTGTTTTCCTTCGCCGATAAAGTGGAACTCGCACGCCATGCCGGCATAGCTCACTTGGCGGAATTCTTCCCGCTTTGTCACGTCGGACAGATGCACCTCGGCGGCGGGAATGGACACAGCCTTCAGCGCGTCCAAAATGGCAATCGAAGTATGCGTATACGCCGCGGGGTTGATGATAATGCCGTCAATGCGGCGGTAAGCGCGCTGAATTTCGTTGACAATTTCGCCTTCACAGTTCGACTGGAACACCTCAATTTCCACACCGAGCGCCACAGCCTGCTCATGCAGAAAATAGACCAGCTCTTCGTAAGTCATCGAGCCGTACACTTCCGGTTCCCGGATGCCCAGCATGTTCAAGTTAGGGCCATTCACGATTAAGAATTTCATGAAAAATCTCCTTTACCTTCTGCGCCGTTTCCTGCGCGGACGCATCATTATTCACACTCGCGTGCGCCGCGGCTTCGTACAGCGGCCTGCGCACACGCCATTGCTCTTGGAGCGCTTCGGGCGTTGCCGAAAGCGGACGCGCACCGCCCGGTGTCAGGGCTTCCAGCGCACGGTTCAGCCAAATGAGCACGCCGCCGCGCCGCAGTCTGCGCATATTCTGCCCGCGCAGCACCGCGCCCCCGCCGGTTGCAATCACACAGCCGCCCTCTTTGGCTAAATCGGCAAGCACCTGTTCCTCCAAATCGCGGAAAGCCGCTTCCGTTCCCGGGCGCAGAATTTCCGAAATGCGTTTTCCGGTGCGTTGTTCGAGCGCCTCATCTGCATCAATAAAACGCTTGCCGAGCATCTCGGCGCACAGCTTGCCGACCGTGCTTTTTCCGCAGGACGGCATGCCGATGAGAATCAAGTTGGCACGGTCTTCCACCAAACGGCGGTAAATATCGTCCATTTGCGCACGCTCCAGCGTTTTGTCCTGAAAATATTGCTGTGCATAAAACGCCTGCGCCACCAACATGCGCAGTCCGCCCGCATGGGGAATGCCGCGCTCTTTGGCACGGCAAAGCAATTCTGTTTTCAGCGGATTATACACCACGTCAAGCACGCCGCCTAAACAGGGAAAATCCTTTAAATCCACAGGCGATGCATCGCAATCGGGGTACATGCCCACCGGAGTGGTATTGATCAGAATGTCAAACGACCCGCCCTGCTCTATGGCCTGCTCGTAAGTCAGCGCACCATGTGTACCGCTGTGCGACGCGTGGTGAACGTGCGCCGCTCCTTGCGCCGCAACAGCGGCATGCACGGTGTGCGCCGTTCCTCCCGTTCCTAAAATGAGCACGCGGCGGCCCTCAAAATCAATATGCGCGCTGCGCGCCATCTCCAAAAAACCGTCGTAGTCGGTATTGTAGCCGCAAAGGCGCCCGTTTCGATTGGTAACGGTATTCACCGCCCCGATAGCCTTTGCAGAAGGCGCAATTTCGTCGCAGTACTCCATCACCAGCCGCTTATACGGAATTGTCACATTGATGCCCGAAAAGGCACGCGCGGCCAAAAAATCTCTTGCCTGCTGTTCCTCCGGCAAGGGGCACAGCTCATAGGAGGCATTCGGGTTGAGCGCTTCATGAATGGGCTTAGAAAAGCTGTGCCCAAGGCGCGCTCCGATCAAACCGTATTCCATATTGATGCCTCCTGCCATGTTTCTCCGAAGCGGCGCGCCGCTAAATCGGATAAGGCAAATGCCGTCATGGCGTTTTGCACCGCCGCGGCACGGTGGGCAATGCACGGGTCGTGCCGTCCTTGAATGATAAGCTTGGCATTTTCTCCCGTGGCCCAATCGACGGTATCCTGCTCACGGTAAATGCTGGGCGTCGGCTTCACAACCGTGCGCATCACCAGGGGCATCCCGTTCGTAATGCCGCCGTTGATGCCGCCGTTATGGTTTGTTTTTGCCGTCATCACGCCGTTTTCCATCTGCCATGGATCGTTTGCCTCACTGCCTTTTTTGCGCGCAAACGCAAACCCCGCGCCAAATTCAATGCCCTTGACGGCGGGCACGCTGAACATCAGCGCCGCAAGCGTGCTTTCCACGCTGCCGAAAAACGGATCGCCCAAGCCGGCGGGAAGGCCGCATACCACGGTTTCCAAAATGCCGCCCACGCTGTCGCCCTGCCCGGCGGCAGCCAAAATAGCCTGCTCCATTGCCATACCGCTGGCGTAGTCAATCACCGGGAAGGCTTTTTCCGCCACTTCCTGCACACAGGCGGCAATTCCTTCGCGCGAAAAATCCCACGAGCCCGCGTCCGGCACTCCGGCGCAGGAAGCAAGGCGTGTTGCAATGAAAACGCCTTTTTTGCGCAGCATCGACGCGCAAATCGCGCCCGCCGCCACCAGCGGAGCCGTCAGCCGCCCGCTGAAATGACCGCCGCCGCGCTCGTCGGCAAAGCCGCCGTAGCGCACCTTTGCGGTGTAATCGGCGTGTCCGGGGCGCAAAAGCGCACCCGTTTTTTTATAGTCGCCGCTTTTCGTATTTGTATTTTCAATCACCATCGTGATTGCCGTTCCGGTGGCGTGTCCTTCGTACACGCCCGAAAGAAACTTTACAACATCCGGCTCTTTGCGCGCGGTGGAAATTGCGCCTTTTGCCCGGCGTTTTTCCATCGCGGCGGCAATTTCCTCTTCATCAATCGGCGTTCCGGGGGCAATGCCCTCCAGCACAGCCCCTACCGCTGCGCCGTGGCTCTCGCCAAACAGCGTCAAGCGCAGAGCGCCGCCAATGCTGTCTGCCATGTTTTCACACTCCCTTTTTCCCCGTTGTCGGCGCTCCGGCGAAGGCCGTGCGCCGCTGACTGCACAAAAGCCGGTTACGCAAAAGCATCGCTGCTCAGCAGTGCTTCCAGCTCTTCAAACGTTGTTTTTTCCAAGCGGTAAGTGCCCGGTTCGTCCACGCGCACGGTCGTCACCGTTTTACTTCCCGACGCTTTTTTATCGTGGCGCAGGTACTCAGCGGCACGCTTTGCATCGAACGCCGTCGAAGTGGGCAGTCCCAGCTTTTCCAGCACCTTTTTCACACGCGCACGCAGACGTTTATCGGCAATCATCGGCAGCATGCCCAACGCGACGCACTCGCCGTGATACAAGCCGCCCAAACCCTGCTCACTTTCAATCGCATGGCCGATGGTGTGCCCGAAATTGAGCGCCGCACGCACGCTTGCCTCGCGTTCGTCCTGCTCAACAATGCGTTTTTTCACGCTGAGTGCGCGGTATAAAATTTCTTCCAGCGGCAGCTCATCCTCGGTTTCAAACAGTTCAAACAGCCGCGCGTCTCCGATTAAGCCCGCTTTGACGGCTTCCGCCATTCCGTTCACCCAGTGGCGCTCCGTGAGCGTATCGAGCGTATCGGGGTCAATCACGACAATTTCCGGCTGGTAAAACGCGCCGACAATATTTTTTACGCCGTTCAAGTCAACGGCGGTTTTTCCCCCGATGGAGGAGTCAATTTGAGAAAGCGTTGTGGTGGGGCAGTTGATAAAGGCAATGCCCCGCATATAGCACGCCGCGGCAAAACCGGCCAAATCGCCGACTACGCCGCCGCCCACCGCGACAACTACGTCGCGCCGGGTAAAACCCTCGCTGAGCAGTTTCGAGAGAACCTTTTCCAAATTCGATAAATTTTTGCTTGCCTCCCCTTGCGGAAGAACCAAGCAAACGCCGTCACTGCATTGCTCCAGCACGGTGTCGGCATATGCTTTCGGCACGCCGTCATCCGTCACCACCAGCACCTTGCGGTTCATCAGGTTGGCCACTTTGCCAAGGCGCGAGAGCGCCCCCCGGCTGATGATGATATCATAGCTGTCCTCTTGCAGCCGCATTGTCAATCTCATGGGTCGGTTTCCTTTCTTCGGTGTAACGCTCATACGCTACTTCCTTTCTTGTGTAAACCCCCAGCAGGCGAACCGTCCGGCAAACGGCCTCCAGCTCGTGCAGAAGGGTTTGTGTGCCGGCGGCGGCAATATCGCCCACCAGCTCGGCATAAAAATAATACTCCCAAGGACAATCTTTCATCGGTCGGCTTTTGATGCATTCCATATTAAAGCCGTTTTCCCCAATGATGCGCATTACGCGCGCCAGCGCCCCGGCCTTGTGGTCTACCGTGAACAGCAGGCTGAAACGGTTGCCTGCCGCGCGGCATTCTCGGCCGATCACAATAAAGCGCGTGGTGTTGGTTTCGCTTTGATTAATATGCCCGGCCAGAACCTGCAAGCCGTAAAGGCCCGCCGTTTCCTGTGAGGCAATGGCGGCAAGCGAGGGGTCGTTTTTCTCAGCAACCTCTTTTGCGGCGGCGGCGGTGTTTTCCGCTTCGCGCGTTTTCACGCCCAGCTGTTTTAAATATGCGTCGCACTGCCACAGCGCCTGCGGATGCGAAAGAACGGTTGTTACCCCGGAAAGCGAAGCGCCCGGAACCCCGAGCAGATTTTGCACCACGGGCAAATCGTACATTTCCCAAACGCGAATGCCGGCATGTGCAAAGCACAAGTCAAGCACCTCGGACACATCGCCCGCATAGCTGTTTTCAAAAGGCAGAATTCCATAGGCCGCTTCGCCGGACTCCACGGCTTTTACCACCTCGGCAAAAGTTTTGCAGTTTTTCTGCGCGCTGTGCGGAAACAAACGCTTTAATGCAATGTGGCTGAACGCGCCCGGCACGCCTTGATAGGCAATGGTATCCGACCCGATTAAACGCCGCTGCATCGCGCGGGAAATCCCCATTAAATAGCGCACAAAATCTTCGTAATAAGCGCCGTACTCCTCTTTTTGACCGCCCAGGCGCATACTGCTTTTGCGAACCACTTCCTCCTCGCGGGCAGCGTCCAGCACCACCATGCCGTGCTTGTGCTTATACGCGGCCACCTGTTTCACCGCATCCATGCGGCGGCAGAACAGCGCCGCCAGCTGCGCGTCGACTTCGTCGATTTCGGCACGCGCTTTTTGCAATTCGTCCAAACCAACACCCCCCGGCGGCGCTTCTCACCGCCTGAATTTTCCGCCGCACGGCCCCTTTTTCCCTTTCGGCGGCCTCTGACAGCGTACTTTACTTACCTAAAATCTATAAGATTACAGAAATTATAGCACATCCGACGGGTAAATGAAAATCCCTTGTAAAAATTTGCACAAAATGTCGAAAATCCTTTTGCTTCCTCTTCAAAATTTCACAGTTTTGTATTTTTTCGCGCTTTGTGCTATAATAGCAGTGATTTGTGTATGTGCGTTTTTGAGTGCGGCCATACACCTTCGCACCCCGCTGCACGAAAAGGAGGGCCCGGATGTGAAAACCGTTCAGCGAATCCTGCTGTGGATTCTTTTTGTCGTGGTACTTTGTGCCGCACTGATCGGCGGCGTATTCTACTATCTGTACGACCAAACGGTGATGCAGGCAAAGCCCCCTGTTTTAGCCTTTGCGGGGCAGGATTTGCCGTGCACTTCTTACCATTGGCAGCAGCCCGTGCTGGGCGGCATTATGACGCGCCAATTCGATGCGCAGGTTTCAGCCGTACCGCTTGAAACGCTCACTTCACCGCAGGTGCGCTTTGAATCTCCGGAGAACGGCAGCTGCGAAATCAAACTGTATTACGCCGAAGAGAAAACACCGCTTTTCGCCGCTTCGGGCAGTGCCGACTGGACGCTGACAAAAAACGGTGATTATCGGGTTGAAATTTTATACACGCAAACGGCGAAAGACCGCAATCAAGGCTCCGGCTGGTTTCGTTACGACGTGCCTTTCACGCTGGACGCAGAGCCTTCCGTGACGCTGTCCGCTGAAAGCCTCCCGCAGGGCGGCGTTGTCTGCGTGACGGTGACCGGCATTTTGGACGATAGCGTCCCCACCATTCAAAGCGATCTTTGCCCCGCTGTATTCGTGAATACTGAGCAGGGCACGCGCGCCTACCTCGCCGCGGCGTATAACCGTGAGCCCGGCGAATACACAATTACCGTCACGTGTGCGGGGCGCACCTTTACACCGACGGTGCAAGTGATCCATCAAGACTGGCCCAACCGAACCACAACGCCTTCGGACACAGGCGGTTCGCTGACGGAGTGGCAAAATGCCATTTTCCCCACCTACGACCTGATGACGCCCGAAAAGCTTTGGGACGGGGTGTTCCAAGTGCCGATCAGCACACAGAAAACGGCTGAGTACGGCGAATATCTGCGTGGTGCGGACGGCACGCTGATCGGCCGCAGTGCAGGCATCGGCTACGCCACAGGCCCGGGCGCGACGGTATGCGCCGGCGCAGGCGGCAAAGTTGCTTATGCCGGTACGCTTTCCATGACGGGCGGCACGGTTGTCATCGACCACGGCGCCGGTTTAAAAAGCTACTATTACTATCTGGGCGAAGTTTCCTGCTCCGCAGGCCAAAGCGTTGCGGGTGGCGGCGTGATTGGAAAAACCGGCAGTGCAGACTTGCATTATGAAGCACGCATCGGCAACCAAAGTTTAAACCCGGAGCTTTTGTTCTCGGAGCAAAGCCCTTTTTTCCGTTGAGAATTGCCGGACATGCGCCGGCACAAAGCACACAGAAAACCCTCGATGAAAGCGGTTCGGGATGAGCAAAGCCCGCATCGCCGCGCAAGGAGAGTTTCAGAAAATGCGGCTCGCAGCCCTTTTTTCTGAAGTTCATGCTAAAGGAGATTCTTTTATGAACGAGCAACATTCCCTGCCGCCGTCACAAAACGGCACGCCTCAGCCCCCGAAAAAGGAGCAGAAAAAAGGCGTGACTGCCATTTTGGACAGCCAGGCCATTGAAAAAGCGCTTTTGAATATGCAGCGCGGCTCGAACGAAGCCGCCGTCACAGAGCTTCGCACCAAAGCTTCCGGCACTTTGCCCATCCGTGTGGTGGTCAACGCGCTGGGACAGATGCTCTATCGCATCGGTACGCAGGCTGAGTATTTGTTTGTTTTATTGCTGCGCGCCGCAAAGCGCATCAGTGCAGCGGTATTCGCCGTATTTGCGGCAGTGGTCGCCGCGTTTGCCGCGCCTGTTCTTCACTTTTTCGCCAGCATGATGCACGACATTACCGAGCCGTGGAGAAAAATAGTGCAGGGCCTGCGCAGTGCACGCCAAACCATGCGCGAATCGGAAGAAGGCCGCGCGGCGGGCCTGCGCCAAATCAAGCAGGGAATCCGCTTTAACCGCCATGTGCTCATGGGCACTTTAAACTGGATTTTCCCGGTAGGTGCCGCTCTTTTGTTCGCCTTCACGGCCCATCAAATGCTTTTGAACGGCTTTTCCCTGCGCGTCACTTACAACGGCGAGGTCATCGGCTTCGTCGAAGCCGATACGGTTTGGGATTCTGCCGTTAAAATTGTCAACTCCCGCATCATCGCTTCAAACGACGATGCGGTGAATGCGGATTGGCTGGCAAAGCCCAGCTTCAGCATTGTGCCCGTAGACCCGGCGGCGCGCTCCAGCGCTACCGTTATGGCCGATACGCTGATTTCTCAATCGTCCGACCAAATTCAAAACGCAACAGGCGTCACCGTGGACGGAACGCTCGTCGGCGTTGCGGAAGGCGCAGCAGAGCTGCAAGCCGCGCTCGACGGACTGCTTGCGCCTTACCAAACGGGCGCAGAAGGCCACGAAGTCAGCTTCGCCCGTGATATTCAGCTGGTTTCCGGCGTTTACTATACTTCTTCCATTCATACCGTGGAAGAAGTGGTAGAAATGCTGCGCGCGAACCCCGAATACTTACAGGTTCGGACAGTTGACATTGAGGAGTATGACGCAGAAATTCCCGTTGAAGTAGTCGAACAGCCCAGCGACCAGTATTATGTGGGCGTAAAGCGCACCATTCAGCGCGGCAAAGAGGGCGAGCAGCATGTGATTGCCCGCGTGACACGCATCGACGGAACCGAGGTATCCCGCGAGCCGATTGAAACTACGGTGCTCAAAGAAATGCAGCCGGAAATCGTAATGGTCGGCACAAAAGAAAAGCTTGCTTCCATCGGACAGGTGGGCAGCGGTCAGTGGACCTTCCCCGTGCCGGGCTACCGCAGCCACGGCACCTATCCGGGCCATCGCGGACACGATATTCAGGCCTCTTACGGCACACCGATCTATGCGGCGGAAGGCGGCACTGTGCTGAAAGCCGAATATCATTGGAGCTGGGGCTATTATGTATTGATTGACCATCACAACGGCCTTTACAGCCTCTACGGTCACTGCTCGTCTTTGGCAGTTGTTCCCGGGCAGGAAGTGGCACGCGGCGAGCTGATTAGTTATGTCGGCAGTACGGGAACTTCTTTCGGCAACCATCTGCATATGGAGGTCTGGAGCGATCCGTCCGGCTCATGGTCTTGTTTGCTTGACCCGCTGGATTTCGTCACTCCGCCTAACGGATAAATACGTTTTGCAAAACCGCATATCGCCGCCGCTTTTTGCGGCGGCGATGTCAGTTTGTCGAAAAAGTTTCGCTTTTTCGCAAACTGTGTCCCTATCTCAAATGGAAAAGAGGGCTAGCCCCCTTTTCCAAACCTTTTCCCCTTGCAGCCCGATTTCTTTCTGAATCAGGCGGCAGTTTTTCGACAGTCTCATATTGCGGCGGCGATATTTTTTCAAAACCGACACGGAAACAGGAGATTTGCATGAATATTTTATTTGTATGTCTTGGCAACATTTGCCGTTCTCCCATGGCGGAGTTTATTCTGCGCGATTTGTGCGAAAAGCAAAACCGCAAAGACGTTGCGGTGGAATCTGCCGCTACCAGCAGCTATGAAAGAGGCAATCCCGTTTATGCACCTGCACGCGAAATGCTGTATGCTCACGGCATTTCATGCGCGGGGAAAACCTCGCGTCAAGTACGCGCAGATGACTATGCCCGGTTTGACCGCATTTATGCGATGGACACAAAAAATCTGCGCGACTTGAAACGAATTTTTAACGGAGATCCGGAAAATAAAGTTTCTCTTTTGATGGACGTTTGCAAAGAGCCGCGCGATGTTGCCGACCCTTGGTACACCGGTGACTTTGACACGGCATATCGTGATATCGAGAAAGCATGCCAGGCTTTAATGAAGGAGCTTAGTGCATCTTACTAAGATTTTGGGTGCAAAAGGCAAGTAATTCCGTCGAAACATGATGCATTTTCCTTTGATGATATCGCTAAAAAAAGAGGCAGCCATCAGCATGGCTGCCTCTCAGTTTGTCGAAAAAGCTTCGCTTTTTCACAAACTGTGTCCCTATTTCAAATGGAAAAGAGGGCTAGCCCCCTTTTCCAAGCCTTTTTCCCCTTGCAGCCCAGGTTCTTTCTGAATCAGGCGGCAGTTTTTCGACAGTCTCAGAGGCAGCCATCAGCAGGGCTGCCTCTTTTTCTGTTCTTTTTTCACTCATTATGCCGCGCTTTGCTGCAAGTCGCTCCTCCCTCCGGCTTTCACCGCCACCACAACTAGGCGTCCATCGTCCGTCACGTTGTCGCAAGTGGACAATGTGAGCAGCTGGTCGCCGTAAACGGCATTGACGCCCGTTTCATACAGCGCGATTTCCTTGACCTTCGCAACATACGCTTGAAACTGCACTTCCTCTGTGATATGCGCATATTCGTAATACGGGAAAGCGTCTTTCGCGGGGTCGCCGGAAATCTTCGTAACAAACACACCCAAAACCTGATAATCGCCCAAAGAAAAGGGCGTATTAAACTGAATCACCGGATGACTTGTCCAAAACTGCTCGTCTTCATATTGCATCAAAGCATTGAACATCGTTCCGTTTTTCATGTTGTGGCCATGAATCAGCACATTGGCATCCGTGGAGGAGCTTTCACCGTCGATAAACGGCGTGCCGCTCAGTGAATTCTGCTTTTCAAAGTCACGGCGCAGATAATACTGCGGATCGCCCGGCGTATACATCACAGGATAACTGAGCTTTGTGCCTTCCAGAGAAAGCCATCCGCTGAAATCTCCGTTGCGCGCCTTTAAATTCTGATACCCTTCAAGCGGATTTTCCGCCTGCTGTGCTTGCTCTTTAGAGGCCACCTCCTGCGCCAACGTTTCAAAGGCGCTTTGTTCGTTGCGGCTGCGTACCAGCGTGGTGGTGAGCACCCCCGCCGAAATGAGAAAAATAATAAATAAAATCACAATCAGCATGATCCGAAAGCGTTCCGACCATTTTTGATTCATGTTTCACACTCCTTTTGCGGTATACGACTGTGAGCGTTCCCCTGCGCTGAGGGATTTCCTAAAACGGTTCATGCGTCTTTCATCGCTCGTTATCCAACGCGGATTTGCACTGTGCTTCCGCCGCTTTTCAGCTTCTTTACAACAATTTGTTTTTCAATGCGCTCTTTCAGTTCTGCCACATGGGAAATAATGCCCACAATTCGGTCACCCTCGGCAAGCTGCTGAAGCGTTTGGACGGCATGATTTAAAATTTCCTCGCTCAGCGTGCCGAAGCCCTCATCTACAAACAGCGCATTTAACTCCACGCCGCCCGCCGTTGCGCGTATTTCGTCCGAAAGGCCCAGCGCCAAGGCCAGCGAGGCCACAAACGATTCGCCGCCCGACAAAGAAGCCGCCGGGCGCAGTGTGCCGTTGTAGTGGTCTTTTACGTCGAGCTCCAGCCCACTCTTCGACTGGCGGCTGGTGGTTTGCTCGCGGCGGCACAGCTCATACTGTCCGAACGTCATTTTCATAAAGCGCGTATTGGCGCGCGCAATAATGCGGTCAAAATAAGTCATTTGCACATAGGTTTCCAAGGTGATTTTCTCTTTCCCCTGCACCGTTCCATAAGCCGTATCCGACAGTTCTTTCACCATACCCCAGCGCTCGCGCACCTGTTCGCTTTCCTTGATACAGCGCCGCAGCGTCCGGACTGCTTCCCGGTTGCGCTCGGCTCGGCTTTTGCAAATGCGAATTTTCTCGCTGTATTCTTTGCGCGCCTTTTGCTGTTCGGCACACTTTTCCTGCAAGGCGGGCACATCCTCGGCGCCCTCGGCCTGCTGCCGGGCTTCTTTCGCCGCCGCCTGCGCTTGTAAGAGTGCTTTTTCCGTTTGCTCAAACGCGCGCCGCACCTGCTCATGATGCAGGTCTTGACGCTGTTTTGCAGCTTGCATTTCCGCCAGCTGCTGCTCGGCTTTTTCACGGCTTTCAAAGGGCAGGCGGCTCTCCCAATCCTGCACCTGTTTTTCCAGCGTCTGCGCCGCCGCTTCAAACGCGGCGGCCTGCTGGGTACATTGCCGAAACTCTTGCTCCGGCTCGGCAGCGGCGCGCTGTGCGGCCTCGATTTTCTCCGGCAGTGTTTTTGCGTACTCCGCACGTGACTGCGCCTTTGCGAGAGTTTGCTGTGCGGCGGCCGTCTGCGCTTTTCCCTCCTGCAATGCAGACGCAATCAATTCCTTTAAATCCTCATCCGTTTCAAAGGAAAAGCAGGTACGCGCTCTTTGCGCCGTATGCTCCCACGCGCTGTTCCAGCGCGCCTTCTGTGCCCCGCACGCCTCGCTTTGCCGCTGGGCGCGCTGGGCTGCCTGTTCCTTCAAGGCCCGCTCTTGCTCCAGCTGTTCGCGCGTCACTGCTTGTTCCGACGTCGCGGCGGGGAACGGATGCTCCTGCGCGCCGCACACCGGACAGGGCTTGCCCGGCTGCAAGGTTTGTGCCAGCACGCCGGCTTGATGGTCAAAAAAGCTCTGCTCTGTGCGGGCATATCGTTCCGCTGCGCGCTGCGCTTCATCGCGGACGGCGGTGTATTCTTTCTGCATTTTTGCAAGCTGCATCTTTTCCCGGTGCATTGTGCGGTACAGCTCCGCAATTTCCTCAATCAGCACCTTGCGGCTTTCCAGCTGTTCCAGCGCGTACTTTTGGCGCTCGTACTCCGCCTGCGCATCCGTCAGGCTCTTTTGCTCCTTTAAAAGCATTTCATACGCCGTCTGCGCACGCGCCTGTTTTTGTCGTGCGGCTTCGGCTCTAGCTAGCTGCGCTTTTTGCGCGGCGCACGCTTCTTTGTGCTCTTTGCGCAGACGCTCCAAAGTTTCATACTGCCGGAGCATTTGCGTCTGTGCCTGAATTTGGCTGCAAAGCGCTTCGTATTCCGGCTTTTGCTCTTCCACCTCTTTCAGCTCTGCGCGCAGACGCTCGGCTTCGGGCGTTTTTGCTGCAATCACCGCCTGCGCCTGTTCCAGCCGGGCCGCGGCGGTTTGCGCCGCCTGTGCCTGCCCCAAGCGCCGCTCGGCTTCGCTGAGCGAACGCTCCAGCGCCGTGAGCTTTTGCTCCATTTCTCCTGCGGCCGCGTCGTCTTCCTGTGCTTGCTGTTCGGCCAGCTCTGCGGCGCGCTCGCCGAAATCGGGTGCGCCGTTTTCCAGCAGCGATGCCAGTGCCTCGGCGCGCGGCGTATCCGGCACAGCCGTTACGGTTTTGGCCGCCTGCATCATTTGCATTTCGAGTGTTTGCGCGCGCTGTTTCCACTCGTTCGCCTGTGCACGCAAACGGTCTTGCAGTACGGCATACGCCCCGGTATGAAACAGCTCTCGGAAAATTTCCATGCGCTTTTCCGTATTTGCCAAAAGCAGACGCTGGAAATCGCCCTGCGCCAGCATGGCAATCTGGCAAAAACGGCTGCGGTCCAGCCCTAACAGCTCGGTAATTTCTTTTGTCACCGCTTCCACGCCCTTGCTGACAACGCTTTGATCCGGGCGCGTCAAAACGGCATCCGGTGCCTGCTCCGTCATTTTGTCCCCGCGCTTTGACGGGCGCAGATACGCAGGATTTCGCCGCACAATATAGTGCTGTCCGCGGTGGATAAATTCCAGCTCGACAAAAGTCGGCGTCTGCGGGTCGGCATAACGGCTGCGCAGCATATCGGCGCTTCTGTTCTCTCCGCTGGCGCGCCCGTAAAGCGCAAAGGTAATGGCGTCAAAAAGCGAGGTTTTGCCTGCGCCGGTGTCGCCCGTAATCAAGTAAAGCCCACGCTCGCCCAGCTTTGAAAAATCCACCGTCACTTCACGGGCATAAGGGCCGAAGGCGCTGATAGTCAATCGGTACGGTTTCATCTCAGTGCTCCTCCCAAATGGCTTCGATTTCGTCTTTCAGCAGGGTGCGCTGGCGTTCTGTCAGCGGCTTTTCGTTTTGCCATTCAAAAAAACGGCAGAACAAATCGAGCGGCGCGGCCTCCTCCTGCACAGATACTTCCGGCATGACCGCACCCGCGCGCGTGCGCGCGTTGTCGTAATCGACGCGCATAATATTCGGATAAATGCTGCGCAGCTTTCCCACTGCGTCGAGCACTTCTGTTTCATCCGTGAGCGTAATGTGCAAGTAATCGTCTGTGGCAGTGCCCTCATAAAACGGGCGCGCCGTCACTTCGTCGTAAGTGCCGCGGATCGCGCGCAGATCGTGCAAGGGCGTCAGGGGGCAAAGTTTTATATCAATACTCCCTTTTTCCCTTAGCGTGACGACGGTAACGCTCTTTGCCCCGCGCGCCTCCGAAAGCGAATATTTCAGTGGAGAGCCGCAGTAACGAACGGTTTCGCGCCCTACGCGCTGTGCGCTGTGAATGTGGCCCAGTGCAACGTAATCGTACGCATCAAACAACGCTCCGTCTATGTTCTCCGCCCCGCCGATGCTCAGCTCTTCCGAGCCGCCCGTTTTAGCGCCTGTGACAAATTGATGCGCAAGCAAAATGCTGCGCCTTCCTTCGTGCGGCGGGTTTCTTTTCAGCACAGCGGCCACTGCCTCCTGATAACTTTCGATGGCATCGTCCGGATAAAACGGACGCACGGCGGCAGGCTTTACAAACGGCAGCAGCCACACGTCCACTTCGCCGTGCGCATCACAGAGTGTACGGCATGTCATTGTGCCGTCGAACACCGGCGAAAGATAAACGCGGCTGTGCTCCAAAAGCCGCCCGGCAAACGCCAAACGCTCCGGCGCATCGTGATTGCCCGCCACAAAAAAAACGGTGCATTGCAGTTCTTGCAGGCGGGTGAGGAAGTCATCAAACAGTGTTACTGCTTGGCCGGGAGGCACACTTTTATCGTAAACATCGCCGGAAATCAGCACCGTTTCTACGGCTTCATTTATTACAATTTGTACTATTTCATTTAATATATACCTTTGGTCTTCCAGCATCGAAAATTCGTTGACACGCTTTCCTAAATGCAGATCGGACAAATGCATCAGCTTCACGGGTTGTCCTCCTTATCATACCGCCGGCGGCGCTGAGTACAACGTTTCGGGCAGTGCCGCCCATAGAACAATGCCCCTATTTTACCACAAATCACACGAAATTGCATCTTTTTTGCGCCCGGCATGAGCCGAGCAAAAAGGTAGCCTATGCTAACAAACAACTCTTTACATTTGCAAGTGAATCAGTTAAAATAAAGTCGTTGGTTAGCTAAAGCTAATCAGCGCCACAACATAACAGGGGAGACAGACAGCGGCGCGCGTACTTTTCAAACGCTTTTCTTTCGTGCAAAGCAGTCTGTCGCCTGAATTCCAACTCCATCCTTCATAACGCAAAAAACCGCCCGAAAGGGCGGTTTTTTGTTTGCGATACCCAACCATCAGCACAGAGGGCGTTCCGTCTTCCCAGCACTCAATCTGCTCCTTTGCGCGCCGGGTAATCCACTCGGTTGAATCATTCTCCAGCGCCAAGTCGGACTGCGCACACTGACACATATCATAAAGGTGGTCGGTGGTTTCCTCGCGGAATAAGTCCGATTGATGGTGCAAATCGAAGCGGTCAATTTTTCCCCGCTCCATCAGCCAGCGGTGGTAGTCGTCCTGAAACCGGCCAGTGCCGTTTTGCTCCGCAAGCTCCATGTGTGAAAACCCAATGTCTTGATAAACCGGGTTCATGTGTATTTTACCGACAGCGGCGGTTCGATATCCGTTTTCCCGCAATACTTTCGGAAAGGTGGGATATCCGCCGGGCAGTGTTGCGTGGTTGTCCCATGCGCCGTGCTGGTGAACATACAAACTGCTCCAAAAGGAATAACGGGAAGGCGTACAAATCGGGTAGACGGTATAGTGATTGTTATAGTTGACGCTGTCTTTTGCCAAACAGTCTAAATGCGGGGTTTGAATGTCCGGGTTTCCGTTAAATCCAAGACAGTCAAACCGCAGCTGGTCGCAGTGAATAATCAAAATATTAGGCTGACTCATCAAAGATTCCTTTCTAGAGCCCGCATTGCGGCTTTCATTGAAATAAAGGCTTTTTTGAACCGTCCGAATTTTCAGCTTATTGTCAGTGAAGCGTTGTCTGCGGCGTCAAAGACACTCACAATTCGGCAAGGCTTTCCGTGCTTTTTCCTTGCCGCCTCTCCCTTGTTATGAAAAATCTCCGGGCTTCTTAACATTTACAAAATGCCTGCGCAGCAAACAGCCGCAACTGTTTTTCAAAGCTGATTGATGCAAAAAACCGCCCTTTCGGGCGGCTTTTTGCTGTTTGGAAAAGAAAGGTGAATTATTCACCGTAATAAGTTTTCTTGTAGATCTCCTGGATCTCGCTGACCAAGGGATATACGGGGTTTGCCGTGGTGCACTGATCTTCAAATGCTTTGTAGCTCAAGTCGCTCAGCTTGCTCATGAACTCAGCCTCGTCCACGCCGCAGTCCTTGATGGACATCGGGCGGTCGGTAGCCTTCATCAGCTTGCGGACTGCCTCAATGAGAGCCTTGATGGCATCCTCTTTGGAAGCATTCGGCGCGCACAGGCCCAAACGGCGTGCAATCTTTGCATAGCGCTCGTCTGCCACATACTCCTTATATTTCGGGAAGGAAGCAAACTTCGTGGGCTTCGTTGCATTGTAAGCGATGACATACGGCATGAGCAGTGCGTTTGCACGGCCGTGCGGGATGTGATACTCACCGCCCAGCTTGTGAGCCATGGAGTGGTTCAAGCCGAGGAATGCGTTGGTGAAGGCCATACCTGCGATGCAGGATGCGTTGTGCATCTTCTCGCGGGCAATGGGATCGCCGTTGTAAGATTTCTCGAGGTACTCGAATACCATCTCGATTGCCTGCAATGCCAGACCGTCGGTGTAATCGGAAGCCATGACGGAAACATAAGCCTCGATTGCGTGGGTCAGAACGTCCAAACCGGTGTCGGCAACGATGCTCTTGGGCATGGACAGCGTGAACTGCGGGTCGATGATTGCAACGTCCGGAGTCAGGCTGTAATCGGCCAAGGGATATTTGATGTTGCCGTTCTTCTTATCGGTGATAACCGAGAAGCTGGTAACCTCAGAACCGGTACCGGAAGTGGTCGGGATTGCAACCAGCTTCGTTTTGGTGCCGAGCTCAGGGAACTTGAACGCACGTTTGCGGATATCGAGGAAGCGCTGACGCAGGCCGTCAAAGCTTGTATCGGGATGCTCGTAGAACAGCCACATACCTTTTGCAGCGTCGATTGCAGAGCCGCCGCCGATGGCAATGATCACGTCGGGCTGGAAGGCACGCATTGCCTCAACGCCGCGCATGATGCACTCTACGGAAGGATCGCTCTCAACGTCAGAATAGATTTCGCTGTGGCAGTACTGTGCGCGTTTGCGCAGGTAGTACAGAACCTTGTCCACGTTGCCCAGCTGTACCATGACAGGGTCGGTAACGATGAACGCACGGGAGATGTCCTCCATTTTCTCCAAATACTGGATGGAGTCGTTCTCAAAGTAAATCTTCGGCGGAATCTTGAACCACTGCATATTGACTCTCCTCTTGGCGATGCGCTTTTTGTTGATGAGGTTTACGGTGGTGACGTTCTGAGACACCGAGTTTTTACCGTAAGAGCCGCAGCCCAAAGTCAAGGACGGAGTGTTGGTGTTGTAGATATCGCCGATTGCACCCTGAGAGGAGGGGCTGTTCACGATGATACGGCCTACGCGCATGGCAATGCCGTACTCGTCGGCAATCTTCATATCGCCGGTGTGGATAACCGCAGAGTGGCCAAGGCCGCCCAGCTCGAGCATCTTGTTGGCGTAGTCGAAGCCCTGCTCTTTGCTGTCAACGATGAAGTAAGCCAGTACCGGGCTCAGCTTCTCTTTTGCCATGGGATGGCCGCTGTCGGGACGATCCACGGGAACGATCAAAATCTTGGTTTTCTCAGGCACATTCAGGCCGGCCTGCTGAGCAATCCAGTGTGCGCTGCGGCCGACAACCGGTGCGAAAACGCCCTTGTTAGGGTCGGGGAACATATAAGCGGTGAGCTTATCGGTTTCCTCTTTGTTCAGGAAGTAGCAGCCGTTGTCCTTCATGAATTTCTCGAAGTCCTTCGCCAGCTCCTTCTCTACGATAACAGCCTGCTCAGAAGCGCAGATCATGCCGTTGTCGAAGGTTTTGGACATCATGAGGTCGGTGCATGCGCGATGCAGGTCTGCCGACTTCTCAATGAAGCAGGGCACGTTGCCCGGGCCTACGCCCAGAGCGGGCTTGCCGCAGCTGTAAGCTGCCTGCACCATGCCGGGGCCGCCGGTTGCCAGGATGGTGGCAACACCGGGGTGATTCATCAAAGCGCCTGTTGCGTCAATGGACGGTTTGTCGATCCACTGAATGCAGTTTTTCGGTGCGCCGGCTTTCACAGCTGCTTCGTACACGATGCGAGCTGCTTCCGCAGAGCACTTTTGTGCGGACGGATGGAAGCCGAAGATGATGGGGTTGCGGGTCTTGACAGCGATCAAGCACTTGAACATTGTGGTGGAAGTGGGGTTGGTGGTCGGGGTTACACCGCAGATAACGCCTACGGGCTCCGCAACCTCAACATAGCCTTCCATCTCGTTCTCGTCAAGAATACCAACGGTCTTCTCGCGCTTGATGTCGTGCCAGATGTACTCGGTGGCGAACATGTTCTTGATCACCTTGTCCTCGTACACGCCGCGGCCGGTTTCCTCCACAGCCATGCGTGCCAGCTCCTGGTGCTTGTCCAGGCCAGCCAGAGCCATCTCGTGAACAATGTGGTCAATCTGCTCCTGATCCAGTGCCAAGAACTCCTTCAAAGCAACCTGAGCCTTGCTGACAAGGCCGTCGATCATGCCTTTGACGTCTGTCTCGGCGGGGGCAACGGTGGTTTTTTTCTCAGCCATTTTTGTGCTCCTCTCAAATTGGTCTTTTCCAAACAGGCCAAATGCACGGTGCATTTGTGCCGAAAATGAGAGCGCGGGCTTTTGCGCCTTCGGCTCTCTCGATGCTCCTATTGTACCATAGCTGTTAAATGTTTATCAATACGCGGAAAGCCCTAATGTTAAAGTTTTCACAAGCCCCTTTTTGTACAAAGTGACAAAGTATTTCTTTTTTGTTATGTTTTTGTCGATTTCTCTTGACTCGCCTTTTTTCAGATTTTTCTTTTGTGTTCAGCATTTCTTATAGTATAATAAAAGGCAGTGAAAAACGCGGACGCCGAAAAGCGCCGTTTCAGAAAGGAATATGACCACTTATGGAATGGACCGACATCAAAACCACCATCCCCGCCCGCTTTGCCGACAGCGCCGAAGCCATTGCCACCGGCATTTCCGGCGGCGGCATTTACATTGAGGATTACCGCGACTTGGAAGCGCAGGTTGAAGCCATCGCGCACGTCGATTTAATTGAACAGGAGCTTTTGGACAAAAACCGCGACGAAGTGATTGTGCACTTATATCTTTCCCCCGACGAAAACTCCGCCGAAGTAGCGGAACTGATGCAGGACCGTTTGGCGCGCGCGGAAATCCCCTACCGCATGGAGCTTTCCGGCGTAGAGCAGGAAGATTGGGAAACCAGCTGGAAACAGTATTATCACGCTATGGACATCGGCAGCCGCCTGGCGGTTGTCCCGAGCTGGGAAGAATACGAAACCGACCGCGCCGTGATCACGCTTGACCCCGGCATGGCGTTCGGCACCGGCACCCACGAAACCACCGCGCTTTGCCTGGAAACGCTGGATTCTGTCATCAAAGGCGGCGAGCGCGTGCTCGATATCGGCACCGGTTCGGGCATTTTGGCGATTGCCGCGTTAAAGCTGGGCGCAGAAAGTGCCGAGGGCGTGGACATTGACCCCATGTGTGTGCGCACTGCCGGGGAAAATGCCCAGCGCAACGGCGTGAGCGGCAAGCTGAACGTATTGATTGGCGATTTGTCCGACAAAGCCACGGGCGTGTATGACGTGATCTGCGCCAACATTGTCGCCAACGCCATCAAAGCGCTTTCGCCGCAAATTCCGGCACTGCTTTGCGAAAACGGCCTGTTTATTGCCAGCGGCATCATTGACACGCGCCGCGATGAAGTGATTGACGCGGTGTGCGCCGCGGGCCTGCGCGTAGAAGAAGTGAAGGAGAAAAACGGCTGGGTAGCGCTTGTCTGCCGCCGCGCATAAGTCATTCCCGAAAGGAGTTTTTTCATGCCGCATCGCTATTTTACAACGCGCGTTACAGATACACACGCCTATCTCGACGGCGCAGACGCAAAACATTTTTGTGTTGTCATGCGGGCAAAGCCGGGCGAAGAAGCCGTGCTGTGTGACGGCGCGGGGACAGATTACCTTTGCCGCGCGGTGCACTGTGCGCCGGATTTGTGCGAACTGGAGATACTTTCCAGTGAAAAAAGCGTATCAGAGCCGAGTGTCGCGGTCACGCTATATGTAGGCTACCCGAAAGCGGATAAGCTCGAATGGATTATTCAAAAAGGCGTCGAGCTGGGGGCGGTGCGCATTGTACCGTTTTTCAGCCGCTACTGTGTCGTAACGCCCAAAAAAGAAGAACAAAAAAATGAGCGCTATCAGCGCATTGCCCTAGAAGCGGCCAAGCAGGCAGGGCGCGGCATCATTCCGAAAGTGGAAATGCCGCTTTCCTTTGCCCAAATGCTTCAAGAGGCAGCACAGCACGACGAAGCCCTGTTTTTGTATGAAAAAGGCGGACAGCCTTTACATAGCCGGTTGCAAAACACGCCAAAGCGCGTGGCCATCATCACCGGCAGTGAAGGCGGCTTTTCCGAAGAGGAAGCAAACGCCGCACACAGGGCAGGCTGTGTGCCCATTGGGTTGGGCGCGCGGATTCTGCGCTGTGAAACGGCCCCCGTGGCGGCACTGTCCGTGGTGATGGCGCAAACCGGCAATTTACAATAAATCCCGTCTTGCCCGCTTTGGGTCGGCGGGTGAAAGGGTGATTGTATGTTGCTGAAAAGAACACTTTCTATGGTTTGTTCGGCCGCTTTGTGCGGCATGGTTTTCACGGGCTGTTTTGGGATGGATGATTCTTCCTCCGCGTCCCAAAGCCGAAGTGAATCGCTTTCCCAAAGCAGAAGCGAATCGCTGTCGCAGAGCCGAAGCGAGTCGTTGTCTGAGAGCCGTGCCGACAGCTCGTCCGGCATGATGAACGATATGAGCGACGCAGGCTCCGATATGATGAACGGTGCCTCGAATGTGATCAGCGGTGCGGGCGAAGCCGTTTCCGATGTGATGAGCGGAGCAGGTAAAGCAGCCTCCGACATCACCGACCCGGGCAAGGCTTCCAGTTCTTCTTCTGACGCGGCCATGGCTTCTGCCGAGGCCGCGTCAAATTGGCAGCTGCGCCTTGTCAACGCGGCAAACCCCCTCCCCGACGATTTTGAGCCGGAAACCTCTAATATTGCGGGTTATGAGCATCGCCCTTTTGACATGCGCGCCGCCGATTGGCTGGAAAAAATGCTGCACGATGCCGAGCAGGACGGCTGCAAGCTCTACTTAGTGTCGGGCTATCGCAGCATTGGCCGTCAGCGCGCGTTGTTCCAAATTAAAACGGAGGAACTCATGCAGCAGGGACTGGCCGCACAGCAGGCAGAACAAGAAGCCGCGCGCTGGGTGGCACGCCCCGGTACAAGCGAGCATAATCTCGGCCTTGCCGCTGACATCGTTTCCGCCGATTGGTATACCACGCACAACGATTTGACAGAGGATTTCGAGCAAACACCTGCCTTCGCTTGGCTGAAAGCCAACTGCGCGGAGTACGGCTTTATTCTGCGCTATCCGAAAGAGAAAGAAGCTGTAACAGGCATTTCCTATGAGCCGTGGCATTACCGTTATGTAGGGCAGGAAGCCGCGAAACAAATTATGCTCACAGGTATCACGTTAGAGGAATATCTACAGTCAAACCCGGCGTAACGCATCCATTTTTCAGATTTTTTAAAGAAACGTATCATACTCACAAGGGCGTTTCTGAAAACAAAGAAATGCACAGATTTTTCGTAAGATGTGCGGGGCTGCAAGGCAAAAAGCACAGGAATCCTTTGTGGATTCCGAGCATTTTTAACGCGGCAGACGCCACTTCTTGTAGAAAAAGCTGAAAATTTTGACTTTTCAGAAAGCCCCGGAACAAACCGCGCATCTTGTGCTATAATAAAAGCACTTGCTGCGCGGTATTTTTTCGCCGCGAAACATGTTTTTTGAGAGGGAGGACTTTTGAAAATGAATCAAGAACTGTTAAAGCAATATGCTGAATTTGCCGTCAAGGTGGGCGCAAACCCCCAGCCGTGCCAAACGCTGATTATCAATGCACCGCTGGAGGGGGCCGAGTTTGCCCGCATGTGCGCCGAGGCCGGTTATGACGCAGGTGCAAAAGAAGTGGTTGTTTATTATAAGGATGAAAAGCTGGCGCGTTTGCAGATGCAGCGCACCGCTGTGGAAGTTTTAGAAGATATCAAACCCAACTTTACCCGCCGTTATCTCGACTATATCGAAAGTGAGGGCGGCGCATGCCTTTTGCACATTGTCGCAGAAGACCCCGATTTGTACGCCGGCATTGACCCGGAGAAAATCGCACGCGCCAGCAAGGCGCGCAGCGTCGCTTCAGAAAAATACCGCGATTACACGATGAAAGATAAGATACAGTGGAGCATTGTTGCCATTCCGTCCCCCGCTTGGGCAAATAAAGTATTCCCCGGCGATGCGAATGCCGAAGAAAAGCTGTGGAACGCCATTTTCGATGTGTGCCGCGTGAAAGAGGGCGGCGATGTGGTCAGCGCTTGGAAAGAGCATGTCACAAAAACCGCCGCGCGCCGCGACCGCATGAACGAGCTGAACATCGACAGCCTGCACTACAAGAGCGCAAACGGCACGGATTTAGTCATCGGCCTTGCAGATGACGCTGTTTGGGAGGGCGCTTCCAGCAAAACGCCGGAAGGCTACTCCTTTATCGCCAACATTCCCACCGAGGAAGTGTTTACTGCACCGCACAAAGACCGCGTAGACGGCATTGTTCACGCCACAAAGCCCTACGCCTACAACGGCAACGTGATTGAAGGCTTCTGGCTGCACTTTGAAAAAGGCAAAGTGGTGGAGTACCACGCCGAGCGCAACGAGGAAGTGCTGGGCAAGCTGCTGGATACGGACGAAGGCGCACGCCACATTGGTGAGGTTGCCTTGGTTCCCGCTTCCAGCCCCATCAACCGCAGCGGCCTTTTGTTCTTCAATACGCTGTTTGACGAAAACGCCGCCTGTCATATTGCTTTCGGCAACGGCTACCCCGGCACCATCAAGGGCGGCACCACGATGACTGACGAGGAACTTTTGGCGCACGGCGTCAATAAGAGCCTCGTGCATGAGGACATCATGGTGGGCGCAGAGGATATGTCCATCATCGCCACCACAAAGTCGGGCGAAACCGTGACGATCTTTGAAAACGGCGAATGGGCGTTCTAAGATAAGCTTTCTCTTTTATTATGACAAAAGCCAGCGTTTTAATGACGCTGGCTTTCTTTTAGCTAAGGTTTATACCCCGTCGGATTTTGTCGAAACGCTCTTTGCTTCATGGCGGCTCCCTCCTAAAGCCGCCGCGATCTTTAGCGCATGGTCGTCATTCTTTTTGGGGACAAAAGAGCGGCGGCCTTGAATTTGTTCAAAGCCGCCGTAATATAATTATTGCATGATAATTGACTGCTGAACGACGGCTTTTTTTCTTTTGCCGTCGTCCGGCAGAACATTTTTTATTGAAGAAGTGTTGTTGGAGAAACAGAATAAAAAATAATCATACTGTCATAAGTCGATTCAGGAATAATTGTAGTAGTGTATGCAGACGATATTAGTTTTTGCCATTCTGTCAGACTAACATTTAGTGTAGTAACCTTCTGACTGCTATTTGCAATTTGCTTCCATATATCATCTGATGATGCAAGATCAAAATCAATAAAATATTGGTTAGTATCAGAATGTTCAAATTGACTATTTAAATCGTTTTGGTTACTCACTTCAACGATCTCAAATTCATTATTTTCCTTTTGAGAATTAAACCGAGTTATTTGTGCATCTGTTCCAATCGAGTAATAGCTATTGCCAAGGTCATCTGACAGCAATTCGCCCAAACAAGTGTATCCAGCAACAGAGGTTTCACCTATGTGGCCATTATGCCCATTGATAAAAAGTACACTTTCATTCCCATATTGAAGAAACCATTTTACCTTATTAAACATATACTTATCGCGGGTAGCGTTATAATTATCATTTGATTGTACATCACAACACGCATAAATAGTGTTTGCACATTCTCGTGCAAAATCGAAGGTGGTTTGTCCTGCAAGTGAAACAATATCACTTTCAACGGAATCCATTTCTTCAATGAGTTTGGAAATCGTATTCTTCCCGTTAATAAAGTCATCCTTACTTAGCAAGGATATATTCTCATCTGTAAACTGAGCGAGAACCTCAAGGTATTTCGCGCTTAGTTCGGGAACACTCTGATTGAGAGTAGAGAATAGATATTCCTTGCTGTTATCAAAGCGTTGTACATCCATCCCATAGAAGTGTAATTTATTTTCTGGTAGGGCAGTTTCATTGTAAGACCGCATCCATTCTATCAAATCAACCATTTCTTGCGTGTGGTAAATGGAAAAACCTATTTCTTTGACAACTTCCTCAGCAGAACCGCTGCCTCCATTGATGTAAGTGTCTACTTTCAATGCGCCGCCGAAATCACCTTCAATAATAAATGTTTGACAGCCATTACTTTGAACCAAAGCCTTAAATATGTCCGACTTCATTTCCTGATATTCTGAAACGCCGTGGCTCGCCTCGCCCAGCCCGACTACTTTTATATCAGGAGAAAACGAAATAGCACTAATATCCGAATTGGTATAGGATAAGTCTGCTGATACGGACTTAGAAGTTACTCCACATCCTGAAAGTAGAGTAAAACAGGCTACCACTAAAAAAAGAGGACTACAAATTTTTATCCAGTTCATAGGAAATCACCCCTTCCTTGATGATACAAATAAAATAGAAAGCCGATAACCACAAGGGAATTGCCTTGCGTGTTATCGGCTCTGCGTCTGTGCGTCTGGCTCTTTGATAACTGTGATATTCAGTTGTTTTACATTGATTAGCGTTTCTTGCCTGCATTTCGGACAGTATAGAGGAAAGTTTTTGAGTTCTGTATTTTCTCGCAACCGTATTCGTGTTTTATTTTTGCAGACAGGACATAATAGCCATTTTTCAGTTTTCATATCTATTTGTCCCTTTTAAGCAAAGTGTAAAACGAAGTCGCGGCGTTTCTTTCCCCTCGCCATTGATTAAATCAGCAGTCAATGAACCAGCCATTTCTTCCGCAAGACATTTTGCAATCGTCAATCCCAATCCCGTTCCCCCTTTATTTCTTGAAATATCTGCCATATAAAAGCGATCAAATAGGTGTGGGATATTATCTGCATTTGCTTTTAGCGTGTCATTTTCAAAAATAATCTGCACTGACGTTCCGTTTTCCTGTATAGAGATATTCAGGAAATGGTTCGCATATCTTCCCGCATTTTGAAATAAGTTGGAAAAAATACGCTCCAAAGCGGTCGCTTCCCCTTCAACCCATACAGGGTGATTTGGAAAGTCTGTTTTCACTTGTAACGCGGCTTTTTCTAACATCATGCAGTTTCCCGCAAATACTTCACGCAAAGTTCTTCCTACGTCTATTTCTTCTATTTTAATTTCGTAATCGTTGGCATTTAAGCGAGAGTAATCATAAAATTGCGAAATTAACGTTTCCATAGAACGAGCTTTCCGTTCTATAATGTCAAGCATTTCCCTCTGGTCGGCAGTAAGTGACAGATGTTGCTTCTGAAGAAAACCCAAATAACCAAGTATAACCGTTAGAGGTGTCCTCAAATCGTGGCTAATGGCTTCGATTTCTGCTTGAAATTCGCTTTCGCGTTTTGCATAGTCTTTTCGTTCGCTACGTATTGCGTCTAACGTGCAGTTTATTGAACTCATAAGAGCTTCCAAATCATGATCTGGCAAGGGCAAATGTAAAACTTGATTTTGCTTCAAGTCTTTTTGTATGACCTGTAATTGTTCACTGGTTTCTTTCAGAGCCTTTTTAAGCAAATAAAATCTGAATGCAAAATAGGCAGCCAATACCAAAACAAGCGTCAATAGGATAGCAGTCATGCCCTCACCTCCCTAATCAAAAATATGGATTATCAGAACTCTTTTTTTCGTAAACTGACTATTCCATAAATACCAAAAACAATAATTCCAATAAAACCGGAAATCAAGCATTTAGCAAGCCCGTCTGCCGCATCCCAAATAGGCGCACACACGGTTTGATTAACTTGCATACCGCTAAAAAAGTTCCGCGGCAACCACATGGCAATTTCCCTAACTGGCTCAATCTCAATACCAATATAGAGAAGAAGTTGAGGAACAAAAAAGAGAATACAAAGCCACCAGATTATTCCCATAATGGATTTGTCAAAACGCATTACCACAACGACACTCAAAATCAGTGCAGCTACTGCAATAGGTGCTACTGCCAGAATTTCCATAATTAGATCAAAGGCAGTTACAGGCCCCTCAATCCTTAATAAAAGACGCGCACTAAAAATATAAACCATGGCTGTTATTGCGAGGAAGATAATTGACACAACTAAGCAAACAATAACCTGCCCTATGAAAATCTTTCCTCTGGATAACCCGGAAGCGATCGCATTTTTCAGATTACCATTTTTCTTATTCCCTTCATAAAGTGCATAGACCAAAAATAATGCAGCTACGCAAAAGATCATAGGATTTGCCACAACATTTGAAAAGGAAAAAGAAGTTGTTGAAAATGGATAATCCGGTTTGGAAAGCGTAAAGCAATACAGCATGATATTCATAAGTGTGGGCGCGGCTGCAAAGGCAAAGCCTACTGCATACAACATGGCAGAATGAGTGATCCGGTAAAACTCACTTTTAATATAATTAAGCATGGCTTACATCTCCTTTCAGGTTCATATAATAATCCTCCAACGAATATTGATGCCGTTCCAGCCCGGTAATCAAAATGCCCTGCGATGCAGCCAGTCGGCTGTATTCTTCGGTAGCACGTTTCGGGCAAGATAGCTGAATGACATGGTTGGGAAGAATTTTATATTGTTCATCGGGGAAATGTTGATCCAAAATTGCCGCGTAAGCCTCCACTTCGGAAACAGATATTTCCAAATAGTCGGCGCATTTTTCCTTCAATTCTTTTGCACCAATTTCTTCAATCAGTTTGCCCTTACTTAAAAACCCAAAGGTATTGGCTGTTTGCTGCAACTCTGACAAAATATGGCTTGATAGTAAAATAGTAATGTTTTTTTCTTCATTAAGCCGGTGCAACAAATTACGAAACTCAATAATTCCGCTGGGGTCAAGTCCGTTGATCGGTTCGTCCAAAATAAGAAGCTGTGGTTCCCCAATCATAGCAATAGCAAGGCCCAGACGCTGTTTCATTCCCATGGACAGTTCTTTACATTTACTTTTTCGTCTGTCCCAAAGCCCCACTAATTGTAAAACCTCTTTTGTGCGTTCTTTACCCGGTATTCCTTTCAAGAGCCTGCAATATTCCATGTTTTTTTCAACGGACAGATATGGGAAATAACCCGGTTCCTCAATCATGGCTCCGATTTGTTTTCGGCAACGTTCTAATCCCTTTTCTCCTTGCTGACCGAAAAGAAAAATGCTGCCTTTTGTGGGCCAAATATGGCCTACAAGCGATTTCAAAAGAGTAGTCTTGCCAGCACCGTTATCACCAATCAGACCGTAAATCTCGCCACGCTTCACATGAATAGACACATTGTTCAGCGCAAGGAGTGAGCCATAAGACTTTGTAACTTGCTGAGTTTCGACAACATATTCTTTCACGCTTAAACCTCCAATCTAAAGCTGCTTTTTCGCAGTTTTTTTACAATAGGGAGTATAATAAAAAACCAGTCAAGAAGTCCTCAAGGAATAGTCAAGAAAGTATCAAGATTTTGCCAATCGAAATCCAATTCCATAGACAGATTGAATATAATCTTCCGCAGCATCGTGTTCCTTAATTTTCTTCCTTAAATTACTGATATGCACATTAACGGTATGATCTGTGCCATAGTAACCCTCTTGCCAAACAAGTTCATACAGGCTTTCTCTTGAATATACTTTTTCAGGGTTCTGAATAAGCAAGTAAAGGATTTCATATTCTCGCGCAGTCAAAGAAAGTTCCTCGCCCTGTACAACAGCTTTTCTTAAATCGGGATATAGCCGTATATTTTTGTAAATAAGCACCTCTGGCGCAGTTTCAGTATTTGCAATAAGTCCACTTCGCCGGAGAGCAGCTTGTACTCTTGCGACAATTTCCTCCGGCTCAAAAGGTTTTGTAATGTAATCATCAGCCCCTATCCTAAGGAGTTCTACCTTATCTTTCAGAGCATTTTTCGCTGAAAGAACCAGCACAGGTATGTTACATTTTCGTTCCCCGCGGATTTGTTGCAGTAATTCTTCGCCGGACATTCCGGGGAGCATTAAATCGAGCAGCAATAAATCCGGCGTGTTCTTATCAAAGTAAAACGTTGCTTCTGTGCCGGAAAATGCCTGTTCGATTTCATATCCAGCAGCTTTAAGGATTTTTTTCAAAAGATTATTTATGTCTGTGTCATCCTCTACAATTAAAATTCTACTATTTGCCATTTTAGCGTTCCTTTCCTTGTTTTGTCCTCATATCCACTGGCTTTTCTGCGTCCTTGGGTATCAGCCAGATTGTCGCCATTTTTATTGCGCCGGGAATACGGCCCGCAGCGCAATAGTAGTTTACCCGTCGAGGGGTCACGCCCCATT